>OAUB01000160.1_pt1 | contig 54493 bp, 73 predicted proteins | sample 1476121 | NCBI WGS metagenome assembly OAUB01 (sample SAMEA2579998, study PRJEB22360) | human gut metagenome | biome: human gut; feature: human-associated habitat; material: faeces | place: Denmark | collected 2008/2010
CATGGAATCGAGGTGTCTTTCTTTTATGCAAAATCACGAACTTGCTCATTTATAGTTTATAATATAACTTTCTTCAGCAATATTGATCGGAAGAATCAAGAAATTGTACTCATTTCCATCAATGTACATTGGAGCATTTCTTTTGCTTCCTCTGAATACCGGATTCTCTGAATCAATAACTGATAATACATCCACAAGATAATGTGAATTGAATCCAATAAATAAGTCCTCGTCCATTACAAGATTTTCCGTTTCAATCTCGTCAAAAGTTTGATATCTGGAAGTCTGCAAATATGTGTAAAGTTTTCCGTTCTCACTATGAAAGATAGTAGGCTCCTTTTCTTCTTTTACCATATCTGCGTTATACTTCATAATTTTTAACATTTCTTCTCTATCAGCATTGAATACAAAATCTCTGCTATCACACAACATCTGTTCAATATTGAAATATTGTCCATCAATTCTTCTGATAACGTATGTAAAATCTTTTCCGGAAATTCTGATATATTTCTGATCCTGATATACTTTGACTTCCGCATCTGATTTTTTATCCATGATTTTCTTGAATACCGGCAAGCATTTCACATGGAGTTTTACAGTGTCAAATGGATTTTCCGTTTCTGTGATAATTTTCTGATTCTCAAGTGATCTCGTCCCAATTCTGTGATTGTCCACAGCCTCTACACGCTTCCGCTTTGTGTTGAAGTTGAATACGTTCATCATTTTATTAGCGTCATCTCCTGCCACAAATAAAGAAAGATTAGCGATTGTTTCCAATAACCAACTCTCCGTTGTTGTAATAATATGCGCTTCTGTATCATCCATTGCTGGAAGAAAAATATCTGTATTCGCACACCGTGGAATAGTAACAATCTTTTTTCCGCACTTTATGTTTATTCTCTGCTGCATTTCCGTGCTAACATCTTCTAGCGTAACATCTCCGCTCATTTTGGAAATGATCTTGATATCGTCAATGTCAATCCCCAAAACACCTGGACTTGTGTCAAATGCATTATTTGTTCTTATTTCTGCAAAATGTTCCATATCGGTACCACACATTTTCACCGTTCCATCTTCTTCGACCTGCATATATAACTTTTTCAAGCTGTCAAGTGTTACTTTCTTATCAATGGCTGCCAATCCTTTTTCCATCATTGCTTTTAATTCTTTTGCGTTCATTGTAAATTTCATCATTGTTTTATCATCCTATTCTTTTAAAATCGTGCTTTCATATGCTCTCTATATAATAGATATATTATTTATAAAATTTCAAAATGCATTCCCTCGAAAAGTAAAACACATCCATTTTCATCGTTTGTCATCCATGTTTTTGTTCTTCCATCTTTATTACTTACACCTGTGTACTGTTCTTTTTCCCACTCTTCTTTTCTGAAAATATAATACTTGTGAATTCCTGTTTCACATTCTGGGTATTTTCCCTCTAAATGTAAGGCAGCTTTTTTTGCTTCTATTTCTGTTTCATGTATGGATTCTTCAATCCTTTTCCATCCACATTCTTTATCTTTCATACAGGCATATGCCTTAAATTTAATAATCATATTCAAAACCTCCATTTAAAATTATCTTTTTATGCGTTATCTCCACAACACGCTAGAATCATTTTTATTGTTTCATCAACTGTAACTAAATCCTTTTCTCTTGCTTTTACAGCTCTATCTATTCTTCTAACAGCTTCTTTTCTGTGTTCTTCGTTTACAAGAATATTAGAAACATTTTTCTTCTGATAATTCGCATATTCTCTTATAAATCTTTCCATCATAATTTCCTCCTAATAAAATCATTATTTGTTTTCATAACATACGGAACAGCAAAAGCTGTTCCTTGTTGTTCCAAAGTTCTACGTTATTCAACAGATACACAGATTGAAGAGTCTAAAGAGCATTTCTAATAATTCTTATTTACAAAATGGTTTCCAATACATCACTAGCACAACTCCAAGTGCAGCAACATATACCTTTGCGTCCGCTTCCGTCATAAACAGCGCAATTAGCAACAAGATCAATCCAGAAAACTTTTGAAAGTTCAATCTGCGTTTCCAACGATTGAATCTTTGGTTTGTTTCCGCTAATACATATCCTTCTAACCAGTCTTTATTATGTTTCTTCCATTCTTTTTCCGTCATTACTGTTTCTACTACACCCATTTCTATTTCCTCCAATTCTTCATATACTTGTTCTTTGCATTGTTATATTCCCATTTTTCCATCACAGATACTCCACCTTTTGTTTTGACTGTACAATACTTCTTTCTGGAAATTGCAAATTCACTCAAAATCTCCATTGTCTTATTCTCCTTTATGTTGTGTTTATTTGTTGTAATTTTAGAAAATCATCCTGTGAGCTGTGACACTCACAGAACGTAATATGTAAGTTGTATTAAGCAGTTTTTACAGATGCTTTTCTTGATGTTCTTCTCCGTGTTGTTTTTGCTTCAATTACAGGAATATCAATATTTTTCTCAATTATATCTGAAAGAAAATCAAATAATGAATCTTGCCATTTTTCAGATAAATTATCATTAAAAAACTTACTTCCTTTGCAGTTGTTCAACAGAACTCTTTCCATGTCTGTCTCTCTTCCTGAATAATAAGCATACAGTTTCTTGAATACTCTTAATACTTTTGCACTGAACGCCTTACCTTCTCTGTAACTTTTTCCTCCGTTCCATTGAAGATTTACAATAAGTTTCAAAATTCTATCTAATAAATCCGGGCAAAATTTAGACATTTTTACACCATCAGAGATAGGAGTTAAAACACCAATAGGATTCTCTACCGGTTTTCTGTCTCCTTTAACAGCTACATGGTTTCTATCGCAGATAGCTTTTAATCTGACGTATTCCTCTTTCTTTGCCACAAGTGCAGCACTATAAGTATCAACTGGCGTCATATTTTTCCTATCATCTTGTTGAGATAAGAACAGATCAACTGCTTCTGCTTCCGTGATTCCTATTAGCACTTCAACCTGAATCAATTTCATATTACCAAAATAAGCACCTATAACACGATGCATTCCATCAACAACATAGAATTTATTATCTTTATGCATGATTTTTGGTAAATCCCATTTATAAGGACTAAATTCTGCACCGATTTTCTTTGCAGTAGATATTGTCAAATCTCTCTGCCAGTCTGGGACATGAATAAGCAAAGGATTGATACTGATAATTGCCTTTTCTCTTCCGTCATGCTTAGATCTTGCCTCTTCCATCTTGTCAGATACAATCATTCTCTCACCAACTTCAATAATGTTGTTCAGCATTCTTGCTTCATCCATCATTGTTTCAACTTCCATAGGCTCAAGCCTTCCATTTCTACTCATTTTCTTATTCTCCTTTAATATGTAAAATTTTCTATAATAAAAGCACCTGTATAATTACAAGTGCTTTCTAAACGTATACATCTATGTTACATTGTCTTTCTTCATTTTCGATATGAACATCTATCCATATTCTACCGCGTCTGTATGTACTTCTTCCTAAAATCTCCAATGTTACGAGAGGATTCTCCAGAATCTGCTCATACTCTTCATTCGTTAGTATATTCTTATCCAAGGCTTCCAATTCCTCAAACGTATAATCTGCTAAAGATTTTCCTACTGTTATCATAATCATGACTCCTTTCCTTTTGCTTCGTTCCACTTCTTTCAACCGAGATCAGCTCAATCTGGCGTTTCCTCTGTGTGATATTAATTAACTGTATCTGATGTTTGTTATAAAAATTTTCCATCATGTCTCTTCCTATTCCATTCTTTCCGCTTTCGTATTTGTTGTATATGGCTCTTTGCTGATTACCCAATCACCTACAGATAGATATACTTTTTCATTATCGTTCCAGGTTTCCCAACCTTTTATATCATTTACATTGATATATCCCCTATCCGGTGTAACGTCTGTTTCGATATAATAGCCAGTTCCGTCCGAAAAGTTTAACTCAAGTCCTTCTGTTCCAATAGCTACACTTGTTATTTGTGTTGTGTCGATATATGTCTCTGGAAATTCTGCGACTGTTTCCTGAGCTTGTTCCGGTACGTTTTCAGCCGAGTTTCTTCCTATTATAAATGTGGTAAAAGAAATAATTGCAACAGCACCGATATATAATATTTTCCGCTTCATCATTCAAACCTCTTTCTATAAATCCATTACGTTTCCGACTACTTCCCAATCTGTTAAAGCATAAGTTGTATTTAGCTTTTCCAGTGGTAAACGCTCAATGTTTCCATTTCCTGTATTGTATGTATATCTGTATTTCCGTGTATCAATGATTGATTCACTGACAACACGTCTTAAAAATCTATTTGTCATAGTTTATTTCTCCTTACTATGCGTAAATTTTCCCATTTGTGCCTGTTTTATAATTCTTAAAGATAACAACTGGATTTTTAAAACAGTTCTCTAAATCATCAATATACCTACTGTCAAAGCAGCCATATTTTGATTTTGTAATTTTTACATTTTTATTATCTTCAAGAGTTTCTTTTATTTCCTCTTCTTTTAAATCCTGCCAACCTTCAAAAATCATCATAGAACAGTTATAGAAGAGTTTTCTATATTGTGTTCTTTTTCGGTATGGTGTAAAAATCATTTCCATAACATCACTATACTGTGCATATGTTTTTGCTTTCATGGAATGGAAAGTAATTTTTTGAGCTACTGGGAAGCCGAATTCGTTCAGATATACAAGTGTATATCTTTTTCCTTCCTGTAATTTGTTATAAAGTGCTTTCTGTAATGGTTCCGCGTATTTCATAAACAGATCATCAAATACTTTGATAGCTTCGATTTCCGTTGATACTGTTTTACTTTCTAATTCTTCGCCATCTTCATACATTGCCATGATTTCAAATTCTCCGAAAATCTCACAGGCATCAATGATTGTTTTCTTTCCCATTGTATAACCGCCTTTTAATTCTTCATGTCTTATTGTTCTTGCTAACATTGTATTTTTCCTCCTGTCTAGTATAAAGTTTTGTATTTCTTACAATTTTTGATAAAGCCATGCTGAAACAAATTCGTTTTACGCTGTTATTCGATTAAAGATTTCAATTGTTTTTTCTGCCTGTTCTCTTTTTCTATTACTCCAATATCCTTTTCTTTTGCTTTTTAATGCTTTTTCTGCGGTGATTCTGTTATTAACTCCAACGCTTGCAGCATTTCTTAAAAGTTTTACTTCTTCGGAATCAAGTTTGATAGCTTTAAGCGTGTATGGATTTATCTCAAAACTTTCCTTATCGCCAGGCTTTAGATCCTGTGCAAGTGGAATATATTCATCACTTCCCATATTTTCTCCGATATTCCAGACAAAAAAACCAGACGGAATTTTATCCACTATTTCAAAAATATCCGTTTTTTCACAAAGTCCACTTTTGCTGTAAATTTTATTATTTTCAATTCTAAATTCTTTCATAATTTCCACCCTTTGCCCTTTCTTTATGTATGTTTTCTTATTCTCTTCTAGTTTCGCTCTTGCTCGTCAGTATCGGACTTTTACCGATAGACTAGGTCGCCGTTATCCTTCCTGTGGCTTTCCGCTTTATTCGCTAAGTTCTTCCACGTTTTATTCCAGGTTTGCCCTTGTGCCACTACGCACACGTTAGCTGGGGCGGTTCTGGAATATCCTTCACGGCTTTTCATATGAAGTTATCAATGTACTTTAAGATTAAGTTTATCCGTTTATATTGTAGGATTTCCTTAATCTTTGTGCTTTTAATATAACACCTTCTAGCAAAGGTGTCAATAGTTTTTTCTATATTTTTGTAGGTTTTTCTACATTTTATTTCTAAAGAAAAAAGCAGATATATCTGCTTAAATTTCTTTACCATCTTTAAATCGGAATACTGAAATATATTCCGCATCCAAAATAGAAGCAATTTTTTGAAGTTCTTCTTTCGTGAATTTACCCGTTTTTAGCCTTTGACCGAAAGCTGACGGAGTAACATTCATTTTTTCAGCAATTTCTTTTTTTGTAACGCTTCCAGAATATGCAATTGCCATTTCTATTTGTTGTTGTAATGTCACTTTAACCACTTCCTTTCCTTATTATTATAAAGGATTTCCTGTTTTTAGACAATAAAAAACATAGATATTTTTGGCTGGGCGGTGTATCCAGCATCTCAGGTACTCTTTTCAGAGTGTGTCGGGAACCTTTTCCGACCTCAAAAACATCTATGTTACTACCAATTATATCAGTTTGTACATATAATATACCATATTACAAAAAATATGTCAATGTTTTTACAAAAAACTTTTTAATCTTCCACTATGTAAACGTCTATCTATTTTACTTTGATGTATGTCCATCATCGTAGAAACATAAAGATAATTTTTTCTTTCATCATATTTAATCCCAATCATTACATTGTCTTTGTATACCTTTATCAGCTCTAATGATTTTCCTTCTTCATTCGGATTAATCCCAACATAGTCAGGACTATTTATAATTTCAGATATATTGTTAATATATTTTAGCGCCTTGAAATGTTTTCTTTTTATCATGTGCGTTTTAAGTCCATTTGATCTATATATTTCCAATTCAGGCAGATTGATTCCTAGAATATTATTAAATTTTGTATTGTATTTTCCAACGATTACAAGTTCATCCGTATCACTCAATGTTATATTCTCCTTCAATTTTAATAATTATAACATATTTGTTCTTATTCATCAAATACAATACATTAATTTTTCTTGACAGTGCCGGAAGGTGTCCGGCTTATTCAATTACTTTATATTCACTTACTTCTCTTTCTACAAGGACAAGCTTTCCTTCATAATTATTTGATTCCACGTCATGCCGATAGGTCAGCGTTTTCATTACAAGCAATACATAATATAATAAGTTTTCCCGTTTAATTCTACGATGCCCCAGTCTGGAAATGGTTCTTTTGTTTCGATCATTTTCCTCAGCACTTCTTCAAAGTCCTCGTCGCCCCGGCATAATTCTTTTAAATAGTCTTCGATGTGCTCTTCAAAGTCTTCATAAACAATTGTTCCTACTTCCAGATGTCTCTTCGCATCTTCCCTTGTGCATCCGTCTTCCATTAAAATCTCAATTTCTTTTTCTCTAGTCATTTTATTTACCTCTTCCTCCCCGTCGTGCCGATAGGTCAAGCTTCATGTTTTATAAATTTTCCAAAAAAGAAAAATATTCTTTTATTTCTTTTCTGATAGAAAGAAGTTTTTCTTCTTCCTTTTCCAGTTTTTTCTCGTATTCTTTGGCGATTCTGAAACAAGATTGAATATTTGATTCCTCTGTTTCAGATTTCGCCATTTCCAAAATACCATCTTTTGAGTATTTAAAATTTTCTACATTTCTTAAAGCACGTTTTTCTTCTTCTAAAATCTCTAATAATGATTTGTTCATTTTCTTTTCCTCCTTATATATATAATATCAATCCGCTTCTTAGCATATCAAAGAACCATTCCTGAAAGTCATGATATTCTGTTTTATCTACAATATCACGATAAACTTCTTTGAGCTGATCCTCTGTAAATGTTTTATTCATTATTTCCGGAAGTGATTCCCGGTTATCTTCAGAAAAATAATATTTGTTTTCAGCCTCTTCATAATTTTCAACAAATTCTTTCAGTTCATCCAGTGTATCAAAACGTTTATAGAAATCTGTTTTAATCCATTTACCATTTTTATTGGCATATTTTGTAGCTGTCCATTTGTGTTTACAACAGTCACAGTAAACCGCCGAAAATACGATATTTTCATTTGATGTTTTAAAAGTATACATTTTTACTACCTCTCTTTCTTAATATCCAAAAGCTAGCCAGTAACCAACCATTCCGACCGTAAAGACAACCGGCATTAACAGAGTTGTGATCTCGTTGATTTTTGTTTTCATGTTTCTTTTCTTACTTCTCATTTTTGTTTGATCTCCTTTTATACTAAACTCCAAAATGTTTCTTCTAACTTTTCTTTTTTCTGCTTTAGGAACACGATGTTTTCAGAAAGTAGCATAACGCTTTCTTCTACACCTTTATCTTCTGGTGAGAAATGAGAAAATACAAAATCTAACTTGTTTTCAAGTTCCACAATTCTTTTCTCAATTTTTTCAATCTCTTTCGCTAATTTGTTTCTAAACATTCCTTTGATCTCCTTTACTTGTTTTATTGTTATTCTCTTTTATTCTCAGCTACGCAAGCCATATGTGAAAACATTAGAAGTAAAGTCGTTTCTACTACTTTCGTACTCGGTACTAGCTTTCTGATTTTGCCCGAAACAGATCTTTCTTTGCTTGTCCTCTATGTCTTGCATAGTCAAAATAAAAATGAGAGTTGCGCTTTCATCGGGTTAGTTGGCGCTCCCACTGCTCCGGCTCTCTCGTTCCGGCTTATTTGTTTTCAGTACTCTTTATAATACTTTAGGAAGTTACCGGCTTTTTAACACTCCTTAAAGTGAACCGGTTTCGCTCATTATGTTCGCTCCCTGCCTGCATTTTCTACCCCGTTCTACGTAGGCTGACGGCTTTTAACTTTTTCGGCTGTTCTCATACCGTGTATAATCTGTTTTAAAAAGGAGATATACAAGCTCCTTCATGTCAGCACAACTATGAGGCATTGCTGATCTCGAGCCTTCGGAAGTATAAGCCGTTCCGATGCTTTTGCAATTCCTAGTTATTTTTGTGTGTACTCCTTGCCACCGTCACACGTCTTTCACATTGTTTTTCTTCCTGGAAAATCTTAATGCGGAAGTGTTGCACTTGATAGGTCTTATTTTTGTCGTGCCTATACAAGGTTTTAATTTTTGTTATTCCGTCCTATAATTGAAAAGGACTTGCCGACTTGACAAGTCCTGATTTACAAGTTACAATAATTTATGAGTTGTCGTGTATATATTCTTTTGCTTCTTGTTCCGTTGGACACTTTACAAGTTGCTTATGGTCGGAATTGTACACGACTGTTTCATTGTCGTATGTTATATAATACATACGTTTTCACCTCCTTTTTGTTGGAAGTGAAAGTTATTTAATATTATGACTTATGCAAAATCAATGTTTCGCTTGTCAATCCTATATACGTTTGAAAGTCTACTTTTTCAAAACCGCCGTAACCAGTGACTACAACTCAAACACTCTGACTATTTGACTTATAATTTGATTCAACCCTTATGCACGTCTGCGCTGTCTGACTAATGATGCTATACGCGTGGAACGGTCTATTTCGCTTCTTTCTTTCCCCTATAAGATAGAGAAATCACTTTATTTAGTTTTATTAAAAAGGAATTTTTTCACAAGAATTTGTGAAACACGACTTGAAAAGTGAATACTAAAATGCTAGAATATAAGTGTTAGAAATATATAATCACTTTTCAAGAAGTGGGAAAGTCGTTGTTTTTTTGGTTGGTAGCCTAGCAACGACTTTTTGTATTTCCTTTTGTGATTATATAGTATCATATGTTTTTATGTTTGTCAATCGTTTTTGATTATTTTTTTAATCTTTTTCGATTATTATTTTTGCTTTATATCCTAATGGGTTTATGATATCATTTGTTTCGTCTAAAGATAAATTTTTTTTATTTATTTTACGATTCAAATTTTGATTTACAATACCCATTTTTTCAGCAAGTACTATTTTTTTTATGCCGGACTCTTTGATTAAATTATTGATTGTATTTGATAATTCAGCATTATTATTTATGTCCACTCTGATCACCTCCTATTATAATATGGAAAGTATACCATAAAAACAGAAGTTAGTCTAACATTTCACTATTCACTTTTCAAGGTGCAAATTCCTTTTGTAATTGGGTATCGCTCAGCCAGATTTGACTTTGCTTTTCAGATATGCTACACTTTAATTGTTTAGATTATTATGTATCGTGCAGTAAATCTGTACACCATATACAAGTTTTACGACTGACACCTTGTTTGCAATCTCGATTGTTGTCTGTGTATCTGTCGTTTAACTTGTATTTATCTTATCACTTTTATTTATGTTTGTAAATAGTTTTATTTATATATTTATTGTTTTATTGAGTCTTTATAATCAAATATGTTATTTCATTGATTTATTTTAGTAAATATGTATAATTATATTTATAAATAAAATATGATATAATGAAGGACTTTAAAGAAATGAGGTATAATCAATGTTAGAATATAATAATACGGAACAATTTTTAAGTGACTATCGGGAATACTTGAAACAAACGGGTATTAGCAACGCCCACGTTGCGCGTAAAATAGGAATATCGCCTCAGCAATTACAAAATGTTTTTAAAAAACAAGAATTAACTGTTAGTGATGTAATAAAGCTATGTAATGCGATTGATTATAATTGTAAAATTATGATTGATTAAGGCATAAAATACGATTAAAGAAAGTTGGTGTTATTTTGTCATACAGCAAAGAAGCCCAAAAGAGATATAGTAAAAAGACGATGACTTTTGCGGTAAAATACTACCCTACTGACATTGAGTATGGAAAAAAGTTAAAAGAGTATCTGGCAGATACCGGACAGAGTGCAAACAGTTATTTAAAAGAACTTATAAAGGCAGATCTGGACAGTAAAGGTGTATAATATGATTGATAGTAAAATAGTCGATATACTAGAAAAGTATCATAGTGAGTTAGCTAATGAAATATCAAATATAAATTTAGCTATACAACGAATACAGGATGAATTGAAGTTTATTAGTAATTGTTTAATGGATGACTTATTATCATATGGAAAGAATACAGGTATTGAAAATAAGGAAAAAGAATTAGAATTATTGAAAGATAGTCAAAGCATTAGAGAATATATAAATTCATTTGATATACTTGATTTTCGGAATGATTATGCGGATGAAGTAGAACCGGTTTTAAGTCTATATGATGTTGTTGTCTTAAGCAATACTTTAAATTGTAACTTAAATCATGATGTATATGATATAACTGTAACTTTACCTGTATTAGATGAAAATGGTGATATAAATAATATTACTGTACTTGCATCATATTGTAAGGATTGCGACAGATATACGATTACTAAAGATGTATTTAATAATATTAACGGTGTTTTAATGTGTCAGGTAATCGATAAAACATCTACTTATACCGATGGTATAGAAAGTGATACAGACATAGATCAGCATGAATCCCTATTGTATAGATACGGTTATAACGTGAAAACATCTGTTAATTTATCAACAAAACAGAGACATATTATTTTAGCGTCCCTTGTGGAGTCTGGCATAATGACACGTAATCAAATTTCAGATCATTTAACTATGTTAATTAACCGCGGAGAAAAAATTGATAGTTGGAAAGACGCAACCGATAAATGGAAACAAGATAGATATTATGTACAAGATTATAAAACATATAATTTACCGAGTGTAATTGTTGATAGAATTTTATTAAAATACAAAACCGCATATAATAAGTAGTAACACGGTTTATGAGTATGTAACTTTTATTTGATTGTTATTTATGGTATAATATCTGTAATAAAAGAAAAAAAGGATTTATAGATAGTATGTTTAGATATAAAATAGATATATTAAAAGCACTCGCAGATAATGGATATAATACAAGTAGATTGCGAAAAGATAAGATTATGAGCCAGGCTACCATGCAAAACATACGGCAAGGTAAAGGCATTACAACAGATACAATCAATACGATCTGTCTTATTTTAAGATGTCAACCGTCGGATGTTATCGAGATTATACCGACGGAAGAAGAAAAGATAAAATACTTTTTTGACACTGATTTTAGTGATTGACTTTGCACTAATTTTAGTGTTATTATAATTATAGTTGGTAATGACAAGTGCCTACGGAAAGAAATGGAGGGAATCAGAATGGAGGTATTGAAAGATATGGGGATGACTGATAAGCAATTTAACGGCTTTATTAGATTTTTGATTGATGATCTTAAAGAAGCAAAAGAAGAAAAAGACACAGAAAAGAAAGATAAACGTATACAGAAAATACTTGAGAATTTACAGAGTACATTAGAAGATTAGTTATTATTATAGCGGTGACTTGTCACACCGCTATTTTATTTATTATTAGTTAGTTATATGTAATATGTGTTAGGTATGCGTAGGTGTGCTGTGTACAGTCATGTGTATTATTGTATAATTATAGATTGTATATGTATATTAGCAGTGTATTGATTGACAGGCAGTTATTAAGTGTGACCTCGTATGATAGGGTTTGGTATGAGTAGATTTATTAAATATAGGAATAATTACTATAATTTAAATGCTATTATTTTGTGTGATGTGATCCTTTTGTAATGTATATTTATACACAAATTATTGCATAGTTATACACATAGTGTGGATATGTTTAATTTAAAAATGGTGACTGGGTGGTGATGTTGTAATCATTTGTATGTTATTTTAGGTTGAAAGTGGGGAATATAGATTGACTTTGGCATTATTTTGTGTGTCTGGTGGGGAAAGTCGTTTTTGAAGTTAAAAGTTATTCACATTATGTTGATAACTTTTTAGTATAAATATTCGTACAATAATCCCCCCGAACGCCACGAGAAGTACACGTATTAATACGTATTGCTCCGAATTTATAAGTCCTTTTTGTCCTCTCCTGTTATGACAAAATCCCACCAAAATCACCAATAAACCGCCCCTATTTTGAATAAGTCCATAGTTATAAAATTTTGGAGAAATGATGAATGTGCAAATGTCCATAAAATAGCGTAATAGTGTAGTATTATGCCATTCCATACTAGGGGCGGTATTAAACATTTTTGACGTATGTTATGCATCAAATATAGCAGGTATGGGTTCTATCCACACCTCACTACCAAAATTTCGACCTCCGATTTCCATACCAAAATTTTCATCTCCCACTTTAAAAACCCCCAAAATTACCCAAAAATACTTCGGGAACTCTCTCGACCAACAAAGCATAAACACTGCATTTCTACCATTCTAAACAGTCCAAAAATAACCAAAATCCACCACAATATCCATTCAAACCCCAAGCAAACTCTTACCGTTACTGCATTTTCCCGAACTCAACTTATATTCCAAAAAATTACATATAAAACACACTATCAAAATCCATAAAAACACGTCACCTTATCCCTCAGTGTACCCACATAAATACTGGCATCCCCCGGTATAAAAACATCACACAAAATTACCTCTCTACCGAAGTACCATATTTTCAAAATTACTGACACAAAAAAATAAGCAGCCAATTCCTAAGATAAGTCCTTAAGAACCAACTGCTATTATTTATAATCACCCTATAATTATCTAATTTTTTCAATAATATTTATTAAATATATCCCCATCTATATCACTAATATCATGAACCGGCACCTCAGTTCCATTTTCAAATATTACAACATTTCTATATTCGTGTACCTTCTTTACTCTCCCACTAACTGTAATATAATTTCCACCATCTTTCTTTAAATCTTTCTCAAAATATGTGATTCTGACATCCGGATCAACATCACCGTCATCTAAACATTTTCTTAAAATACTCAATCTCTCATTCAGCCTATCCAAAACATCCTCATCAAATTCAATCCTTTTATCTGTTAATCTTGCAGTCTCTTTAATTTCTGCATCATAACCTGTCAATGCAGCAAATGGAGAAAATTGAGCAGCTCTATCTCGCATACTCATTTGGGGATATTTTTTAGAGACAAAATGTGGCAGATCAATAATATCATCGTATTTACCCATAACACACTCCTATGCTTTATGTCCACCAATTTGATTATTCCTATCTATTGCAGTAGCTCCTTCTTGTAGACTCATGCCTTTTAAAATTGCATTTTTCCCAAATTTTTTCTTGATATCCAAGATAGCTTTCTGAATATCTTTTTCTTTTTTAAGTTGTTCCTGGTCTACTGCATCTTCCTTTTCAGCAATCATATCAAATAAATTAAGCTGTTCATATCTATCCTGTTTCGCTTCCTTTTCGCTGATCACATGATTTGCAGACATATTGATTCTTCTGACAAGTAAATTTTCGTCTACAATTCTACTGAACAAATCAAGCACAGCTCTTACAATCACGCTAGTAGAAGACGTATAACTATCTAAATTTGCTGTTCCATGAGCATGTTTTGGAATTTTTCTCCCATATTGATCAAAAGAGAACTCTCCCTTATACTTACTCATTCTGGAAGAATCTAATAGATTTTCTCTATCGTAGCCAATCGTTAATACAATCTGATCCGTTACAAGATTTTTACTAACCAAATCTAAGACCAACATCTCGGTCATTTCACGCACAATAATTTTCGTTTTATCAAAATCAGTCCCACAGTGTAAAACCTGTCCGCTTCCAATACTATTGCTCTCCGGCTTATATGCTTTAATATCTGCAATTGTAACCGGTTCATAACCCCATGCATGGTCAATCAAAAGCTCTGTATTTTTACCAAACATTCTACGCAGTAAGTCTTCATTATAATAATCTGACTCTTTTCCAAGAGAGCATCTTGCAATATCGCCCATTGTATATATTCCTACAGATTCCAATTTCTTAACATATCCTCTACCTACTCGCCAAAAATCAGTCAATGGTTTATGTTCCCATAATTTCTCTCGATATGACTTTTCGTCCAATTCTGCAATTCTCACACCATTTTCATCTGCAGGTATATGTTTGGCAACAATATCCATCGCAATCTTAGCCAAATACAAATTAGTTCCTATTCCTGCGGTTGCAGTAATTCCAGTTGCATTCAAGACATCCAATATCATCTTCTGTGCAAGTTCTTTTGCAGATAATCCATACGTATTCAAATAAGAAGTCACATCCATAAATACTTCGTCAATAGAATACACATGGATATCTTCAGGAGCAACATATTTCAAATAGATATTATAAATCCTTGTGCTATATTTCATATAAAAAGCCATACGTGGTGGAGCCACAATATAATCAACTTTTAAATCCGGATTTGTATCAAGAATTTTTTTACTATATGACTGTCCGGGAAACTCACTCTTTTTCAATCGGTATAACCTTGTTGCATTAATTTCTTGTACCCGCTGCACAACCTCAAATAATCTTGGTCTTCCAGATACACCATATGATTTCAAAGACGGCGTTACTGCAAGACAAATTGTTTTCTCTGTACGACTGTTATCTGCAACAACTAAATTCGTATCCATTGGATCCAAGCCACGTTCTATACACTCCACTGACGCGTAAAAACTTTTTAGATCAATCGCAATATATGACTTATTATTCATGCAGCACACCTCCTATTATATGTATCATAACAAAAAATTTAAAATTTATCCATATAAAATCGAAAGTATGTTTGCTTTGTTATGTGTCTGTATCAAATAAAACAAAAAGAGCAGATTAGGATTCTAATGAACTCTTCTGCTCTCTCTGTTTTTAGCAACTATAAAATAAATTATAATTACTATTTATTACTACTCTAAAACACCTACAATTTACAATTATAATACTACACTTTCGTGTTTTTATCAAGATATTTTTACATATTTCGACAAAAGCTTCTATTTTTCTAAAAACACATCAAATTAATCAGAATGTATTACTATATTTAAAACTCAATTCTACAATGCAACATTATCTTTAATGGTTTATACATTTTTGAATGAAAAATTTGCGGATCAGGAAGATCAAATTCTTGATCCACTCCTAAATCTGTTTCTCTAAGTACAGTTCCTACAACCTTCATTGACATTCCATTTTCTTCAGCTAATTTATTTATATGATGAACATAGCCATCATAATATCCGATTCCTTCAAATTTAAATTGTACTTTTGTTTCTATCATTCTGTTTTCAGAAAATGACAAATCCTCTACAATAGGACGAGAAAATTTATTTAAATAACATTCCTCATAGAAAGAAATAATCCTTTTGCCATCTTCTGTAATATACTTACCCTCTTTTGCCTTTTCTTTTATATCGCTTTTAACTTCCATGAAATCATATTCAGCAAACTTCATACCATATTGATAATCATCTTGATACTTTTCTGCAGCAGCTTCCTCCGGTGTTTTTGATATTTCATTTAGTTCATCTAAAAAACTCATAGCACTACTCTCCTTTTCCTTTTGATATTTACATAGTAGCACAATACCATGAATTTTTATAGAAATTTTTAAATCGTTAAGAGAATTAATACATGAAACAAAGAAACCGTTTAAATATTTTTAATAACAAGGAGAAAAATGATATGAGCAATTTAAAATTAGTAACAACTGAAAACTTTGGAAACCTGGAATGTAACTTCTATAGAAACATGAATGATGACATTCTTCTGACTCGTGAACAAATTGGACAGGCATTAGAATACGCAAATCCTGCAAAAGCAATTCAAAAAATTCACTTAAAACACAAAGATAGACTTGAAAATTTGTGCCTCAGAATGTGGGAAGTCCGCTACCCCAAGAATGGGGGTGCCGGTGTGAATGTAGAAACTGTATATTACACGCAGCGAGGAATCATGGAAATTTGTAGATGGTCTAGAAGTTCAGTAGCAAACAAATTTATGGATTGGGTTTGGAATATCGTAGAAATGTATCGCAGTAATGGAATTGCGGATGTATCACTCATTTCAATTTCAAATTCATTGAACAAATTTACAAATATCATGGAAAAATACGAAGAAAGACTTTGTAAGGTTGAAGAACAATTGTCTTCGCAGCAAGAACAGGTTAAACAGATTCCTACATATAAGAAACCGTATAATCCATGGTTTTCTAAAATGAATCCAAAATATAAATTGTTAGAGGAACACTTCAATATTAACAGAGGACAATTGTATAAGGATATCTTATTGGAGTTAGAAAATATATACAATATTGATACTGTACAGATTCAAGCAGATTATTGCTATGAGAACAATGTGGAATCCTGTTATCCATTGGAACCATATGAATTTGTTCCAAAATACAGAGAAATGATTGAACAAGTCGTAAATAGTAATCTAATAAAATATGGAATTGCTGCAGAAAGCGATCCAATCGCATCAACAAAACACGTAACTATTTTTGATACTCCTATGGGATAGATAAAATTTAATGGATAATAAGCGAATTATAAGACAGGTGATTAATTTCACTTGTCTTATTTTTTTAATCAGAAATATAAATAAGAAAAATTAACATTAAGAGAAATATTTAATGGATATAAAAATTCAATGAATACAGATTAAATGGATAAGAAGAAATGCAACAAGACGAGATTTAAAAATTTAAAGAGAGAATATTTAAATGAGGGAAACAAAAATAAAAAGATGAGAGACCTCTTGGAACAAGAGGTTAAAGAATCATTAATACTGAATACATTAATATTGTATTAACTTAAAAAAGTGTGTAATTTTTGTCATTTTTTTCTCTACACTTGCAAGACGATATGTCAAAAATTACACACTTTTTACACCATGTAGATTTTATAGGCTTTAGGGGAGGAAGAATGAAAGAAGAAAAATGGAACAATAAAATATCCTTATTTATACCGGAACAGTTGTTGGAAGATAATAATTTTTCTAACTATGCTTTGGCAACTTACTGTGTGTTACAAGCTATGTCAGTTCCGGCGCAGCAAGATCGATTATGTATTACATATCAGCAAATTGTTTTTTATCTTATCGGAGAGATTCCAGATAGGCGAAATCGTATTTTTGATTATATAAAGTGCGGAGTAAATGAACTTATTGATAATAAGATGATTCGTTTAATAAAAGAAATAAACAAGCATATAGTTCTGGATTGTTATGATTTGTATTTAGACACTAACAAACATAAATTTACTATTATTACTTTTCAAGAAGTTCAGAAAATTTTTCAGATTAAAAATGTAAACAACTTTTTACTACTAAAATATTTTGTAATTCTTATTGGAACTATAAGTAGTCAAATTACAGTTTATTTGCCAAATGGCGAATATAAAAACAGAGTTGTCGGTAATTTTACAATCGATTATCTTTCAGAAATATCCGGCATCTCTACTAAATCAATTATTGATTATAACAAATTATTAGAAGAGGCAACCCTGATTTACATATTTAGACATTCGGATTTTGTTCTTGATAAAAATAAAAGTATCAAAAGATTAGCAAATATTTACGGAAGACCAGAGAATAAAAAATATGTAGATACTTTTGCGGAAGATCAACAAGAACATACATCTTCTTATAAATATAGTGAGAAAACTATACACGAAACAAACAACAAAAGAAGTCTTGCTCAGAAATATCAGCAATTATTAAAAAATAAAACAGTGAATTATTCAAAAGATGAAATCATGGAAATTTATCAATACGTAATTTCTGAAAATAACAAATATAACAAATTATATGAAAAAGAAAAATACACTTCTTATCTGGACAAGATTCGAGATATTAGTGTTTTTGATAAATTCGATTTCATTAAAACAAAGGATACAAAGAGAGAATAAATAAATGTCCTACTAAATGGAATTGCAATAATTTCATTTTAACAAACAGACAATTCTATTTTTTGTAGAAAATATTTCTAAATGGTGAATTAAAATATGTCCCCACATTATATAAACATCATTTAGGAATTTGTAACTTGAAAACCAAATTTCATTTAAAGAAAGGAAGAAAAATGCAACAGATAAATATTGATGAATTGAAACCACATCCAAGAAACAATGAATTCTTTGATGATATGACAGGTGAAAAATGGAATGAATTTTTAGAATCTATTCGCACAAGCGGAGTAATTGAGCCGATTGTTGTTACTACAGATATGGTAATTGTGTCTGGACATCAACGAGTACGAGCTTGTAAAGAATTAGGAATTCCTGAGATTATGTGTGAAATCAAAACATATAAAGACGAAGATTCCATAATTAAAGATCTGCTTGAAACAAATATTCGTCAGCGTGGAGACATTGGAGGTTCTGCGAAGAAAGTTGGACGGAGAATTAAGGAATTAGAGAGATTATATGGAATTCAACATGGTGCAAATTCATTTCAAGGAAATCAATTTGAAGTGGTGACTCCGAATAATTCGGTTTCACCACAAAAAACACAAGAACAATTAGCGCAAGAGTTCGGTATCTCTGTAGATACACTACAAAATTACAAAATGTTAGCAGATATGATTCCTGAATTAGAGGAGTTAATGGATACAGGAATTGTATCAAAGTCTACTGCTCTATCAATGATAAAGAATTTGTCAGAGGAAGAACAAGAGTCTCTTATTGAGTCTTTAGACACAACAAAGAAAATTACAAAACGTGAAGCAGAAAAATATATTGAAGAAATTAGGAGATTAAAAGAAGATCCACAAATTCCTGAAGATTATGAGTCTACTAAGAGAGAATTAAAAGGGTGGAAAGAAGATTATAGAAATTTGAGATCACAGTTTGATGAAAAAGTTTTAGAACTCCAAGACTTAAGAAAACAAATAGAGAATATGAAAGAGACTACTCCAACGGAACAGTATAATCAAAAACTTAAAAACTCTACTATTTTCTTTTGTTCACGAGTTGCCGATTTCATTGAAAAAACTGGTGGTTATGTTTGGCTAGCAGAACATTTAAATGAATTGCCAGATTATGAGCGGAAATCTTATATCAATGCCGTCAATGCAATTTATGCATGGGCTGATAATTTATTAAGAAACATTAACAATTAAACTTTAGGAGGATTTACTTATGAATGAAATGACAAAAAAATACGAAACAGAGAACTGGGATATGCAGCAATTGATGAATATTACTGGTCAAACTGCAATGAATTTGAATAATATGGGAAAACAATTAGGAATTGTCACGACAGCAGTTAATGGGCTAACTGACGATGTGAACACTATAAAAGCTAAAATTGAAAAGATTGAATTTAACGAAGAAATAACTACAGATCAAAATAATGCAATTATTGAAACTGCAAAGAAAAGAGTGTGTCAGATTATTGGAGGAGATGCTTTTGAAATAAAAAAATATTTTAGAATTTTTGTTATGAGACTTTATACGGATGCTAGAAAGTATGCCAGTTTAGGTTCAAAAATTTCAAGAACAAGAAAAGGTGATTTTCAGAGATGCATTAATTACATAGAAGCATGGATTCCAAGTTGTGGTTGTGCAAAATTGAAGTCTGAAGCAGATGAAAAAGCAGAAGCCAAAAGAAAAGCTAAAAGTTTAGGTTATGATGTTTAAACATTTTACAATGTTTGAATATAAAATTGCAGCGAAGATATCCCTAGAAAATATCTTCCACTGCATAAGTTATTTTGCGGATGTTTCATCCACGGTTGCTTTGGATTATTGCGGCAAGTCAGAATCTAACGTTCCAGACTGCTGCTCTGATCCAAAAGAGATGATGCAATTAGTTAATAGTCAAATTTAAATAAAGAGAATAAATATATGAAACTTATAGTCATCACTCAATTAAAGGAGCGAGTCCAATGACAAATAAAAATTATGAAAACAGAGGAGATTTAATTTATGAAAACAAGTACATATGTAACACCAGGAAGCCATAATCTTCAGATTCCAAATCGGAGCGAATTTCACAAATATCTAATTGACAACATTACAGTTGGCGATTTTAGTACAGGTGGTTGTGCAGATGGTGGAACAAAAATTAAGAAAATTGCACACGCAATCAATTGGTCAAAGGCTATGCATAATAAATACTATATTAAGAAATTTTCAGAAGAAAATAGAGAATAAGTTTAACTACATAAGAATGGGGTGAGCAATATTAGCGAATTTGGAATTAAAATTAAGAATATTGAAGCAAGTACATTATACGAATATAATAATGGTGTAAGAGATCATTATGAATACAAAGACGCAATGTTTACAAATAGTTTATTTAGTGATTTTTTAAAAGATAATGGTTTAAAAATATGGAATGAAGAATCAACACGCGATCTTATTTGTATCGAATTTAACTTTGGATCCAGATCATATGAAGAAGAAATAGACCATTTAATAAAGATAGCAAAAGCTGCTCGTATGGAATACAAATTAGCCAAATCACATAAATACAAGACACAAATAGTAAAGAAGAAAAACAAACGTAATAAAATTGCAAAATTAATTCAAGAAGCCGGCAAAAATAAAGATAATTACCATAAGCATTCCAAAGAAGATATTAGAGAAATTTTCTATAATGAAGGTGTAAATATAGAATACATTTCAAGAAAAAGAAATGGAGATATTAAGAAAAAAGAAACTATTCATTACAAGATGCTTTATCGAAGTACCGGAAAAGCAAAAAAAGGTTCTTGTATGTTTATTAGAGATAAACTATATAAAAAAGCAATAAATTTTTTATATATGGGAATTAAATTACCCAAAAATAACGCTCCTATTGTAGAAATAAGTGCTTATGCTCCATTAGTATCCAGTGCAATTGTAGGAAGAGTAAAAATTAATCCAAAAAATATTTTGATTTTAAAAGATGTAGATAGGTCTTTTAAAACAAACGTAGTTAGCATTAATACTGATAAAAATAAAAATTGCATTGCAAATCATGTTCAAGATTATATACTAAAAAATACATTGTTTGATGGACAAGCTTTAATAGATAGTAGCATTTTCCCATCTTGGGGGAACGGGTATATCTTATTAAGACATCATTTTTGCAAAATGGCAAGTTTTAGTTGTAATATTCAAAAATTCTTTAAAGATTATTTTGGTGATAACTACTACTCTGCCACAGTCAAAGACATGTTTGGAAATGATCATTATGTAAAAGACATTGAACTTATTACAACAGACAATGCAATGAAATGGTTGAAATTTGATAAAAGCTATGATTATTGGTGTGAAAAAGTATATGAAAATAATTGTATGTTTGGCATCGTAAAAACAGCTCATGAAAGTAAATTAGGAAATGTACAGCGAATGAGTTATCAAATGGTAAATTCTTTAAATGAAAACATAATGGACAACGTAGTAAAAGAAAGTATTGAATATGTTATTAAATTGAAACAAGATAATGAAGCGTTTTTGAATTTCTTAAGAAAAAACAGAAATTTCTCGAATGATTACGAGGTTTTGATTGCTCTTTGTGAACAAAATTCTGACTTTTTCAGAAGTTCATATTTTAGACATCGTAAACGAAAAATAATTGAAAATTATGTATTCAATCTAAAAAATGGAAAGATTATTCAAAATGCAGATAACCTTGTTATCGTAGGATCGCCATATGCAATGCTACTCTATGCAGCAACAGGAAATGAAAAATCTGTTGATGACGATGACACTTTTTTTGTTGAAGATGGGACAATACAATGTTATACAGATCGTTTTAACAGTGGTGAATATTTAGCATTTTTCAGAAGTCCATTCAATTCTAAAAATAATTTAACATATCTACATAATACTTATAATAAGAAATTTGATAAGTATTTTAATTTTGGGAAACAAGTCATTGCTGTCAATATGATTGGCACAGATTTTCAGGATCGAAATAATGGTTCTGATCAAGATTCTGACAGTGGATACACTACAAATCAACCTGATATCGTTGAACATGCAAGAAAATGTTACATCGATTATCCAACAATAGTTAATAATATCCCCAAAGAAAAAAATGTATATTCAAGTACAATGGACGATTTTGCAAAATTGGACAACAACCTTTCCAATTCACAGTTGGACATTGGAGAGTCTAGTAATCTTGCTCAAATTGCTCAAACCTATGCTTGCAATTTCCCCGACCAAAAATATGTAGACTATGTTTGTATATTAAGTGTCATCGCACAAATTGCAATTGACTCTGCTAAAAGAAGATTCGATATAGATACCAGCCAAGAGATAAAACGTATTAAAAAGGATATGGATATCTCGGAACACAAATATCCTGCATTCTGGAGTGTAATTAAGAAAAATTTTAATAAAAATAATCTTAATTATGATTTGAATTGTCCTATGAATTACTTATATAATTTGACAATACCAGAATTTCATTCTTCAGAATCCACATTGCCAATGACTCACTTCTTTTTAAAGCCGCAGGAAAATATAAATCGAAAAAAATGCAAGAAGGTTGAAGAACTTATTTCAAAATATTCAATGCAACTTTTTGAATATAATGTTGGAGAAAGTAATGATGATGATTATATTTTATTGAGAAATGATTTTGATGATATGATAAATGATATTATCAAAATTAAGATATCTAAAAATTACATCGGACTTTTTGCATGGCTCATTGATCGGGCGTTTATGATAACACCTCAAGTCTCAAGGAATAATGTTAAAATCAAATCTTGCATAAGTAAGAATAAATCAATTCTGTTGAAGACCCTATACCAAATTAATAGTGCAATTTTGCTAAAATGTTTTTCAAAAAATTGTTAAAAATGATGTTTTTTTGGTACACCTAAATTCAGATTACCCTAATAAATGGCTTAAAATCGTTGTTTTTTAATGTTTACTAATATCCCCTTATGAGGGAGAAAGTGCGTATTTGTATAAGTACCCTCCTCGCTAAAAGTTGTGCAAATGCGAGAAATAAATATGCAACGCGCGTATTAGATAAAGCCCCTATCGAAAGGGGCTTGGGCTTTGCCCAATATAAGCTCTTGCTTATAAATACAAATAACTCAGTGCAGATTGGCTTGTCACCATGCTGAGAATATATGAATAGTGAGTTGCGGTATAATGCGATAGTTTTATACTGCAGCTTCTGGAATGATGTGAATCATAAACAGAAAGACGGAAACCGTCAAAACTAAATATATGTACAATAATATATTGCCGTAAAACGCAATTGCCAGATCGCTGACATAATAGACGACTCCAGTGGAGTAATAATCGTGATGCCTGTATCGGTGGAATGTTACAGAGAGATAAGTAGCGGAAATCCAAATAAGTCAGTTGCGTCGTTGATCGGGAGAAATCCCAGTATAAGATCTGTCGAATGTACGAGTAGCCCAAAGTGACGTGAGATTAATACATAAAGAATAAAAAAATTAAATCTTATTATGAATTTTCTTAATACGCTGAATGACATGGGTGAAAGTTTCTCGTAATCAGTCGAGGCTACAATTGCTGTTTATCAGATGTAAAGGAAGTCTAAGGGTAGCTCCCTTATTCTCAGCCCTTTATAGGTAGTGGCGGAATATTATGACGATATATTTGAGTAGGAAGAAGTTCCATTTGTATTTATAATCAAGTGCTTATGCGCGCACTTGACGATTTCTAATCTCCTTTTCAGTTAGTAATAGCATTGCTGTTCTGGTAGTGCTGTTGCTAACATCTTAGGAGTATTTTAGCCCGTTCGCCAAGCGGTAAGGCACAGGACTTTGACTCCTGCATTTCAGTTGTTCGAATCAACTACGGGCTGTTTCACCTTAAGTGTTGCGCTGACCGTCAATCAGTGGCGCATAAAAACCTGCTGATTATTATCTGGGTGACACTAGATTAATATGAAAGCCGCTCTAGGTTTATTATGTTCTATGTAACTATTCACATAACAATATATTTTGTCGTCCTTGTGGATGGGTGTTTTGGACGAGCAAACTACATGAAATATATGGATACTTAGCTCAATTGGTAGAGCATTCGGCTGTTAACCGAAAGGTTATAGGATCATCCCCTATAGTATCCGTTACTCTCCCACTGTGGAGAAATATACAACGAAAGGAATGTTTTATCATAGTTCTTATTACAGACAAAGAATGTAAATTTTTGTTAAGCAAAGGGTGGAAATGGAGAGATCATATTCATCGCACTGTATCCGGAGCAAACAAAAAATACGCAACAGAAAATTATCGATTGATGCAAGATCTGGAGAATTTTAGATCACAGTCGATTAAAGAAACCAAAAGAGAAAATAAACGCAAAAATAAAAGACACAAAAAATAACTAGAATAAATACTAGAAGGAAAGGTGGTTTCCTTATTGGAATACAAATTATTCCTTGACACGAATGCATTACTTAGTCTCGGCGAAAATGCATTTAAAGAAAAATTTATTATTGCACAAAAGACACTTGAAGAGATCGAGAATATCAAAGTGTCTAATTCTAAAGATGGAGAAGTAAAATACAAAGCCAGACAAATTTCAAGACTATTGGATAAACATGATGGCGAATATGATGTGGTTTTATACTCTCCAAAAATTAAAGAAATAATTGATAGTTATTTCTTATCTGAAACGCCAGATAACATTATCTTGGCTTCTGCTTATTATTACAATTCAAATGTATCGGAAGTACTTGTATGTTCTGATGATTTAAATTGCAAATTCATATCTCGTAATATTTTTGGACTTCCTACAAAGGGAGTTTCGGATATTAACCTTGTCAAAAATCTTGACGAATATCTTGGATATAAAGAATTAACATTGTCTGATGAAGAAATGAGTTACTTCTATTGTCATACAAATGAAAACATTTATGATTGTATTTTGAACGAATATCTCATTATTAAAAAATCAGACGGAGAAGTTGTTGATTATAGAAAGTGGGACGGAAATGAATATAAGGCTGTCTCATATAAACAAATTAATTCTGCATTTATGGGAAAGGTTAAACCACTTAATCCACAACAAGTTCTTGCTTTTGATATGTTGCAGAACAAAGAGCAAACAATTAAAGTTATCTCAGGAAAATTTGGGACAGGCAAAGATATGATAATGATTGCAAATGCATTAAAACTTATCGAAGAGGGAAAATTTGATAAGTTAATTTACATTAGAAACGCTGTAGATGTTAAAGATTCAAGTGCGATCGGGTTTCTACCAGGTTCAAAAGATGAGAAGTTACGTCCATATGCGATGCCTCTTGCTGATCATTTGGGAGGAGAAACTGGTTTAGATATGCAAATCATGGCAGGAAATATTGAAATTGAACATCTGGGTTATATTAGAGGACGCGACTTGAAAAATGCAATCGTATATTGTAGCGAAGCAGAAAATTTGACAAAAGAACATGTACAATTACTAATAGGTCGTATTGGAAATGGATCCTCTTTGTGGCTGAATGGTGATTTCAAACAAACTGATAATGCACTTTATAGAATGAATAATGGACTATTATCAGCTGTTCAGAAATTAGCAGGACATAAAAATTTCGGATATGTACAGTTATCAAAAACAGAACGTAGCGAAACAGCTGCAATGGCAGATTTATTGGATTAGTATTGCAGGTAACGCATATGAAAAAAAATAAAACATTATTATCATATATATTAGGTGCATGTACAATCGTAATATTTCTTCCAATTGTAGAAGAAATAGTTAATGTAATTCTGTCCTGGATTGAATATCTGAAAATACTTCCAGGAAAACTGGTTATTAAAGGTAATGCAGAACTACAAGAGTTACAGTCAAATTCTGAAACTGAAGAAATTGATACATGCGCTATTGGGTTTCATTATGAACCAAAAACTGAAGAATATTATGACGAGGAAGAGTAGGCTGATACTGCTCTTCTATTTTAGTTTAAAGGAGAAAATAAAGTATGAAAAATTTACAGTATAAAAAAGTTACAACTACAACATTAAAAGTTGGTGGAATTCTTGATGCAGATAGAATGGTGATTGATGTTGATGGAGTTGAAAAAGATATCAAAACACTTCTCTCTGATTTTGCTGATCAGTGCATTGAATTAAACGTGAAAGTAAAAGATGAACTTGAATTATTAGAGCCATCTGACTCAGAAGAATAGAGAGTAGGTGGACATTATAGTACATAACTATAAAAGATTTGATGGTGAAAGTGACGATGAGTTAATTCTTAGAATCTGTAATGATAAAGAAAATATCGGCACATGGAATGATGTTGCTGCGGTTCTAAACGATCTTCTTAACTGTAATTACACTGAATCTGCTTACAGAAAAAAAGTTCAGTATTTTCAAAAGGTTCTTGATGCAAACCAGTCAAAATTTACAGACAGTGCTGCACAGTTGCAAGAACTAAAAGAAGAACGAATTCTTTTGGAAAAAGAACGTGTCAAGACACGCGATGAACGAAATGAATATCGTAGATTAATTCGTGAGGAGGCTCGAAAAGAATCTTATAAAGAACAAATTTTGAGAGCGATTTCAGAATATCATGGTCAGCCTCTGTATTATGATAAATATAAGCAGTTCACAGGAATTTTAAATTCAAATAATGACATGGTGATTTCTGTGACTGATATTCACGCCGGAATAGAAATTAATAATTGGTTCAATAAATACAATACAGATGTTATGTATGACAGATTTAGACAATATCTGGACAAAATTTTTGAAGTTTATTTGCGACATGGATCAGAAAATATTCATGTAATTCTAAGTGAACTGATTTCAGGATTAATTCACAACTCACTTCGTATTGAAAGTAATCAAAATCTAATTGAGCAGTTCTTATCCGTATCGGATTGTATTTCACAATTTTTATCTGAACTTAGTTATAAATTTAATGAAGTTCATGTTTATGTTTGTCCTGGAAATCATTCTAGGTTGCATGCGAAAAAGGAAGAATCTTTAAAAGGTGAGAACATGGACTGTCTCGCTATTCCATTTTTGCAAGCCAAATTGCAGAACTTTAAGAATATCGAATTTCACGAAAATAAAATTGATGAATCAATTGCAATGTTTTCTGTTAGAGGAACAAAGATTTTTGCGGTGCATGGAGATAAAGATGACCCTAAAACGGTTGTGCAGAAACTATCGCTTATGACACAAATACGTCCAGATATTTTATATATGGGTCATCGTCATGTAAATGCAATGTCTACTGTTTATAATGTGAAAATTTTACAATCAGGTTGTATTTCTGGAACAGATAACTATTGTCTGGATAATCGATTGCAGAATAAACCAGAGCAATTGATTTCTGTTATTACTGACAACGGATTAGATTGTGTATATGATGTTAAATTTCATTAATAAGGTATATAACTGAATACAAAGATGAATTGCCAGTATTGGATTATGAAGAACTTGTTTCTTATATCATGGATAAAAGTCAATATCCCAAAACAGATATTGAGAGAATTATAGATTTAGAGACAGAATATATGAAAAAAATCGGGATTATTTCCGAAGAATAAATTTTACAAAATACTTAAAAAGTTAGGAGATTATAAAATGACAAGATCAGATTTAATTAAAACAATTGCAGAAAAAGTAGACGGAGTAACACAGGAAAAAGCAAAAGAGATTGTTGCTGTAACTCTTGATTCAATTGCAGATGCACTTACTGCTGGAGATAAAGTACAGTTCGTCGGATTTGGAAGTTTTGAAGTAAGAGAAAGAGCTGGAAGAACTGGACGAAATCCACAGGACGGAAGCGAAATTTACATTGAGCCATCTAAAAATGTAAAATTTAAAGCAGGAAAAGAATTAAAAGATAAAGTAAATGCTTAAGATTGGCGGTGTGTCTATTTGAAAAAAGAAATGATTAAGAAAACATATGATAATATCTATGAATTATGTGAAGATGTTGTAGATACATATGATGTACTAGAATCAAACTATGACAATAATATTGTTTCTATTATTGCTAAATACGATGAGGCAAGTCTCATTGTTTCGGAATTATGTACAATGGACTTCTCCCTTTTTTTATGCGAATTACATGATCCGGAGTTTGCTGGATATACTGATGAGTATATAATTGATATTATTGAAGATAAAATCTTTTGTGTGCCGGCAAAACGAAACGGTGAATATATTGGTTCTGATAGTTCTATTGTATATGTATTAGATGACTGCAACTCGAAAGTCATCTCTAAATTTGAAGCAGACTATACATATGAAGTACATTTGTATGATGAGAATGATGAAGATGATATGGAATATGATTGTGATGGATGTATCTTCTGTGATGAGTGCGACGAGTATGATGATTATGGTTTTTTGTTGGATGATGATTATGTAGAAAACAAAGACATGCATGGCTTTTCTGCTAGTAAGAGTGATGATTATGGTTGTCACTCCGTATCATTTTATTCAACAGAGCGAGTTAATCATGATGATATGATGGATTTACTTCGTATTTTTGGATTATAAATTTTCTGTTATATATGTACATTTCAAAGATCCGTAGGTGTCAAAGCTTACGGGTCTATTTTTGTGTTCTCAGTTAGGAGAATAAGAATTAGAAACATCAGCGAAAGGAATGTGTCGGGTAAGCTACGACCGCGCTGTATGTTTCAATGCAACATTGGATTTTCAGGAGAGATACGGTGGAATTCATGAGCCGCCGGACAAGTGTAACCTCATTCGCACTTCTCTCCTATTTCTATGGTGTGAGGAGAAACAAATATTTAAATAAAAAAGGAAGTGAGATTATTGAGTGAAGAAATTGCAAAGCGTTCAGAAGACATAACTGATGAGATTTGGAATCAGGTTAATGAATTCAATAGAGAAATGGTTCAGGATTATCTTGATAATCAAACTGACCTTTCACTAAAGACTCGTCCGGCGTATCGCTCTGGATTAAGAGTCTTTTTTGTATATGTAAAAGATCACTTGAACAATAAAGATTTTACACAAATAAAGAAAAAAGAATTTCAAAAATATCTTAATTGGTTGACTAATAGAGGTTTATCTGATTCAGCAATTAAATTTAAAAAATCATGTGTAAGTGCATTTTGTAATTACATTATGTTGATGTATGAAGAAGAGTATCCTACATTCAGAAATTTTACTGTTGGATTAAAAGTAGTACAAACAGGATATGTTCATGAGAAAAACCCACTGACACCGGAAGAATATTTAATGCTGTGTAAAGAATTAGAAAAACGTGAAGAATGGCAAAAATTAGCATATTTAGTTTTTTCTTATAGCACAGGATGTAGACGAGCTGAGGCACGTCAACTTTTGAAAGAAGTTGTTGAGTATAAACCAAAAGAGAAAGAAACAAAAATTAAAGGTGAAGATGGTGTAGAGCATGTTGCAATTTCTCGCCAATACTTAACACATACAATTAGATGTAAAGGCGCATCGTTGGTTGGGAAACAACGTAAACTAAAATTCGGAGAAGATGCTATGTATTGGTTAAAAAAATGGATTGAAGTGCGAGGAGAAGATGAATGTCCTTATATGTTTGTTGTAAAACAAAGAAATGGAGAAACTCGCCAAGTTGGCGAGAATACGTTTAATGATTGGTGTAGTGGACTATTTACAGAAATAGTAGGTAGACGCATACATCCGCACCTGTTTCGAGAAAGTCGCGCAACTAATCTAGTAGTTTACGAAAATAAATCTCCAGAAGTTGCTCAAAAACTTTTAGGACATAACGATGTTAGTACAACTACAAATCATTACATAATCAGAAATGATGATTTTGACGAGTCTGATGAAGCATTCATCTAACCATCTTCAATTTCCCATAATTTACCAGCTCACTACTCTTCCACTCTATGTTATACTGTTTCCGAGATTCATAACATCGGAGGTTTACAGAATGGAAAGACTAGTTAAAACAGGATATGTGAAAATGATTGCAATTGACGTTCATGATTTGGAGTCAAAAATCTTAGATGAACGGAATACAAATTTTCTGTGTGATATAGAAAATTTTCAGAACAAGTATTCTAATATATCTACAGTAAAATGTGTATATATACATATGGATGATAACTATGATATTACTTTTTTAGATTATAAAAAGGTAGTCCCACATATTCATCCATTTGACTATATGAGAGATATTGTAAAAAAGCATGATGGAAAATTAATTCAAGGAAGTGATTATCTACGAATCACACATGAAGATGACTATGTGGAATTGACAGAAATCGATTTAAGAGATTAATGGAGAGCAAAACTGCTCTCCTATTTTTGTATACGGCTCCATGGTCAAGAGGCTAAGACATTGCCATTTCACGGCGGTAAGAGTCATTTTAAATTCCGGCTTTCAAAAGAAATGCCGGTTTCATATCGGCATATTAAAGAAGAAAGTGAGGAAAACATATGATTACATTACAAAAGGTTGGTAATTCTATGAACCGCGCAGTTCTTGAAATTTCTGGTTTATCAACAGACGAAAAGCCAGTTGCTGAACTTGACGGCGTTCATATTACAAACGGAAGTATTTTTGAAGAAATTGACACAGGAACAATTTTTAAATACAACGAAGATGCAAAGGAGTGGGTAGAACAACCTGCAGTTGGAGGATCAAGCGGAAATATTTCTCTTGATTATGCTGCACTTACAAACAAACCGCAGATTGGCGGAAAAGAATTGGTCGGGAATAAAACCTTGGACGAATTAGGAATTCAGCCTAAAGGAACTTATCTTACAAAAGAAACAGACCCTACTGTACCGGCATGGGCGAAAGCCGAAACAAAACCTGCATATACAGCAGATGAAGTTGGAGCTTTACCTAATACTACCACTGTTCTTCCAAATCCAAAAAAGATTAAATTTACAGGTGCTGTAACAGATGACTATGACGGTTCTGTCGAAAAAACAATTAACATTCCGACAGGAAGTTCTTATACTCTTCCACAGGCAACTGATAAAATTCTTGGTGGAATTAAAGCAAAAGGAAAAACGAATGAAACAGTGGAGGTTGCAATTGACACTGCAACAGGAAAATTATTCGTTCCTACATATCCTACAGGTATAGAAATTGAACTTGACAAAACACTTGCTGTGGAAGGAAAAGCTGCTGATGCAAAAGCTGTTGGAGATGCATTGAAAACTAAGATTGGATCCGATGCTCTTGCACCATATATGAAGACAGTTGATGCAGATAAAAAGTATGCATTAAAAACTGAATTGCCACAAAAGGGAGTTGCTGTCGCAGACGCTGGAGACGCAGATGTAAAAGATAAATTAAATGCACTCTTAGTTAGTCTTAGAGATGCAGGTATTATTGCACAGTAATATATTAAATTATTAAGGGCGGTACTACTACTGCCCTATTATTATGCTTAGATAGTTCAATGGTAAAACGACTGACTTTTAATCAGTTGCTCCCAGTTCGAATCTGGGTCTGAGCATTGAATACGAAATAGTTGAGAAAGGATGTGAGATATTTGACTCAAAAATTAAAACGATCAAGAGATGAAAGAATTGAAGAATCAATGAAATCTCCACAGAAAATAGATATCTCTGTTGATATGCGATTTCCGCTATCTAATTCGACAAATACAAAAAAGTATAAATGTTATATGTGTGGCGAATCTTGGGATTCTCAGAAAAGTCATTTTTCAAAATCTACACATCCAAAATATCAAGCAAATAACGGATATATTGAAATATGCAATGATTGTCGTGATAAATATTATAAAAAACTTATAGATTTTTACTCTGGAAATGAAGAACACGCAATTAGACATATGTGTATGGAATTTGGATGGGTATATCATATTGATGCTTTAACTGCTTCAAGACAAATATCTGCGGATAGGAGTCGTATCAGTCACTATTTGGCAAAGAAAAATTTAGGGCAAACTGCAAGAATTGGAACTACATATTTTGACAGTATAAAGTTTGAATTTAATGAAAAACAAGGTGAGATTGTAAAATCTCGTGAACAGGCGAAATCTGAAGAGTCTACTATTACTGCAACAGCCGTTGATCGGTGGGGTGTTGGCTTCACAGAGTCTGATTATAAAATAATGGATGAGCATTATAAAATGTTAAAACGGCAAAATCCAAATTGTGATGCAAATCAAGAAATTTTTATCAAAAGTTTATGTTCGTTATTTATGCTTCAGACAAATGCATTAAAAAGAGGCGATTCAGATAAGTATATTAAACTAACTGATCAGTATAGTAAGACATTTACAAAAGCCGGATTATCTACAATTCAAGAAACAGATAATAGTGCAAATGAATGTCTCGGAGTAACTCTTGCTACTATATCTCAGTATACTCCAGAAGAATATTATAAAGATAAGGAACTATATAAAGACTACGATAAAATTGGAGAATATTTTGATCGATTTGTAAAAAGACCTCTTAGAAATCTTATGACGGGAACAACAGATAGGGACACGGAATATTTTGTAAAGGACAGTGCAGATGATGTCGATGAGTAACAAATACGCAGATGAACGTCAACAAAATCTTTACAAGAAATTTCCATCAACTCATTTTTTAAGTAATCCTACAAATGTTCATAACACATTTTTGTGGTCTACATTTTTCACAAGAAATTTACATAGACTCGCTATGGATTATTTGGGAATTAGGCTGCATTTATACCAACAGCTCATTTTATATCTAATGGGCGTCTCACAGCTTGTTTGTATTGTTGCGTGTCGTGCTGCAGCGAAATCTTTTATTATTGCTCTATACGCTTGTTGTAAAGCAATTGTAAAACCTGGTTCAAAAATCGTACTTGGTTCTGCAACACGAGGACAAAGTAAACTGATCATATCGGAAAAAATAAAAAATGAACTGATGAATATGTCTCCTGCTTTAAGAAAAGAGATAAGAGATATAAAAGATAGCGCAAATGAATCGATTGTATATTTTAATAATGGGTCTACTATTAAAGTATTTACAGCAAACGAATTTGCTCGTGGTCTTCGTAGTACGGATGCTGTACGAGAAGAATTTAGACAGATTGATAAGAATATTGACGATAGTGTCATTTCGCCATTCCAAACAATTAGACAGGCTCCTTTTATGATTGATCCTTTTTATGAAGGAATTGAATGTCTAAAAGAAGATCCAAAAGATATATACATTTCAAGTTCATGGTTAGATGATGGACATTGGATGTGGAATTTAGTTGATCAGGCTTATACTGATATGTTGAACAATAGGACTTCTGTAATGCTTGCTTTTGATGAAAGCATTACTCTGAAACATAATATTCGTACTCAAAGGCAGATGCAGCAGGAAAAGAAAAAACAAGATCCTATTACATGGCAAATCGAATTTTTAAATCTTAGAGTTAGAAATAACTCTTCTGCTTTCTTTACTTATTCTATGCTTAGTGATGCTCAAACATTACGTCAAGTATTTTATCCAAGAAACCATAGAGATGTAAAATTTAATAAAAAAACAAAACACTTTGCTCCAAAGCAAGAGGGTGAAATTCGCGTAATATCTTGTGATATTGCTTTTGTAGAAGGAAAGAAAAACGATAACTCTATATATTCTTGTATTCGTGGAATTCCAGAAACTATGAGGTATGAAACTGATGACTCGGAAGTTGTGGTAAAACAAGGATATAAGAGACAATATTCTTATATTGAATCAAATCAAATAGGTGATACAACAAAACAGGCAATACGAATCCGGCAATTATATGAAGATTATGATGCCGATTATATTGTACTAGACTGTCGAAACGGCGGAACACAGGTCTGTTATTCACTTGGTAAAACACTATATGACGAAGAACGTGGAAAGGAATATCCTCCTCTCAAATGTATGAACAACGACACCTATGCTGATGTTGTTAAAAATCCAAATGCTCCAGCCGTTATCTATGCAATCAACGCCACTCAAAAGCTAAATAGTGATATTGCATATAGTTTTAGACGCTCTTTAATGGAACATAGAACTGAATTACTTGTAAATTTGAATACGGCAATTGAAGAACTTTTATCTGAAAACGATGACTATAAAAATGAAACTGATTTAAATACACAATTTGAATTTGAACGACCATTTCTTGAAACTCAAGCAATGATCAGTGAGTGTGCTGAATTACTGTATGAAAAATCACCGCAGACTGGAATTGTGAAAGTATATGAACAAGGATCAAATTGTAAAGACAGATACACGTCTTGTAGTTATGGATCGTATTTCTTTGATCAGTTAGAACTTGATTTACTTTCAACAGATTCCGATTACGAATTTACGTGTCTTATAAATTAACAGAAAGGAGATGGACATGCCAGAAGTTAATAAAGAGCAATCGGTAGAGATTCAAAACGAGTCCTCTCCTACTGCTAATAATATATACGAATTTAATAGTTTTGTATCACCAATGGACATAAGTAGTTTATTCTCGTGTGGTATTTATGACTATTTTTCTAAAGAAGAAATAGATTCTATTTTACGGGATCCTATTGGAAATCACGATGCTGCAATTCGATTATCAAATTTTGTGTATACGAAAAATGGTATCGTATCTAACTCAGTCGATTATATGACTGCTCTTCCATGTCTTGATCGTATTTTAATAAGTAAAAATAAACGAAATACAAAGACAGTCCAGGCGAATAAAGCATTGATGAAATCCATTCTTGAAAAAATTGATGATAAACAGTTTATTAGAAATGCACTATTTACGTGTATGTTAGATGGAATCGCTTTTTTCTATTTTGAGACGAAAAAGAAAAATTATGACAAATCCAAATTTATGACAGATTACGATGTAGAAAACATTGTAGAAATTAATGAAGTTGGAATTAATGCTACTATCATTTCTCTTCCATGGAGATATACAAAAATTGTTGGAAAGAAAAATGGTAGATATGTGCTTGCGTTCAATCTGAGATATTTTGATGATTATACTGGTGAAAAACTGGAACGCAAATTAAGAAAATACCCAGAAGAAATCGTAAAAGCATACAATAGTCGCAACGCCAGGGCTACCGGAGGAGACTGGGTCGTACTTGATAATGATCATACTATGTGTCGGAAGATTAAATGTAAAGATTCTGAACCATGGGGTCGAAGTTTAATTATTGCTGCGCTCGCAGATGTGTTATACAAAGACTATTTCACAGACACAAAAAGGAATGTGTTAGATGAAATTAACAATAAAATTATTTATCAGACATTCCCGGAAGGAAAAGATAAAGGGACAAGTTCTCTTACTGGAAAACAGCAAGAACAGCAACATGCTACTGTACGTCAAGCTGTAATGAACAAAAACTCTCGTGGAGGAATTTCTTTCTTTAGCGTTGCTGCCGGAACGAAATTAGACTCTATCGATGTTTCTACAGATATTTTCGATAGCAAAAATGAGTCTGATTTGAATGATCAAATTTCACTTGATTTAGGAATTTCTTCTGCTCTCATTGGTGCAATGACAACAGGAAACTATGGTGCATCGCAGAGTAATTTAGAGATGATTACTGCTCAATTATATACTTGGGTAAATGAGTGGCAAAATGAATTGAATCATGTAATCAATAAAAACATTATCCAAAATGATAAAAACAAAGTTGAAGTATATTATTTCCCCACTTCATTTGTAAATAGAAAAAATTTTTTTGAAATGATGAAGGGGTTGTACGACGTTGGTGGTTCTCTCAGTTTCCTTATTGCCAGTACAGGAGTTGACCCAGATGCCTATTATTCTGTTTTGGATGAAGAAATAGATAATAAAATATATGAAAAATATTTACCGCATCTTACTAGCAGTACAATTTCAAAAGATGATGATGTTACAGGAAGACCTAAAACGGATACCCCAACAGACAATACAGTAAGAAGCAGAGATAATAATGGAAATGAAATTCCTAGTCCAAGCGATAATAAATAATAGATTCTACTTTTATAGTAGGATCTTTTATTATACAAAACTTTATAAGGAGGATAAATCTTATGTTAAATAATATCCTCGAAATTTCTCAGCGATCTAACAAAAACGGTCGTGTTCCAATCAAAATTGCACTTCTTAAAATTCATGATGATCCAAAAGAAACAAACAAAAATGGTATTCATTGGAAAAAAGAATATGTATTAAACGCAATTGATTCTGTTAAAGGGATGCCATTGTGTTGTGAATTTGCGTCTGAAGATAAATCGTGTCCACTTGGTCATGGATTGACAGGTGAAGTTGTGGACTCACATGGAGTTCATGAACCTGTATTTGAAAATTCAGATGTTGTAGGAACTTTTGAAAAAGCAGAAATTGAAACAATTAAAGATATCAATGGAAATGAAATAGAGGCTTTGTGTGGATACGGCTATTTATATTATCAGAGATATCCGAAATTAGTTGATTGGGTACGAAAAGGATTCGCTACAGGCGAAGTGTGCACTTCTATTGAAATTATGGGACTTAAAGAAAATGATAACAAAATTATATATGAAGACGGATATAACGAAAATATGAGATCGCCCATGATTTACTGTTTCTCTGGGTGTGCGCTCTTAAGTATCGCTCCAAGCGACGATGACGCGGTAGTCCTAGAGATTTCGCAGAGAAAAATTACAAATAAGGAGGAAAAGAAAAACATGGAATTCGATAAGAAAGAATTTGAGGAAGTTCTCAAATCTACTCTTGCAGAAATTAATAGTGAAAAGAAATCACATGATGATGAAGTTTCTGAATTGAATAACAAAATTACAGAACTGAATTCACAGATTGAAGCAAAAGATGCTGATATTGCTGCTAGAGACACACAGATTGCAGAACTGAATGCAAAAGTTGAGCAGATGGAAAAAGACATGAAGAAGAAAGATGATGAAAAAGAGGATCTCGAAAAAGAGGTAACAAAAGCAAAAGCATCTGAAAAACTTTCTGAGGTCGAGGCTGCTCTGAAAGACTTTAGTGATGAAGAAAAAGAAGTTGCTAAAGAGGACATTAAAAAATTAAAAGATGAAATTAATGCATGTAAAAAGAAATCAGAGTTAAATAATGTAACATCTGAAATCAATTCTATTAAATCTAAAATCTGCATGGAAATTGTTGCAAAACAGAAACAGGCAGAATCTGAAGCTCGTATTTCTGAGCAGAATTCAGAAGAAGTAAAAATTGAAGATATTTTCTCAGAAGTATGCAGCGAGAAATATGTCGATGATGACGAAGAAGTAAACATTTTTTAAGAGGAGGATGAATTAGATGATTAAATTCAGAAGAATTTCTCAGATCGAGAAATTATACCCATTTATGGATGCAGTTATTGATAAAGATGCACTGAATGGAGATTTTGGTGCAGTCACAACAGGAAAATTTGCGCCAAAGGCAGATGCTAAACAGGCAATTATGCAGGTTGAAGTTGGCGATGATATGGATATGCCGGAATACAAAATCCCTGCAGGATCTCATGTAAGAGTTGTAGATTTTGAAAAACTTGAGGGACAGGAAATCGAAGTATACGGTGCTCAGTTACCGGCGACTTTTGCAAAAGGTAATAAGTTGAAATCCGATGCAACAGGAAAATTAGTTACAGGTGCGAGTGTGGCTCCTTATTTTGAAGTAACTGAGATTATTGGAAACAAAATTGGTCTTGTTGCCAAAGTTGTTACAAAACAAGACTAATTGAAGGGAGAAAAAAATACATATGAGTTATACATTTGAATTAAATAATGAACGTAGAGATGCTTCTTTTGTAAGTGGGAAAATTAATGCTAATTCTCCAGTTGTAGAAGTATTCTCTGCTATGACAGATGGTAAAGAATTAGCAAAGTTTGGTAAAAAGGGAGATGCCGCAGCTAAATATATTAAAGAATTAAATAGTAGAGCTGCAACAAATGACCTAGTTGCTATTTCTGAGATTAACGAATTAAGACGTTTCAAAATGCAACCAGTTTTGATGCAGGAAATCAAGCTGCTTGGAATTTACGGAAATTACAAACCGATCGGATACAACGAGTCTTGTGAAGTAGAAATTACAGAGTATGTAAATACTGGTGCTGAAATTCAGGCTGCTGGACAGGATGTAAAATTCCCAACAATCAGGAAAAGACGTGTTCCGATTGCAACAACTACTATTTCTGGTGGTTATGCAGTTGACTACAGAAAAGCAGCACTTGGAGATATGACCGATGAGAACGAGCTTCAGGAACAGGTTCGTGTAGATATTAGAAACAAAGCCGCTAAATATGTAGTAGATGAAACATACAAAGCAATTAAGAATGCTAAAGGTGTAAAATATTTCTTCGAAGGAGCTGGTCTTACAAAGACAGGTGTTGATGGTGTTATTACAAATGTTAGACGTTTCGGTAAACCGACAATCTCTGGTGATTACGCTATGATTGCACAGTTCAATGGATTTGCAGGATACGAAGGAACTACTCCGACTGTAAACGGAATTTCTCGTACAATTATGGATGAAATTCACAACACAGGACTGATGGGTGTATATAACGGTGCTACTCTTGCAGAGATTCCAAATCCGTACGACCTGACAACACTGAACAAAGATGGTACAAACTTTGAGACAATGTTACCAGCTGGTCTTGCTTTTGTAATGCCGCAGGGTGGACAGTCTCCTATCCATATGGTAACAAGAGGTGGACTGACAACATTCTCTGGAAATGATGTTACAACAGGTATGCAACTTTCCCGTTTTGACATGGAGTTTGGAATGCTTTTAGTCGAGGGAAGAGAGTACGAAGTAGGAATGCTTGTAGATACAAATCTTGCACCTAATCTTGGAAAATAAATTATTTGAATAATAAGAGGCAGTTTAATCTGTCTCTTATTTTAGTTTAAAGGAGAAAACATGAGCAATTATTTTTATTGTTATTCAAAAAAGTTATCTCATTTCATTATGGCTTTTGACATTCCGTATGTTTCGAAATCTATGAATAAAAGAAATGGTATGCCATATCATACATTTAAAAAATCAGAGAGACTTGATAAGGTAATTGCTTTGTATAAGGCAATTATTCATGCCGTTTAAATAATTAGTTGAGAAAAAATCATAATTGTTATTGAGGAGATAAAAATGGCTGAAGAAAAAAATACAGTAGAAGAATTAAATCTTGAGCAGAAAGTAACTGTTAAAAGTATTGCAAATTGGACAACAGGTTTTAAAAGAATTGAGACAAATGGGGATGTAACTATTCCGCCTAACGGAACAATTCGTTTACAGAGAAGTGAAATTATTACACAGATTCAGAATGGTAATAGACTGTTGACTGGAATTGATGACAGAGGTTCTCATGCGACACTTTATGTTGATGATAAGCCTACGAGAGTTGAAGTTGATTTTGATAGTGAGGATGGAACTATGTCACAGGCTGTACTTACAACAGATGCAGTCAAAAAATTATTTGACTATAAAACAATGAAAACTTTTGAAACAAAATTGCAGGAATTAGTAGTTACAAGAGCTGAGAAATTTGCAATTCTTGAAATTATTAAAAAAGAAAAATTCAATGACTTTGAAAAAATTAGAGTTGTTGAAAACTATGTTGGATATAAGATTTAGAGGTGATTTGAATGGGTAATACAAAAGCTAACGAAGTGATACAATCATTTGAATCTTCTTTTGCAGATAAAAGTGTATTGCCTGTATCACTAGAGATGGAATGGTTTAAAAAAGCTGTTGGAAGATATTCAGCAGAATTAAGTGATTTGAATTTCGACGTAGAATTGAATCAGTTTGATACTGAATTAGATAGATACGTTATTGATACACTAGCTGAATTTATGAAACAATCATATCAGGAGCGTCAGTATTCAAAAGTAAATAAGCGTATTAGCATAACAGGTAAAGATTTAGGAATCGATGGATCAAATGGATCTAAAACCGCGACAAAAGCAGAACTTGATTATGTTTCAGAAAAAGCAAATACGATGGTTTGGAACCAGAAAGTAACCGCTTTTCTTTAGGAGGATGTGTTATGCAAGAATGGTATTTATTAAATCAGAACACTCGTCCAAATGCAACTGGCGGATTCGAAAATGATATGTTTTTGGAAAATAAGGATGATGCTTTTGCGGAAGCATTAGAAACGGATATAGCAGTTTCCGTCATCCTTTATAACAGTGATTTAAGCAATGGCAAAAACATTCGCTGTATCGTACAAGGGAACACAGCGGATACACAATTGAAATCATTGGAAAGAACAGCACTTTTTTCTATAGGAACTGTAAAGGCTGGAATGTATGTATTTTTTGAAAATAGGTATTGGCTTGTAATTGGATATCCAGGAAATAACGGAATATATGAAAAGGTTACAATAGTATTGTGTCAGTATTTACTGCGATGGCAAAATTCTGATGGAAATATTGTTGAGCGTTGGTGCAACGCTGTTTCTGCTAGTAAATATGATGTAGGCGAAAATGGAAACTATACGATTACGCTTTCATCTAATACATATACGATTCTTATACCAGGAGATTCAGAATGTTTAAATTTAGATAGAAAAAGAGTTTTTATTGATAAAAAAAAAATCAATCCAGAAAAAGTATTCAAAATGACAAGAACGGACGATATTCTATACGATTACGGTGATGAATATCACGGAAGCGTTTTAAGCTTTATTGCAGATAAAACAGAATTAAATCTTAAGACAGACAATCCGGAACTTGGTATTTGTGATTATATAGATACCAATCATAAAGAATATGAAGATGACAAAAATACTATTTTTGCCAAAATTATCGGAAATGATTCTATAAAGATTAAAAGAAAAAAAATATATTACGCAAAGTTTTACAGTGATAAAAATTGTACGGTAGAAACTGAATGTTCTAATTTCACTTGGGATGTATCTGATGACATACAAATAGAAAAAACAATTCATGAAAACTCTATTGAAATACTAATATCAGATGAAGGATATGTTGGAAAAAATTTATTTCTAAAAATCATTTCAAACTCACAGACTATCTCTGAAAAGGAAATTGAAATTACTAATTTATTTTAAGACGAGAACACTCGTTACTTTAGTTATTAGAGGGTAAATTTAAGGAATACATTATGAACAAAACAGTATTAAGAGATATTGGAATTTTTAAATCAAAACTTCTTTTATCGTTTTTAGATTCGTCCGATGTTTGTGAATTACTTTTGGGTGATAACTATACGTCAGATGATGTTGACAATCTGGTATATTCTCAAATCTTTCCTTATCTATATATAGAAGACACCCAAACAGAGGTCAAACCATATCTTTGTTTTGAAGTAAATTTTAAACAACAGACAAGGACTATGAAAACCCTTCAGATTATTGTCTATGCATATTGCCATAAGGATTGTATGAAATATCATAAAGACGGATATTCAGGAACTAGGGCGGATATTTTAGCTGACATGGTTGAGCGACAATTACACGAATCAAATAAATATGGTATTGGAGAATTGAATTTAGAATCAGTGAATTACTATTTCCCAAATAATAAATATTACGGAAGGCAATTAGTTTTTACAACATCGGATTTTAAGTTCAAAAATGTTTAATTATGAAATTGGATTATTTTGATCTAATCTCCCCTCTCCCACTTGATCTTGTTGGAATTGGAAGAATTAAATCTCCAAAACTCATTGAGATTGCTGACATATCTTATTACGTCTATGCACAATATGTGTCATATCTAAGAATGACTCCAGATGATTATATTGATACTTTTAAAATAGAAGATTCAGATATTGAACTATATACGAAATTTGACATTATTCTGTATGATCCAAATTTTAGAAACATGATTAAAAATGCTCTCAATTTTTTCTTTATTGAAAATTTTGAATGGTTTGATGAATATCAATCTTTTTTATGTACAGAAGAAATTGTCATGGAAAACGGAGAATCTGAACTTCTAGCAAAAGGAATTATAAATTCAAAGAATTATTTTGATGTGTTGGATATCATTCTGCAACGGGTACACATTACTCCAGATAAAACAGAAGTGACTAACATTACAAAGATCAAAAATAAGCGCGGATTAAAAATATACAAGAGGATGCAACAGGTAAAACGTAAATTCAAAAAAACATCTGGCGGAAATCCAGACTTATCTTTGCCTAATATCATATCATCCGTTGCTGTAAGAAGTTTATCTTTAAATTGGATAAATATATGGGATATTACAATTTATCAATTATTCAATGAATTTGAAAGACTTCAAATAATTGATCAATATGACATTGCTTCTACACAAGTATCTGTATGGGGAGACAAAGAAAAGAAATTCAAGTTTGGTGCTTGGAGTTCAAATATATATAACGAAAACGACGCTGAATAATTCAGTGTCTTTTTTATTGCAAAAAATTAAATTTTATACAGGAGGTAAAAAATATGGCAAATCAATTTGGAAAACAGATGGCGAACCGTGAAGTTTGCGATATGGTCTTTGTAGATTATAAAACAAAAGAACCATTTCTTTTCTGTGATTACGCAAATACATCAAGTCAGGAACTGACGGGTGAAAACGTTTTCGCTTACGGTGGAAAAAATCATCCGAAGAAAATTACATTCTCTGGAGAACGTGCGGGTACTCTTACAATTGAAACACAGATTCAGACACCTAAGCTTTGGGAACTGATGACAGGTGGTAAAAGCTCTAAAACAGCAGAGATCATGAAGAGAGTTAAAACAAAAGTTGGAGAAAGCAACAAAATTAGCATTTCTGATGCTAAAGTTACTCTTTCAAAAGAAAATGTATGGGTTTATGACGGGGCAGATTCTAACCTTGAAACAAAACTTGAGGTAACTACAGTTTCTGGTCAAGACATTACATTAAAAGATCAAAAGAATGAAGGTGCAGAAGTTGTTGTATTCTATCTTGCCACAAGAAGTGATGTATACAATCTAAGCATTAAATCTACTAGCTTCCCGAAAGCGTTTACTGTTTACGGTGATACATATATGAGAACAACAGATGAGGATGTACTTCCATATCTGTTTAAAGCATATAAAGTAGTTCCGCAGGCGAATATGTCTCTGTCCTTTGCAAGTTCAGGAGATCCTGGTACTGTAACACTTACTTGTGACATGATGGTTGATGATGATGGAAACATGCTTGATCTGACTCTGTTACCAGATGAGGACGACCAGGGGGAATAGCACCCCCTGAAGATCTCGCCTTGGTAGGCAGGGGGAAAATTGGAAAGGCAAAAATAGGAAAATCAGAATAAGGAGTGAGTAAAAATGGCATATACACCAACGACATGGAGTGATGGAGATGTTATTACTGCTGAAAAGATGAACAAGCTGGAGCAAGGTGTAAAAAATGAACAGGTTGGCGCACCTGGAGCAGCCGCAGGATTCGGAACACCAACTGCAACGGTTGACGCAAATACTGGAGTTCCATCTGTAACTGTAACAGCAAGTGGAGCAAACACAGCAAAGGTATTTAATTTTGCTTTCAAAAATTTAAAAGGAGCAAAAGGAGATCCTGGTGCGACATACACTCTTCCGGCTGCAAATAAAACAACATTTGGAGGAGTAAAACAGTCTACTTTGGTTCCTGAAGCTGCAGGAGAAAATGTTACAAAGGCTGAGTTCAAAGCTTTGCTGGACGTTTTGAAAGCAGCTGGTATTATGGCTACATCTTAAAATAACGAGTGATAGATATTTAGTGTGAAGAAGGGGGGGTAAATATCTATTATCGGTATTTGCCCCATTTTTTTACTCTGCTCCGAATAAGTGAGGAGTGAACTCGAAATTAGAAAGTTAGATAACGAATACCGCACAGAATCTTCTCACGAAGTGTGTTATTTATCAGAATACGGAATTAAATATACATTCGTAAAAAAAGAAGATGGTGTGACGGTGTGGAAATACAAAAAGACAAAAGAACTTGGACTTGCTTTAGCTAAGTTCTGGGAACAGAGATAAAATAGGTTGTTCAAGATGATGAATATAAAGGTGGGTGTCATATTTTTGAGCGCAGTGTCATGCAGTACATCGGCAATAGTATTAAAGGACTGCCACTACCCTATTTATTTAGAAAAGGGATGGTTAAATGAAAAAATTAAACTTAAAAGGAGTTACTGCTGAAGCGGTAACTGGTATTGCATTACTTGTTCTTGCCCTTATTAATGCTGTTTTACAAATGTTTGGAATGAACGTTTTGCCAATTCAGAACGATGACATCAGTAACATTGTTTCTGTAATTTTCTTAATTGTAACGGCGGCATGGAATACATGGAAAAACAGAAACTTTACCAAAGCCTCACAGGAAGCACAGGCATTAACAGATATGATTAAGAATGGCGAAATTTTAATTGATCAGATCGAAGACGTTATTCAAAAATTTAAAGACGACAATAAAGGATAAGCAGAAATATGGAATATATTGAAAATTTTTTCGAATTGGATTTTGTTTCTCTGGTTATTGGTTTGACCATTTCTGGTTTAGCACTTGTGTTTATGTATGAATTAGTTATTAAAGTTATGAAGATATTCGGAATTGAACTTACTCATATTAGGCAGAGGCGTGAAGAACATGAGTTATTGGTAAAAACAGTTGAAAATCTTGCTAAATTACAAGAAAAGCAGGATGTGGATAGAGCAAGGTCTGATAAACACGATGAAGAGATTCGTAAGGAAATTGCAACTATTACAACGGAATTAAAAGAGGCTTTAGTTGAGCAAAAACAGCAAATGAATACATATACTGAAAACAGAGTAAAGGATCGTGAGAAATCTCGCGAAATAAGACAGGAACTTAATGAATCTATTGATAAATTAGCCGAAGGAGCCGTAGAAAGAAAAGAGCAGATTAAAGCTCTTATGTGTGGAACAATGGAATTACTTGGTGATAAAATTGATCAAAGATTCAGTAAGTATATTGCAATGAAAGGCATTCCGGAAAATGAAGTCGCAGAGTTTGACGGACTGTGGAATGCTTATCATAATGAATTGAACGGGAATCATGGAAGAACACAAAAATATAAATATGTAAAAGAACATTTACCAGTTCTTCCAATTGAAATTAATCCAATCTATGAAGAAGATAATACAGGAAAATAATAAGTTGAGAAGTTGCTTTTGTGTGACTTCTCTTCTTATTTAAAGAGGTGATAAAAATAAATAGATCAAAATTTAATGTAGATAAAGATAAAAGTAAACGAACACATAATGGAATCGTATTTGATTCTGTATTAGAAATGAAATACTATCGTGACGTTCTTTGCCCGGCAGTGGAGAGTGGTGATGTGGTTAGTTATGAATTACAAAAACCATATGAACTACAACCAAAGTTCCGTCATGATGAAAAATCAGTCCAGTCAATTAAATATGTAGCTGACTTTTTTATTGTTTATAAAGACGGACATGAAGAAGTTATTGACACGAAAGGATGTCCAGATTCAGTCGCATTATTAAAAAGAAAACTATTTTGGTATAAATTCCCAGATGTTGATTATAAATGGGTAACATGGGTGAAAAAGTTTGGAGGATGGATAGATTATGAAGAATACAAACGACTCAAACGAGAAGAAAAACGTTCAAAATGATTATTATGGGTTTATATACATAACGACAAATAATGTTAATGGTAAGAAATATATAGGTCAGAAAAAATATTATGGAAATCATGAGGTTTATATAGGAAGTGGAGTTGCATTAAAAAATGCTATAAACAAATATGGTAAAGAGAATTTTACAAGAGAAATTATTGAAAATTGTAAAAGCAAAGAAGATTTAGATAGTCGTGAAAAATATTGGATTAAATACTATAATGCCACAGAATCGGAAGATTTTTATAATATCACATCAGGTGGTGATGGTGGATTTGGTAGTGGGAAAAATTCTCCTTGGTATGGAAAACACTTGTCAGAAACAACAAAAGAAAAATTAAGTAAAATGAAAACTGGTGAAAATAATCCTTTTTATGGTAAAACTCACTCTGATACAGTGAAAAAGAAATTATCTGAAAAGGCTTCAAGTCAACGACATTCGCAAGAAACAAAAGAGAAAATGTCTAAAAGTATGAAAGAAAATCATGCAGACTTTAATGGCAGAAATAATCCGAGAGCAAGAAAAATCAAACAATATGATCTAAGTAAAAAATTTATTCGTTATTGGGATTGTGCCAAAGAAGCATCCAAAGATTTAAATATTAATTACAGTTCTATTATCTCATGTTGCACAGGAAAATATAAAAGTTCTGGTGGTTATATTTGGGGATACGCAGATTAGGATGGTGTGATTATGAATATGTAAAAAAAAGACGTGCTGAACGTAAAAAGCAGAAAAAACTTTTGTCGGAATCTGCTTAATAAAATATCTTTACTACTCTTCTATTTAGTGATATGCTTGTACTATAAAACAAAAGGAGGTACATGTCATGGAAGCTAAAAGAAGACGTAGACGTAAAACTGTTGTAGAAAAAGATTTCGATCTTTTACTCCAGCAAGCAAATGACGAAGTTGATTCCATTCTAAAACAAATTGAGGATTTAAAAATACAACTCAAAGAAAAAAGATATGAAATCAAAAAGTTAGAAAAAGAAAAAGTCATCTATGATGAAATGAAAGCTGAACAGGAAAAACAGGAACGTATTCATGAACTTGCAGAACTTATTGAAAAGTCTGAATACACTGTGGATGAAATCAAAGAGTTATTATCATCCACTCCGAAAGACGAAACTGTTTCAGAATAAAATACCATTAAATATAAACCAAAAATGCCAATAAATTGAGTCGATTTACTTCGGCTCTTTTTTGATGCAATAAATTAAATTTCGTTTTCATTTGAAAATGGAAAGAGAATAATAGATATACCAATCACCTATCTTTCTGACTGATTATATAGTCATGGTGATTATTAATGTGTTACATATGTAGGAGCGTAACAGCCGTGGTTACGCACACGGCTTCCTACATAAGAACATTATACTACTTATGAAAAATAAAAACATCCAGAACATTTGTTTAAAGGAGATATATTATATGAAAAAAAATAATTTTAAAGTAAAAGAAAACATTACATTCGAAGATAAAGCAAACGCTATTGAATATATTTGTAACAGTTTATTTGATTTCGATGAAGAGGGAGAAATTATTGATTACTCTCCTTACTATATTGAACCAGCACAGGTTTGTGCAATTCTCAATTATTTTGTAGAAGGAATTGAATTTGAAAATGGTGAATCTATTTATGATGTCGCAGTTGCAGATAAAGAAGTAAATGATGTTGTAAATCAGTTCTTCTTAAAACCTACAACTGCAAAGAATCCAAAACTTACATATCCGCAGGAAGTTATGAAGTTTGTTATGTCTCATGTTGTAGAAAAAGTTGAATACATGAAACAGAAAGCTATTCATGCTCCATCATATAGAAAAGATATGGTTGGAGAAGCAATCGTTGAATTGATCAATGTTTTAGCAGAGAAAGCAAATGAATTGAATGTATCTGAGGCAAATAAATTTATTGAAAAATATAACAATCCAGATTCATCTCTTGAAGATTTTGCAAAACAGTTTATGAAAGACGAATACGAGAAACGTATGGAAGAATTAAAAGAGAATAAAAATGAATCAAGTTCTATTGTAAAAGATAATGATGAATTTCCAGAAGAACCAACTGTTCCCGCTGAACATAAGCCGAAACAAGCAGAAGAATTTCTTGCAAAATATAAAGAAATTGAGCGTCGCAATAAAAGTAAGTAGGAACAATTATGGCTAAAAAAGTCGTGTCAAGTTTTTTAGAAGCAAAGAACTTAATTGAAAAAAATGTACGCTCTGGTATGAATGCTGCAAGGGATGAAGTTGAAATAAAATTAGAAGATAATGTCCTTGGATATTATGATTTTGGAAACCCAATTAAATATGAAAGAACTGGAACATTATTAGAGTCCCCAAATACTACTCCTGTTTCTGGTGGAGGAAATCATTTTGAATTTAAAGCAGAAATGGAAGACAATATTGCTTATCATACTGGAACATATTCTGGAGCACAGGTAATAGATGCAACAGAACAAGGGCATTCGGGAACACTTGGTAGGCATGGATATTTTGCAAAAACAGAAGCGGAAATTCCTGAAATTGTGGATAGGAATATGTCGAAGTATTTGAAGTGAAAATAATTACCCAGGATGCTGGTGACATCCTGGGGTTGTGAAAAGGAAATTATTTAAATGACATATATGCAGAATTAATTAAATGATTTTTACCTACGGTTCTTACGTAATGACAATGAGTATTCAAATTTTATATATTTGGAGAATTGAATTTTACAGGAGAGGTGCGAAAAGCCAACTCCTTTAGGGGTTGGATGGATAGCACTATTAATTTATACTTTGTTGTGTATATTTTTATTTTTTTATACACATTCTGTGTTATACTACTACTATGGAAAACAAATATAGACATACAAACACAACAGTATCTTTGATAAATTATCATTTTGTATTTTGTCCAAGATACAGACGAAAAATTTTTCTGATACCAAATGTAGAAGAACGATTTAAAGAACTGGTTAAAATTAAATGTAAGGAGTTAGATATTGAAATTGTAGCTATTGAATGTGATAAAGATCACTCTCACATGTTCTTAAATTGCTTGCCTACATTAAGTCCATCAGATATTATGCAACAAATCAAAGGATATACAAGTAAAATTCTTAGAGAAGAATTTAATGAGTTATCTAAAATGCCTAGTTTATGGACGAGAAGTTATTTTGTTTCAACTGCTGGTGATGTATGTAGTGAAACGATTAAAAAATATGTAGAAAATCAAAAGAAACGATATTGAAAAAGAGAATATTATATTAGGAAGTGAGGTGAATATTATGTCAAACTTTATTGTACAATTTCCTTTAAAAACTGAAAAATATCAAGAAGATATTTTAAATAAACGTTTTGAGATTGGAAGAAAAATATATAATTCGTTAGTCAATATAACTCAGAAACGTTATAAAGAAATGATAAAAACAAAAAAATATCGTTCTATTATATCTTCTTTAACTGGTAACAAGAAAACTGATAAAGAAATTTGGAAACAGATAAATGAGGTTCGTAAGCAATATGGTATGTCAGAATATTCATTTCACGAAGATGTAAAGAAAATGCAAAAGCATTTTAAAGATAATATTGATTCTTTTACCGCGCAGAAAATAGCAACGACTTTATGGAAATCATATGAAAAACTTTTCTTTGGTAATGGTAAGAAAGTTTATTTCAAAAGATATGGAGAATTAAATTCTCTTGAAGGAAAATCAAATAAAACAGGTATTCGTTTTAAAGATGATACTATTATTTGGAATGGGTTAACAATACTAGTAGTTATTGATTATGACAATTATTATGAATACCAAGCAATGCAGTCGGACATTTCTTATTGTCGTATTATTAGAAAATATGTAAGAAATAAATATAAATACTATGTCCAAATAGTTTTTAAAGGAAATCCACCTGTTAAAGTTGATACGAAAACAGGAGAAATCAAACATTCTATAGGACAAGGAGATGTTGGTATAGATATTGGCACTTCTACTATTGCTATTTCAAGTGAAACAGATGTAAAGATTTTTGAACTTACGGATAGAGTACGAAATATTGAAAAACAGAAACAAAAACTGTTAAGAAAAATGGACAGGTCAAGACGTGTTACCAATCCAGAGAATTATAATGAAGATGGAACAATTAAGAAGCAAGGTAGTAAAAAGATTGTATGGAATAAATCAAATCACTATATCAAATATCAAAATGAATTAAAAGTATTATGTAGGAAACAAGCAGATATAAGAAAATATCAACATGAATGTTTGGCAAACTATATTGTGTCTCTTGGTAACAAAGTATATGTAGAGAAAATGAATTTCTCTGGACTTCAAAAACGTGCTAAAAACACTGAGAAGAATGACAAAGGTAGATTTAAACGAAAGAAACGATTTGGTAAGTCATTAGCAAATAAAGCACCATCTATGTTATTGTCTATCATAGACAGAAAGTTGAAATACTTTGGCGAAGAACTTATAGAAATAAATACTTTTGAAGCAAAAGCAAGCCAGTTTAATCATTTTGATGGAACATATACTAAGAAATCTCTATCACAAAGATGGAACGACTTCAATGGGATTAAGATACAAAGAGATATTTATAGTGCTTTTTTGATAATGAATATAAGTGATGATTTAAAGAATTTTAATATTAATAAGTGTAATGAAAGATTTAATAACTTTTATCGACTTCATAATTTAGAAGTAAATAGATTAACAGGCAAAAATAATTTAAGTAGTATAGCAATTTAAAAATATAAATAGGTTTTGACACGAGCCTTATACTATCGTTAATTCATTCATTGGAATGATTGGTAGTGAAAGTCTTATGGAAACAGATTAGTCTTATATGCTTTCGAGTATATTTGGAAGTCTATGTACATAAGAACCCAACGTGCTTTAGCCGTTGAAGTGTCAGATTTCGCGTTTTTAACATCCTTGGAAAATGTATTAAACGTAAAAACAAGAATAATTAAAAGAACTAATGCAATAACAATAAGACTTAAAATTATAATTGTTGTCATTTTTCACCACCCTTCTGTACTTTGATATACAGAACGGGAGTGTTTGCGAAAGAAATCCGCAGAGATATGATGTATAGAAATGATACATATAATAATTAATCACCTTTCTGCCATATGTACTGTTTTCATTTCGTATACAAGGTGTATACTTCCACAGACGCTTCTGCCAGATACATACCCGTGGCAACGGATTAGTTGTGGTAGATCCAATCGATATGCATCCGATTACATTATAACAGAATATTGATAAATTATAAATAATTTTTATTACTGCTCTCCTTTCGTGAGGGCTTTTTTAATGTCCAAATTTGAGAGGAGTGATTTTTAAAAAATGAGCGAATATGAAGTACGGATTAGTACGAATGTTGATACAAGCGAACTAGATGCCGCCCAGAAAAAATTAGACAATTTAGTAAAGAACGATAAACAGATTAAAGTTGATTTTGATATTCAGGGAATGAAGAATCTGAATAAGATCAACGGTGTATTTAAGAATATTGAGAAATCATTTGGTTCTGCAGGAAAAATTGCTGGACAAAATTTTAATAAAGGATTTGAAAATACACAAAACAAATCTGGTTCAAATAAGTTCTCAGGAATAGATAAAGAATTAGAGAAGTTGAAAAAAGGTTTGGGTAATTTCAAATACGATTCCGTTTCGGCAAAAATGGAAAGCCAACTTAATAAGTATGCAAAACAGAGCGGAAATAAAATGCTTGAAGAAGCTCGTGCTGCAAAAAAAATATATGATGATTCTATTAAATCAATAAAAGAATTGTCCTCTAAAGGAAAGTTAGACTTTAATGATGTAAATGTTCAGAATACATTTTCTAATTTGACTAAATCTAGTGAAAGATTTAAAAATGCAATGTCTGCTGTTAATTCAGAATTATCAAAGACAATTTCTGTATCAGAAGCACATTCTGCTGCGAATAAGACTTTATCTTGGCTACAAGCAAACACAAAAGCGGCGGATAAATATGGTGATCAATTAGAGGAATTAGCAAATAAGCAACGGAACGCATTAACAGCTGGAGATTTAAAAGAATATACATCACAGGTAAGAGCTATCCAGTCTGCTGCAAGTGCTGAAGGCTTAACCGGAATGAGTAAGATCGCAGAATTGAAACGTGCGGTTACTCAAATCGGAGAGTTTGTCGGAATTTATGGCGTATTACAGAATGTTGTAATGGACGGAAGTCGAATGATGGTTCAATCAGTAATGGATGTGGACAAAGCAATGATTGAACTTACAAAAGTAAGCAATGCATCGCCTACCGATTTGTCAAATTATTTTGATGAAGCTGCTGATAGTGCAAAAAAATATGGGGCTACTATTAGCGATGTAATACAAAGTACTGCGGATTGGTCACGGCTCGGATATGGTCTTAAAGATGCAAAACAATTATCTGAGACTACAACTTTATTGGAGAAAATTGGAGATAACATGACACAGGAATCTTCGTCTGAAGGTCTTATTTCCACTTTAAAAGGTTTTAATCTCCAAGCAGATGAAGCAATGTCTGTTGTAGACAAAGTTAATGAAATTGCCAATACTCAACCCATAGATACGTCGGGAATATTTGAAGCCCTTAAAAGATCAGCATCATCAATGAGTGCCGCAAATAATACGTTGTCTGAAACAATTGGATTGATTACAGCTGCAAATAGTGTTGTTCAAGATCCAGCATCTGTCGGTAAATAGCTTGCCGACATTAAAAGTAGCTATATCGGTTAAAAGCTAGAGGTAGTTAAGACCGAGGAAAGACTTAGTAGGTATATACACACCAGTTAGGAAGGGTGTGTATTTTTTATATACAAATTTAAGGAGATGATTTACATACCAGCAAAAGGACAATTATCTGGATATTTTATAAACTGCGAAAATTGTGGAAAAGAAATATATCAAACAAAAACACAGTATAATAGAGCAAAACATCATTTTTGTAGCAATAAGTGTCAAAAAGATTTTCAGCATAATCAATTATTTGAAGACCGTGTTTGTGAAATATGTGGGAATGTATTTCATGTAAGTAAAAAATCAAAACAACGATTCTGTTCTATTCAATGTCAAGGAACATGGCAATCAAGTCTAGTTGGAAAATTGAACCCTAGAAACACAAGAGAGATAATAACATGCGAATATTGTAGTAAAGATTTTTACGAAAAAGCATATAAAATTAAATCTAAACAATATCACTTTTGTTCAAATGAATGCAGAAAATCTTGGTATTCAGAGGTGTTTAGCCAAAGTAATGATTGGAAAGAAAAATCCAGAGAACGAGCAGTAAATATATTGGCGAAAAGTAATGGAAACACTAATACAAAGCCACAAAGAATAATAAATTCTATATTAGACAATATGAATATTTCATATATAAATGAAAAAGGATTTAAATACTATGCCGTTGATAACTACTTAGATAAATATAATTTAATAATCGAAGTAATGGGAGACTTTTGGCATTGTCATCCTTTAAAATACACAAAAGATACTATGAAAGAAATACATAAAAAAAGAGTTCCAAAAGATAAAGCAAAGCACACGTATTTTAAGAATAACTATGAAATTGAAATATTATACTTATGGGAAAATGACATTTATAATAATGTTGAAGTTTGCGTAGAACTAATTAAAGAATATATTCAGAAGAATGGGATATTGGAAAATTACCATTCATTTAATTACCATTTAGATAATGGAATTTTAACGTTAAATAAAAATATAATAATCCCATACCAAGATGCAGTTAATGCCTAACCATTTGGCTGCATCTTTTGCCTACTAAGAATCCGTAACGACTGTAATACTTTATATGGTAACATATGAAGTTTCGCTACTCTCCTATTTTATAGGATGAAGATCCAGTCTGAACTTCCGTAAGGAACTTTTGTGTTGAAACACACAATCGCCACGATATAACCTTAAAATGAAACGTGGGAATAAGGCAGAAATGCCTTATCGCCATATTACTATGATAATATGGTTAGTAGATTTAATGGTCGAATCGAAGTAACAAACTTGACAGCATTTAAGACCATAAGCATGAGAATTCGCGGAGCTAAGACTGAATTAGAAGAAGCTGGACTCGAAACAGATGGAATGGCAGAATCTACTGCTTCGCTGAGAGAAGAACTTATGGCTCTTAGTGGTGTTGATATCATGGAAAATGATACTACATTTAAGAGTACGTATAAAATTTTGGACGAGTTATCAAATAAGTGGAAAGATTTAACAGATATTCAGCAGGCTAGTGTTACAGAACTTATAGCTGGGAAACGTCAGGGAAATACCATTTCAGCATTAATGAAGAATTTTGATATTGCAAGACAGTCTGTTCAAACTGCTGAATTTGGATCAGAAGGTTCTGCTCAAAGAGAGCTTGATAGCTGGAACAAAGGTATCGAAGCATCAATTTCACACTTCAAGGCACAATTCCAAGAATTTTCAACAACTATGATTGATTCCGATTTATTTAAAGGAATCGTTGACGGTGGTACTGTATAGTGGTTCAGTTGTCAAGACACAAATTTAATCTTTTTATAATGAACAGATAT
>OAUB01000214.1_pt1 | contig 41153 bp, 38 predicted proteins | sample 1476121 | NCBI WGS metagenome assembly OAUB01 (sample SAMEA2579998, study PRJEB22360) | human gut metagenome | biome: human gut; feature: human-associated habitat; material: faeces | place: Denmark | collected 2008/2010
TGTCGAACACACTGAACCATACATCCTCCCGGCAAATTGTCCGGCATTATACTCATCGTCAGAAGCGGTGCAAGCATTTGATGCAATATTTTGTCAGCGCAAACGGTTTATTTGAATTATAAGTCAAAATATATGCATTTTTATTTACTGTGATTCTGGAGGGGAACTGTCGTTCGGTATCAATAATTGCAGACATTTCCTGCTTTTTTCTTTTTCACTTTCACGCAATCAGATATGCATTTTATTCCATTCATCCGACTTATAGGGCGGAGTGTGAAAACGAACGGCTAACACTATTGCTTACAGCTCAGGGATGCGCGCTATCACTTTAATTTCAAAATCAAAGCCTGCCAGCCATGTAACGCCCACCGCCGTCCAGGTTGGATAAGGTGGCGCGCTAAATATTTCATTTTTCACCGTCATGATGTCTTCAAATTGTTTTTCTGGATCGGTATGAAAGCTCGTAACATCAATGATATCGTCAAAAGTGCATCCCGCAGCTGCCAGGGTCGCATGCAAATTATCAAATGCCAGTCTGACTTGTTGCTGAAAATCGGGTTCTGGTGTTCCGTCCTCTCGACTTCCTACTTGCCCGGAAACAAACAGCAAATCGCCGGAACGAATAGCCGCAGAATAACGATGTTCTGCATACAGTGAATGTCGGCCAGCAGGGAAAACAGCGGTTCTTTCTACCATTTGGTTATCCTCAAGATTTACGACATGAACAGAAGATTTATATTTACCAGGAGCCGCTTTTAGCGGACGACGTGAGTAAACAAAACCCAGACATCATGGGAAATGGCTGGGCTTAATTGAGCGTAGTCGGTTATGCGCCAAACGCGCCATCAATGGTATGCATCGCGCCGGTAACAAAACTGGCTTCTGGCCCTGCTAACCATGCGACCATACCAGCGACCTCTTCCGGTTGCCCATGTCTTTTGATAGCCATAAAACTATGCAACATATCGCGCATTGGCCCGTTGGCGGGATTAGCGTCGGTATCAATTGGCCCTGGCTGGACGACGTTGATGGTGATCCCACGCGGTCCGAAATCACGGGCCAGCCCGCGCGCCATGCCTTGTAGGGCAGATTTGCTGGCGGCATAAGCAGCCATGCCTGCAACAGGCATACGATCGCCATTCACGGAGCCGATGATTAAGATGCGCCCGCCTTCGGGCATCTGCCGGGCGGCTTCAACAGAGGCATGATAAGGAGCATGAATATTGATTTTGAAAAGGCGATCAATATCGTCGGCATTTAATTCCAGGGCCTCGCCAAAGACGCCAATACCTGCATTTACCACCAGGATATCCAATGCGCCGCTCTTACGAACGACATCAATGACAGCGTCTCTGTCAGCACTATCTGTGAATACTGCTGTCGCTCCAGTCTCTTGTGCCAGGCGTTTAGCGGCATCTTTCGACCCCGCATAGGTGAATCGTACATTGGCCCCATCGGTGACGAAACGACGTACGATAGCGGCACCGATACCACGACTGCCACCGAGGATGAGAACTGTCTTACCTGTAAAAGCGCCCATAAGGACTCCTTGATTTATTATGTAACATGCATTACAAAACTGTTTTAACTTTCTGTCAACAAGTTTTGTAATGGTCACTAAAAAACAATCTCGCGTTCCAGGTCGTCCCAGACGTTTCGCTCCTGAGCAGGCAGTCTCTGCGGCAAAAGTGCTTTTTCACCAAAAAGGTTTCGATGCTGTCAGTGTTGCTGAAGTTACTGATTATCTTGGTATTAATCCCCCGAGCCTCTACGCGGCTTTTGGCAGTAAAGCTGGGTTATTTAGCCGTGTACTCAATGAATACGTCGGTACGGAAGCTATTCCGCTTGCCGATATTCTTCGTGATGATCGTCCAGTAGGCGAGTGCCTGGTTGAGGTATTAAAAGAAGCGGCGCGCAGATATAGCCAAAACGGCGGCTGCGCTGGCTGTATGGTTCTTGAAGGTATTCATAGTCATGATCCACTAGCGCGTGATATTGCCGTTCAATATTATCACGCCGCAGAAACGACCATTTATGACTATATCGCCAGGCGGCATCCACAAAGCGCACAATGTGTGACTGATTTTATGAGTACCGTGATGTCAGGGCTTTCTGCGAAGGCACGGGAGGGGCACTCAATCGAACAACTCTGTGCAACAGCTGCACTGGCGGGGGAAGCGATAAAAACTCTTCTCAAGGAGTGATGCTGGCCTTGATCCGAAAGGCGGGAACGCGCCTGCCGATAAGTTGTGATAAGACAATAATTCACGCGTTAAGGCTGGCGGAATTGATCATCTTTTCGTATAACGATAGAAATGAAACATTGTTTTAATTAAGGAGTGGAAAAGATGATCATCGGAAATATTCATAATCTTCAGCCGTGGCTACCCCAGGAGTTACGCCAGGCGATTGAGCATATCAAAGCGCACGTTACGGCAGAAACGCCAAAGGGTAAGCACGATATCGAAGGCAATCGTCTGTTTTATCTTATCTCGGAAGATATGACCGAGCCGTACGAAGCTCGCCGTGCGGAGTATCATGCCCGCTATCTCGACATTCAGATTGTGTTAAAAGGTCAGGAAGGCATGACCTTCAGCACGCAACCTGCAGGCACGCCGGATACCGACTGGTTAGCTGATAAAGACATCGCATTTTTGCCGGAAGGCGTTGATGAGAAAACAGTTATCCTTAATGAAGGTGATTTTGTTGTGTTTTATCCGGGGGAAGTGCATAAACCGCTGTGCGCAGTGGGCGCGCCAGCCCAGGTTCGCAAAGCAGTAGTGAAGATGCTGATGGCGTGATGACTTTTCGCCGTAAATAACTCCAGGTTTACGGCGAGTTTGTGAAAAGAGCGTTTTTTGATATTTTTTTGTGAGTAGCATTTGTAATGCTTAGACGTTCTTATTAACTCAAGGAGTCCGTCATGAGCAAAATATCAGGTTGGAATTTTTCTCAAAACATTACATCAGCCGACAATTGTAAACAAAAAAATGAAGACTTAGATACCTGGTATGTGGGAATGAATGATTTTGCCCGAATTGCCGGAGGGCAGAATAGCAGAAGCAATATTCTTTCTCCCAGAGCATTTTTGGAGTTTTTGGCTAAGATATTTACCCTGGGTTATGTGGATTTTAGCAAACGCTCCAACGAAGCGGGTAGAAATATGATGGCTCATATTAAGTCCTCATCTTATATCAAAAATAATGATGGTAGTGAGATAATGAAGTTTGTTATGAATAATCCTGAAGGGGAGCGAGCGGATTTATCTAAGGTGGAAATAGAAATTACACTTGCCTCAGCTTTTAATAATGGGATTCGTGAAGGACATACAGTCATTATATTTACACAACCTGATGGTTCGACTAATCGTTATGAAGGGAAGTCCTTTGAAAGAAAAGATGAGAGTTCATTACACCTGATTACTAACAAGATTCTGGCGTGTTACCAACGCGAAGCTAACAAGGAAATAGCTCGTCTATTAAATATTCCGCAGGAGTTAAATAATTCTCAGGACTTGAATAACTCGCAGGTGAGTTGTAAAGATTCAGTTGATTCTACGATTACGGATTTATTAGAAAAACCATTGAATAATGCATTATTAGCAATAAGGAAAGAACATCTGCTATTAATGCCTTATGTATGTAATGAATCGATTTCATACTTGCTTGGTGAAAAAGGGATACTGAAAGAAATAGATGACCTTAACGCAGTAAATAATTATCTTCTTAATAATAAGAAAGCTACTGACAATGAAATTAATGACATCAAAGTTAACCTGTCTCATATTCTTATTGATTCCTTAGATGATGCAAAAGTTAACCTTACACCGGTCATCGATTCGATTCTGGAGATTTTTTTAAAATTCCCATATATTAATGATGTAAGAATACTGGATTGGTGTTTTAATAAAAGAATGCAATATTTTGGTGATTCTGAAAAGATAAAGTATGCATGCTCCGTGATAAATCATATTGATTTTAGCCGCGATCAATCTAAAGATTTTAGCTGCGATCAATCTAAAATTAAAATAGCTGAGACCTTATTTTTCAATCTCGATAAAGAACACTATAAAAATAGCCGTAAATTACAGGAATTGATTTGGGATAAGTTGGTTGCATATGTCAATGATTTTAACTTAAGCAATCAAGAAAAATCACGCTTAATACTAAGGTTATTTGATGATGTTAAGTTGCTATTTAATGAAGTGCCTGTCAGCATTTTAGTAAATGATATTTTTTTGAAGGATTTTTTCATGAAGCAACCTGATTTTGCGAAGTGGTACTTCTATCAATTAATTAAGAAGTATGAGGGCGAACAGCTGTATCTTAATGAGTTAGGATATGTTTATGGTAATGAAGAAAAAACAAATGAAATTGTAAAAAAACATCCGGGTTATGTCATTAAGATTTTTGAAGAAAAGATGGGTAATGAATTAAAAATTAGAACAAGAATGATGAAAATCCTCCGGAATGGCAAAATCAATATATATGAATATATAAATATATGAATATATGAATATATTAATAATGAACAGTTGGGAAAATTAAATCCTCCGGAAAATTTACGTATAGCAATAGAAAAATTTGGCTGGAAGAAAAAAACTATCACTGCATAAAATAATGTGATGCCGGGATGTTTTTGTATTTCCCGGCATCTTGATAGAGATATTAATTATTTAATTTACTGAGCGTCGCGACCATCACCGCTTTGATGGTATGCATGCGGTTTTCCGCCTGATCAAATACAATGCTGGCGGCAGATTCGAAGACCTCATCAGTCACTTCCATTCCGCCATGTAGGCCAAACTCTTCCGCCATTTTCTTGCCAAGCGTCGTTTGGTCGTCATGAAACGCGGGCAGGCAGTGGAGGAATTTGACCTCCGGGTTACCGGTCAACTGCATCATCTTGCTGTTCACCTGATAATCACGCAGTAATGCAATCCGTTCTGCCCATTTCTCTTTTGCTTCACCCATCGACACCCATACATCGGTATAGATAAAGTCAGCACCTTCAACTCCTTTAGCTACATCTTCCGTCAGCGTAATATTCCCGCCATTTTGCTGTGCCAGAGCGCGGCATTCCGTAACCAGCGCAGCTTCCGGCCAGCATGCCTGTGGCGCGACCAGACGCAAATCCAGACCGGTAAGCGCCGCAGCTTCGAGCATCGAATTGCCCATGTTGTTACGTGCGTCACCTGCATAGACCAGCGTCATTTCGTTGAATGCTTTACCGGGTAAATGCTCCTGCATGGTGAGGAGATCCGCCAGCAACTGCGTGGGGTGAAACTCATTGGTCAGGCCGTTCCATACCGGCACGCCAGCGTATTCCGCCAGTGTTTCGACAATCTCCTGACCATAGCCGCGATACTGAATACCGTCATACATGCGACCCAGCACGCGGGCAGTGTCTTTAATCGACTCTTTATGACCAATCTGACTGCCGCTTGGGCCGAGATAAGTAACGCGAGCACCCTGGTCATATGCGGCAACTTCGAAAGAGCATCGGGTACGGGTCGAGTCTTTTTCGAAGATGAGCGCGATGTTTTTACCAGTGAGTTTGGCTTCTTCTTTGCCGCTTTTCTTATCGGCTTTCAGCTTCGCGGCTAACTGCAGCAGGCTGTTGAGTTCAGCTGGCGTGAAATCGAGTAATTTCAGGAAATGCTTATGATAAAACCCGGACATAGATCCCTCCTGTGGCTAACACCTTAATGAATTAAAATTCAATTTATATGGATGATTATTCATTTGCAAGTCTAAAGCATAAATCTTTGTCACAAAGGTGGAGGCAATGTCAGTGGTGTGTGACAATAAGAGTATCGGCAGGACATTAAGAGGAATGAGCCATGGCAAACCCGGAACAACTGGAAGAACAGCGTGAAGAAACACGTTTGATTATTGAAGAATTACTGGAAGATGGCAGCGATCCGGACGCGCTGTACACCATCGAACACCATCTTTCCGCAGACGATCTGGAAACCCTGGAAAAAGCAGCAGTTGAAGCGTTTAAACTCGGTTACGAAGTGACCGATCCAGAAGAGCTGGAAGTTGAAGATGGTGATATCGTGATTTGCTGCGACATCCTCAGCGAGTGCGCGTTGAATGCCGATCTGATCGATGCCCAGGTTGAACAACTGATGACGCTGGCGGAGAAATTTGACGTTGAGTACGACGGTTGGGGCACTTACTTTGAAGATCCCAACGGCGAAGACGGCGACGATGAAGATTTTGTCGATGAAGACGATGACGGGGTTCGCCACTAATTAATTGATTAAAATGCCCGATAGCACACACTAGCGGGCATTTTTTTAGAGTTCGCGTAGCATCCGCACTTCACAATCGACATGGCCCGTGCAGCCAAGCGCATAGTCGATATGCTCAAAGCCCAAATGCTCATAAAGCGCAATGGCTTCCTTTAAAAAAGCGGTCGTTTCCAGATAGCAGCGTTTGAAGCCCATCTCTCGTGCTTGCTCCATCGCCATTAAGGCCAGTTTTTTCGCCAGCCCTTTACCGCGAATAGCCGGAAGAAAATACATCTTTTGCAGTTCGCAAATGTCCGATTCACTACCTGCTAATGGCGCAATCCCACCGCCGCCGACCACTTCACCCTCGTACTCAACCACCCAATATGCATGACCAGGCTGACTATACACTTGATACAGTTCGTCAAGATTCGGATCGGCGACGGTGTAGCCTTTATCAGCGGTAAGACCGTATTCGGCGGATACCTGACGAATGACGCGGGCGATAGCAGGATTATCCTGCAACGTCAGGCGACGCATTACAGGTGATTGCGGCGCAATGTTATTCATAGTTTAACCCAATAAAAATAAAGTAATTATACATTTGTTTAATACCACTCTCTTCTTACGTGCGCAAGCGTCTTATAAAGCAATAAAGTTTTTGCCAGCCTATTACTGATAAGAGTATTGTAACGTGGCAGAACATTTTACTGTCTGTATCTATAAATTATATCAATGGATTTTTTAATTCAGGGAATTTTTATGGCTCAAGTTATTAATGAAATGGATGTTCCGTCCCATTCGTTTGTTTTTCATGGTACAGGTGAGAGATATTTTCTTATTTGTGTGGTGAATGTGTTGTTAACGATTATAACGCTAGGTATCTATTTACCATGGGCATTAATGAAATGTAAGCGTTATCTCTATGCTAATATGGAAGTTAACGGACAACGATTTTCTTATGGGATTACCGGTGGGAATGTTTTTGTTAGTTGTCTTGTTTTTGTTTTTTTCTATTTCGCAATCTTAATGACAGTGTCAGCAGATATGCCGCTTGTTGGCTGTGTTTTGACTTTGTCACTGTTGGTTTTGCTTATATTTATGGCAGCAAAAGGACTGCGTTATCAGGCCTTGATGACTAGTCTCAACGGCGTAAGATTTAGTTTTAATTGCTCTTTGAAAGGGTTCTGGTGGGTAACCTTTTTCTTGCCGATTTTAATGGCCATTGGGATGGGGACTGTTTTCTTTATCTCGACAAAGATGCTACATGCCAATAGTTCAAGTAGTGTTATTATATCTGTGGTTCTGATGGCAATAGTTGGTATTGTTTCCATTGGTATTTTTAATGGTACTTTATATAGTCTGGTAATGAGTTTTCTCTGGAGCAATACCAGTTTCGGTATACATCGTTTCAAGGTGAAATTAGATACTACGTATTGTATAAAATATGCCATTCTCGCATTTTTAGCTTTATTACCTTTTCTCGCTGTTGCTGGTTATATTATCTTCGATCAAATATTAAATGTGTATGATAGTTCTGTGTATGCAAATGATGATATTGAGAATTTACAGCAATTTATGGAAATGCAACGTAAAATGATAATCGCGCAGTTAATCTATTATTTTGGGATTGCTGTTAGCACCAGTTATTTAACGGTGTCGTTGCGAAATCATTTTATGAGCAACCTGTCACTGAATGATGGGCGTATTCGTTTTCGCTCAACTTTAACATACCACGGTATGCTTTATCGCATGTGTGCGTTGGTGGTGATATCCGGGATTACGGGCGGTCTGGCTTATCCACTGCTGAAAATATGGATGATTGACTGGCAGGCAAAAAATACGTATTTGCTGGGCGATTTGGATGACCTTCCTTTAATCAATAAAGAAGAACAACCAGATAAAGGCTTCTTAGCCAGTATTTCACGGGGAATTATGCCTTCTTTACCATTTCTGTAAGAGATAAAAAAGGCCGGAGCATGCTCCGGCCTTCGTTTTCATCACGGTGTTGATTACAGCGCGGCGATAACAGCCTGCTGTTCAATCAGCTTCGCTTTCGCTTCCGCATAGCCTTCCAGCTTCTCACGCTCTTTCGCGATGACCGCTTCCGGTGCGCGGGCGACAAAGCCTTCATTCGCCAGCTTGTTCTCGATACGGCTGATTTCGCCTTCAATCTTCGCCACTTCTTTCGCCAGACGCTCCAGCTCATCTTCTTTGTTGATGAGGCCAGCCATCGGGATCAGCAGCTCTGCGCCGTCGATAATCTTCGTAACGGAAACCGGACCTTTGTCATCGGCAGGCAGCACGGTGATGCTTTCCAGACGCGCCAGGGTTTGCAGGAAGCCACGGTTTTCATTTACGCGACGTTCTGCATCCGCGCTGCAACCACGCAGCAGCAGCTCCAGCGGTTTGCCCGGCGCGATGTTCATTTCTGCACGGATGTTACGTACCGCAACGATCGCCTGCTTCAGCCACTCGGTGTCGGCCAGTGCGGCTTCATCAACCTGAGATGCATCGTACTGCGGGAACGGCTGCAGCATGATGGTGTCGGCAGTGATACCGCAAAGTACTTTCACACGCTGCCAGATGGTTTCGGTGATGAACGGAATGATCGGATGCGCGAGGCGCAGCAGACCTTCCAGTACAGTCACCAGCGTATGGCGAGTACCGCGCAGTTCTGCTTCGGTGCCACCGTTCATTACCGGCTTGGTCAGCTCGAGATACCAGTCACAGAACTGGTTCCAGGTGAACTCATACAGAATGCCTGCGGCGATATCGAAGCGGAAGCTGTCCAGCGCTTCGCGGTACGCTTTGATGGTCTGGTTGAACTCCGCCAGAATCCAGCGGTCCGCCAGCGACAGCGTCATTTCGCCGCCGTTGAAGCCGCAATCCTGACCTTCTGTGTTCATCAGCACAAAGCGGCTGGCGTTCCACAGCTTGTTACAGAAGTTACGGTAACCTTCCAGGCGCTTCATATCCCAGTTGATGTCACGACCGGTAGACGCCAGTGCCGCCAGGGTGAAGCGCAGCGCGTCAGTACCGTGCGGTTCAATACCGTTCGGGAACTGCTTCTCGGTGCGCTTACGGATTTTGTCCGCCAGCTGTGGCTGCATCATATTGCCGGTGCGTTTTTCCAGCAGTTCTGGCAGCGAAATACCGTCAACCATATCCAGTGGGTCGATAACGTTACCCTTGGATTTGGACATCTTCTGGCCTTCGTCGTCACGAATCAGACCGGTCATGTAAACAGTGTGGAACGGCACCTGCGGTTTGCCATTTTCATCTTTGATGAAGTGCATGGTCATCATGATCATGCGGGCAATCCAGAAGAAGATGATGTCGAAACCAGATACCATCACGCTGGTTGGGTGGAACTGACGCAGGGCGTCGGTGTTTTCCGGCCAGCCAAGGGTAGAGAAGGTCCACAGCGCAGAAGAGAACCAGGTGTCGAGAACGTCTTCGTCCTGACGCAGGACAACATCAGCACCGAGGTTATTTTCTTTACGCACTTCGTCTTCGTTGCGGCCAACATAAACGTTACCCGCTTCGTCATACCATGCCGGGATACGGTGACCCCACCACAACTGACGAGAGATACACCAGTCCTGAATATCGCGCATCCAGGAGAAGTACATGTTTTCGTACTGCTTCGGTACGAACTGAATGTCGCCGTTCTCAACCGCTTCAACTGCCGGTTTCGCCAGGACATCGGCACGCACGTACCACTGGTCGGTCAGCATCGGTTCGATGACCACGCCACCACGGTCGCCATAAGGAACGGTCAGGTCATGTGGTTTAATTTCTTCCAGCAGGCCGAGTGCGTCAACCGCAGCAACGACCGCTTTACGTGCAGCAAAACGCTCCAGTTTCTGGAATTCTGCGGGGATCTCGCTGGAATAAACGTCAGATTCGTTACCTTTGGTATCGAACACCTGGGCACTTTCACGGATATCGCCGTCAAAGGTCAGGATGTTGATCATCGGCAGCGCGTGACGTTTACCCACTTCATAGTCGTTAAAGTCGTGCGCCGGAGTGATTTTCACGCAGCCGGTGCCTTTTTCCATGTCGGCGTGTTCGTCGCCAACGATCGGAATACGACGGTTAACCAGCGGCAGAATGACATATTTGCCAATCAGATCTTTGTAACGCGGATCTTCCGGGTTAACGGCTACGCCAGTATCGCCCAGCAGGGTTTCCGGACGGGTAGTCGCAACCACCAGATAATCTTTACCGTCTGCGGTTTTCGCGCCGTCAGCCAGCGGATAGCGGATGTGCCACATCGAACCTTTCGATTCGCGGTTTTCCACTTCCAGGTCAGAGATAGCGGTGCGCAGTTTCGGGTCCCAGTTTACCAGGCGCTTGCCACGGTAAATCAGGTCTTCTTTATACAGACGAACGAAAACTTCTTTCACCGCATTGGACAGGCCTTCGTCCATGGTGAAGCGTTCACGCTCCCAGTCCACGGAGTTGCCGAGACGGCGCATCTGACGGGTAATGGTGCCGCCGGATTCCGCTTTCCATTCCCAGATTTTGTCGATGAAAGCTTCGCGGCCGTAGTCGTGACGGGTTTTACCTTCTTCTGCGGCAATCTTGCGCTCAACGACCATCTGGGTAGCGATCCCGGCGTGGTCAGTACCGACCTGCCACAGGGTGTTTTTGCCCTGCATGCGCTGATAGCGGATCATGGTATCCATGATGGTTTGCTGGAAGGCGTGACCCATATGCAAACTGCCGGTGACGTTCGGCGGCGGGATCATGATGCAGAAACTTTCCTGGCTTTCATCGCCATTAGGCTTAAAGTAGCCCTGCTTTTCCCAGTGCTCGTAAAGCGGCTGTTCGATATCTTGTGGGTTATATGTCTTTTCCATTATTTCCAGGTTGCCGTATTCAGGTTGAAACCAGCCACGCGGTAGGCTTTATAGCGTTCGCGCGCCAGTTGTTTCAGAGAATCTTCATAAGGAACGAAGTCTACCACTTCTGTGAAAGCGGTGGCAAAATCTGCAAAGCTTGTTCGCAGACTAATCAATATATCGCGCGGGCTGCTGCTGCGTTTTTGCGGCCAGGCGATCTCCACCGGCGCACCGCCGCGCGGTCCTTCTCCCGCTAAATTATGCGGAACAAAGCTTTCTGCCGGACGCGCCCACAGGGCTTCATCCAGCCGGTAAGCCTGCTTTTCATCTTCACAGGCGATGAGCACGCGCTTACCGCTGCGCCAACGTTCTGCGGCAATTTCACACACCAGCTGCTCAACGGCGCTTAAGCCATCGATGGTGGTGTCATTGTCCAGAAGGTAGAACGTTGCGTTTTTCATATATGGGGCTTCTTGTGGTGGATTTAAATACGCATCAGGTATACACCGCAGCGCCTGATGCGACGCTGTTGTGTCTTATCAGGCCTACGAGTTCAGTGCTGTGTGTAGGTCGGATAAGGCGCTCACGCCGCATCCGACAATAACAGCATTGCCTGATGCGACGCTGCCGCGTCTTATCAGGCCTACGAGTTCGGTGCTGTGTAGGTCGGATAAGGCGTTCATGCCGCATCCGACAATAACAGCATTGCCTGATGCGACGCTGTTGTGTCTTATCAGGCCTACGAGTTCAGTGCTGTGTAGGTCGGATAAGGCGTTCACGCCGCATCCGGCAATAACAGCCTTGCCTGACGCAATTACTCTTCGCCGTTAAACCCAGCGCGGTTTAACAGGAACTGTGCCAGCAACGCTACCGGACGACCGGTGGCGCCTTTTGCTTTACCAGAACGCCAGGCGGTACCGGCGATATCCAGGTGCGCCCAGTTGTACTTACGGGTAAAGCGTGACAGGAAGCAACCTGCGGTAATCGCCCCACCAGGACGACCGCCAATGTTCGCCATATCGGCAAAATTGGACTCCAGTTGTTCCTGATACTCGTCACCCAGCGGTAAGCGCCATGCGCGGTCACCGGATTGTTCAGACGCGGCAATCAGTTCATGGGCCAGCGGATTATGGTTCGCCATCAGACCGGTAATGTGATGACCCAGCGCGATCACGCAGGCACCGGTCAGCGTCGCCACGTCAATCACCGCTTCCGGCTCAAAACGCTCAACGTAAGTTAACACGTCGCACAGTACCAGGCGGCCTTCAGCGTCGGTATTCAGCACTTCAACGGTTTGACCGGACATGGTGGTTAACACATCGCCCGGACGATAGGCACGCCCGCCAGGCATGTTTTCGCAGCCTGCCAACACGCCGATAACGTTAATCGGCAGTTGTAGCTCCGCGACCATCCGCATCACGCCGTAAACCGCTGCCGCACCGCACATATCGTACTTCATCTCATCCATGCCTTCTGAAGGCTTGATCGAGATACCGCCGGAGTCGAAGGTTAAACCTTTACCCACCAGCACGATTGGGCGTGCATCTTCCGACGCGTTGCCTTTGTACTCAATCACCGACATCAGCGATTCGTTTTGCGAACCCTGACCGACCGCCAGATAGGAATGCATCCCCAGCTCTTTCATCTGCTGTTCGCCGATAACGCGGGTGATAACATTCTTGCTGTAGCTGTCAGCCAGCTGGCGCGCTTGTGAAGCGAGGTAAGCGGCGTTACAGATATTCGGCGGCATATTGCCGAGATCTTTCGCTGCTTTAATCCCGGCGGCAATCGCCAGACCGTGCTGGATCGCGCGCTCACCGCTGGTCAGTTCACGGCGGGTCGGCACGTTGAACACCATTTTACGCAGCGGGCGACGCGGTTCGCTCTTGTTCGTTTTCAGCTGATCGAAACTGTAGAGCGTCTCTTTTGCCGTCTCGACAGCCTGACGCACTTTCCAGTAGTTATTACGGCCTTTAACGTGCAGTTCAGTCAGAAAGCAGACCGCTTCCATTGAGCCAGTATCATTCAGCGTATTAATGGTTTTCTGAATAACCTGCTTGTACTGACGCTCATCCAGCTCACGTTCTTTGCCGCAACCAATAAGGAGAATTCGCTCGGAAAGTACATTCGGAACATGGTGCAGCAACAATGTCTGCCCCGGTTTTCCTTCCAGTTCGCCCCGACGTAGCAGGGCGCTGATGTACCCATCGCTGATTTTATCGAGCTGTTCTGCAATCGGAGAAAGGCGACGTGGTTCGAAGACGCCCACGACGATGCAGGCACTCCGCTGTTTCTCCGGGCTACCGCTTTTTACACTAAACTCCATGCACTACGCTCCTGAATCTTAAAGACAACGGCGGTGGCTACAGATAGAATTGCAAGCTTTCGTAACTCATGTCCGCTGTTGCGATGACTTCGTGTTAATCTTAACGTTATTACGGCATTGGCACGTCAGAACAAAATCTGAGAGGTGAATCCGTTGAGTATAATTATCTTAGCGACGATTTCGACGACTCAAGAGAATAAATGACGTTTAAGCCATGAAACAAGCTAAAATCCTGCAAAAGACGAGTTTTTACGGGCGTATTTAAAGTGATAATCATAAGATATCTGGTGCGGGAGACGCTCAAAAGCCAGCTGGCGATACTCTTCATCTTGCTTTTGATCTTCTTCTGTCAAAAGTTAGTGAGGATCCTCGGCGCAGCGGTTGACGGCGATATTCCGGCGAATCTGGTGCTCTCCCTTCTCGGGTTGGGCGTGCCGGAAATGGCGCAGCTTATCCTGCCATTAAGCCTGTTCCTCGGGCTGCTGATGACGCTGGGCAAACTGTATACCGAAAGTGAAATTACGGTAATGCATGCCTGCGGCCTGAGCAAAGCGGTTCTGGTGAAAGCGGCAATGATCCTTGCGGTATTCACGGCAATCGTCGCGGCGGTTAACGTGATGTGGGCGGGACCGTGGTCATCGCGTCATCAGGATGAAGTGTTAGCAGAAGCGAAAGCGAACCCTGGCATGGCGGCGCTGGCGCAAGGGCAATTCCAGCAAGCGACTAATGGCAGTTCGGTGCTGTTCATCGAAAGCGTTGACGGCAGCGATTTCAAAGATGTGTTCCTCGCGCAAATTCGACCAAAAGGTAATGCACGTCCTTCTGTGGTGGTGGCCGATTCCGGACATTTAACCCAGCTGCGCGACGGCTCCCAGGTCGTCACTCTCAACCAGGGAACGCGCTTCGAAGGCACTGCACTGTTACGTGATTTCCGCATTACGGATTTCCAGGATTATCAGGCGATCATTGGTCACCAGGCGGTGGCGCTCGACCCGAACGATACCGACCAGATGGACATGCGCACATTGTGGAACACTGACACCGATCGTGCTCGCGCAGAACTGAACTGGCGTATCACGTTGGTATTCACCGTGTTTATGATGGCACTTATGGTCGTACCGCTGAGCGTGGTTAACCCACGTCAGGGACGCGTACTGTCGATGCTGCCAGCCATGCTGCTGTATCTACTTTTCTTCCTGATCCAGACCTCCCTGAAATCGAACGGCGGTAAAGGTAAGCTGGACCCGACGCTGTGGATGTGGACCGTTAACCTGATTTATCTGGCTTTAGCGATTGTTCTCAACCTTTGGGACACCGTGCCGGTCCGCCGCCTGCGCGCCAGTTTTTCGCGTAAAGGAGCGGTGTGATGCAACCTTTTGGCGTACTTGACCGCTATATCGGTAAAACTATTTTCACCACCATCATGATGACACTGTTCATGCTGGTGTCGCTGTCGGGCATTATCAAGTTTGTCGATCAGCTGAAAAAAGCCGGGCAGGGGAGTTACGACGCGTTAGGCGCAGGAATGTATACCTTGCTGAGCGTGCCGAAAGATGTGCAGATCTTCTTCCCGATGGCGGCTCTGCTTGGGGCGTTGCTTGGTCTTGGGATGCTGGCGCAGCGCAGCGAACTGGTGGTGATGCAGGCTTCTGGTTTTACCCGTATGCAGGTGGCGCTGTCGGTGATGAAAACCGCCATTCCGCTGGTCTTGCTGACGATGGCGATTGGCGAATGGGTCGCGCCGCAGGGCGAGCAGATGGCGCGTAACTACCGTGCGCAGGCGATGTACGGCGGCTCGTTGCTCTCTACCCAGCAAGGCTTATGGGCGAAAGATGGCAACAACTTCGTCTACATTGAGCGGGTTAAAGGTGACGAAGAGTTAGGTGGCATCAGCATTTATGCCTTTAACGAGAATCGTCGTCTGCAATCCGTACGCTATGCCGCTACTGCGAAGTTTGACCCGGAACATAAAGTCTGGCGTCTGTCGCAGGTTGATGAATCTGATCTGACCAATCCGAAACAGATTACCGGTTCGCAGACGGTGAGCGGCACCTGGAAAACCAACCTCACGCCGGACAAACTGGGCGTGGTGGCGCTGGACCCGGATGCACTCTCTATCAGCGGTTTGCACAACTATGTGAAGTATCTGAAGTCGAGCGGTCAGGATGCCGGACGTTATCAGCTCAACATGTGGAGCAAAATCTTCCAGCCGCTATCTGTGGCGGTGATGATGCTGATGGCGCTGTCGTTCATCTTTGGCCCACTGCGTAGCGTACCGATGGGCGTGCGTGTGGTCACCGGTATCAGTTTCGGTTTTGTCTTCTACGTACTGGACCAGATCTTCGGCCCGCTGACGTTGGTTTATGGCATCCCGCCGATCATCGGCGCACTGTTGCCAAGCGCCAGCTTCTTCTTAATCAGCCTGTGGCTGTTAATGAGAAAATCGTAACCGAATGAACGAATAAAGGGAGCGAAAGCTCCCTTTATTATTGTTAGCAAAGTGTGCTTCGTTCATTCCTGAAAAATAATTAAAATTCAATATATTGCAGTGGGGTGGGCATGATAAGACGCGCCAGCGTCGCATCAGGCAAAGACAAATCTCGCCTGACTTACCTTCTTCTCCCCCCCAGCAAACTCCCCAACATCCCGCGTACAATCTGATTCGTCACTTGGCGAGCGGCGCTTTTGGCCATTGTTTGCACCACACCATCTTTCTTCCCGCCGCGTGGTCCGGTAGTGCCGAACAAAATATCCTTCAATCCACCAAGAATGCCGTCATCCACCGCTACCTCTTTCCCTTTCGCGGGAGGATTATTTTGCTGCTCGGTACTGGCCTGAAAGCCTTTTTGCAACATCTCATAGGCGGATTCCCGGTCCACCTCATCCTCATATTTGCCATACACCGGAGAGTGATTAATCAAGCCATTACGCTCATCTTCCGTCACCGGCCCCATCCGCGAACAAGGCGCGATCACCATCGCACGCTCCACCACAGAAGGGCTTCCTTTCGCATCCAGAAAAGAGATCAACGCCTCGCCGGTGCCCAGTTCCTGAATCGCCTTTTCGGTATCAAACGCCGGATTGGCCCGCATGGTTTGCGCCGCTGCCTTCACTGCTTTCTGATCTTTTGGCGTAAAAGCCCGCAAAGCATGTTGAACGCGATTACCGAGCTGCCCGAGCACATTATCCGGAATATCAGACGGGTTTTGCGAAACGAACCAGACGCCCACGCCTTTTGAGCGAATAAGCCTTATCACCTGCTCAATCTTATCCAGCAGTACCTGCGGGGCATCGTTAAACAGCAGATGTGCCTCGTCGAAGAAAAACACCAGTTTTGGTTTCTCCAGATCGCCCGCTTCCGGCAATTGTTCATACAACTCTGAAAGCATCCACAGCAGGCTGGCGGCGTACAGTTTCGGCATCTGATAAAGTTTCTCGGCGCTGAGGATATTGATAACGCCTTTACCGTTGGCATCGGTGCGCATCCAGTCTTTGATATCCAGCATCGGCTCACCAAAGAAGTGTGCTGCGCCTTGCTGTTCCAGCGACAACAGCCCGCGCTGGATGGCACCAACCGATGCGCTACTGATATTACCGTACTGATTCTGGAAGGATTTGGCGTTATCGCCGATGTACTGGGTAATTGCCCGCAGATCTTTAAAGTCGAGCAGTAACAGCCCCTGATCGTCAGCAATGCGGAAGATGATATTCAGCACGCCAGATTGCACATCGTTGAGATTCAACAGTCGTGCCAGCAACAGCGGCCCCAGATCCGAAACCGTCGCCCGCACCGGATGGCCTTTCTCGCCAAAGATATCCCACACCACCACCGGATTGGCATGCGGTTGCCAGTCATTGACGCCGATATTTTTAAGCCTTGCGAGCAGTTTTTCCGACACCGTTCCTGCCTGCGCGACGCCGGTCAGATCGCCTTTCACATCAGCCATAAACACCGGCACGCCGATTTCCGACAATGACTCCGCCAGTTTTTGCAGCGTAACGGTTTTACCCGTCCCCGTTGCGCCGGTAATCAGCCCATGACGGTTAGCCATTCCCGGCAGTAAAAACAGTTCTGTGTCCGGCGTGCGGGCAATTAACAGGGGTTCACTCATGAGATATCTTCCAGTTTCCTGCCTGGAGTATAGGCAACGTCCGGCAAAGAGAATACGTGTAATGAAGAGAAAATAACCTAAAGCGTGTTGCCGTGATAAATCTGATACCCGAGGTCAACAGTGTTGTGGTTGTGATCGTTATTTTTAATTTTGCTCAGCAACATTTGGGCGGCCATCCGACCAATATCAAAACGGGGAGTAATTACGCTGGCGAGGCTTGGGATCATTTGCCTGCCAATCTCCAGCCCATGAAAACCCGCAATGGAAATTTGTTCTGGCACGGCGAGGTTTCGCTCGCGGCACAGCAGAAGCGCACCCATCGCAATATCGTCATTGGTGCAAAATACACCGTCTAAATCCGGGTTTGCGCTAAGGGCATCACGCATTAACTGCATTCCTAAATGAATGGATGAGATGGCGCGTGGATTCATGCGTAATGGGGAAAGATTATGCAGCATCATCGCATCGCAATACCCCTGATAACGCTGTTCATCGCGGGTGTCATCTTTGGAACCGAGATACAGAATTTTGTGCCTGACTCGCTTCTCCAGCATGGTACACACCATGTCAAAAGCGGCCTGCCGATTATCAAAACCGACCTCCATATCCAGCCGTTCTCCCTGTACATCCATCAATTCCACGACCGGAATGGTGGCTGAACGCAGAAATTTCACCGTCCTGATGGTGTGATATTTTTCCGAAAGTATAATCCCGTCAATGTTATAAGAGAGCAGGTTAATCACCGACTCTTCTTCGGAATCGCGATCGTAATTGTAATTAGCAATAAGGGTCTGATAATTATGCTCAGAGGTGACGGATTCTATTCCCGCGAGAATGTCAGCGAAGAGTTGATTTTGAAATGACGGAATCAAGATACCGAGGGTATAACTTTGTGCATTCAACAACATGCCGGGAGCGCGATTAGGGATATAATTGATCTCTTCCATAATTTTGGCGATGCGCTCGCCTGTTTCCTTTGCCACCTTTTTCGGCGAGCGGATATAACGACTCACGGTCATTTTTGTTACGCCAGCCAGCGTAGCGATATCCTGTAAAGAAATTCTGTGATTGCGCATAACTTCTCCCAACGTCGGGGGAATCTTCAATCTTCCCCCGAAACTACATCACAATATTTTATTCTTTCAGTGCAATACGGCGTTAATGGCTAACACGCCCAGCAAACCCATAATAGAAATAAGGGTTTCCATCACCGTCCAGGTACGCAACGTTTCACCAACCGTCAGATTAAAATACCCTTTAAATAGCCAGAAGCCAGGGTCGTTTACGTGTGACGCGATCACGCTGCCCGCACCGGTTGCCAGTACCATTAAAGCGGGATCGGCATGGGTAACGTTGATAATCGGCAACACCACACCCGCGGTGGTAATGGCCGCGACGGTGGCAGAGCCCAGAGCGATACGCAACAGCGCCGCAACAGTCCAGCACATCAATAACGGCGAAAGTGTAGTTCCGGTCATTAAGTGTGAAATATAGTGCCCGACACCGCTATCTACTAATACCTGCTTAAACGCGCCGCCGCCAGCGATAATAAACACAATCATCGCGATAGCGCCTATAGAATCCCCAATGATATCCATGATTTGCTCGATGGTGCGTCCATTACGTCGGCCCAGTGTGAAAATCGCAATAACAATGGCAATAAACAGCGCAACGGCAGGGTTACCGACAAATTCAAAGAAGAGGCGCACGGTGTTAGTTTTCGGTAACGTAATTTCACAAACGGCGGCGATAGCCATCAGGATGACCGGGATCACGGCAGCGAAAATACTGTTCCAGAAGGAGGGCATCTCCTCTTCGCTAAACAGATGAGGATTAAATAAGCCTTCCGGTGGTGCTTTCTCAAAGCGAGTTAGCAGTTTAGAAAACAGCGGTCCTGCGACAATAACTGTCGGAATGGTAATGATAAATCCATACAGTAAAGTCGTTCCGAGATTAGCCTCAAAGATAGTCGCGATGGCAGTAGGCCCTGGATGTGGCGGCAGAAAACAGTGGGTTACAGAGAGCGCTGCTACCATTGGTACGCCAACATACAACAGGGGTAATCCTGATGATGCTACGATGGTAAATACCAACGGCAACAGCAGGACAAAACCCACTTCAAAAAACATGGCGAGGCCCACAACCAGACCGGTGATCACTAGCGCCCATTGCACGCGTTTTTTACCAAAAGTAGCAATCAGCGTAGTGGCGATACGTTGTGCCGCACCCGTATCAGAAATCAGCTTGCCTAACATGGCCCCGAAACCGAGGATCATTGCCAGCCCGCCGAGCGTGCTGCCGATACCATTTTGTATAGAGTGCAGGACGGCCTGTGCATCCATCCCTTCGGCAAATCCGACGACGGCAGCTACCAGAACGAGGGCAATAAAGCCGTTAACTTTAAAGACGATCATCAGGATAAGAAGCAGCGCGACGCCTGCCGCAATAATGATTAATGGCATAGTCTTTATCTCTTATTAGTGCCAGAAAAGCAGCGCTTTCGCGCTGCACGTAGGGGGGGCTGTTAAACAGCCACTAACATGCCGCCATCAACAAACAACAGGTGGCCGTTTACGAAATCAGAGGCTTTTGAAGAAAGGAACACCGCAGCACCAATCAGTTCCTGCGGATCTCCCCAGCGTGCGGCGGGGGTCCGTTTGCACAACCAGGCGGTGAAGGCTTCGTCCTCAACCAGTGCTTTAGTCATTTCTGTTTTGAAATAGCCCGGCGCAATACCGTTGACCTGAATATTGTGGCGCGCCAGCTCGACGCACATGCCGCGGGTGAGCATTTTTACCGCCCCTTTCGATGCGGCATAAGGGGTGATGGTGTCACGTCCCAGTTCGCTTTGCATCGAGCAAATATTAATAACTTTACCTGCCTTGCGTTCAACCATGTGACGAGTTACCGCTTGCGATACCAGGAACACGGCGGTCTGGTTTACTGCGATCACATCATTCCACTCTTGTTCAGGGAACTCAGTAAAAGGATGACGGCGCTGGATACCGGCGTTATTCACCAGCACATCAATGGGGCCGATGTCCTTTTCGATATGTTCAACGGCGGCATCAATTTCATGTTTATGAGTAACATTAAAAGGTGCGGCAACGGCCTGAATACCCTCCTGGTGGAGTTTTTCTACAGCAAGTTCTGCGCGTTCGGCAGTAATATCATTAATAATTATTTGTGCGCCATATTTACCCAGGCCGGTTGCCAGTAAAAAGCCAATGCCCTGTGCTGAACCGGTAATCAAGATATTTTTTCCTGCCAGTGAAAATAGATCGTTCATTGTATTATTCCTTTATTTATCTCTTAGAAAACAAGCTGGACTTTTGCTGCCTGGGTTTTATCACCGGCGAAACGTAGCGCCTCTTCCAGGTCAGTGAAGGGATATTCAGCACTCAGTAAAGGCAGTGGATTGATAACGCCATTCGCCAGCCATGACACTGCGGTATTAAATTCGCTGGTAAAACGGAAAGAGCCTCTGAGTGAAATCTCCTTACCAATCAACGTCATCATTGGGAATTCTGCCATCGCGCCTCCCATACCTACCTGCACCATTACGCCGCGTGCACGAGTGACCTCCAGACAGGTATTCACTGATGAAGGATGACCGGACACTTCAAAGCTGACATCGAAATAGCCTTTTTCCGCTTTCCAGTGATCCATGTCGTCGTTTTGTGGGTTTACGAGCACATCCGCCCCCATCTCTTTGCCCAGCGAAAGGGAACGGGGACTCACATCAGCACAGACAATTTCCGCGGCCCCCAGTGTTTTCACTGCACTGACAATCAGGCAGCCAATGGGTCCAACACCGGAAATAAATACTCGCTTGCCCTGTAACTCGCCGGCCTGATGTGCGGCATGAATCGCGACGGCTAAAGGTTCGGCAAAAGCCATAACCTTTTCGTCAGCTTTGGCCGGATAAGGGACACATTGCGACGTTTCGACCATTTTATAACGGGTAAAACCACCATCAACATGAGGGAAATACATGGCACTGCCAAAAAAACGCATATCTGTACACTGATTCTCGTTATGTTCAATGCAGTATTTGCAGTGACCGCACGGTTTAGACGGATTAATGGCTACCGTTTGCCCTTCATGTAATTCTGATGAGTCGCTATGAATAACTTTACCGATAACTTCATGACCTAACACCATCGGTGCCTTTATCATGAAATTACCTACTTTTCCTTCCTGATAATAATGTAAATCGGAACCGCAAATTCCACCTCGGGTTATTTGTACTAATGTTCCATTATTATTCCAATCTATCGTCTGCTCGGTAACGGCAACAGTTTTCTTGCCCGCAACAACGCAGGACTGTGTTTTCACTTGCATAAATTCCTCACTGGTCAGGTAGACACCTCGGAAGCATTTAAGCGGTTTTAACTGTCATTATTTGTGATGAAGATCACGTCAGAAAATTGTTACATTACTATGTTACGCATAACGTGATGTGCCTTGTAATTCTTATCAGTAGAAATAAAAAAACGTGAAATTATTATGCCGCCAGGCGTAGTATCGCAGCAGGTAAGATGATTCAGGAGATTTTAAATGGCGGGTGAAAGCTTTATTTTGATGGGCGTTTCAGGGAGTGGTAAAACATTAATTGGTAGCAAGGTTGCCGCGTTATTATCTGCTAAATTTATTGATGGTGACGATCTTCATCCAGCCAAAAATATAGATAAAATGTCGCAGGGTATTCCATTATCTGATGAAGATCGACTTCCCTGGCTGGAACGCTTAAATGATGCTTCATACAGTCTTTATAAAAAGAATGAAACAGGATTTATTGTCTGTTCATCATTAAAAAAACAGTATCGTGATATTTTACGCAAGGGTAGCCCCCATGTTCATTTCCTCTGGTTAGATGGCGACTATGAAACTATTCTCGCGCGAATGCAGCGTCGGGCTGGGCATTTTATGCCGGTAGCGTTACTAAAAAGTCAGTTTGAGGCACTGGAGCGTCCACAAGCAGATGAACAGGATATTGTGCGCATTGATATCAACCATGATATTGCCAATGTCACCGAACAATGTCGGCAGGCTGTGCTGGCGATACGACAAAACAGAATATGTGCGAAAGAGGGCAGCGCCTCAGATCAGCGCTGCGAATGATTTTCAATAATCGGCTTTCAACACCACGCGGTAACGCGCCTTACCGTCGCGCACATGCTGGATGGCGTCGTTAATTTTCGACATCGGGAACAGTTCGGTGGTCGGCGCAACCTTGCTGCGGGCGGCAAAACGCATCAGCTTACGCAGCTCATAAGGCGTGCCGGTAGCAGAACCAGAGACGCTGCGATTGCCCGCAATTAACGTAAAGGCCGGAACAGACAGCGGCGTGAGAACCGCACCGACCGTATGGAAATTACCGCCATAGGTCAGCGCCTCAAAATAGGGCTGCCAGTCGAGGCTGACGTTGACGGTGTTGATAATGAGATCAAACTGCCCCGCCAGTGCTTTCAGTGCCTGCGGATCGCGGCTATTCACCACTTTATCGGCACCCATCGCCAGCACTTCCTGCTCTTTCGCCGGATTAGAACTAAAGGCTGTCACCTCGCATCCCATTGCGTGCAGAAGTTTTATAGCGATATGCCCCAGCCCGCCAATACCAATTACCCCAACGCGGCTGGTAGCAGTGATATGGTGCATCAACAGTGGTTTAAAGACCGTGATACCGCCGCACAACAGCGGCCCGGCGGACTCGATATCAATATTTTCTGGCAGTGGAATCACCCATTGCCAGTCCGCACGCAACTTCTCGGCAAAGCCACCGCGATTCATAATCGTCGGCACCGCACCTTGCTCGCAGTTGATCTGATTACCGCTAATACAGGCGTCGCAGTGACCACAGCTACGCGCCGTCCAGCCAATCCCGACACGCTGACCGACCTGCAAACCTTTATCCTGCGCGGCGCTCCCGAGTGCCACCACGCGCCCAATCACCTCATGCCCGGCAACCAGCGGATATTGTGAAAATCCCCATTCGTTATCGATCATCGACAGATCGGAATGGCAGATCCCGCAGTAATCCACCTGCACTTCAACATCTTGTGGCCTCAGCTCACCGGGATCGTACTCATAAACTTCCAGTTCTCCGCCCGCTTCTTTTGCGGCATAGCTTTTTATCATCGACATTTTTTGGTCCTTCTCTGGTGTTGTTTGGGAAGTGTAGAGCATGGCAGGGCGGGGTGCCTGGAGTGTGACAAAGGTTACACATCGCTGTATGCAATGCTGAAAATTTCAGCACTTAGCGAGGTGCGAGCAAGCTGGCGCTTGCATGGTGGCGTGCGACAGGTATAATCCACAACGTTTTCCGCATACCTCTTCAGTGCCGAAGTGGCGAAATCGGTAGACGCAGTTGATTCAAAATCAACCGTAGAAATACGTGCCGGTTCGAGTCCGGCCTTCGGCACCATTAGCACTAATCAATAACGATTTTTCCGCAAATCAAGTGGTTAGGGATCTTACCCCAGCTAACTTTGTATGTGAAAAATACTAATCCCTTATCAAGTACAAAAGCCACTGTGCTTGTTAATGGCTTTGGTATGTTATCACACAGTGGCGAGTAGTTTACAGGCTCAACCTCGTAACAAGTTCCTTTGAAGCCGGAAGACGCGCCGCCGTCTATAAATCGTATACCAAAACTCTTAGCAAGATGTTCCACACCTGGCGCGGTGTCCAATGATGCTACACGTCGAGATGACGTCGCAGAGGATAAACAGGCTAAATGATGGGAAGAGTTTTAAGTGCAATAGTGGATTAAAGCCCACCTCTTCAAAACCTAACTTGATCGGGAAAGAATCAAGCTCTAGCACGGTTTCGTCCACCGGAGTACAACGGGTGCCTGATAAGAGAAGAACTGCTAAGACTTCATAGCTTTTGTGAAAAAGCCCTTTTTAGTGGATACGCCTACGGCGCTTATTTTTTGGGGTAGCCCATCAAAGGCGCTTTATGGCTCCTATTGCATTCAATAATCTCACAATCGCCAATTATTTCAGCATACCTTTATTGAGTGACTGATTTATCATACTGGTCACGATAGCAATCACTTCTAAAATGCAATGAATTTCTTGAAGAGTGGAGTTGGCATACCAAGCTGATAAGCTCCAGAAGATGATTTTGAGTAGGTTGATGTTAAAAATGTGTTTGATGGTCTTGGATAAGAGGTAAAGGAATTTACGCACAGTTAAACACTCCATTTATTTTTGGAGTGATTATACTCTTTATTTCTGTGGTGTAGATTTACCCAATTTTCATTGTTTCACTTAATTGAATCTACGTCAAGAGAATGGTGTAGATTCAATGTCTTTAAAAAACAAATGATTAAAATTTTAGCGTGCGTCTTGAGGTTGTTTATTGACCGTTTTTTGCTAAGTGTAAAAAAATGTCAGCTTTCCCCGCTAGCTTAGTTACTGTCTTTTTCTCTGAAATCGGCGCATACGTGATCATCGCTCAACGCGAAAATTTGCGCCGTCAGGTCCACGCAGCGACAATTCTGAAATATCAGGAGGCATTACGCTTCCTGCTCTTTCTTAATACGTTGCACCGTCTGTGTACTGACACTGAAATCTTTTGCTACGCTCCGAATTGATCCACCATTCGCGAGAGCGGCAGCAATTCCTGCTCGATCAATTGCTTTTCCATTACCACGTTTTGCTATACGCCCAGCGGCCTTAGCTGCGGCGATCCCTTCACGTTGCCGCTCAAGCATCATTTCACGCTCCATTTGTGCCACTGCTGCAAGCACTGTGAGCATCATATTCCCTGCGGGAGAGTTCTTCCCTGTCTTAAAGTCTTCTTTATGGAAATGCACAGACACGCCGCGCTCTGTTAATTGCTCAACCGTTGCCAGAAGGTCGGCTGTATTACGACAAAGGCGATCAATACTATGGACGTGTAACACGTCACCCTCCCGCACATAGTTCATCATTGCCTCAAACTGTGGGCGCTGAGTGTTCTTGCCTGACGCTTTATCTTCAAAGACTTTATCAAGAGTTACTCCAGCTAATTGACGGTCTGTGTTTTGTTGCACAGTCGATACCCTAATGTATCCAATATTAGCCATTTTCATTTTCCTTCTGTGTTGATTTGTGTGTAGTGATTATTGATCGTGTTGATTAGGTGTGTAAAGGACTTTTTTCACTACGAAATTCGAAGGTTTTTAGTGTGGTGATTTAGCCTGCTTTATCACTACACGTCTTGCATGAGAATCATGTAGTTACGTTTTGGTAAAATTAGCAAGCTATTAAATAGTGTGTTTATTTTGAAAAAATAATTTTTTGTTGCATTAAAGAAAACTTGTTCGACAAATAATAGATTGATTTTTAATCAACAATTTCTGATAGTGCTCTGTAAGCCGCATTACACAAGGCTTTGCGAAAGTGATGTAAAAGTGAAGAAAGTAAGAATTGCACTTTTAGCTACTTTTCATTGAATTTTTAGTATGGAATTACATAAGGATTAATCATCAATTAATCTTGAATTTAAGCCTGTTTTAGATGTTTAATTTTGGTAGCAAGAAACACTTTTAGAAGATCATTGCACAGATGTTATGTGATAAATGGATGTAACGATGGGTTACATTCAGCTATCTGAAATACTCTCTGTAAGAAATTTGGTAGTAACGATTCGTTACATAGACTAATTATTGAATGTAACGATATTACACATCGGTAGTAACGATACGTTACATCGGCAGATGATTGGTTGTAACGAAAGGTTACACAATAAGACTAACATCTATAATACTAATAATAAAACTAACTATTAAACTATATAATATAATTCTTTTATCTTTAAAGAATAATTATAGTGATACCCGTTAGGGAGTCTTCGACTATCCCTTAATCTATTGGCATTCGCCAGAACCTTGCACAAGTTAGAGTGTTAGTTGTTAGACTGCTTGTCATAACACATAGTTTTTGTTTGTTGATGTTAGTTAGTAGATATATGTTCGCTAATGCCGCTCACAACGAATATGTAATCTACTATGTGCAAATAGCCTACGGCTTGCGTAAGGCTAAATAGTCTTGCGCTGTGCGCATAACGATAATTAACTAACTACCATCTAACGATCATCAATCTATTTAAGAGAAAATCTATTGTGCAATACTCTGACGAGTGCAATAACCTTGTGTGCTACGCGTTAGCGATGTTAGCACATAGACACAGACAACAACCAACAACAAACAAAAAAGAAAGAATGGTTTTAGTAGTTGAAGGTTAAATAAGTTTCTATCGCTTAAATCAAGCCGTAGGCGAGCTAAACGTATATAAGGTAGGGAAACACTTAGCGGTAATAGATTAGCTCGTTATAGAGCTTCTGAGAGCTTTGCAGGTATTTTATAAGGTGTTTGAAATCAGAGTTTATCTATCATCATCTTCCCATATACCTAACAAATACAAAATAAGCCCCTTAAATAAGCCTCTGGCGAGCTAAACAGCCTCTACATAAGGGAATGTATTGTATTTATCAAAATCTCGTTAGAACGCGTTTTAGAGCGTTTTAGACAATAAGGAAGAATAGCACTACACAGAAGAGCACGAATTGCTAAGAAATAATTTAAACGCATGAAAAAAGATCAGTTTTTTGTGAAAAGGTATTGACAAACGTCTCTTTCTGTGCAATAATAGGTATTAAAGGGACAGGAATAGATTCTTATCCTCTAAATAATTAAACCAATGCACCGCACTTTGAAGCCCAAGGCTTGCAAGGTGTCTTTTTCTTTTAACCAAATAGAATAGGAGGTTAATTAGTGAAGTATTTCACTTCTAAAGATGTAGTTGAAGCCTGGAAACGTGGTGAGATTAATCGTTTTAAAGTAAGGATGTATAGAAACACCGCTCGCCGTTGTGGTTATCCAGAGCGTGAAAAATGTTTTGACGATGCACTAAAAATTATTGATGAACTGCGTAAGGCAGGAGCAGAGAAAGAATAATAACAGGAGAAGGAGAAAACTATGAGCGAAACCAAGAAACCAATTCCACGCACTTACCTACACGTTGACCCTGAAATTTTCAAGATTTTATTTGCTGAAGCCAAGAAAAGGCAAATTATGGTCAGTGATTTGATGTTAGAAATCATTACTGAAGCAGCAGAGAACATCAAACAAAAAAAGGGTAAGTGATCCTCATTCACTTTAGTAGCGCATTAAGCGTGATTTATAAGGAGATAATTCTAATGTCTAAAATTAAATTGATTCGTGAAAAATACCAGTATGTTGATCAACAAACAGGAGAAATTAAAGACCGAACTTTGAATATACCACACTACTTTTGTGAGATTGAATTCATCTACTCCTCAAATATTGAGGATGGAAAAGCGAAGTTTAGTGCAGAAATGCAAAAATTATATTGCTATGTTTCAGATTGGGAGAAATCAGGGGGGATATGTTTTGAAACACAAACGAAGTTAAGTAAAGTTTGTGGCTGTAGCCGTAAGACAGTTAATGAATTGATTGGTCTTATGATTAAAATCGGTCTTTTAGAAGAGGTCGGAGAACGAATCCCAAAACGTCCATTAAAATTACGTGCGCTACCTCTCACAGATGCACATATTACTCCCCCTGAAGAGTCATCACTACCTGATCCTTCTGAGAAAGAATACGAATCTAATGAAATATTGAATGTTTCCGAAATCATCGTTGAAGAAGAAACACAAGAGCCAGAGTTCCCTGAGCGGCCCGAAATTTTTACTTGGCTTCTTTCCCTTGATAAGAAGAAACCACCGCACGAAGAAACAGAAGATTTTGTAAAACGAGCATTAGATTCAAGGAATATCTATCTTTGTGAAAATGATTTTGACTCTTTGATAATTGATCTCAAAAGTGAGAGCGCAATATATGATTCACTACCCTTTTAAGGAGAATAAATGACTTATAACATCACTATAGGAAACAAAACTATTGAAATAACTGAAAGCGGATACAACATTTTAAAAGCTATTTTGGAAATAGAGTTTTCACCACCGACAGTGGTTAGCTTTTGTAGTTTAGGCGGCTACAGCGCACAACACGTAAATCATTGGTTAAATCATTTTACATCGTTCGGTGTGCTGGATTATGAAGGGATTAACAGCACTACATTTCGTCTTTTGAAATTAAACAAAGATTTTGAATTGTTTATCACAAACAATCAATAACAACAGATCGGGCAATACATATGGCAAATGCATTTATGGCGATATTCATCGTAACAATGGCATTAAGTTTTTATAATCCACATAAAAAGAGGGAAAATGGGAAGAAAGAAAAAGAATAACTTAAAACGTATTGAAAAAAAACAGTAATTTCAATTCAAAAAGACAACGTCCACCGACACACACCAATAACGAAATTCCAGGGGAAGAGATAATATTTATTCTTGAAACAGAATCCCCTGAATTAAGCGATGAAGAATTAGAAATTATCCAATCAATGCCAGGCGTTTACTTTCGCCCAAAAACAAGAAAACAAACTATCATTTCTGATGGCACTCTGAAACGTTGGCAGCTTTTAGGGTTTAGCTCCTATCATCATTTTTTGGGATTTAACGCTTTCAATAATTGTGTAGGTGGTGCATCGGAAGTCGATCTGATGGCTCATTTAGAAGATACATTAGCTTCTAACAAACGTTCTAACTAATAAAAATGATGGGCGTATGTATAAGCGCCCAATGAAAATATTCGAAAAAGGAAAAATAATGATTGGCTATATTCAAGAAACACAATTATTTCAGATGATCCTGTCTGATGCAAAAAACTATGCTGAGTTAATCCGACTGGCAAAAGAAACAGAAGACTACGAAGCATTAGAGCGTTATCGTGATGAAGTGCTGACGCTCAAGACACCTTTTAACATCGTATTTAATATGATTAATGATGCATTACAAGGAGAATACGCATAATGGAAGAAGATATTAGCAATACAATGGAACAACTTTTAGATCTGACTATCTCACTACAAACAAGAATAAATCAAGCCTATTCAGATTTATGCGATTACACGCTCTCTCAATGCGTTATTAGCTTAATGAAGGTGAATGTAAGCCTTGACGATTTTATCTCTCTGGTGAGCGATTTAGAGCAGCTATCTGAGGACGATGCCAAGCTGTGCACTCAAACCATCAGCAGCAGCGCCAGCACGTTAAAGGCTGCAAGTGAAGAGATTCAGCAATTAGTAGATGATTTAGCAAAAAGTGCTATTTTCTCTAAATGATAATGAAAATCATTTGCATTTATAATGATTTTGTTATATAATAATTTTAGGGGTAGATAAAAAGGTTTTGACTGGTGTTAATCCTTTTCCTGTCATAAATCCTGCATATGGAAGGTGATAGCCTCAAAGGTTGAATGGCATTAACCTCTAACAAATATTACCTTCCATCTCTCAAGAAGTTTTAGAATAATCATAACTCCCTCTTTGATTGTTGATTGTTTCTACGTTGTGTTGATGAATGTTGTTAGGCATTGTGCTTAATTTTGATAAAAGCGGGTAGGTGTTATCTCCTTGCCCTTCCCGCTTTTATTTTTCATCTATGCTTATCCTAAAGCTCCTTATTTTGTCCGAAAACATTAAAGAGCCTTACACTGATAGTTATATTTTATAACTATTTACTAACATCATTAAACTCTTATTTAATGACGGAAGTTAGTAACAGAATAATCTATTAAGTTGTTGTCAAAAACAATCATCTGCATAGCGTTAGCCGCAAGCAGAGAGAGTTTAGCTAAGAATTGTGCAATAACCTTTGGAAATATTGATAGCAAAACGGGTTTTATAGACTGCAAATCTATAATCTTTGGTTGTAAAAACGCTTTTTCTGAAACGGTAGATTATTGTTGGTGTAGTTAATCCTATTAAAATTTAATCTGTGAGTAGATGAGAATTGGAATAGTGATTCCTTAAAGCCTTACTTTGTTGCATCCACAGCAAAAACAGGCAGCGGTTAGCCACCGCATCCAGAATATCAGATCTTAGTGATTCCAGGGGCAACTCCTAAGAGCCTTCCTTCTAAGATCTGATATTCATCCTTTAAGCATATCATCAAGTATATTTAAAAAGTGTATTTGCTGATATGTTTAATCCTCTTATAGTTTAACTTATCAATTATGTAATTGCCCGCACGTTAAAGCCCCTTTGCTGGTCAGAATTAACCTCTTACGGCATTGGGGCTTTTTATTTGTCTGGCACTAACAGGAACGTTATTTATGAAACAAGAAATGATTATCAGCAAAGACGGGGAAACGATGATTGTTAGTGATGAAAACCTCATTAAGGTTGCCGCACTGTTGGGAGTTACTCCCGAAAGTCTTCGTTCTACCACTGCTCAATTATTTAAATCGGCTGATGCGGTTAGTCTTGCTGATGCCCTTAAATCTAAAATTAAACAACTGAAAGGAAAATAATCTTATGGCTAACCCATATGGAAAATTAAAAGCAGTGAATGCGGATAACTCCCGTTCACGCTGTAAGGTAGTAGCTTACGCTGCTGATCCAGTGCTGCAAGATCGCCTCGTCAAACTGGCTTCACCTCTCACTGACGATCTTATTGTCGGGGCTTTGCTGAAAGCCGATGGCACCAAAGCAACAACCGCATCTGATATTGCTCACGTAGTAGTTGAACCGGCTTATGAAGGACAGGAAAGCGTAGTGGTTGCACATCCTACTTTCGTTATTCTGGCTGAAGATGGGATTGAATTTAACAGCATGGAAAAGGCAAGTGTTATTGCAAAACTGCAATCTCTCGGCTTTGTAATTGCTGGTTATGAAGAACTTGCGATCCCTACGACTTAACAAGGAAAATAATAATGAATGATTTATCAACATATTTTGGCGTTAATACTGCGGTAGTAACTCCTTTTGCTTATGAGAATGCACTTAATACCCTGATTACTAATCTCGATCTGTTCGATGTGCAATATCATACAGAAAACAGCATTCTTCTTACCGACCTGATCGATCAGTTTGTGCAGGTAGCTGGGGAAACCTCGCCTTACGCTCAAAGCGACTGGAACGCCTCTAAACGTCAGGAATGGTCAAACAAACTTTTCCAGATGAAACACGTCGGCAGTATTAACGCTGTTACTTCTCGTGACCTGGAACAATACAGCCGCCAATATCCAAACCGTTCTGATGCTATGCTGGTAGCGGTTAATGATTTCTCTGAGGCTCATTACCGTTCACACGCAAACCGTGTTGAAGTGGATCTGATTACCGCGCTGCTGGGACTGAAAGTTGAATCTGAATATGCCGGACAAGGTGATCTCGACTTCCTCGACGGTCAGGCTAAAACCACGGTACCCGCTATCGACTTTGCATCGACTACTGTTAACCCGTTCCTTGCTATTCGTAAAGCGGTGCGCTTACAGAGTGAAAAGCTGGGGTCTGGTCTTGCTGCAAAGCGAACTGGTGTAATTATCTTTGCTGCTGGCGCTGCTGCTGATGGTTTGTCATCTAACCCGCTGATCAGTGACATGGTGAAATATGCAGGTGATGCGAGTGCTACGGCCCTGTTTACCCGTATGGTTGATTCTAACCCAGCCTATGACTCTTTCCAGATTGGCGGGATCACTGTTATTGATGTGTCAATGTTTCCTGAGATTGTTGCTCACATCGGAGAGAACGGTTTCGCAATTGTTCCGGTAATGGATAAAGCGGCACAGTGTTACCAGCTTCATAGCGGCGTTGGTGTGCGTCATGCTGAGTTAGGTCAAGATGCCGTGTTACATCACCAATATCTAATCAAGGATGAATTCCAATTCCCATCTGTGGTTACTGAGACATCTTATCTGCCAGTAAACAACATTCCGCAAGCTATCATCTTCGGATCTGCTGCGTAATAAAGCGTTAATAGACGATTCCCCATCGTCTGAAAATAATCGGGGCTAAGGGTAAAGGGATTAACTAACCTGTAGGCGCAAATACAGTAACGAATCTCTTTGCCCTTTTTGTTTTTCTACTGTCTACAAAACCAAATAAAAATATATATGTGAGAGAAAACCAATGAATACAGAAAATTCACAGGCATTAATTCTTAAATCTGTAAAAGAACTGGCAGCTATTAGCGAGGAATCAGTTATAAACACATCGGCGCTTTGCCGCCTTTTAGAAATTGATGCAAATAATGTGCGGCAGCGTGTGTTTCAGACTGGATGCAGCACTTTTGAAGCAATTACATACTACTGTTCTAAAAAACAATAACAAACAACAATCATAATACAGGGAAACAATTAACATGTTAGAGCTAAACGTGGCACGCCTCTCGAACGTTGTCACCTTCGAAGTTAACCGACCATCATTAGAGAAAGCAAAAGCAGAAGTAGAAAAACTTCGTAAACAAATGGCGGCGGTGAAAGATATAGAATTGCGTGTTAAGACACATAAACAATCAACCGCTAAAGCAAAAAAAGACGTAGACGATATTGCTAAAAAGCAAGCACAGGCAGATAAAGCCAATGCTAAAGCACAATTAGCCGCTCAACGTGTAGTTGCAAGAGAACAAAAAGCCCTGGCAGCACGGAAAGAGAAGGCTGAATTAAAGCTTTTAGACGTTGGAGCAAGCATTAGCGCATTGCACCGTCTTTCTGTAGCGGAACAATATAAAGCTATTGCACAGGCTAGAGAAATTGCCCTCCAATATGAAAGAGGCGCTATTAGTCTGGCACGTATGAATAGCCAAATGAAACGCCTACAACAGCAACAACGTAAGATTAATGGCAATCGTAACGCTCACGCTAAAGCCTATGCACCTGTTAAGGGTAGCGGGAGTATTGGCGGCGGTGCTGCGGCTGTTATGCTGGGCGGCTTAGGCGCTGGCGCTGCATATATGGCTATGAGCAAAGCCTCTGAATTTGTTACTAACAGCTTTGCGAATGCTGAAACGCTGGGTGAATTGTATAGCCGTGCCAAGCTGGGCGGTGTAGACGTTAACCAGATGAACAATATTGAGCAATGGGCGTATAAAAACGGCGTTGATTCAATGATGGGCGAACAAGGTAAACGTAAGTATCTCGATCAGATGAAAGATGTGCGTGAACGTGCAACCAAATCTTATGATGAAGCTGAATATGTAGTTGATAAGAAAACTGGTAAAGGAGAATGGAAGGGCGGCGATAGCGGCATCAATACTTTAATGAATGAAGGATTCCTAACTAAAAAGGATCTAAAAGACTTTGCTGATAATCCGGCTGGTCTGGTTAGTAAAGCAGTTCAGGGAATGGTAGCTAAAGGCTATTCAGATGCACAAATCGGTAGTCGTCTGGAAGATCTGGCTGATGATTTGATGCTCACCTCTAAATACTGGACACGCTCCGCTAAAGAAGTGGAACAATCAGCACGAGAACAACGAGAATCAGGGCGCTGGGTAACACAGGCACAACAGGAAAGCGTTATTAAATTCCGTGAACTGAATAATGCACTTAGTGGGCTTTCTGACTCACAAGGGATCGCCTTTGTTGATGGCTTTATGAAATCTCTTGATCCGAAAGTGATTGAAGAGTTTAAAAAGAGCATGGTTGCAATGCTGCCAATGTTTACCAAATTAGGCGAGGCTGTAGGTGGTCTGCTTAATGCGATCATGAAAACTATCAACTGGCTGATGAAAAACGACGAGAAGACGGCAGCTATTCAGAAGAATTTAGGTGATGCACCGCCACTATCTAACGAAGGAATGAAGCAGAATCTTTCTAATCTCACTCCTGATCAATATAAAGGCGCTGGCACCGGAACAATTAAGCCAGATAACAGCAATTCCCTGGTTAACACTATTAAAAGCTGGTTTATGCCAGAAGAAACGGTAGGTGGGGCGCAGGCTGTAAATCAATACAGTCTCGAAGGACAAAACATTGCAAATCTGAAACAGAGTGCAGCACAACAAGCTTTCAAGGCTCCTTCTTACACCTTTGCACCTGTTATTAACTTCAATCCAGAATTACAAGTAAATGCAGAAGTGCCGCTAACTATCGAATCAGACACCGGACGATTGAGCGAATTTATCGACTTCAAATCAAAGGCATCTTCCGCTGAGTTTAGCAAGCTATTAACGCTTGGTGTTATGTCAGGCGGGTCAACCTATTAATCATCACTGTGGGGCTGTTTAGCCCCCTTAAATAAGGATTACAAATTATGGCAATGGGTCCGTTAACCATTGGTCGCCCGACTGAGGCGAAAATCAACAGCACAAGCAACGATAGCAACGGTAGAACAACTAAAGGGGGTAACGGCTTTGCGATCATTACCTCTAATCTCGGCAGTGGTGCAAATGCTGCTTACAATGACTACCAGGCATTATCATTTGATAGCGTGGAATCGACGAGAGTTAGCAGAAATGCAGACGTTACAAGCTATGCTGTCGAATCAGGATCAGAAGTTAGTGATCATGTTCAAATACGGAATAACAAGTTCACATTACAAGGGCGTATCTCTGAAACCGTATTGAAGCTCAATCCTGATATGATTAAGAATGCTGGAATTAACGGCAATCGACGTATGCTTATGCTTGAATACCTAAATCAGTTGATGGACAGTCGCCAACCTTTCCTACTTGTCACTGAGTTAAAAAATTATGACAACGTTGTGTTAGTTGGCATGTCTTACGCAGAAGAAGCAAGCGAAAGCCTATTGTTTACTCTTGATTTTGAGCAAATCCGTCTTGTCTCTAAAGCAACTACAAGCGCAATTGCGGTAAAAACAGCACCAAATAAATCTGTAGGGGGACAGGTTAAAATGCAGGTAAATACAACAGAACAGAAAAATCAAAAAAGCCCAGGGCAAGACGTTGTAACGCCAGTATTTAAACAATAGCCTTAAACGCCTATGAAACGCTCTGTAACGAGATAATCATAAAAGAGGCATCAGTCTATATTGAAGCCTCTTTATTACGTCTACAGCGTTGTTTTACGCCTTAAATTTGATTTTTTATTGATTGATAAGCCTTTCTCTATTTCAGGGTAGCGTAGAAGCTCAATATAGTTTTTAAGCTCTACTGGAGAAGCTGCATTCTTGCTATATGTGCGGAATGTCTCTGTATTACCGCGTGTATGGCCCAGGAGAAGGGCGATCCTGTCTTCTGGAATTTGATTTCGATCAAGAAGCTGTGCTACTCCGTGTCTCAGAGAATGAAACACCTTCCTTTCTGTTCCCTTTTCCCCTAAAGCCTTTCGTTTAGCTCTTGTAAATCTCTGCGTGTGCCACGTGGAACGCTTGCCGTCTGCACGTTCTGTGATGCTGGCGTGATAGAACAAAAAGCCATTATGAGGCTTTTCACGCAGCGACAACACCAACGGAGTGATAAGGCTATGTACAGGCACAACACGTGCCGCAGCTTTCGTCTTTCCCTGTGTGATTTCAAAACACAGCACACCTTCGATCTCTTTCACATCGTCTATTGTGAGACTTGCTATCTCATTGATCCGCATACCTGTATACATTCCGATCAGTGTTATATTTTGCATTTCTTCTTCATCAGCCAGCATTGAGAACACTTTTGCGAGTTCATCATTGCTAAAGGCTTCATAATTCACCTTGCTACTTTTAGCTTCAAGGCCGTGACCTCGCCAAGGGTTATCTTGTGGTGCATCGTGGTAGCGGTTACGAGCAAGATCCCAAATCTGGGCTAATGCACTAATGTAGTTTTGTATTGTTTGTGGTGCTTTCTCATTTTTTAGGTTATCTAACCAGCTAGTAACAATAGTTCGGTTAACGTCACGAAGCTGAACATCGCGTTTATTCAGATGTTCTAAGAGCACCTCTACGGCTTTGTTTGTCTTTGATAGCGTAGTTAGCTTGCGCTTCTCGCTAAACTGGAGAATGTACTGATCCCGCATATTTAAAAGAGAAGGGCAGCCAATAGAAGAATCATTAAATGATTCAGATACTTGAAATGCATATGTTCCAGCTTTCCGTAGTTCTGTAATAATTTGCTCGATCTTCGATGTTTTCTCACGTTGAGGCTTTAGCTTGTTACGTAGTTTTATCCATTCCAGCGCCACCGCATCACGGAACAACCGTGCTTCTCGAATATCTCTTGTACCCGTGCTCTTAACGTAGCTGCATCGCCCACCAAATAGATGACGCATATACTTAGGTATAGCGATCCTTACCAGATAGTTTCCGCAAGAATCTGAAATTAAATAGCGATCTCTCTTGAAACTCATACAAACCCCGGCTATTTTGTCAGGGCTTTTGCACTTGATAGTGTACAGTGTGAAGTGTCGATGTGTTGTTAGTTTTGCTTTTGATTCAAAGCATTACAGGAGCTTGCTAGGCAAGCGAACGACCGTAGAAATACGTGCCGGTTCGAGTCCGGCCTTCGGCACCAAAAGTATGTAAATAGACCTCAACTGAGGTCTTTTTTTATGCCTGAAATCCAGTGTTTATCTATCTTTCCCGCTATATTAACTCTCTCAAGGTCAACCGATATCAACGTACATCTACCAACATATGTTGGTACAGATGATGGTATTTCCGGTTCGATAATGCTTGTACCAACAGGGAGGGAATACGATGGCATTAACAGATATCAAAGTCAGAGCAGCCAAGCCAACGGATAAGCAATATTAGCTGACTGATGGTGGCGGTATGCATCTGCTTGTCCATCCAAATGGTTCTAAGTACTGGCGTTTGCAGTACCGTTATGAGGGAAAGCAAAAAATGCTGGCACTTGGGGTTTATCCTGAAATCACACTAGCGGATGCCAGAGTACGTCGTGACGAGACGCGTAAGCTGCTTGCGAATGGCGTCGATCCGGGAGACAAAAAGAAAAATGATAAGGTTGAACAGAGTAAAGCACGAACCTTTAAAGAAGTCGCGATTGAGTGGCATGGCACCAATAAAAAGTGGTCTGAAGATCACGCCCATCGTGTGCTAAAAAGTCTTGAAGATAATCTTTTTGCAGCGCTTGGTGAACGTAATATCGCTGAGTTAAAAACTCGAGATTTATTAGCACCTATTAAGGCCGTAGAAATGTCTGGACGTCTTGAAGTGGCCGCTCGTCTTCAGCAGCGCACTACAGCCATCATGCGCTATGCAGTGCAAAGTGGGTTAATTGATTATAACCCGGCACAAGAGATGGCTGGGGCGGTTGCTTCCTGTAATCGACAACATCGTCCCGCGCTTGAATTAAAGCGCATCCCTGAGTTGCTTACAAAAATAGATAGCTATACTGGTAGGCCGCTAACCCGATGGGCGATAGAACTCACTTTGCTGATCTTTATTCGGTCCAGTGAGCTGCGTTTTGCTCGTTGGTCAGAGATCGATTTCGAAGCGTCTATATGGACTATCCCACCGGAGCGGGAGCCTATTCCTGGAGTGAAACATTCCCATAGAGGCTCAAAAATGCGTACAACGCATCTAGTGCCTCTTTCAACGCAAGCTCTTGCAATTTTAAAGCAGATAAAACAGTTTTATGGGGCCCATGACTTGATATTTATTGGTGATCACGATTCGCACAAACCCATGAGTGAGAATACGGTAAATAGTGCGTTACGGGTCATGGGGTATGATACAAAAGTAGAGGTTTGTGGTCATGGCTTTCGAACAATGGCCTGTAGTTCATTGGTCGAATCAGGTCTGTGGTCTCGTGATGCTGTTGAACGTCAGATGAGCCACATGGCGCGAAATTCAGTGAGGGCCGCGTATATCCATAAAGCAGAGCATCTGGAAGAACGGCGATTGATGCTACAGTGGTGGGCCGATTTTCTGGATGTAAACAGAGAAAGGTTTATCAGTCCATTTGAATATGCAAAGATTAATAATCCATTAAAACAGTAATCATCCCGGGCAAATGCCCGGGAATTATTCTAGGATTATTTTCTTTGTTAAAAAAGACAAACGGTATTAACTGATGTATTTACTATTTACCGCTCCCTGCAGGGGGGATTATCAGAATCCGCGGTTATTCATTATTTATATACATTCAATAAAAAAGTAACCTCATAAAAAATCCTGTACTCACAGGGTGATGCGGGATAACTGACGTAAGGAGTGCTGCAGGGATTTGATGGTCCCTTGTGCTGATATGAATACGGATATTTTATACAGAATACTTTTCAGTACAAGCGACTGTATTACAGTCTGCCATATATGATTACCTGTGATCAGGAAGAATAAGTGGCTGAGGTTTCAAACTGTCTGCCGGTATATTCCTCTCTCCCTTAAAAACCATAACAGGTTAGTTATCTTCGTCTGTCAGCGGATTGAATGGCGGTATATTTTCAGTACAAATACCGGTCATCCACTGAAAAATACCTGCGAAATGACGGGCACTGATTTTTCTACTGACGGGCTGATGAGACGTTATGTCACTGGCGGTAATAATCAGTGGCACACTGTAGCCTCCCTGCACATGACCATAATGATGAACAGGATTGGCACTGTCGCTGACCGACAGCCCAAGGCCAGAAAAGTAAAGCATGGCGAAATGACGTGAGTACCGGCGAAGGATACCATCAAGCTGGCCAAGAAAGTTATCCAGTTTACTGATGCTGGCGAGGTAACAGGCAATTTTTCGGGGATACTGCTCCAGGTAATTATTCGGCTAGGAGTTAAGGCTGTCACACGGATTTGGATGAGAACCCATCATGTGCAGGAAAATTATCTTCGGAGAGGATGTATCCGCCAGCGCACGTTCTGTTTCCTGTAACAACAGTTTGTCATCTGTTTTACGGGAAGCGAAGCTGCCTTTCTTGAGGAAAGTGGCATGCTCCGCATCAGAAGCAATAACAGAGATGCGTGTGTCATGCTCCCCCAGTTTTCCTTGATTGGATATCCACCATGTGCTGTATCCTGCTTTTGCTGCCAGCGCCACCACATTGTTGCCGGAATCAGGGTTCTGCTCATAGTCATAAATCAGTGTCCGGCTCAGGGAAGACACTGTACTGGAGGCTGTCGAGGTATAATCGTCAATAAATAAACCGGGTGCCGTATTCAGCCACGGTGTGGTTGGTACGGGATAGTCATACACTGACATATAATCCCTGCGCACACTCTCACCAGTGACAATAACAATCGTATCATATAACGGTGCTCCCGGCTGGATTTTCCAGTTGTCAGCCCCGTGCTACTCAGTTGTTCATAACGCTGCATTTCACGTAATGTGTCAGTTGTCCCCACAACTGTTCCTTTAACCATCCGCAATGGCCAACGGTTTACAGAGCATAATACGAATAGCCGTAGAGCCAGCCAGTTACGGTGGTCGCGATGGTGTGTCCGCCAGAAAATCACCACGAATACCAGAATCGCGGCACTGACCAGAAAATGATAAACAGGAAACACGGGGCGGTTCACTTTGCTTTCTCCTGTAGTGTTTTCTGTAGGTTCTGAACCGGTTCTAGCGGGGTTGTGAGGCTGATGGCAATCGCCGGGCTCTTCCTGCATGTTACACTGGTACTGCAAGAGGGGGCCTTCGCTCCTCTGACATTACTCAGTATTTTCACTACTACACCCCATCTGCCATCCATAACAACCGATTCACCCCCTCGCGAGGCGTTGTTGCCCGTCACCCGGACAGACACCGTTATGGACTTCTCTTGTTGCACGATCGATCAATTGTTATGCATGCTGACACCACAACCCCGGTGGGTATGACCGATGCCTTTCTCACTCTCTTCCCGGTCATCGTCGGCCTTCCCCGTTATTGTGGCGTGTCAGCACCCTCGACGGCATTTCGATGGCTGCTCAGTGTTCACTCACGTTACGGCCCGCATAACCCGTTGACTTCCTGAAGAAGTCGTTTCAGGGAGAGATTCAGCCCTTTTGTTACCTCCTGGACCGCTTCTTGTCCTTCCAGTCGGAGCGAGAGTTAGCCGGGGCGGACTTTCACCGACGGAAAGATCGTGCATTTCAAGGCACACACAACAATATCTGCGAGCGTGCTATCCGTCCGGTCGTTATGGGACGAAAGGCCTGGTTGTTCGCTGGTTCACTGGTGGCCGGGAACCGCGCGGCACAGATAATGAGCCTTCTGGGAACCGCAGTCTGGAGCCACATGCTTGGCTGACGGACGTCCTGACGCGTCTGCCGGAGTGGCCGGAGGAGAGGTTGGCTGAGTTACTGCCTCTTGAGGGCTTTACCTTCTTCGGGTAAGTGATACCTGCCGTCAGGTGTTTGTGCACCGGGCCATAACCTGCAGTTGGGAATTGAACGCCTGACAACAGGAAATGAGCTAGAGCAGTAAACACGCGGGCTGACAATGGGTCAGAATATGAGTTAGCCCGGCGTTATTCCTGGGGTCAGTACTTCAGATCTAGCCTCCGGTACCAGACTAGCTAGCCCCTACGCAACCAAATAAATCAACCATCGTCAGAGTGCAATCGTTCATATACACTGTCGGTGATGCGCTAAAAAATGCGTTAATGTTGAGTTCCTCGAACCCTTACCAATTAAGGGACATAGCCAGATACGCAACTGGCTGATGCAAGCAGTCTAATGTCTTTAGATCCGCTGGCCTGCGGGCATGACAATGTCAAACAGTCAAAGATTGTGGCGTTGACGGTCAGTCTTGGGGACAAAAAAGCTCAGTATTCTCGTTGGCAACCAGATAATTTAACAGTTGATGCTGAAACGAAATAGGCATCTTGGTTCTGTAATGCCAGTCAGTTAAGCAACTGACTGGCTCTTTTTCGGGGCTGTGGGGTATTT
>OAUB01000220.1_pt1 | contig 40143 bp, 18 predicted proteins | sample 1476121 | NCBI WGS metagenome assembly OAUB01 (sample SAMEA2579998, study PRJEB22360) | human gut metagenome | biome: human gut; feature: human-associated habitat; material: faeces | place: Denmark | collected 2008/2010
GGCACGGCGATGGTACTGCACCCGACAGGGTGTGGGAGAGTAGCACGCCGCCGCATCACACGTACAGGAAGCCCCTCGGAGCACACGCCCCAAGGGGCTTTCCCCATATCCGAAACCGGCCCCGGCCCGAACCCGCACGGGCACCGGGACCTCCCCGCATACCCATGAGACCCACGCCCGGGACCATTCCCGGCCAGCCCCGACGGCGAGGCCGAACGACGCGGCGCGTCCGCGACCGTGGGAGCCCGACGCCCGGGCCCCCCGGTCCGCCGCGCGGACGGCTCCCCCTCAAAGAGGGGAGCCAGAAACCTCTTGGGCCCCGACGGGATACTCCTGCCGGGGCCCAGTGCGTTTTGGGCGGCAACCCGCTGAATACCCGGTAAGATGGCTGAGGTATCAACATACAGGCCAGGAGGTGACGCGCATGGTGGCGCCAAGCCGTGATGACCGTAGCGTAGATGCATTGGTGAAATCCAAGGCAGTACTTGATGTATTGGCGGAACTGGGGCCAAGCACCGCAAAAACCATAAGCGAACGTACTGGTGAACCCGTAAGCTCAACGTATCGTTTGCTGGATAATCTCGCCGCAGTCGGTTGGGCGGAACGCGGCATCAATCGTGGCGAGTATCGGCTTGGCATCGATTGCGTACGTATCGGCGGCCAAATCGAAAGCAGACTGGACATTCAGCAGATCGCTCGCCGTACCTTCCGCGCCCATCGCGGCCAGTTCGGCATCTGGGGTCTGTTCGTTCGGAGGCGATTGCGCACGGTGTGCATCGAGACACGCACCCGTGAGGCATTGCAAAGCTATGCACAGCTGGTGGGCAATAGCTTGCCTCTGAGCATGAGCGCTCCCTCTCATGTACTGACGGCCTGGCTTCCCCCGGCTCGCTACGAGCAGCTGTTGGAACACTATGCCTATAACAACGAGCTCGGCGGCACATTCTCCACGATGCGTGCCACAGCAATGGGACAGGCTCGTCATATACGCGAATGCGGCTTCACCTATGACGTCGGCCAGACCATGGCCGGCTCCGTGACTATCAGCGTACCGGTATTCAATCACGCCGGAGAGATTCAAGCGGCAATCGCCCTGAGTAGCCTTTCCCGCTCCTTGGAACCTGAGCTGGCCTGTCTGGTAGATGGGAAACCGGCAACGGCATCGGCTCAAGACATGGTGCAATTGGTGCAGACTGCCGGCCGCGAGGTGTCGCGAGGCCTTGGATACAGTGGTGATTATCTTGGCCTGAACAGTTGAATACGATGAGTCAGGGATAAGTCAGGGGAAGGAACGTCGACGATGGCGGAAGACAAACGTGAACCGACCCGCGCTTTAGACAAGGCGAGTCGTGTGGTGGACGCATTGGCGGCGGAGAATGGCCTGTCGCCGGCAGATATCGCCGACGCCTGTGATATCCCGCGATCCTCCGTATACCGCGTGCTGGATGGACTGGTCGATGTGGGGTGGGCCGTAACGGATACGGATGGTAACTACTCATTATCACTGGACTGGCTGCGATTGGCTGATGCCGCTCGCACGTCTCGTACCGAATGGCAGCCTGCGATTGCGGTCATGCATGCCATCACCGCGCAAACCGGCATGACCTCATTCCTCAGTGTGGTCTCCGGCACTGAATTGGTATGCGTGGAATGTGCGCAAGGTCATGCCATCGATTCGCTGATCCTGCGCCCGGGCCGCGTGCTGCCTCTACATGCTGGCGCGGCCGGCCGCGTGGCCTTGGCGTATTTCGAGGATGCCGATGTCGAACGCTATCTTGCAGGAGCGCCGTTCCCGGCATATAACGAGAACACGCTGGTCAGTGTGGAACAGTTGCGCGAGGATATTCGCTTGACTCGCGAACGTGGATATGCACTGTCGGATGAGGATGTGACGTTGGGTGTCGGTGCCGTCGGTGTACCGATTGTGGACAACGAGTCCGGTCGCGTGATCGCCAGCCTGTCCGCCGGTGGATTCGTGGACGAAGTGTTAGCCACTCAAGAATCCTTGGCCGCGTTACTGCACGATGGCGTACACGAGATTCAGGCAGCCTGATTCGGCCCGCTAGGCTGTCGGGCTGGACGGTTATGTCCGGTCAGCTATGGCCTTTGCCGGCTACGGTTCTGCTGGTTATGCTTCTGCCCGACTACGCTGCGGTCCGTTACGCTTCGGCCACACGACCCAACGCGATGGCGGTGATCAGCACGTACGCCTCGCGCGGGTCGGTGGCATCCCAGCCGGTGGATTCGGCGGCACGCTTCAAACGGTAGCGGATCGTATTGGGATGTACGTTGAGCTCCTTGGCCGTGGTCTCGAGCGAACCGCCGAACTTCAGGAATGTGGAGACGGTGAGCAGCGTCGGATCATCAGGGCCTGCTGCTGTCAGGCTTCCGTAGACCACGCGGACCAGTTCGTCACGGGCGTCCGCGTCGCCGATCAACGCACGTTCGGGCAGGGCGTCGTCGGTGCGTAACGGGCGCGGCAATGGCTGCACGGTGGCGGCCAGAGCCGGCGCGGCCTGAAGACAGTAAAGCGTGGCCTGAATCGAACGCATCGCGCCATCGGCACCGGTACGCTGCGGACCCAAGGCGATTGGCCGATCGGCGGCGAACGACGGGGCGATGGTATTGCAGATGATTTCCGGCGTGGCCGCACCGACCGGACGAATCAACGCCACTACGGCGGTGCTGTTGCCGATCGGGCGCTTGGCGGTCAGACACACACCGCCGAAATCGGCTACGATTTTCTCGATTTCCTTGGCCGTACGTGCGGCGGACCGGGCAGGGTATCCGGCGATGGCGTAACAATCGAAGTCATGCTCGAAGCCGAGGATGGTGAACAGGGACTCCACTCGTTCGTCGGCCAGATGATTGAACAGGCACTCGAACAGCACGGTGCGTACGCGGTTGGTCGCGGCGATGCCGGGTGCGGACGAATCGGCAACGTCGGCAGCAAGAAGTTCGAGAAAATCTGACATAGTCACTAGTGTAGCGTCGCTGATTGGCGTTGCCTTTCAGCCAAAGACTCTCGCCAATACGTCAGCACCACGAATCCGAATACAAACGCAACCGGCAACATGTGCCGCTCGAAATTATTGGCCGGCGCGGTGATCATCACGCCCATCAGCAGTAGCAGCGGAATATGGGTCATGAGGGTGAGCCAACGTCGGCGAATCACCTCGGCCGCGCCGATCAGCAATGTCATCACCACGTAGAAATTGCCGTGCGTAGGCCAGCCGAGTACGGGAATACCGCCCCATACGCGAGTGAAGCCGGCGATGTGCTCACGCCAGTCATGGTTGTAATCCTTGATCCATGTGGAGTTTTTCTGCACGTAATCGCTGGTCACGTAATAATCCATCGATACGTACGGCTGATCGTTCACATTGAAGTATCCGAAGCATTTGGCCAGCAACGCATCCAGCGCGATGATTGGATTGTCCTTGACGATTTCGAACCATGCCTTGTTGAAATTGGTCATATCCTCGGGCGTCACCGTGCGCCACTTGTAGCTGACCTTCTTGGCCTGAATGCCGGAGGATTTCACCGGGTCGGCGTCCTGCTGGGAGTAAGCGTCGGCCATCTGATCGAGATTGAAGACGGGCGCGAGGTTCTTTTTGGCTTCGTCTGAAATGCCGTCCGGATTGCGCTGGGCCACGCGGGCGATCATTTGCAGCTGTACGCCGCGGCTTTCGATTGGGTCGCCGCCGATGATCGCGCCAGAGGAGATGGCGAAGGAGATGCCGCCGTGAATCAGTACGGTGGGGATGAGCAGCGCCACGACGTAAGTCGCCCAGCGCTTGCGGTCGGCGATCAGAGCCAGCACGATTTGTAGGGCGATGATGTACCACGCATATTTCGCGGAAATCAGCATCACCGACGTGGCCAGGATGAAGGCGATGAAGCTGTGGCACGGCAAGTGGACGGGCGTGGCGATGGCAGGGGTCTGAGGATGTTTGCGGGTGCCGGCGGGGTGCCAGGTCTGGACGAGTTCATACCAGACGCTGAACCACCAGACGAACGAGAACGCGAACAGCGGCGATTTGGTGATGGAGATAGTGGAAAACACGGCCAGCGGGCAGACCATGAAGAACAGCAGAATCAGGAATCTGGCCAATCCTCCGGCCTGTGGGGGAGCGGCGGAATCCGTTGCCGTTTTTCCTATCCAAGGCCGGTTCAGGAATCGATTGGCGGCGGCAGCGCAGCAGAACACGGCGAACAGCGTCTGCAGGGCAGCCAACGTCACGATGCCGGCATCGTTTGAGCCGGTCAGATGCCTCGCAAACGTGACTATCGCGCCATAGAACACAGTGAGTACCACATTGTGCTGGTCGGTCAGATACGTGGGATCGGACGGCCACATGTAGTGCGCGGTGGGGTAGATGTCCATCGGCACGAAGGAGAAGAAGCCGATATAGGGCTGTTTCAGGCCGGTCCACTGGTTCCAGGCCCAGCTGAATTCACGGATCTGTGAGCGGAGGTCCGCACCGAATGCGGCCAGCAGAGTGGTCGGCACCCAGAGCCAGCCGACAAAAAACACCAGCATAAGCTTCCAGAACCGGTTCGTGCCGCGTGTGATCCAGCGGTCCAGAACAGTGACGGTGGACGTGACGATAGCGCGAACGGTACGACGGGTCTTGGCTGGTTGGCTGGCCTGCTGATCGGCGGCGGGCCGTGATGTTTCGCTATTCCGCTGATGTTGACGTAGTCGCTCGCCGATAGCCCTCGGCAGTATGCGCTGGCCTGCTGCGAATCGCACCATCAGCGTGATGATTCCGAGATATATCAGGAATGACACGACGAATATTGCGGTATTGGCCCAGTTCCAATGGGCGAGGGTGCCGTTCTCCTCGTCCCAGTACAGCGGGCCGACCGCCGTGCACAGTGCAAGCCACAGGCCGGGCAGCCCCGCCAGGGGGCCACGGGCCGGGGGCGCAAAATCGGCCAGCACGGCCAGTGTCCAGCGCGCGGCAGCGCCCGCGCGCGCAAGATGCGGGTGGGACTGGCGGCTGGATACGGCGGCAAGCTTCGCGGTGGCTGGTGACGTCATGACAATATATGGTAGCCGCACAGGTCAACGGTTGATATTCGATGTCTGCCGGGCATCGCCATTGTTCGCAAGCCAATATGACGGCCGGGTGCATGCGTGGGGTCGGCGAATGCGGAATTTCCGAAGTTGTGAACGTTAACATGGGCTATGTGGGTGAAAATAGTTGATTTTGCGCGCTTTTCCATGGAATAACGCGGGCATATCGCGCCAAAATCGAGGTAACGTAGTGCCCATGATGATTGCGTTGAAAGCTGCAACGCCGCAGCTACCCAGAACTACAGCCGTCGCAGATCATGTGGTCGCCGTGGACGAAACCGATTCGACCAACGCGCTGGCCGTACAGATGATTGGCGACGGGTCGTTGACGTTGCCCGACCACCAGGATGGCGAACTGGCGGTGGCCGTGGTGGCCGCCGACCGGCAGACCGCCGGCCGTGGGCGCAATGGTCACAAGTGGGTCAGTCAGCCCGGCCGTTGCTCGACGATGTCCTATGCCGTGCGCATTCCGCGCGCGATCGCCACCGACGAATCCGTCAATGGCTGGCTGCAGATGATCGCCGGACTGGTCACGCTGGACGCCCTGAACGGCATGATCGAGGAATACGGTGCCGCGCCGAACCAGCCGGACTGCTCGCTGGAACTCAAATGGCCGAACGACGTGTTCTGCCACGGGCTCAAGCTGGGCGGGCTGCTCTCGGAACTGGTGATTCCGCCGTCGTCCGGTACCGGTACTGATGCTGATGCCGATGACGACGTCGTCATCGTGTTCGGCGTCGGCCTGAACCTGGCCTTGGGCGCCTGTCGGCTGCCCACGCCGCAATCGACCTCGCTGCAGCTGCATGTCTCCGGGCTGCCGTCGTTCGGCGAGATGCGCGATGCGGTGGCCGAACGTCAGGTCGAGGGCTTCCGCGAGCGGTTGGTGAAGTTCATCGCCGACCCGAAGGGCCAGGCCGAGTCGTTGCGCGAGGAGATGAAGGCGGTGTGCTGGGCGCGCGGCCGTCAGGTCGAGGCGCACTTCACGGACGGCACCACGCTGACCGGCGAAGCCATCGGCCTCAACGAAGACGCCTCACTGATCCTGAGAACACAAGACGGCACGGACCATACGGTCCGCACCGCCGATGTGGGAGTGCTGTAATAGCCGGCCAGTAGCTAGCTAGTAGCTCAGGTCAGCGACCGAGCTTGGACAGGCCGGCGGCGGCCAGAGAGGCCACCACGGCCTTGATGGCGTCGCCAACCACGAAGCCCATGGAGGCCCGGGCCACGGCGGCGAGCGGCGCACCGGTCAGCGCGGACTGGATGACGAAGCCGAAGGCGTACACCACCACGACGCCGCCGACCAGCGCGGCCAGCAGGTAGCGGCCCGCGGTGCGCGCGGCGGCCGCGAAGGACGAAGTGTCGGACTTGCCGCGCAGCAGGGCGATGACCACCACACCCGGCAGGAAGCCGAAGAGGAAGCCGGCGCTCGGGCCGACCAGGGCCAGCGTGGAGGTGCCGCCGGCAAACACCGGCAGGCCGACCGCACCGGCCGCCAGATAGGTGGCGACGGCGGCGCCGGCCTGACGCCACGGCAGCATAAGACCGGCGAGCATCACCACGAACGTTTGCAGCGTGATCGGCACCGGCGTGCCCGGAATCGGAATCTCGCCGGCGGCCGCGGACAGCCACATCAGCACGGCGAACAGCACCGGCTTCCAGGATGCGGCGACGATACGACGGGCGAGCGATGTGGTGGCCGCAGCGGATGCGGTGGTGTGTGAAGTCTGCATATCAATGACCCCTATGTTGCGTGATATCGCCGTGAACGGCGGGCGGTATGCGATGGATGAGGGGAGGTTCCGGCGGGTCGTGCGGTATCCCCGACAGTCCGAACCGTCCATATGGTGGACGGTCCCAAATGAATCCGACCCTGTGCGGGCGAATCGTGCGGCGATGGACCGATGCCGGTCCGGTCACCTTCCGTTCGCCCGCAGATGAGCCTTCCCCCGAACTTACGGTTGCCATCGTAGAGGTGTTCGATTTCGTGCGGTTTCGTACCAATTTACAAAATTGTCGATTTCGATTTGTCATAAGTTGACGAACACAACCGTAACGTCAATTTCTTGAGTCGGCGCGCAAGGATGTGCAATCGGCGGATTTGCAACGTTTTTGATAGCCGGCGCCAACGGTTGCGTTGCCGGAACCTACGCGCGCGTTTGTTCGTAGCCTACAAAAGGGCGTGAAAGCTTTTGTGTGAACGCGGCTTGCCCTCTCCTCTATATAGAGAGCACAATTTGACACTATGGCTTCTATCGTCAAAAAACTGCTGATTGCGAACCGAGGCGAGATTGCGCTTCGCGTGGTGCGCACGGCCAAGGAGATGGGTATCTCCACCGTGGCCGTCTACTCCGAACAGGACCGCAATAGCCGCTATGTGGACATGGCCGACGAGGCATACCTGCTCTCCGGCGACACCTACAAGGACACGTACCTCAACGAAGATCTGCTGATTGACATCCTGCACAAGACCGGTGCGAATGCCGTGCACCCCGGCTACGGATTCCTTTCCGAAGTGCCGAGCTTCGCGCAGAAGGTCGAGGATGCCGGTGCCATCTGGGTGGGCCCGCACCACACCGCGCTGGTGGATTTGGGCGACAAGATTACCGCCCGCCGCGTGGCCCTACGCGCCAAAGTGCCGCCAGTGCCCGGCCTGTCCGAACCGGTGACCGACGTGCGCACGCTGCTCGACTTCGCACACACCCACGGCTACCCGATCATGATGAAGCGCACTGATGGCGGTGGCGGCCACGGCATCACCGTGGTGCATGACGACGAGGAGCTGCGCCGCTTCTACATGAACCACGACGCGCTGCAAGGCGGCGATCTGAAGGAATACTTCATCGAGAAGTTCGTGGACAAGGCACGCCACGTCGAGACCCAGTCCGGGCGCGACTCGCACGGCAACTTCACCGTGTACTCCACCCGTGACTGCTCGCTGCAGCGCCGCAACCAGAAACTCGTGGAAGAGGCACCCGCGCCCTTCCTGTCCGAGGAAATCATCAGCACGCTCGAGGAATACTCCCGCCGCCTGTTCACCACGGTCGGCTACGTGGGCCTGGGCACCTGCGAATTCATGGTGACCCCGAACGGCAAGGTGTACTTCCTGGAAGTCAACCCGCGCTTGCAGGTGGAGCACACCGTCTCCGAAGAGGTCAGCGGCCTCGACCTGGTGCGCGAACAGCTCAATATCGCCGCCGGTGGCGAGCTCACCCGCGCCCCCGAACTGCGCGGCCACAGCTTCGAACTGCGCATCACCAGCGAAGACCCGGCCACCAACCTGACCCCCGGCTCCGGCACCTTGGAGAAGATCCAGTGGCCGGCCGGCCCCGGCGTGCGCATCGATACCGGTGTGGAACAGGGCGACACCATCTCCCCGAAGTTCGATTCGATGATGGGCAAGGTCATCGTCACCGCCCAGAACCGTCTCGACGCCGTGGCCCGTGTGCGCCGCGTGCTCGATGAGCTTGTGATCGAAGGCGTGCCCACGCCGATTCCGCTGTTCAAGGAAATCTTCCGCAACGACGACTTCACCGCCGAGCATGGCCACCCGTTCGCCGTGTCCACCAAGTGGCTGGAGCGCACGTACCTGAACCGTACACCGGCTTCCGCCGCCTCCGGCCAGCCGGCCTCCTTGGCCGCCGCCCCGGGTGCCGCTGCCCCGGCCGCGCCCGACAAGTCCAAGTCGGAGACGTTCGTCATCGAGATGAACAACCGCCGCGTCAAGCTCACCGTGCCACTCGACATCGTGGAGAACATCACCGGCTCGGCCCGCGCCCGTGGTGCCAAGCGACCCACCCAGCCGTTGCGCGGTGCGGGACTGCACAACGTGGCCTCCAGTGCCGCCGCGGCCAACGACGGCGCCAAATCCGGCGTCATCGCCTCCCCGATGCAGGCCGTGGTCACGCGCATCAACGTGTCCGAAGGCCAGCAGGTGGCCAAGGGCGACCTTCTGGTGGTGCTCGAATCCATGAAGATGGAGAACTACGTGTACGCGCCGGCCGCCGGCGAAGTGAAGAAGATTTTCGTTGGCCCGGCCGACGGCGTGGAGGCCGGCGACACGCTGGTCACGCTGGACGTGAACGCCGGCAAGGCCAAGGCTGCTGCGGCTGCGCCGGGATCTCTCCCTCAGGCGGCTGCGTCGACAGCTCCCTCGTCAGAAGGAGCCGATAAGGCCACCGACGCCAAGAAGGAGGGTGGCAATGACTGACATCATGGATTCGCAGGCCGTGAAGGCCGCGGCTGCGGCCTCGGCCGCCAACGCCGCCCAGCCTTCGGCCCACCAGCCGCTGCGCACCGCTGTGGTCAAGGCCGCCGAACTGGCCCGCGCCGCCGAAGAGCGCGCCCGCGACAAGCAGCACGCCAAAGGCAAGAAAACCGCGCGCGAACGCCTCGACCTGCTCTTCGACACCGGCACGTTCGAGGAGATCGGCCGCTTCCAGGGCGGCAATATCGCCGGCGGCAACGCCGGTGCGGCCGTCATCACCGGCTTCGGCCAGGTCTACGGCCGCAAAGTGGCCGTCTACGCCCAGGACTTCTCCGTCAAGGGCGGCACCCTCGGCACCGCCGAAGGCGAGAAGATCTGCCGACTGATGGACATGGCCATCGACCTCAAAGTGCCGATCGTGGCCATCGTGGACTCCGGCGGCGCCCGCATACAGGAGGGCGTGGCCGCTCTGACCCAGTACGGTCGCATCTTCCGCAAGACTTGCGAGGCCAGCGGCTTCGTGCCCCAGCTGAGCCTGATTCTCGGCCCCTGCGCCGGCGGTGCCGTCTACTGCCCGGCCCTGACGGACCTCATCATCATGACCCGTGAGAACTCGAACATGTTCGTCACCGGACCGGACGTGGTCAAGGCCTCGACCGGCGAGACCATCTCCATGGCCGACCTCGGCGGCGGCGAAGTGCACAACCGGGTGTCCGGCGTGGCCCACTACCTCGGCGAGGACGAATCCGACGCCATCGACTATGCGCGCACCGTGCTCGCCTACCTGCCGTCCAACAGCGAAAGCAAGCCGCCGGTCTACGCCTACGCCGTCACCCGCGCCGAACGCGAGACCGCCAAGCGACTTGCCACCATCGTGCCCACCAACGAACGTCAGCCCTACGACATGCTCGAAGTGATTCGTTGCATCGTCGATTACGGCGAATTCGTGCAGGTGCAGGAACTGTTCGGCGCCTCCGCGCTCGTCGGCTTCGCCTGCATCGACGGCAAGCCGGTTGGCATCGTGGCGAACCAGCCGAACGTGCTCGCCGGCATCCTGGACGTCGACTCGTCCGAGAAAGTCGCCCGATTCGTACGCCTGTGCGACGCGTTCAACCTGCCCGTGGTCACCCTCGTGGATGTGCCCGGCTACAAGCCCGGCTCCGACCAGGAACACGCCGGCATCATCCGCCGCGGCGCCAAGGTGATCTACGCCTACGCCAACGCACAGGTACCGATGGTGACCGTGGTGTTGCGCAAGGCGTTCGGCGGCGCGTACATCGTGATGGGATCCAAGGCCATCGGCGCGGACCTGAACTTCGCGTGGCCCTCCTCCCAGATCGCGGTGCTCGGCGCGGCCGGCGCGGTGAACATCATCCACCGCCACGACCTGGCCAAGGCCAAGGCCTCCGGACAGGACGTCGATGCGCTGCGGGCCAAGTACATCAAGGAGTACGAGACCAGCACCGTCAACGCGAACCTGTCACTGGAAATCGGGCAGATCGACGGCATGATCGACCCCGAACAGACCCGTGAGGTGATTGTCGAATCGCTGGCCACGCTCGCCACCAAGCGGCGCGTCAAGCGCACCACCAAACACCACGGCAACCAGCCCCTCTGATTTTTGAAGACGTCAACCAAACACAAGTAAGGAAAGCAATGACCACCTTCTTCCTCAATCGCCTAGCCACCGAGCCCCATGCGCTCGCCTTCGCCGGCCAGTCCACCCCGTGGCCGGTAGCCCTGGCAGACCAGACCACCGATCCCAGCCTTGACGAGGCCCTGCGCGGCCACGTCGCCGCAGCCGGCCGACTGCTCACCCCGGTCGCCGCCGACCTGCTGGCCACCACCGGCCGTCCGGTCGACCTGTTCGGCTTCGCCCCGAACCCGGCACGCCTCGGCGCCGCAGCCGACGCCACCGCGTCCGTGGAAGGCGTGGCGCTGACCCAGCTCGGCGCCCTGCTCGACCTCGAACACCTCGGCTACAGCGTGGCCCAGGCCAAGCCGCTCGCCGTGCTCGGCCACTCCCAGGGCGTGCTCGCCGTGCACATGACCCGCGCCATCGAGGCCGCCGGCTCCATCGAGGCCGCCGGCACCACGCTTGACGAGATTCTGGCCGTGGCCGCCCTGATCGGCGCCGCCGGAACCCGCCGCGTGCGCGAACTGGGCCTGAACCCCAAGTACGGCGAAGCCAGCCCGATGCTCTCCGTCAAGGGCGCCACCCGCGCCCAGGTCGAGGCGCTGGTGGCCCGCGTCAACAACGCTCGCGGCCCGATCTCCATCGCCGTCACCAACTCCGACAACCACCACGTGCTGTCCGGCTACCCGGAAGACCTGGCCGCTTTCGCCCTCGAAGCCGAGCGCGAACACCAGCATCAGGCCAAGCTGCGCGAGCAGAAGCTCCACGGCGGCACCGTGTTCAACCCGACCCTCGAATACCTTGAGGTCACCCTGCCCTTCCACTCGCCGCTCATGGCCGAAGCTGTTGAGCAGACCGTGTCTTGGGCTGGCGCCTGCGGCTTTGACCAGGATCGCACCCGCGCACTCGCTGCGGAAGTGCTGCTCAACCATGTGGACTGGAATGCCCGCGTCAAGGCGCTGTTCAACGCCGCCGACCCGGCCAAGCTGTGGATTGTGGACCTCGGCCCCGGCAACACGCTCGGCAAGCTGATCGGCAACGTGGTGCAGGGCACCGGCATCGGCGTGGTCGAAGCCACCACGCTGTCCGAACGCTCCACGCTCTCCACGCTGGAAAGCGAGCCTGAGCGCACCCAGAACTGGAAGGCATTCGCCCCGCGCGTCATCAACACCCCGGCCGGCGCCAAGCTGGTCACCAAGTTCTCCAAGCTCACCGGCAAGCCGCCGGTACTGCTGCCCGGCATGACCCCCACCACCGTGGAACCGGAAATCGTGGCCGCCGCGGCCAACGCCGGTTACTGGGCCGAGCTCGCCGGCGGCGGCCAGGTGACCGCCGAAGTGTTCGACCGCCACATCGCCGCCCTCGAAGACGAGCTGGAGGAAGGCCGCACGGTCGAATTCAACGCGATGTTCATGGACCGTTACCTGTGGAACCTGCAGTTCGGCTCCTCCCGCATCGTGCCCAAGAAGCGTGCTTCCGGCGCGCCGATCGACGGCGTGGTCGTCTCCGCCGGCATCCCCGAGCTGGACGAAGCCGTGGCCCTGATCGAGTCGCTGCAGGCGGACGGTCTGCCGTACGTGAGTTTCAAGCCCGGCACCGTGGACCAGATTCGCCAGGTCGTGCGCATCGCCAAGGCCGTGTCCCCCACCACCATCATGGTTCAGGTCGAGGGCGGTGAAGCCGGCGGCCACCACAGCTGGGAAGCGCTGGACGACCTGCTTGCCGCCACCTACGCCGAAGTGCGCGCCTGCGACAACCTCGTGCTGGTCGCCGGCGGCGGCATCGGCACCCCCGAACGCGCGGCCGACTACATTTCCGGCCAGTGGGCCCACGCCTACGGCCTGCCCGACATGCCGGTCGACGGCGTGCTTATCGGTACCGCCGCGATGACCGCCAAGGAGGCTCACACCAGCCCCGAAGTCAAGCAGCTGCTCGTCAAGACGCCCGGTATTCCGGCCGACGCCAAGTCCGACGACGTGTTCGCCCCGCAGGCCGCCCACTGGGTGCCGTCCGGCAAGTCCGTCGGTGGCATGTCCTCCGGCCTGAGCCACCTGCACGCCGACATTTACGAGCTCGAGAACGACTCCGCCGAATGCGGCCGTCTGCTCGTGCGCGTCATGAAGCACCCCGAAGAGCTCGACTCCCGCCGCAAGGAAATCATCGAAGCCCTGAACAAGACCGCCAAGCCTTACTTCGGCGACCTGGCCTCCATGACCTACCTTGAGTGGGCGCGGCGCTTCGCCGAACTCGCCTTCCCGTGGGTCGACCCGACTTACGCCGACCGCTTCCAGCACCTGCTGCAGCGCATCGAAGCCCGTGTGAACGACACGGACTCCGGCGAATTCACCTCCAAGTTGTTCGCCGCTGATGGCGTTTCTGCTGAAGAGGCAGCTGCCGCTGGCCTGCTGACCCACGACGACATTCTCGCCGACCCGGCCCCCGCGCTCGAAAAGCTCGCACTGGCCTACCCGCAGACCGCCGAACTCAAGGTGGTCCCGACCGACGTGGCTTGGTTCCCGGTGCTCGTGCGCGAATACCCCAAGCCCATGCCGTTCGTACCCGTCATCGACAACGACCTGCTGCGTTGGTGGGGTCAGGACCAGCTCTGGCAGTCCGAAGACCAGCGCTACTCCGCCGATTCCGTGCGTGCCATCCCCGGCCCGATCTCCGTTGCCGGCATCACCACCATCGACGAGCCGATCGCCGACATCCTCGGCCGCTTCGAAACCGCCGCCATCAAGCGCGTGCAGGACGAACAGCAGGCCGCCGATGCCGCTGAGAACGACGATTTCGCCGCACTCGGCGAGGCCACCAGCGCCGAGGACTTCATCCGCAAGTCCCCGAACATCTCCTGGGTCGGCCACATCACCGACAACCCCGCCTACGGCACCGCCCTGGGCGACCAGTACTACGAGATCCGCGCGTTTGACGCCGCGGCCGGCAAGTACGATCTGGACATCCACCTCGACACCTACTGGGACAACGACCCGGACGGCGGCACCTCCAAGCACGCCGTGCGCGATATCGTCATCCCGCTCATCGTGGAAGGCACCGAGCCCGGCCGTGTGCCGGTCGTGGACCGCGAACGCCTGATTCCGGACGTCTACGCGATGCTCGCCGCCACCGCAGGCATCGGCAACACCGCCATCACCGGCGACAAGCTCACCGAGATGCCGCAGCTTGACGGCAAGACCTCTGACGAGCGTCCGTTTGCTACCGCCACCGCCGCCTACACCCTCTCCGCCAACCTCGGCTTCGACCACGAAGCGGCCACCGGCGCCGCTCTGCCGACGACCCTGCAGCCCAGCCGCATCGCTCCCGATGCGCTGGTCGGCCCGGCCTGGCCGGCGATTTACACGGCGCTCGGCTCCGTGTACGTCAAGGGCTACCCGGTGATTGAAGGCCTGCTCAACGCCGTCCACCTCGACCACCTCATCGAACTTGAGGTGAACGAGGAGGACCTGCTTAAGCACACCGGTGAAACCATCACCCTGAAGTCTTGGGCTGAGGATTACTTCGAGTCCGCCTCCGGCCGCGTGGTCACCATCCACGTGACCCACACCGCTGCCGACGGCACGCTGCTTGCCCGCGAAACCGAGCGTTTCGCGATCCGCGGCCGCGTCTACTCCGATGCTTTGCCGGCAGACGCCCCCGAGTATGGTGGTGCCCTCCTGAATAAGGAAGCGGATGGCTCCGTCGCCGGACAGTCCACTGGACTGTCCGCCTCCTCGCGCGGCCTGCAAGTAGTGCAGGCCACTCCGCGCCGTCTGCTGCGCCGCGTGAAGGTCGTCGCCCCACACGACATGACCGCCTTCGCCCGCACTTCCGGCGACTTCAACCCGATCCACACCTCCACTCGTGGCGCTCGCATCTCCGGTTTGGCCGCTCCGCTTGTGCACGGCATGTGGCTGTCCGCCACCGCCCAGCACGCCGTGCAGGCGCTGGACGAGAAGGGTGCCCACTACGAGATTGCCGGCTGGACCTACAACATGTACGGCATGGTTCAGCTTGACGACACCGTCGAAATCTCCGTCGAGCGCGTCGGCAAGGTGCGCCACGGCGGCATGACCCTCGAAGTCACCTGCCGTATCGACGGCCAGCTCGTCTCCCGCGGCACCGCACTGGTCCGCGCGCCGCGCGCCGCCTTCGTCTACCCCGGCCAGGGCATCCAGAAGCAGGGCATGGTTCTGGACGAGCGTGCCAAGTCCGCCGCCGCCCGCGACGTGTGGGAACGCGCCGACAAGCTCACCCGCTCCAAGCTCGGCTTCTCGATCCTGGGCCTCGTGCGCGATAACCCGAAGGAGCTCACCGCCAACGGCGTGACCTATCGCCACCCCGAAGGCCTGCTCAACCTGACGCAGTTCACGCAGGTGGCGCTCGCGACGGTTGCTTTTGCCCAGACCGCCCGTCTGCGCGAAGCCGGCGCCGATATCTGGCCTGCATACTTCGCTGGCCACTCGCTCGGCGAATACAACGCGTTGTCCGCGTTCGCCGACGTGATTCCGCTGGAAACCGTGCTGGAGCTCGTGTTCCACCGTGGTTCCACCATGCACCACCTCATCGAGCGTGACGCACAGGGTCGCTCCAACTACCGCATGGGTGCCCTGCGCCCGAACCAGTTCGGTGTGGACGACGCGCACGTCAAGGAATACGTGGAATCCGTGGCCAAGGCGTCCGGCGAATTCCTGGAGATCGTGAACTACAACCTCGCCGGCCAGCAGTACGCCATCGCCGGTACGATCGCCGGACTCAAGGCTCTGAAGGCCGATTCCGCCCGCCGCGTGGCCGCATTCGGTGGCAAGCCCGCGTTCATGCTGGTGCCCGGCATCGATGTGCCGTTCCACTCCACACTGCTGCGCAAGGGCGTGCCGGAATTCCGCGACAAGCTCGACGCGCTGCTTCCCGCTTACATCGACTACCGTGGCCGTCTGGTGGACCGCTACATCCCGAACCTGGTGGCCACCCCGTTCGAGATGACCAAGGAATTCGCCGCCAAGATCCTCGAAGTCGTGCCGTCCGAGCGTATCAAGGCCGTGCTCGACGACCCGGCCGTGTGGGATTCCTACGCCGATGACGACCAGAAGCTCGGCCGTCTGCTCTTGACCGAACTGCTCTCCTGGCAGTTCGCCTCCCCGGTGCGTTGGATTGAAACCCAGGCGCTGCTCTTCGGTCAGCGCGAACAGGGCGGCCTCGGCGTGGAGGAATACGTCGAAGTCGGCCTCGGCAACGCCCCGACCCTGGCCAACCTCGGTGCCAAGACCCTGCGTCTACCCGAGTTCGCCGGCAACGATACGGTCGTCTACAACGTCGGCCGCGATGAAGGCCGCGTCTACATGACCGACACCGATTCGCTGGTTCCCGACGATGAGCCGGAAGAGGCTGCGGCCTCGGCCCCGGTCGAAACCGCTCCTGCCGGTGGTTCCGCCGTCGCCAAGCTCGGTTCCGGTGCCGCTCCGGCAAATGCCGTGACTGAGGCTGCTCAGACAACGGATGGCTCCGTCGCCGGACAGTCCACTGGACTGTCCGACTCCTCGCGCGGCCTGCAATCAGGGCAGGCCGCGGCCGGCGCACCGTCCGGTGCCGCCGTCGCCGACCTGCCCTTCAAGGCTTCCGATGCCATCGGCGTGCTCATGGCCTACTCCGCCAAGGTGCGCATCGACCAGATCGGCAGCAACGACACCACTGACACCCTGACCAACGGTGTCTCTTCTCGCCGCAACCAGCTGCTCATGGACATCAGCTCCGAGCTGGGAGTCGCCAGCGTGGACGGTGCTGCTGAAGCGACGCTCGACAAGCTCGCCCAAATCGTCAACAAGGCCGCCCCGAACTACAAGCCGTTCGGTGCCGTGCTCTCCGAGGCGCTGCGCGACCGCCTGCGCTCGCTGTTCGGTGCCGCCGGCGTCAAGCAGCAGTACATCCGCGACCGCGTGACCAACGTATGGCAGCTCGGTGAAGGTTGGGTGGCCAGCGTGCTCGCCGCACTGCTGCTCGACACTCGCGAGGGTGCCAGCTCCCGTGGCGGCGACCTGGCCAAGCTGCCCACCGCCGCCGTGCAGAACAAGCCGGAAGCCGACAAGCTGATTGATGCGGCCGTTGAGGTCGTCGCCCAGCTCAAGGGTGTTGCCGTGGCCCTGCCGTCCGCCGGTGGTGCCGCTGGTGGCGCTGTGGTCGATTCCGCCGCGCTCGACGCCTTCGCCGAGAAGGTCACCGGTTCCAACGGCGTGCTCGCCGCCACCGCCCGCTTCGTGCTGAACGAGCTCGGCGTGGCCGCTCCGGCTCCGGAAGAATCCGAGGACGAGAACGCCGCCGTCGTGGCCGCGGTTGAAGCCGAACTTGGCTCCGACTGGCCTAAGCAGGTCGCTCCGCGCTTCGACGCCAACAAGGCCATCCTCTTCGATGATCGGTGGGCTTCCGCCCGCGAAGACCTCGCCCGCGCCTACTACGACAACGATCCCGCCGCCTTGAACGGCAGCTTCATCGGCCTTGGCAAGACCATCGCCGCCGAAGCCCAGTGGTTCGCCAACGAGTCGGAGAGCGAAGAACTCAAGGCCGCCTTCCAGAAGGCCGGCTCCGAGGCCCTCGAACAGGTTGCGTCCAACAAGAACGCCTCCCGTTACGCGAATGATATCGCCATCGTCACCGGCGTGAGCCCGAACTCGATTGCCGCTCAGGTGGTCGAAGGCCTGCTCGCAGGCGGTGCCACTGTGGTGGCCACCTCGCACAGCTTCAAGCCGTCCATTAAGGCTTGGGCTAAGCAGGCCTACCGCGAGCACGCTACCGGCAACGCCAAGCTGTGGTTGGTTCCGGCCAACCTCTCCAGCTACCGCGACGTCGACGCACTGGTCGACTGGGTGGGCCACGAGCAGAAGAAGACCTCCGGTGCTACCACCACGATTCTGAAGCCCGCGTGGGAGCCGACTCTGTTCTTCCCGTTCGCCGCTCCGCCGGTCCATGGCACGCTCGCCGACTCCGGCGACCTGTTCGAATCGCAGGCCCGACTGATGCTGTGGGGCGTGGAACGCGCCATCGCCGGCTTCAGCCACATCGGTGCCGACACCAACGTGCAGCACAAGCTCCACGTGGTGCTGCCCGGTTCCCCGAACCGCGGCGTATTCGGCGGCGACGGTGCCTACGGCGAAGTCAAGAGCGCCTTTGACGCCATCGTCAACCGTGCCCGCGCTGAAAAGGTGTGGTCGAGCCGCGTCACCTTCGCTCACCCGAAGATCGGCTGGGTGCGTGGCACCGGCCTGATGGTCGGTAACGACCCGCTGGTCGCCGTCGTTGAGCGTCACGGCATCCGCACCTACTCCACCGCACAGATTGCGGCCAAGCTGCTCGACCTGTGCACTGCCGAATCGCGCGAGCAGGCCCTCAAGGCCCCGCTCGATGTGGACCTGACCGGTGGCCTCGGCTCCGAGCCCATCGACATCAAGGCCCTGCGTGCGGAGGCCATGGCCGACGCCGAGAAGGAAGCTGCTGCGGCCTCGTCTCAGGAAACGGATGGCTCCGTCGCCGGAAAGTCCACTGGACTGTCCGACTCCTCGCGTGGGCAGCAAATCAAGGCGCTGCCCACACCGATCGTCACCAAGCAGGCTCCGGTCGACTTGAACGATTGGACCAACGTCACTGCCAAGCCGGAAGACGAAATCGTCATCGTTTCCGTCGGTGAGCTGGGCCCGTGGGGCTCCGGTCGTACGCGCGCCCAGGCCGAGCTCGGCATCCACTCGGACGGCACCGTCGACCTCAGCGCCGGCGCAGTGCTCGAACTCGCGTGGAACATGGGCCTGCTGACTTGGGCCGACAGCCCGAAGCCCGGCTGGTACGACACCGACGGCAACCTCGTGCCCGAAGAGGACATCGCCGAGCGCTACCACGACGAGGTCGTGGCCCGCTCCGGCATCCGCCCGTTCGAGGAAGGCATGGGCGACGACTACAAGGACGGTGCTGACGAAGAGGAAGCCGAGGTCTTCCTCGACCACGACGTCACCTTCTCTGTGCCCACCCGCGAAGTCGCCGCCGAATACGTCAAGTTGGACGAGGCTCACACCACCATCGCCCCGGATGAGGAATCCGGCGAATGGAACGTGACCCGCCACGCCGGCTCGATGATCCGCGTGCCGCGCCGCGCCACCATGACCCGCACAGTCGGCGGCCAGTTCCCGAAGGGCTTCGACCCGACCCGATGGGGCATTCCCGCCTCGATGGTCGGCGACGTCGACAAGATCGCCCTGTGGAACATCGTCACCACTGTGGACGCCTACCTGGGCGCCGGCTTCACCCCGGCCGAAATCCTCGAGTCCATCCACCCCTCGCTGGTGGCTTCGACCCAGGGCACCGGCTTCGGTGGCATGATGTCGATGCGCAAGCTGTACCTCGACCGCTTCCTCAACCACGAGATCCCGACCGACATCCTGCAGGAAGCCCTGCCGAACGTGGTCGCGGCTCACGTGATGCAGTCCTACATCGGCGGCTACGGCAACATGATTCAGCCGGTCTCCGCCTGCGCCACCGCAGCCGTCTCCCTTGAAGAGGGCGTCGACAAGATCGCCCTCGGCAAGGCCGACTTCGTGGTCACCGGTGCGATCGACGACATCGGCGTGGAATCCGTGATCGGTTTCGGCAACATGAACGCCACCGCCAACTCGGAGGAAATGTATGGCAAGGGTATCGACGCGCGCTTCTTCAGCCGCGCGAACGATCGTCGCCGTGGCGGCTTCCTGGAATCCCAGGGCGGCGGCACGATCCTCGTGACCCGCGGTGACATCGCCGAAAAGCTCGGCCTGCCGGTTGCGGCCGTGGTCGGCTTCATCCACTCCTACGCGGATGGTGCTCACACCTCGATCCCGGCTCCGGGCCTCGGTGCCCTGGCTGCCGGCCTCGGTGGCAAGGACTCCAAGCTCGTGCACGACCTGGCTAAGCTCGGCGTCTCAGCCGACGACATCGCCGTGGTCTCCAAGCACGACACGTCCACCAACGCCAACGACCCGAACGAATCCGAGCTGCACAACACGCTGGCCCACGCCATCGGCCGCACCGACGGCAACCCGCTGTTCGTGATCTCGCAGAAGACGCTTACCGGCCACGCCAAGGGTGGTGCCTGCATCTTCCAGGTCAACGGTCTGACGCAGCTGTTCAAGTCCGGCGTGATTCCGGCGAACGCGGCGCTCGACTGCGTGGATCCGAAGCTCCAGCGCGACGACCACATGGTCTGGGTTAGGAAGCCCCTGCGCATCGGCGGTGGTGAGGACGAGTTCGGTCGCGAGACCGCTGGTCGCCCGGTCAAGGCCGGTCTGGCCACCTCGCTCGGCTTCGGACATGTTTCCGGCTTCGTGGCTCTGGTCCATCCGGGTGCCTTCGAGGCGGCCGTGGCCAAGGCCGATGGTGAGGCCGCACTGGAAGCTTGGCGTGAGCGTGCCAACGCCCGCCTGGCTGCCGGCCAGCGTCACCTTGAGGAAGGCATGATGGGTCGCGCCGCGCTCTACGAGCCGATCGACAACCGTCGCTTCCGCGAGGATCACCGTGGCTACGACCACCACGAGGTCGAAAAGGCGATGCTCCTCAACCCGGACGCCCGCCTCGGTGCCGACGGCTACTACGAGGCCTGATTCCTCTGGCTCCCCTCGGTTGATGGGAGCCAGTAGCGCACCGGATCTCGGCTCCCCTCTTTGAGGGGAGCTCCCGCGAAGCGGGTGAGGGGAGTTTCCCCTGGAGCTTTCTCGCTGGCACAAACTCAGTGAGAGAAATATGCAGAACATACGAAAGCCCCTCCCTCGGAGTGGGCTTTCTGCGTTTCAAGGGGCTGATTTGGCATTCGCCGGAGGTCTACTTCCGTTTCAAGGGGCTGTTACCCAAGTAGACAAGGCGTAAAAACGGCGGAATGGCGTTGGCGTTATGCTGCGGATACTCGTGGTATGGAGGATGACCAGCCCCTTGAAACGGAAGTAGACCTCCGGAACGGTCAAAATCCGCCCCTCGAAACGGAGATAGACCTTCGGGGCGGGGCGCGGATGTTTTTTTGGACGGCTAGGCAGCCAGCCCAAGATGTTTGCGGTATTGCGCGAGGTCATCCAGCATAGTGAATCTTTTCCCCCTGAAATGGAAATCAGGCCCCAATTCTGATGAGGTGTAGAGATTACGCGCGAAGCGGTACACAATAGGAAGCATGAATACTTGTGGTTTGGGGCATGACGTGGTGGATGTGGCCGCATTCGCCGAACAGTTGGCGGAGCCGGGGTCTCGCATGCGTGCGCTGTTCTCCGTGCGTGAGGTGCGGCAGGCATCCGACCGCGCGCGCCAGAAGAATGACGGGGAGGCCGTCCATCTGGCCGCCAAATGGGCGGGCAAGGAGGCGTTCCTCAAAGCCTGGTGCGATTATCTTGGCGATGCCCCCTATCCGTTCACGCTTGATAATTTCCCGTGGCCTGAAATCGAGATCTTGGATGATTCCCGTGGTGTGCCGCATGTGTCTCTGGGTAAGGGGGCGGCGTCAGTCTTCCAAACTGATTACGCGAATTCGGCTGCCGGCGCTCGCTATTCCTCTGCTTATTCCTCTGCTTCCGATAACGGGCCTTATGCAGTGATGCAGGAGCGGCGGAATGCGCGTTCGGCGCAGCGCTCGGCTCTCGGTGCGGGGTCGATGCCGCATATCCATATTTCCCTGAGCCACGATGGTTCGATTGCCTCCGCGGTGGTGACGATTTCTGTGGAATAGCGCCCGAGGCCCCCGAGTGCTACATGCTGTACAACGTCTCCATCATGGTTAACCTGTGGGGCGCGCTCACCAGCCGCGACGTGCGCCTGCTCAAGAACCAGATCGACAAGCTCGACTCGCTGCCCGAAAACTGCTGGTTCGTGATTCTGAATGCGATGGGCGCCGACCTCCAACCATACGAGTCCCAGCTCATCCATTTGTGATTTCGACGGTTTCCAGCTCCCCTCTTTGAGGGGAGCTGTCGCCGTAGGCGACTGAGGGGAGTCCTCGGCAAAGCCGCAATCCATCAACTAGATTTGCTGGTCCTGCTGCAGCCACACGCGTTTGCCATCCCCGAAGAAATATGTATAATAACTCAAGTCGCCAAAAGCGACGCTTAACGCGGATGTAGCTCAATGGTAGAGCCTCAGTCTTCCAAACTGATTACGCGGGTTCGATTCCCGTCATCCGCTCCACTATATAGGTTTGTGGCTAGGGTACTACCCACAACATTGCCCGTAACACCACCGCCCGCAACAGAACACGGCCTTGGTGAGTCGTATGTTTGCGTTCACAGAAATTGCATGTAGTATGTCTCCGTGTATGCGTAGCGGTATGTGATACTGCACACATGCGGAGCAGTGGCATACTGACGGTCGTCAGTAACTCCGGCCCCCGCGCAGCGGCGGCAAATCCGCCTCAGTTCCCAGATGGTGGGACCGACACGCCCCGTCGAGAAGAAAAGTGCGTTATCGCAGGGTGGATGACGAGGGTGCCACTTTTCAAAAATTCCAAGGTTCTTTTCAGTGTCGGGTAAAAAATTCCCTCTACCCGGGTGTACGCATTCGTGCTTTTTGCTTAATACCGTAACGCCTTATAAGCGTAACGCCGGGTTTTGGCGTACGTGATCGTAAGAGACAGGCAAGGTTATGAAGAGAATTGCAGAATGGTTCGCAGCGGTAGGGGCCGCGGCGGGCAGGAAAGGCAAACGGTTAGTGGCGATCGTTGCCGCCGTGGCGATGCTCGGTGGCGTCGCCGGTGTGAGCGCGACCGCCATGGCGGACGATGGGAATGCCTCCACGACACAATCGCAGACCACCGATGAGAAGGCGGCCGCCAGCGCGCCTGCTCCTCTTTCCACCGAGGGAACAAACGGCGTGCCGGATGATCCGACGTTGTCTGCTCCGGCCCGCGAGAAGACCGTTACCGCCAATGAAGACGGCACGTACACGGTGGCGTTGAACGTCACCGGTGCGAAGAGCGCGGGTACGGGCGAGATCGTGACGAACCAGCCACTCGACATCGTGCTGGTGTTGGATGTGTCCGGTTCGATGGCCGAAAAGATCGCTAGCGGTTGGAACCAGCCTACGAAGATTGACTCGCTCAAGACCGCGGTCAATAAATTCATCAATGCGACGGCTGCAGAGAACGCGAAGATTACCGACCAGAGCCAGCGGAACCGCATCGCCCTGGTGAAGTTCGCCGGCACCGAGAAGACCAGCGTCGGCAATGACTTTTACCGCGAAGGCTGGTCCTCCTACAACTACACGCAGATCGTCAGCAACCTGACGTACGACGTCTCCGGACTGACGAGCACGGTTAACGGCCTGAGCGCGTCCGGCGCGACCTCCGCCGACTACGCCTTCAACCGCGCCCAGGCGGCGCTAACGTATCAGCCTCGCGCCAACGCGAAGAAGGTCGTCATCTTCTTCACCGACGGCGAGCCGAACCACGGCAGCGGGTTTGACCCCACCGTCGCCGCCACCGCGGTGAACAAGGCGAAGAGCCTGAAGGACGCCGGGACGACCATCTACTCGATCGGCGTCGTCAGCGGTGCCAACCCCGGCGACACCTCGAGCGACCTGAACAAGTACATGCACGGCATCTCCAGCAACTACCCGGATGCCACTGCAACGAGCAGTGAGCATTTGTGGGGAAAGTCTTGGAACGCCAACCTCGGTGACCGCGCCGAGACCAGCAGCTACTACAAGGCCGCCACGGATGCCGGCCAGCTGAACAACATCTTCGAGTCCATTTATCAGGAGATCACCAAGACGGCTGAGTATGCCGACGTGACGATTCACGACAGGCTGTCCAGCTGGGTCGTGAGCTCCGACAGCGCCTCCGAGAATGGAGAGCCCGCGGGCTTCACGTACACGAAGACCCGGAAAGGCCAGACCACGGCGTGGGCTGACGCCCCGGAGGCGACGGTTGCGGCTGATGGCACCGTGTCTTGGCCGGTCACGTCCAACGACGACACGCTTGAGGACGGCGTCACCTACACGGTGAGCTTCAATGTCAAGCCGACGCAGGCTGCGTTCGACGAGGCTGTTAAGAACCACAAGGACGATGCCAATGCCTCCGGCGACAACAACTTCTACACGAACGACAACTCCAGCGCCACTGTCGACTACAAGACCGTGGTGACCTCCTCGCAGGGCGGCACGACGACGAGCGATCCGCAGACCGCCGCCTACCCGCAGAAGCCGACCATCACCCTTCCGGTCTCCAAGATTACGGTGACGAAGACTTGGTCCGACGACAACGAGAATCACGCGAATGATTCCGTGCAGGTCCAGCTCAAGCAGGACGGCGAGGATTATGCCAACGGTTCAGCAACTCTGAATGCCGCCGGCAACTGGACTCACGAGTTCACGGTGCCTGCCGGCCCTGAGGGGCACACATACTCGGTTTCCGAGGTCAAGGTTGAAGGCTATGACTCCAAGGTTGATAAGACTGACCTCAAGCTACAAGGTTTGACCGCACAATCCGGTGCCTTCACGGTAACCAACACGCCTTCTTACGTGACCTTGCCCGCTTCGGATGTCAAGGTGACGAAGGTTGTGCAGGGACATGCTGCTAATTCGGACTTCGGCTTCAACCTGAAGTGCGTGGATAGCACGGATGCGAATGCTGGTAAGTGCGCTGACGTTACCGGCTTGGCCAACAATGGACTGACTACGACTGTGTCCAAGGACGAATTGACTGCTAGCGGCGCGAGCGCGACGGTTGGCTTCGGCAATGGGGACCTGAAGTTCAGGGTTCCGACCGGTGCTGACAATTTGGTCTACACGTTCGAGGCTTCGGAGGACACCGAAAAGCCTGCTGCCGGTTGGAAGTATGACAACGATAAGGTGACCGTCAAGGTCACGGTCTCCAGGACGGATGCCGTTGTCTCTTACGAGTACGGCGAGAACGATTCCGACCGAACGAATACGGAGTCGGCACAGTTCACGAACAAGTATGTGGCTATCTCCAGTCTGCCGCTGACCGGTGGCACGACTGGTCGTGACTGGATGGTGTTCGGCGGTGGCCTGGGCCTGCTGGCCCTGCTGGCTGCTGCGGGCTACACGGTCTGGCGTAAGCGTCAGCTGGTCTGATTTCAAGAAACTTGAGGTGGTTTTGGCTCCTCTCGCTGAGGGGAGCTGGCCGCCGAAGGCGGACTGAGGGGAGTCAATGAAGGCTTCCCTCCCCGAAAAAAACAATAAGGATTTGCGGATCGCGGAGGCCCCGCTGTGGGGTTGCAGCCTCCGCGATTGCAAGAAAACAATCACAATAAGGAAGAGAGGGTTTCTCATGAAGTTGAGGAAGCTTTTCGCGGGTGCCGCTGCTGCGGCCACCCTGCTCGGTGGCATGGCCTTCGGCGCCACCACCGCCAACGCGGCTGAGGCCAACATCTCCAGCACGACTATCACAGTCAACGCCACGGATGCAAACCAGTTCTACACCAAGCCGGTTGACACCGCTGACCTGCAGGCTAACCTGCGCATGTTCAAGTACGTTGAGCTCGCCAAGTATGTGTCTGATGGCAACACTGGCGTTGAGCTGGAGGGTTTGGTCTCCGGTGAGGCAGTGGATGCTGCTTTCGCTGCTGCTGGTTACAACGACCAGACCAAGGGTGATTCCCTGAACGAGTGGGCCTGGCTGGGCAACACTACCCTGACCGCCGCGCAGACCACCGCTTTTGTGAACGCGCTTAAGGATCTGGCTGTCACGGACATTACCCCGACGGCTTCTAACGGTGGCAAGACCCAGACCTTCACCTTCGCTGAGGGTGGTCTGTACTTGATTGTCGACCAGAGTGGAAAGCTGGTCGTCGAAGATAATGACACTCACAAGCTCGTGTGGAATGGCAATGCTCCGATTCTCGCTGGCACTGCTATCACGGTCGCCGCGCCGTCCGTGAACAACGCCACTGGCGTTCTCGCCGCTGCCGGCGTTGTCGACCTGAAGAGCAGCAAGGAAGAAACCACCAAGGCTGGTGCCGTGACTTGGCAGAAAGTCGACAAGAACGCTGCTGCTCTGACTGGTGCTGAGTTCCAAGTGTACGAAGGCGATGTTAGCGGTCTGTCCGCTGACGAGCTCAAAGCGAAGACTCCGCTTAAGTTCAATGGCTCTAACGGTGCGTATTCTCTGCCGACCGCCAATGCTGATGGCACTTACCCTGAAGGCGCCACGGACACACTGCAATCCAACGCTGAGGGTAAGTACACTCTGAACGGTCTTAAGCTCAACACCACCTACACCGTGATTGAGACGAAGGTCCCGACTGGCTACAACGGCACCTTCGTTGGCAAGTTCACGATCACTACCGGTGCAACCGCAGATGCTGCTGCCACCTTCGCTGGTAAGGATGCCTGGAACCTGTCCAAGGACAACAAGGGCACCTTCCAGGTCACCAACGTCAAGAACATCACCCAGCTGCCGCTCACCGGTGCCGCCGGAACCATGCTGTTCTCCGTGATCGGTCTGCTGATCGCGGGTGCCGCGGTGACCGTGTTCGTCAAGTCCCGTTCCACCAAGCGCGCTCTCAACGCGTGAGCTTGACTGCTGCTTATGACTGAGCAGCTATAACAATGGCCGATCTGATTATTCAGATCGGCCATTTGTCATATTGGCGGCATCTCAGACGGATGACTTGTGGACCATCTCCGAATCTTATGGGCAATGTATGGCATTTTGATTTGAATGTAATGGGGCCGGGCATCGAAAATAACTTGTGTTTCACCACAACAAACGTTTCACGCAGGCTCGGTAACAATCGCCAAGCGAACACAATCGTAGGGGAGGTGAAGGATGGGCCTGTATACCCCATTCGTGGGCCGATTATCGTTCAGTTGCCGTCCAGCCACTACTCAGGCTCCACTTAAACGGGGATAAAAACGACCCTACTAGGGGTTAGGCATGTCCGAATTATAAGTATTACTATCCCGAACTATGGCATTCACCCCATAATCAAGGGGGGTGTGCAATGAGCCTTCCAACGAGTGTAAGGGATGAGGATGACCAGTGGTGGAGGGACTTTTAGCCCCGAGGAGATCAAGTATCTGAAGTCGTTGTCGGCAGTGGCGGAAGCCACGGCGAAGCGCATCACCTATACCGATGATTTCAAGCGTTACTGTGTAGTCCACTACAACGAAGGTGCCTCACCCGTGCGCATGTTCCGTGAAGCCGGATTGGATCCGGCTCTAATCGGGTACAAGCGCATCGAACGTTGCCTTGCCCGCTGGCGTGAATCGCAAGACGAAATCCTGAACTCCGGCAATGCCAAAGCCGGCGTGGAAAATAAGCTGGGGGGGGGGCTTCAGATTCGGAGCTTTTCCGCTCGGGAGCCGCGGGCGCACCAAACATTCCGGAGAGTGCGCGAGCAGCGAGAGCTTGGCGCGACTCGGCGGAATCGTCACTTCCGGCTGGTACCGGCAGCGAATCCGATTTCCACGTATCGCCCGAACGTCGCGCCATCATCTTCCCCGTCTCCCGCAAAGAGCAGAACAATGACCTACGCGACTTGCTGATTTCGCAGCAGGTACGTCGTATCGACGAACTGGAGCGTCAGGTCGACATGCTCGAGGCCCTGCTGCACGGCAGGCGGCGTAAGGAACAGGCTGCCAATACGTTGCCTGAGGAACAGACGGATACAGCGGCGGACAAGTCGCCGGATACAGACGGGCAACAGCAGTAGCCTGTCTGTATCCAATCAGTGCGCGAAACCACAGGGAACATCAGGTACTTGCCCAACACGCACGCTAAGATAGGCATCGCAATAATCGGCATGGCAATACATGGCAATAAGCAGGTAATCGGCGAGGCGGTGCATGGAGCAGGAATCCAACGAGCAAGAACCTAACGAGGCGACGGAAATCGTAGGCGGCAAAGTAGAGACCGTCGAGGTTTCCAGGCACCCCGAGGCTTCCATACCCGAGACTGATTTGTCTTTGGCTGATATCGAGCGCCGTCGCTCCCATCCGTTGCGTTGGGCGTTGATCATTCTTGCCGTACTGTGCGCCATCATCGCGCCATACTGGTTCGGTCGCTCGCTGGCGGTGAATAATACTGACTCCATTGTGGCCGTGCTCGGGGGAGTGTCTCCGCAAGGTATCGCACTGGTCGGTTGGGTGGCCGTGGTGATCACGTACGTCGGATTGGCGATGGCGGTGGTCGTCTCGCCGTCCTGGCCATGGCTGATCGTGTTCGTGCTCGGGCTGGCCTGTGAGCAGTTCATCGCGGGACTCAGCATGCTCAATCTCAACTTCTGGTATTCCACGTACGTGGTCTACGGCAAGCAGGCCGGTCTGGCGAATGCCGCGAACCTCGGCATTATGGGGGCGGCGATCGGCATCGCCGTATATGCCCTGGTGTTTGTTGGTCTGCTGGTGATTATCCGGAAGACCTCGCCGCTGAACGTACTGACCAAAAGCTGGGCGAGTTTCATTCTGTACTTCGTGATTGAAACCATCGCCCTGCTCGTGGTGTTGTTTGGCGGATTACTCACCACTGTGTGAGCGCACGTGAGTCGCCGTACGTCGCTCAGTACTCACCGCTCACTGCTCACCACCGCGCAAACCGTGTGCCCGATGTCTATTTAGAGGTGCAACACCCCCTGTTGGTCCTGCAATTATAGCAGTTCGTCGGCGAATGCCTCGGCGGGCCGGATTCAATTTGTAAGCGCAACGCTTGTGTTCGGGCTGGCTGCCTTCGATTGTAGCTTGGCGATCTCCTCGTCCCATACCTCGTTGGGCGTTTTGTAGCCGAGGAGCTTCATCGGGGTGTCGTTGATCTCACCGACGATCGCGTCGAGGTCCTCCTGGGCCAAGTCCCCGAACCCGGTTCCTTTGGGCAGATAGCGGCGGATCCTGCCGTTCCTGTTCTCGTTGCTGCCACGCTGCCAGGAACTGTACGGGTCGGCGAAGTACGTGAGCATGCCCAGCGCCTCGTCCACCAGCATGTGCAGGCTCGCCTCCGTGCCGTTGTCCCACGTGCGGTCGACGCGCGCGGCCGGCGGGATGTCCTTGAAGATCTCGTATTCGGCCCTGGCCGTGGCGGACGCGCTCTTGTCGTCGACGAGCCGGGCGAACAGCCTGCGGCTCCTGCGCTCCACCTGCGTGTTCATGCAGCGCCTCGACGGCGCGGCGCCGACCACCGTGTCCGACTCGAAATGGCCGAACCCCTTCCTGGATCCGACCGCCTCGGGCCGGTCCGCGATGGGCACGCGCATCGGGATGCGCGGCCCTTTCGCCTTCCTGCCCTTTTTCCTCGTCCGGCGTTTCCTGCCGCGCGCCAGGTACTGGCGCAGGTCCAGCGCCCGCTGCGGCTTGGCGTAGATCCACTGGTAAAGGCACTCGTGGCTGATCCGCATCGACGGGTCGCCGGCGTACCGGGCCTTCAACCGTCCCTCGATCAGTTCCGGGCTCCACCCCCTGCGCAGCGAGTCCAGCACCCAGGCGCGAAGCCGGTCCGAGTCCATGCGACGCGGCTTGCGGGATCCGCGCCGGCGCAGGTCCGCCTTCCTCTGCGCGGCCAGCGCCGAATAGAACGGACCCGAGGTCCACGGCCCGGTCTTCAGCCGTTTCGGCCGGTAGGGACGGTACGACCCGTTCTCGTTGGACGCGAACCACAGGCCGCGCCTCAGCTCGCGTGACACCGTGGACTTGTCCCGGCCGATCCTCTCCGCGGTTCGCCGAATGCTCAGATGCTGTTCGCAATGCAGCTTCTCGATCAGGATCCTCTCCTCGGACGACAGGTGCGAATACTGTTGACCCATGAGTGCAACACCTTCTTAAGTTAGAAACTTCGAACACTTCCAACCTTAGACAAGGTGTTGCACTTCTATTTAGAACCCGGGGCGTAAACACGATTGCCTTCAAAGAAGATGGTCGTGACTGTGCTGGAATCAATGTTCGGTGCTATGAAGCGAAGCGTTGGTTGTGTGTCTAAGCTGGCCGCATTGTTGAATGAGGCTCAACTTCGGGGTGTCGTTTTATCGGCTGTGATGTTATTGTGGCGCGACACGCCAGCTTTATAGGCGATGAGTGGTGGCATCAGATGAGTTCGCTTGTACGTCTCCATTCTTTGTTGAAATATGTTATGCAAAGTGTGTAATTGGCATATGAAACTGTCATATTTGATGTGTTGCGTTGCGTTTATGTGAACTTATTTTCATTGTGCATATCGTTATCAATTTGTTATCAAGGACGATCGCGAGTGAAATGCGCTCATTTATATAATGGCTGCTGCATGGCTGCCCTTGAGGGACGTTCCTCTGGCATGGCTTTGCAATGAGCCGCGATGTGGTCGTAACCAACGTGGGATTCGATTGTGCGGCGAAGAAAAAATGATGGGGGGGGGAGTCGCCCTCCATCATTCAGGAAAGGGAACTGAATGGTTTATAACATTCACATATTGCAAACAAGGAAAACCGGTCGTGTGGTTGCTGCTGCGGCTGCATCCGTGCTGTGTTGCATGGGGGCTGTATTTCCAGCGACTATCGGAGTGACTGCGGCGTCGGCCGATGAACCCGTCGAATTGGTCGTCAACGGCGGATTCGAAGACGATCTTAATGGTTGGAAGTCTGGAACGGTGTGGAATAGCTCCGCATCGTCCATTGCCGTCACTGCGGATGATGTGCATGGTGGCAGTGGCGCCTTGAGCGTTACTGATCGTACATCCTCTGATGCTGGTGCAATCCAGTCTCTTGATGGCAAGGTGGAAAAAGGACAGACATATACCGGAAGTATGTGGGTCAAGGCCACGGAAGACGGTGAATTCAATATCACTGTTTGTTCGGGTAATGGTTCCGGATGTGACCAGATTGCGACCGGAACGGCGAAAGCGGGTGAGTGGACACAAATTTCAGGTACTGGAACGTTAGGTGGTAGTGGTGATTTCACCAGTCCCTCGCTGGTGATTGAAAACAAGTATGGCACGAGCAATGCCGACTTCATTGTCGACGACATTTCCGTAACCGGTTCGGATTCTGGTTCCTCATTCGTGCCGCCGACTACGGGTACGGCAACGGCAGCCAAGGCTTTCGGCGACTATTCAAACCCGATTATCGATTATTGGTATGGCGCCGATCCGTGGGCTATGGAATACAACGGACGCGTATATATCTACACTACGGGTGATGGCACTTCTGTGAATGCTGATGGCTCGTTGAATTATGACTATGAATATGACAGTACTGGGCAGATCAAGGACAATTCGTTCGCTCAAGTAAAGACCATCAATGTTCTGTCCAGTGATGACATGGTCAATTGGCGTAATGAGGGTTACATTCGTGTGGCTGGAGAACAGGGGGTGGCCACCTGGGCCAGCAATTCCTGGGCTCCTGCCGTCGCTCATAAGACCATCAACGGTAAAGAGAAGTTCTTCCTGTATTTCGCCAATGGCGGCAGCGGTATCGGTGTGCTGACCTCGGATTCTCCTGTTGGTCCGTGGAAGGACGAAACCGGTGAGCTGTTGATTAAGGGCGGTACTCCTGAATCCGCTGGTGTGGTCTGGCTGTTTGATCCCGCGGTGTTCGTGGATGATGACGGGCAGGGCTACCTGTATTACGGAGGTGGTGTTCCGACAGGCGAGGAAGAACATCCGAACACGGCTCGCGTTATTAAACTGTCCGATGACATGCTGCATACCGAAGGTGAGGCTCAGGCCATAGACGCACCTGCCATGTTTGAGGACTCCGGGATTGCCAAGATAGGTGGTACTTATTACTACTCGTATTGCACTAATTTCAGCCATGACAACGTAATTGATGGTAACACGGTCGGTTACGGCAATATCGCGTATATGACTTCAGACAACCCGATGGGGCCGTTCACTTATCAGGGTGAGATTCTGAAGAATCCGAGCACGTATTTCGGTGTTGGCGGCAACAATCATCACGCGATGGTTCAACTTGGCGACCAGTGGTATATGACCTACCATGCGCAAACGGTGGCAAAGGAATTGATGAACGGCGGTAATCTTGACGCGGCGCATGGCTACCGAAATACTCATCTCGATCCGATTACGGTTAACGAGGATGGTTCCATTGCCGATATTGCAATGACATATGAGGGTCTCTCTTCGGTGAAGAATCTGGACGCGTATCAAGATGGAGGCATTCCAGCTTCCACCATTGCATGGGATTCCGGCATTCAGAACGCATATGACCTGACTTCTGGTGTGCGCGTGGTCGATATGACTACAGACAATTCCGAAGGTCAGAAGCTCAGCAATATTAATAATGGTGAGTGGACGTCTTTGGCGAATGTCGATTTCGGGAATAACGGCGCCTCTTCGCTGACTGTGACTGCAGCTGGCAAAGCCGGAGGCATCCTTGAGATTCGTCTTGATGATCCGGATTCCGAACCTGTGGCTTCTATTTCGATTCCTGCCGGTGATGGATCCGAGTACGCCGATTACACGACCACCCTTGAGGGTGTGACAGGGGTGCATCATGTGGTGTTCTCCTTCAAATCCGATGGTGGTGCGAATGCTCAGGATGAGCTGTACGACATCACTACGTACACTTTCACGGAGTCGCAGGATGAAACTCCTTCGACTCCGGTGGACAAGTCTGATTTGCAGAGCGCAGTGAATGAGAATTCCGGCCTGAACGCTTCCGATTACACGGAAGAGAGCTGGAAGGTGTTTGCTGACGCATTGCAGAAGGCTCAGGCGGTATTGCAGGATGAATCCGCTACTGAACAGCAGGTTCAAGATGCGCTTGCTGCATTGAATAGTGCACGTGCCGGTCTGAAGCTGGCTGATGATTCCACTGATGGCAATGCTTCCGATGCCGTTGATGACACGGATGGCGTGGATTTGGCACAAACCGGTTCCTCTGTCTTGCCTGGTGCTGTGATTGTCGCTTGCTTGGCTCTCACTGGTGTGATCGTAGCGCGAGTGCGTCGCGAGATGCGCTAGTTACCTCTTGGTAATGCGGTCATCCCGTAGCGGCAGCCTCGGGATGACCGCACATGAAACCTAGAACTGGTACTTGTTCAAGCGTAAGTTTTGGCAGTGGTAATGTCCATCACTTATCCATATGCGGGAATGTCTTATCGTCATTCATTGCTGATTTGTGCGGGCATGCTATTGGAATACGCACTCGATGTTGAGTGCTTATCATGAAAGGTTAAAAGACTTATGAATTATTTACGACAAAAAATTTCGGCTAGTGCTATCGCGGTGTTGTCGACTTGTGGGTTGATTTTGGCGCCAATGCCGGTCTTTGCGGATGATTCAACGCCATCTTCAACGCCATCGGATGGCAGTTACACCACGACTGATAGCGGTGATGGCACGTATTCCATTCCCATGTTGAACACGGATGTTCCGGATATCAGTGTTATTCGTGTGTCGAAGGACGATCCGAATAACAAAGACGGTCGTGATGTGTATTACATGGTGAGTACCACTATGGAGCTCAGTCCCGGATCTCCAATTATGAAATCCTATGATCTGGTCAATTGGTGGATAGTCACGTACGTGTATGATCGCATTTCTATGAGCGATGCTTCATCCTTGCGCAATGGAGCTAGCTCGTATGGCGAAGGCGAGTGGGCTCCGTCGCTGCGCTATCACAATGGCCGCTTCTACGTGTTATTCAATACGAACAACCTTAATGGCGCTTATATCTACTACACCGATGATATTGAGAATGGTCCTTGGACGAAGATTGCCCTTAATCGGGGATTCCATGATCCGTCATTGTATTTTGATGAGCAAGGGAGTCCTTGGATTATCTCCGGCGTCAACCAATATAGGCTGTCCGATGATTTAACCACGGTGGTGGAGAGCCATGAGAATATCATCTCTGCCGAACAGTTCACTGATGATCTTGGTGAGACTCCTACCGGATTTGAAGGATCTCAGACTTTCAAAATCGGTGATTATTTCTATACTCCAACGATTTACTGGGGCAAAGACGGTCGTACGGTGATGCTGCTGCGCACCACTGATTTGCTTGATGGCTCCAAATACGAAGCCAAAAAGTATTATCTAGGTGCTTTCGCACAAGGTAGCCTTGTTGAAGTCGACAACGGTGATGGCACGACGTCTTGGCATGGATTCTTCTTCCGAGACACATATCCGACCGGACGTATTCCCGGTTTGATTCCTGCAACGTGGGGTGATGACGGATGGCCTGTGTTTGGGGACAATAATCAGGTAAGCGCGTCGGACACCTACGACAAACTGATTGATTTGCCTGCTGATTTGGAGAATCTGGTTCGCCAGCGTTCCCTGGTCAATTCGGACGATTTTGATAATGACGCGCCTCATCAGTCTTATCAGGATCAGGATTGGTGGACTCTGGAGGAGCCTCCTCAGGTTGACGATTCTCTGATTGGAATCGAGCTGGTGGACAATGGCGATTTCGAAAACGGGACTGAATCGTGGACCCCTCAGTGGAATGGTACGCTTACCGCGATTACGGATGGTTCTCTTTCTGGAACCACGAGTCTTGCTGTGACGAATCGTGGCGAATACAATGGCGCTGGCCCGGGTCAATCTATGGATGGAAAATTGCAGCAGGGCGTGACATATCGTGCCAGTGCAACGATTCGATACGACCATGAGATGGACGGCGTCGATTCATCGGCTGTGACTTCCCACCTGTTTTATGTGGCGATTCAATATGCAGACGGCACAATTAATCGTGTGGCCACAGGAACAGTGAAACGTGGGGAGACGACTACTATCACAGGTGAGTTCTCCATCCCATCCGACGCTAATGTGGAAGGTTCCAAACTCATTGTCGAAACCGCGTGGGGTGCGGAAGGCACGTGCATGGATTACGTCATCGACGATATTTCCCTGATCGGTCTTGCTGATGAGAAGGAATATCCGGTCGCCGAAGAATACCAACCCAATGGTTCGAATCTTGATTTGGTATGGGAATGGGGACATAATCCAGATAACCGATATTGGTCTCTCACTGATCGTGAAGGCTGGTTGCGTTTGACCAATGGGCACAAGGTTTCCGCCACGGCCAAATATATGAAAGGCACTTATGGCGACCTGACATATTTTGAAACCGCCCGTAACGTTTTGTCGCAGCGTACCTTTGGCGGATCCATGTCTGTGGAAACCCACATGGATGTCAGTCATATGAAGGATGGAGACACCGCAGGCCTCGCTACATATACCCGTAGTTTTGCCTATGCCGCTGTGCGTCAAGAAAATGGACAGCGAACGTTGGGTGTGGTCAAGCGTGTCTACGACAATGGCGTGAAGGACGCGGACGGTAATATCGTTGACGATACGATTGATCGTGACGCTGAAGAGGCCTTTGTATCGGGCGGCACAGTGACATTGCCAGATGATGCGACCAATGTGTGGATCAAGTCGGACAACACACTGGATAATGCGAGTGGTAAGTTGACGATTCAGTATTGGTACAGTCTGGACGGTAAGCAATGGTCCAAGCTTGGCGACGAGCAGGGGCCGCTGACTTACGATTGGAGCTTGTCGCACTTTAAGGGGTATCGAATCGGCTTGTTCAATTACGCCAAGGAGAATACGGGTGGTTATGTCGATTTTGATTACTATGACTTGAGCGACGTGTTGACTTCTGACGGCAAAGCTGTGGATACGTCTAAGCTGCGTTCGGCCATTGATCAGGCTGACTCTCTGCAGTCTGCGGAATATCCTATGGATGAGTGGGATAAGATGCTCACGCTACTTGATAAGGCAAAGCAGGCGTTGGCATCCGATCCTTCCACGCAAAATGAGGTGGATGCCCCGCAGCGTGCACTGAGTTTGCAGCTCGCGCAATTGGCGGTTGACCGTCAGTCTGGTGATGGCGGAAATCCTGGTGGTGGTGATCAGACCGGTGATGGTGATCAGACCAGTGACGGTAACCAGTCGGGTAACGGCGATCAGACCGGTGATGGCGGCCAGCAACAGTCTTCTACTGCTGATGATAATTCATCTGAACTGTCATCAACTGGTTCGTCCGTAACACCGATGGTGCTGTCTGCAATTGCCCTGATGCTGGCTGGCATCAGTGTCATTCGGATACGCCGCTCTTCGCGCTGAAATATCGCCGCAGCCTGTTGGTTGCAGCGATTGAATGTGCGGAATCAGTGATGTGTCGCAATGGTGGGTTGTGCGAATGCTCGGCAACGTGGATTCGTACAACCCATCCTGTTATGTTGAGACCGCGGCGTGAGACATGGTGGAGCATGACATCGGCGTAGAATGTGCGATTTTGGAAACAAAGGAGCTGGTGTGTGGGCGGCTGGCAGTTTTCATTTCGAATCGACGGCGTTCTCCTGATATCAAGTATGGCTGTGTATCTATGTTGCCGTTATGTGGTGATGTTAGCGGAGTGAGTAATTCGGATATGGTTCGCCCTTATGAACATATGTATGGCTTATGTCGTCCGCCGAAGCATGGTTGCGATTAGCGAAAATCAGGTATTGCGGCGTTATGTCCGGCGCCATGTCATTATCGTATGGCGCACTCACGATACAATACCGTCCTAGCATGGGCGTCGCGGCATGAGACGACGCATTGTGCAGACAGGTGTGGCGTCGAACAACGAACGCGAGGTAAACGTAGATGGCGGTGAATTCCAGCGTGGAGAAACAGCCGGTCGACCAGCAGGCGAGCGGTGAGGTGCAGGCTGAAATCGATACGCGGTCCGATGGTGTTTCGCCCATGCCCAACGATGTTTCCAAACATAACGATGTTTCCAAGCATCCGGTGGCGTCCATTCCCGAATCGACGCTGTCGCTGGCCGATATTGAGCGTAAGCGCTCGCATCCTGCATTGTGGCTGGCTTATGCGCTGCTGGTGATTGCGGCCATTGTGGTGCCGTATTGGTGGGGGCGTGCGATTGCGGTGAACGATACGCAGTGGCTGCTTGATAATTTGAGCGCGCTTGAGCCGCGCGGCGCCGCGTTTGTTGCCTGGACGGTGACGCTGATTGCCGTTTCCGGCCTTGGTCTGCTGGTTGTTGACGCCCATCGGCGCTTGTGGGGCGCGGTTTTTGTGATTGGCTTGGCGGCGGAGCAACTCATTGCCGGCCTGTGCATTCTGAAAATTGATTTTTGGTATGCGACATATGTGGTGTACGGAGAGTCGTCGGCATTGGCGAATGCGGCGAATCTTGGCATTATTCCAGTTGGTATTGGCGTTGCCGTTTTCGCGGTGCTGTGGGTGGGATTGTTGGTGACGATTAAAAAAGAGTCGCCGTTGAATGTGCTGACGCGCAGTTGGGCGTCGTTTATCTTATTTTTTGTGATTGAGACGATTGCTTTGCTTGTTGTGATGTTTGGCGGCCTGCTGACGTTGGTCTGATTCGTGGTGTCTGGTGCTCCTGTATAATTGACCCTTGGCGTATTTCGCCCGCGGATAGAGAGCGCGCCGGCATCGGGCCGGTAGCACCGCGCAGCAATATAAGGAGGATGCCGTGGCACTGACGGCTGAAGAAAAGCAGGAAATCATCGCTAAGTACGCGACCCATGAAGGTGACACCGGCTCTCCGGAGGTCCAGGTGGCTCTGCTGTCCAAGCGTATCGCCGACCTGACCGAGCACCTCAAGGAGCACAAGCACGACCACCACTCCCGTCGTGGCATGCAGCTGATGATCGGTGACCGTCGTCGCCTGCTTGACTACCTCAAGCGCGTCGACATCAACCGTTACCGTTCCCTCATCGAGCGTCTGGGTCTGCGTCGATAATTGAAGACTTCCGCCCGAGTACCTAGGATGGTGCTCGGGCGTTTTACATATCGCCAGCCAACGGCAACAACGGCAAGAGGGTTAGAGGATAGGCCAGCAGGTAAGGCCGACGAGAGAACCCGAATGAAGGGGTTGACACGAGGAACGACGGCCAAGGGGCCAGTCGAAACAAGGTATGTGACGTCCGCTGAAGAGGACAGTTGCGGTTCAAGCGAGTCGCCAAACCGCAACACAGTATGTAGGAATAAATAGAAAATTAAAGAAGGAGGAACCCTATGGAGGGTCCCGAAATCAAGGCCGTTGAGGCCGTAATCGACAATGGATCGTTTGGTAAGCGCACGCTGCGCTTCGAGACCGGCCGCCTCGCCCAGCAGGCCGATGGCGCTGTGGCCGCCTACCTCGACGACGATTCCATGATTCTGTCCACCACCACCGCCGGTTCCAGCCCGAAGGAGAACTACGACTTCTTCCCGCTGACCGTCGATGTTGAAGAGAAGATGTACGCTGCCGGCAAGATCCCGGGCTCGTTCTTCCGTCGTGAAGGCCGCCCGAGCTCCGAGGCCATCCTCGCCTGCCGTATCATCGACCGCCCGCTGCGTCCGCTGTTCCCGCACACCCTGCGCAACGAAGTGCAGGTCGTCGAGACCGTGCTCGCCGTGAACCCTGATGACGCTTACGATGTCATCGCCCTGAACGCCGCTTCCGCTTCCACCATGATCTCCGGCCTGCCGTTCGAAGGCCCGGTCTCCGGTGTGCGTCTGGCGCTGATTGATGGCCAGTGGGTCGCCTTCCCGCGTTGGAGCGAGCGTGAGCGCGCCGTGTTCGAGATTGTGGTCGCTGGCCGCGTGATCGAGAACGGTGATGTTGCCATCGCCATGATCGAGGCCGGTGCCGGCAAGAACGCCTGGCACCTCATCTACGACGAGGGTCAGACCAAGCCCGATGAGGAAGTCGTTGCCGGTGGTCTTGAGGCCGCCAAGCCGTTCATCAAGGTGATTTGCGAGGCTCAGGACGAGCTCAAGAAGATCGCCGCCAAGGAGACCAAGGAATTCCAGCTCTTCCCGGAGTACACCGACGAGCTGTACGCCCGCATCGACGAGATCGCTCACAAGGATCTGGACGAGGCCCTCTCCATCGCCGAGAAGCTGCCGCGCCAGGACCGCATCCACGAGATCAAGGAGCACGTGCGCGAGGTGCTCGCGGACGAGTTCACCGATATGGACGATGCCGAGAAGGACAAGGAACTCGGTAACGCCTTCAAGGAACTGCAGCGCCAGATTGTGCGTCGCCGCATCCTGACCGAGGACTACCGCATCGACGGCCGTGGCCTGCGCGACATCCGCACCCTGTCCGCCGAGGTGGACATTGTGCCTCGCGTGCACGGTTCCGCCCTGTTCCAGCGTGGCGAGACCCAGATTCTGGGCGTCACCACGCTGAACATGCTCAAGATGGAGCAGCAGATCGACGCGCTGTCCGGTCCGCAGTCCAAGCGTTACATGCACAACTACGAGATGCCGCCGTACTCCACTGGTGAGACCGGCCGCGTCGGTTCCCCGAAGCGCCGCGAAATCGGCCACGGCGCCCTCGCCGAGAAGGCTCTCGTGCCGGTGCTGCCGAGCCGCGAAGAGTTCCCCTACGCCATCCGACAGGTCTCCGAGGCCATCGGTTCCAACGGTTCCACTTCGATGGGTTCCGTGTGCGCCTCCACGCTGAGCCTTTTGGCTGCCGGCGTGCCGCTGAAGGCTCCGGTTGCCGGCATCGCCATGGGCCTCGTGTCCGGCGACGTTGATGGCAAGCACATCTTCAAGACCCTCACCGATATTCTGGGTGCCGAGGATGCCTTCGGCGACATGGACTTCAAGGTGGCCGGTACTTCCGAGTTCATCACCGCCCTGCAGCTCGACACCAAGCTCGACGGCATCCCCGCCGACATCCTGGCCGCCGCTCTGCAGCAGGCCAAGGAAGCCCGCGCCACGATTCTCGAGGTCATCAACGAGTGCATCGACGGCCCGGCCGAGATGAGCGAGTTCGCTCCGCGCATCATCACCACCTCCGTCCCGGTTGAGAAGATCGGCGAAGTCATCGGCCCGAAGGGCAAGATGATCAACCAGATTCAGGAAGACACCGGCGCTGAAATTGCCATCGAGGATGACGGTACCGTCTTCATCTCCTCCGAGGGTGGCGAGGCTGCTGAGAAGGCCAAGGCCATCATCGACCAGATTGCCAACCCGCACGTGCCCGAGGCCGGCGAAACCTACAACGGCAAGGTCGTCAAGACCACGTCGTTCGGCGCTTTCGTGAACCTCACCCCCGGCACCGACGGCCTGCTGCACATCTCCCAGATCCGCAACCTGGCCAACGGCGAGCGTATTGACGCTGTCGAAGACGTGCTCAAGGAAGGCGACACCGTTGAGGTGATCGTTCAGGGTGTCGATGATCGCGGCAAGATCTCCCTGGCCATTCCTGGTTTCGAGGATCAGGAGAACAACGCCCGCCCGAGCCGTGGCGATCGCGATGACCGCCGTGGCGGCCGTGGCCGTGGTGACCGTGACGATCGCCGTGCAGAACGACG
>OAUB01000231.1_pt1 | contig 38728 bp, 39 predicted proteins | sample 1476121 | NCBI WGS metagenome assembly OAUB01 (sample SAMEA2579998, study PRJEB22360) | human gut metagenome | biome: human gut; feature: human-associated habitat; material: faeces | place: Denmark | collected 2008/2010
CAGAACAGAGAAAATTGGTTACATTTAATTTGTACTTTTTCTTGACATAGGACCACAGATGCCAAATATTACACCTCATGTATGCAGGCATACTTATTGTACCAATATGGCCAATTCAGGGATGAATCCAAAGACACTGCAATATCTGATGGGACATTCAGATATATCTGTAACACTCAATATTTATACGCACACCGGCTATGATGATGCAAAGAAAGAACTTGCCAGATTAAAAGAAGCAAGGGATGAACTGGAAAAGAAAAAGTTTGTAACCCAAAAACATGCACAAATAACTCATGTAAGCCTTATTTCATAAGGAATTTGGGACTTTAAAAATAACCCATTTGTACCACAAATGCCCGAAAAAACATGAGAAAATACATGAATTTATAAGAAAAAGAACCTTTCAAGAAAAAAATGCACAAAGGCTGAAAAGCCAGTATTTATAAGGATTTGAGAGGATATGAGGAGATAAAATGGAGAAAATAAAGGTACTATTTATTTGCCACGGCAACATCTGCCGCAGTACCATGGCGCAATACGTTTTCCAGAACCTGATCAACAGACACAACCTCACCGATCAGTTCTACATTGATTCCGCAGCTACCAGCCGCGAGGAGATCGGTAATCCGATTCATCACGGCACTCGGCGGAAATTAAAAGAAGTCGGCATTTCATGCGGTGATCACCGCGCACGCCAGCTGCAAAAGTGGGAATATGACGAATTTGATTATTTGATCGGGATGGATTCTATGAATATTCGAAACATGATGCGGATTCTGGGCGGCGATCCGAAAGGAAAAGTGTCGAAACTGCTTGATTTTACAGAGCGGACAGGGCAGGATATTGCGGATCCGTGGTATACCGGGAATTTTGACAGGACATACGAAGATGTGAAAGAAGGCTGTGAAGCCTTACTGCAGGACTGCCTGCTGCGCCTATAGAGCGCAGCTGAGCAGTTTTTTTAGATTGTTGTGGAATTGTTTTCCGTGGACATGAAGTTTATGACGTTCGGAATTGGAGAGATCCTGATTCAGATGTTTTTCGTAACGATTGAAGAGTACGCGATAGTCCATATTCTGACGGTGGCTCCAACGGATCAGTACCCAGTTCATTGCATCTTCGGTCCAGTACTGGGATGGGATGCCGGCTTCTTTTAGGACAGTGATATACTGCATGGCGCGCACAGACAGTTTGTTCAGATGTTTTTGTTTTTCTGCCTCAGAAGCAGCATCTTTCCGGCGGAAGAACAGAAACGTACGTTTTTTCTTCTGGGAGTTGTTCTCCAAAAATTCCATCGCAAGATCTACGGTTTCCTGCAGACGACAGGCAGCGTTCCAATATACGACAAACGGAGCAGCCTGTTCATCATCCTCGGGACCAACGGTAAAGGTACGGAAGACACGGATTTGTCCGCCGCCTAATTCTTTGTCATATTCGTGCCGGGATTCGGGATTGGAAAGTACCCGGTACGCCTCCAGTATTTCCTGCATACACGCAGTGGTGTCGATGCCCTGATTCATATTGGCATCCGGGTGATATACTTTAGCAAGCGCATTTTTTGCACTTGTGATTTCCTGTAATGTAGCTTCCCGGGAAACACCGAGAATATCATAGTAAGTACGGGAATTCATAAGAACCTCCTTCGATTTATAGAATCTCCCTTTCAGAGAATGAAAGAGAGTAAAAATATACATAAAAAAAGCAGATGGCAAGAAAAAATCAGTCTGCCCGGACGGAAATCTGACGATTGCCGATAAGAATATCTGCACCAAATTATTATATTACCTGGATATGGAAAATGCAAGCAATTTTGCTGACGGAATTGCCCGATTGTGTTATATTTTTTTATAGAGAAAAAAGTCAGGAATAACAGACATAGAAAAGAGGTTATCAGACATGTATATTGCAGACTTACACACCCATTCCAGATATTCCAGAGCCACCAGCAAAGAGTGTACGCCGGAGTATCTGGATCTGTGGGCGCGCAGAAAAGGCATCCATCTGATCGGGAGCGGGGATTTTACGCATCCGGCATGGAGAGAAGAGTTAAAAGAAAAATTAAAGCCCGCGGAAGACGGATTTTATGTGCTGAAAAAAGAATACAGGATTCAGGATGGGAATACGCCGGATCACATGATTCCCCGATTCGTGATCACCGGAGAGATCAGTTCTATCTATAAGAAATACGATAAGGTGCGGAAGGTTCACAGTCTTTTGATCCTTCCCGGGCTAAAAGAGGCAGAGAATCTTTCGGAGAAACTGGAAGTGATCGGAAATCTGCATTCTGACGGGCGGCCGATTCTTGGGTTGGATTGCCGGGGGTTACTGGAAATCATGCTGGAGACAACACCAGATGGCATGTACGTTCCGGCACACATCTGGACACCGCATTTTTCCATGTTCGGAGCATTTTCCGGATTTGATACGGTGGATGAGTGCTTCGGGGATCTGAGTTCTCACATTCATGCAGTAGAGACGGGATTATCCTCGGATCCGCCGATGAACTGGCGGGTGTCCATGCTGGACCGGTTTCAGCTGATTTCCAATTCCGATGCGCATTCTCCGGCAAAACTGGGAAGAGAGGCCACTCTTCTGGATATCGACTGGTCCTATGAAGGTCTGAGAGGTGCCATTCAAAACGGCAACGGTCTGGCAGGCACTATTGAATTTTTCCCGGAGGAAGGAAAATACCATATGGATGGGCATCGGAAGTGCAATCTTTGTCTGACACCGATGGAGACAGAAACATATCAGGGGAAATGTCCGGTGTGTGGAAGAAAAATCACTATTGGTGTCTCTCATCGGATTGAACAGCTGGCGGACAGGGCGGAAGGTTTTGTAAAAGAAGGCGCCAATGGATTTGAAAGTCTGGTTCCACTTCCGGAAGTCATCTCGGCATGCGTGGGTGTTTCTTCCGGAAGTAAGAAGGTACAAAAAGAATATGAGCAGATGCTGCGGATGATCGGACCGGAATTTGAGATTCTGAGAACTGTGCCGTTGGAGGAAATCAGGCAAAAGTCCGGATTTCTGATCGCAGAGGGAATTGAGCGTCTGCGAAACGGCGAGGTAGAGCGGATTCCGGGATTTGACGGAGAATACGGAACAATCAAACTGTTTCAGCCGTATGAACTGGAAGAGGTCGATAGACAGCGGTGATTGCCGGACCGAAAGAGGGGTGTTGATTTTCTCACGTTGACTTGCTAGAATAGAAGAAACAATAAGATTCGTTGCACCCGGATGGAAGGATGCCTCCAGTTTGGAACATCCTTCCCTTTTTGTGGGGAGCCGGATTTCAGGAAAAGAGGTTTGATATCATGCAGTATGATTTTACAACGATTATGGACCGGCGGGGAAAGGATGCCATCGCAGTAGATGCGCCTGCCGGAAACAATACAGGCAATGATTTTTTCGCAGGTGCGAAAATTTGGGAAGGGTTTGATCTGATCCCGATGTGGGTAGCGGATATGAATTTCCCGGCGCTTCCGGCAATTCCGGAGGCGATCATCCAGAGGACAAAGCATCCGGCATACGGTTATTTTGATCCGTCGGAGGCATATTATGACGGGATCATCAACTGGCAGAAGACACGTAATGGCGTGAACGATCTGACAAAAGAGTGCATCGGCTATGAGAACGGTGTGCTCGGCGGTGTGGTTTCTGCTTTGAAAGTACTGTGTTCCAATGGGGATTCTGTTTTGCTGCAGTCTCCGACGTATATCGGATTTACACATTGTATTGAGGACAATGGATGGAATATCGTTCTGAATCCACTGGTGTTGGATGAAGAAGGAATCTGGCGGATTGATTACGAAGATATGGAAGAAAAAATTGTGCAAAACAAGATCCATGCGGCAGTTTTTTGTTCGCCGCACAATCCGACCGGACGTGTCTGGGAGCGCTGGGAGATTGAAAAGGCAATGGAAATCTATCAGAAGCATGATGTGTATGTGATCTCAGATGAGATCTGGTCAGATCTGACACTTCCGGGATATCAGCATATCCCGACACAGTCTGTGTCCGAGGATGCAAAAAACAGAACCATTGCGCTTTACGCTCCGTCCAAGACATTTAATCTGGCAGGATTGATCGGTTCGTATCATATCATTTATAATTCGTATTTGAGAGACCGGGTATGTATGGAAGGGAAAATGACCCATTACAATTCTATGAATGTGTTGTCCATGCATGCGCTGATCGCGGCATATTCGAAAGAAGGAATGGAGTGGGTGGACGAGCTTCGCACCGTGCTGGATACGAACATTTCCTATGCCATGGAGTTTATCAGGAGAGAATTTCCGGGTGTTTCCGTGTCCAGACCGCAGGGGACGTACATGCTCTTTTTAGACTGCACAGACTGGTGCGAGGCGCATCACCAGACCATTGAAGAGCTGCAGAGGGCAGGCATGGAAGTGGGCGTGATCTGGCAGGATGGTCGTCCGTTCCACGGAGCGTGCCATATCCGGATGAATCTGGCGCTGCCGCACAGTCGTGTGAAAGAAGCGTTTGAACGATTGAAACAGTATGTGTTTCTCGACTGAAAAATAGTGACATAAAAAAGGAGTACAACATGCAGTATATCATTCCGCACTACTATAAGAAGTTTGCATGTATCGGCGGGGACTGTCCGGATACTTGCTGCGCAGGGTGGCAGATTATGATCGATCCCGCTTCACTGAAAAAATACAGACAGACAAAAGGGCGGCTTGGCAGTCGCCTGCACAATGAAATTGACTGGGAGGAAGGCGCGTTTCGCCAATATGAGAAGCGCTGTGCCTTTCTCAATGAAGAAAATCTGTGTGATCTGTACATAGAAGGCAACGGATCCGGGATGTTCTGCAAGACCTGCAGGCTGTATCCGAGGCATGTGGAAGAATTTGAAGGACTGCGGGAGATTTCCCTGTCTTTATCCTGTCCGGAAGCAGCAAATCTGATCCTGGGCTGCGAAGAGCCGGTCCGTTTTCTGGAGGCGGAAAATCCGGATCGGGAAGAGACTTATGAGGAGTTTGATTTCTTCTTGTTTACCAAACTGGAAGACGCGAGAACTCTGATCTTTCAGATTCTTCAGAATCGGGAGTATCCAGTCCGGCTGAGAATGGCAATCGTGCTGGCACTGGCGCATGATCTGCAGGAGAGGATCGACAAAAATGCCCTGTTTGAGATTGATGGGCTTCTAAAGCGTTACGAGAAGGAACGCGTCTGGACCTGGTTTCAGGAAAAACTGGACAATCTGGATACAGAGGAAAAAACGCAGCAGGAGGTTTGCGGCAATCTGTTTGTGATCCTGAATCATCTGGAAGTGCTCAGAGACGACTGGAAGGGATATGTCAAAGAAGCAAAAAATATGTTGTTGGAATCAGAGCTGTCAGCAGAGCAAAGAAAAGAGTTCGAATCTGTGTTTACGGAGAAGATCATGGAACAGCTGATGGTTTATTTTGTATTTACTTACTTTTGCGGGGCAGTCTACGATGAACAGGCATATAGGAAACTAAAATTTGCAGTGGCAGGTTGTATTTTGATCCGGGCGCTGGCAAAAGGTGTATTTTTGAAAAATGGAACGCTGGAGTTTTCGGATGTTGCAGAGGCGGCACGCCGGTATGCAAGAGAAGTGGAGCATTCGGATTTCAACAAGTGCAAAATGGAGCAGATGCTGCAGGATGAAGGCAAATTTGGACTGGAAAAATTATTTGTAATTTTATAAAAGGCGATAGGATAAGAAAGAAACAACAGGGGGGATTTTATGACAAAGACAGCAGCGCCTATGACAAGCGGCTCGATCTGGAAACAGATGACTTTTTTTGCGATGCCGATTTTTCTGGGCAATTTATTTCAGCAATTATATAACACCGTGGATTCTCTGATCGTTGGAAATTTCCTGGGGAGCAGTGCACTGGCCGCAGTCAGCTCCTCCGGAAGTCTGATCTTTATGCTGATTGGATTTTTGAGTGGAATCTCAGCGGGAGCGGGGGTAATCGTTGCCCGGTTTTTTGGTGCAGGAGATGAGAAAAATCTGCAGCGCGCGGTACACACCACAGTTGCATTTGGTCTGGTGGCAGGAGTTTTGATGACCGGCGTCGGAGTGGCACTTTCTCCGCAGATCCTGCGGTGGATGGATACGCCCGAAAGTGTAATGAGAGAATCGGTGACATATCTTCAGATTTATTTTGCGGGATCTTTAGGATTTGTGATGTACAATGTCCTGGTGGGAATTCTGCAGGCTGTGGGAGACAGCAGACATCCTTTGTATTATCTGATCGTATCGTCTGTGATCAATCTGGTTCTGGATCTGTTGTTTATCACAGGATTTCATACAGGAGTGGGAGGTGCGGCGGTTGCAACCGTGATCTCTCAGATTGTGAGTGCACTCCTTTGTTTCTGGCAGCTGCTGCGGACAAAGGAAAGCTATGGATTGAAGATTCGAAAAATCCGTTTTGACAAAGGAATCCTTGTCCAGATCATCAAGATCGGACTGCCTTCCGGAGTGCAGAACTCTATCATTGCGTTTGCAAACGTGGTCGTACAGTCCAATATCAATGCATTCGGAGAAATGGCAATGGCGGGCTATGGGGCCTACACAAAGGTGGAAGGGTTCGGTTTTCTGCCCATCAACAGCTTTACTATGGCACTGACGACATTTGTAGGACAGAATCTGGGTGCAAAGCAGGAGGAGCGCACGAAAAAAGGGGCGCGATTTGGAATTCTCGCAGCAGTTATATTGGCAGAACTGATTGGTGTCGTGGTATTTCTTCTGGCACCACAGCTGATCGCGGCATTTGACTCTTCTCCTGAGATCATTCGGTTTGGTGTGGAAAAAGCCAGAACAGCAGCGTTATTTTACTGTCTGCTTGCATATTCACATTCCATTGCAGCAATTTTGCGCGGTGCGGGCAAGACGATGGTGTCCATGATCATTATGATGATGTGCTGGTGTGTGATCCGGGTGTCTTTCCTTTCCGTGATGATTCCACTCACTCACAGCATTCAGGTGGTGTACTGGGTATATCCGCTGACATGGAGTTTAAGTTCTCTGGCATTTTTCTGGTATTATAAGAAAGCGAAGTGGATATAATAAATAGTAACAGACCAGATCAGGGAATGGAGAATCGAAATGAAACGTGTTCTCGCAGTGTTACTAAGCGCAGTACTGAGTCTCTCTGTGGCTGTTGTGCCCGGGATTCAGACTCTGGCAGAAGAGCCGGATGCAGCTCAGAAAACAGAAGGGCAGCAGGAGGCAGAGGTGGAAGTACAGGCACCAAGTGCCGTTTTGATGGAAGCGTCCACAGGCGCTGTGTTGTATGAAAAAGATGCAGATACAAGACGCGCACCGGCCAGTGTCACGAAGATCATGACTATGCTTTTGATCTTTGATGCACTGGAGGATGGAAAAATTGCGCTGGAAGATGAGGTGTCAACCTCGGAATATGCAGCGTCCATGGGAGGTTCTCAGGTGTTTTTGGAGCCCGGAGAAACGCAGAGTGTGGATACGATGTTAAAATGTATTTCCGTAGCCAGTGCCAATGATGCCTGTACCGCCATGGCAGAGTACATAGCGGGCAGTGAAGAGGCCTTTGTAAAGATGATGAATGAACGGGCGGCAGGGCTCGGCATGAAAAATACAACGTTTCAAAACTGTAACGGACTGGATACCGAGGGACATTTGACGACGGCAAGAGATATTGCTCTGATGTCCAGAGAATTGATCGAAAAATATCCGAAAATTCATGATTACTGCATGATCTGGATGGATACGATCACCCATACCACAAAAAAGGGGACTTCTGAATTTGGACTGTCCAACACGAACAAACTGGTACGGCAGTATCCATATGCCACAGGTTTAAAGACAGGCTCTACCGATGAGGCCAAATTCTGCGTGTCTGCGACAGCCGAAAAAGACGGGATGGAACTGATCGCGGTGATCCTGGGCGGAGAAAATTCGAAACAGCGGTTTCAGGATGCGACGAAGCTTCTGAATTATGGATTCGGAAAATGCCAGGTATACGAAGACAATGATCCGCCGAAGTTAAAACCGGTCGAAGTGCAAGGTGGTGTCAAAGAGCAGATTCTCTGCGAGTATGCGGATACGTTCCGCTATCTGGACACAAGCGGAGCAAATCTGGCAGGGGTGACAAAGAAGGCACAGATGAAGCAGTCTGTAAAAGCTCCGGTGAAAAAGGGACAGAAAGTAGGCGAACTTGTCTATGAGCTGGGAGAAAAAGAAATCGGAAGAGTGGAGATTCTGGCAAAAGAAAGCTGTAAAAAAGCAGAATTTTTGGATTATCTGAAAAAAGTGATGCAAAAAATCAGGGTGTAGCGAAATGCTGCACCTTTCCTTATGTTGAACTGCATTTAAAAAAATGATAGGATAAGAAGAAAAAATGACAAAAAGGAGAATGCCATGAAAGCAGTGATCTTAGTGGTCTTTGTTCTGACAGTGGCGGCAGTTCTTTGTCTGCTGGAAGCGTACCGGGAGCAGCAGTATTTCAAGGTGACAGAGGACGTTGTTGTATCCCGCAGGCTGAACGGGCTGAAAAAGGAAAAGAAGATCGTGTTTTTAAGCGATCTGCACAATAAAGAATATGGAGCCGGAAATGAACGTTTGCTGGATGCGATCTGCAAAGCGAGGCCGGATCTGATTCTGATCGGCGGGGATATGCTGGTCGGGAAGAAAGGGTGTTCCTTTGCTCCGGCTCTGGAATTTGTTTCAAAACTTCCTGCGATCGCTCCGGTTTATTATGCCTGCGGAAATCACGAGCAGCGGATGAAAAGAAAACCGGAAGTCTATGGGGAGGTTTATCAGGGGTATCAAAAGCAATTAGAAGAATGCGGCGTGCATTTTCTGGAAAATAGCAGTGTCCTGCTTAAGGAGGATGACTGCAGGATCCGGATTTCGGCTCTGGAACTGCCCCTTGCAACTTATACAAAATTCAAAAAATACCGGGTCACAGAGCAGGATGTAACAGCATGTATTGAAAAAGAAGCTGCGGATTATGAGATTCTTCTGGCGCACAATCCGGTTTATTTTGACGCATATAAAAAATGGGGAGCAGATCTGGTGCTTTCCGGGCATCTTCACGGCGGGATTATCCGTCTGCCGGGAATCGGAGGTCTGATCACGCCTCAGGCGATTCCGTTTCCGAAATATTCCGGGGAGATGACAACAGAAGGAGAGCAGACGATCATTGTAAGCCGTGGGCTTGGCACTCATACGATCAATCTTCGTTTTTTGAATGAGGCAGAGATGATCGTGATTCATCTGCGGGGCGAAAAAGACAGTTGAGAATTTGAAGGATTTCCCGTATAATGAAACACAGTGTGAAATAACAGACGGTAGATGGGAGAAATAAAACAGATGGGGATACCGGTAAAATTGCAGGTTTTTGAAGGTCCGTTGGATCTGCTGTTACATTTGATCGAGAAAAATAAGATTGATATCTATGACATTCCGATCGTAGAGATCACCAGCCAGTATATGGAATATATCCGGCAGATGGAGCGGGAAGATTTAAACGTCATGAGTGAATTTCTCGTGATGGCGGCAACACTTCTGGATATCAAATGCCGGATGCTGCTCCCGAAAGAGATCAATGAAGAGGGCGAAGAGGAAGATCCGAGAGCAGAGCTGGTAGAACAGCTTTTACAGTATAAAATGTACAAATATATGTCCTACGAGCTGCGGGATCGTCAGGTAGATGCAGACCAGTATTTTTACCGGGAGGCAGATATTCCCAAAGAGGTGAAAAGTTATGTTCCTGCGGTAGATCTGGATCAGCTTTTAGGGGACGTGACGCTGGTACAGCTGAGGAAGATTTTCCGGGAAGTGATGCGCAGGCAGGAAGAGAAGATCGATCCGGTGCGGAGTAAGTTCGGTAAGATCGAGAAAGAAGAAGTACCGCTTCCGGACAAGCTTTTGTATGTGGAGACTTATGCAAGGACACATAAAAAATTCAGTTTTCGTATGCTTCTTGAAAAACAGAGAAGCAAGATGCATATTGTGGTGACATTTCTGGCAGTGCTGGAGCTGATGAAGACGGGCATGATCCGTGTTTATCAGGAAGAAATCTGCGGGGAGATCCTGATCGATTCCCAGATATAACAGAGCATGCCAGGAGAAACAGGAAGGAAAGAGAAAGAATGGAGCAAAAAAAACTGCAGGCAGCCATAGAAGCAATTTTGTTTGCAATGGGAGGCTCTGTGGAGCTGAAAAAACTTGCACAGGCGATCGGACATGACGAAGAAACGACAAAAAAAATAATCCGCCAGATGATGGACCGGTATGAGAAAGAAGATCGGGGAATCCGGATCATCGAACTGGAAGCTTCGTTTCAGATGTGCACGAAAAAAGAGATGTATGAATATTTGATCCGGGTAGCAAAGCAGCCGAAAAAACAGGTTCTTACGGATGTACTTTTGGAAACGCTTTCGATCATCGCCTACAAGCAGCCGGTTACAAAACTGGAAATCGAAAAAATCCGTGGCGTCAAATCGGATCATGCAGTCAGCAAGCTGGTAGAATATGATCTGGTTGAGGAAGTGGGGCGTATGGATGCGCCGGGAAAACCGCTTTTATTTGGAACCACAGAAGAGTTTCTGCGCAGATTCAGTGTACATTCTCTGGATGAACTTCCTGCGCCGAATCCGGAGCAGGTAGCACATTTTAAAGAAGAAGCAGAGGATGAGGTACAGTTAAAGTTAAACCTGTAGTTCTGATTAAAAATCTTCGGACATAGGATATAGCAAAGAATGTCTGGAGAATAAAAAAGCAATGCATGAGAAAAGAAGGGAAAGAGGACGAACATATCGGGTCGGGCTGATCCTGGGCTTTTGTCTTCTGATTGCAGTAAATGGTCTGTTTCCGGTTTCGTGTGTATATGCGGAGGAAGAACAGACAAAAATCGCATACGGGGAGAATACTCCAGGACAGTTATACGCCCGGTCGGCAGTTTTGATGGATGCAGACAGCGGGCGTATTTTGTTTGCAAAAAATGCCGAAACAGAGCGTCCTATGGCGAGTACAACCAAGATCATGACCTGCATTCTTGCATTGGAACGTGCAGACCCGGATGAGAGTGTGTCAGTCAGTGCCAATGCGGCAGCCCAGCCCAGAGTCCGACTGGGGACAGTGGAAGGACAGAAATTTAAGCTTAAGGATCTTTTATATTCTCTGATGCTGGAATCACATAACGATACAGCGGTGATGCTGGCAGAACATCTGGCTGGAAGCGTGGAGCAGTTTGCGGATGAGATGAACCAGAAAGCAAGAGAACTGGGACTTAGCCATACCCATTTTGTCACACCCAATGGTCTGGACGGGGCAGATGACGGCGGGAGCCATCGGACCACGGCAGAAGAACTGGCAAGGATTATGCGCTATTGTGTGATGGAGTCTCCAAAGCGGAAGGAATTTCTGGAAATTACAGGCGTGTCTTCCTATCAGTTTTCGGATCTGGAGCAGACGCAGACGTATTCCTGCATCAATCACAACGCGTTTCTTACGATGATGGAAGGCGCTGTATCCGGAAAAACCGGATTTACCGGGGAGGCAGGATATTGCTACGTGGGGGCATTAAAAAGAGAAAAGCGAACCTTTATCGTAGCACTTCTGGCGTGCGGCTGGCCGAACAATCGGAGCTATAAATGGGAGGATACAAAAAAACTGATGGAGTACGGTCTGGAACATTTTGAATATCAGAGTATGAAAGGCGCCGGGCAAAAATTTAAAATCCGGGTGACGGATGGGATTCCGGATTCCAATCAGAAAGAGGCGTATACATATGCAGAAGCACTGTCAGAGCAGTCAAATCTTTCGTTTCTGCTGGCAGACTGGGAATCTGTTCAGGTAAGAAGGAACATTCCGGCAGTATTACCGGCTCCTGTCCGGGAAGGGACAGAAGTGGGAACGATAGAATATCGGGTCAACGGAGAAACTCTTGCCAGACTTCCGGTAGTAATCCAAAGGTCTGTGGGAAAAATTGATTTTTCATGGTGCTGGAAGAAAATAGCAGCAAAATATTTCTTAAAAGAGAAAATATATTAAAATAAATCAAGGCAAGTGATTAAAAATGTCACTGGTATCGAATGGAAGAGTATGATAGTATAAACGAAATAAAAAAAGACAAGTAAATTGATGTAATATAAGGAGTGCTTGCGATGAAGAATTTTGAAAAATATGAAAGAAGCTATTTTATGCCGCCGGTGCCGTGCTATGACTGGGTGAAGAAAGACCATATTGAAAAACCGCCCGTCTGGTGCAGCGTGGATCTGCGGGATGGGAATCAGGCATTGATCGAGCCTATGAGTCTGGAGGAAAAAATAGAATTCTTCCAGATGCTTCTGGATGTCGGCTTCAAGCAGATCGAAGTGGGATTTCCGGCAGCATCTGAGACAGAATATCAGTTTCTGCGTACATTGATCGAGCAGAATATGATTCCTGAGGATGTAACGATTCAGGTTCTGACACAGGCGAGAGAGCATATTATCAAACGGACCTTTGAAGCGGTCAAAGGAGCGCCGCATGCGGTCATTCATCTGTATAATTCAACTTCTGTCGCACAGAGAGAACAAGTATTTAAAAAGAATAAAGAAGAGATCAAAAAAATTGCGGTAGACGGAGCCATTCTTCTGAATGAGCTGGCAAAGGAGACAGAAGGGAATTTCACGTTTGAGTACAGCCCGGAAAGCTTCCAGGGAACCGAGGTGGATTATGCGCTGGAAGTGTGCAATGCAGTTCTCAGAGTGTGGGAGCCGTCCAGGGAGCGAAAAGTGATCATCAATCTTCCGACAACCGTGGAAAACGCGATGCCGCATGTGTTCGCAAGTCAGGTGGAATATATGAGCAAGCACTTATATAACAGAGAACATGTATTGTTATCGCTTCATCCGCACAACGACAGAGGATCCGGCGTCAGTGACGCAGAGCTTGGAATTCTGGCAGGAGCGGACCGGATCGAGGGAACGCTGTTCGGAAACGGCGAACGGACCGGAAATGTGGATATTATCACGGTTGCTATGAATATGTATTCACAGGGAGTGGATCCGGGCTTGGATTTTTCCAACATGAGTGAGATCAGTGAGACCTATGAGAGACTTACCAGAATGCAGGTTTCTCCGAGACAGCCATATGCCGGAGAACTGGTATTTACCGCGTTTTCCGGTTCTCACCAGGATGCGATCGCAAAAGGAATGGCATGGAGAGAAGAGAAGCAGTGCCAGACGTGGACGGTTCCTTACCTTCCTCTGGATCCAAAAGATGTGGGACGCCGCTACGAGACCGATGTGATCCGTATCAACAGTCAGTCGGGAAAAGGCGGAGTCAACTATATTTTAAAACAGAGCTTTGGAATCAGCCTTCCGCAGAAAATGAGGGAAGAGGTCGGCTATCTTGTAAAGGATGTGTCAGATAAAGCGCATAAAGAGCTGACGCCGGACTGGGTATACCATATATTTGAAGATCATTATATTCACGTAAAAACAATCTTTACAGTAGATGAATGCCACTTTAAACAGGCAGACGGAATCCTTGCGGAGGCGACGATCCACCATGCGGGAAGCGACCGTGTGATCAACGGAATGGGAAATGGACGTCTGGATGCGGTGAGCAATGCCATCAAGCACTATTTTGACATCGATTATGAGCTGGCATTTTATGAAGAACATTCCATGACAAAAGGGTCTTCATCCAAAGCGGTCGCTTATGTGGGCGTGATCTGCAATAAAAAACGCTACTGGGGTGTTGGCATTGATGCCGATATCATCAAAGCTTCTGTAGAAGCCCTGGTCGTGGCAGTCAATAAGATCGAAGAACTCCGAAATCAGCAGGAATGCAAGGATGCAAGACTCTTGGAGATCACGAATTATATCTATGCAAACTATAAGCATGTGACACTGGATGAGCTGTCCGAAAAGTTTTTCCTGTCGAAACCATACCTTTCCAAATATATCAAGGAAAAATCAGGAATGACATTCGGCGATATCCTGAAAAATGTCCGGATGAAAAAAGCCTGCACGATGCTCAGGGAAGGCAATGCAACTGTGGAGAGTATCGCAGAGACTGTGGGATATCAGAACGTAGAACATTTCAACCGGATCTTTAAAAAGATGTATCAGGTCACTCCGGTGCAATTCCGTAATCAGAAGTAAAAAACAAAGACATATTTCCAAAGTCAGGAAATATGTCTTTTTTTAAAAAAATTCGGAAAAAATAAAAGAAAATGGCAAAGAAATGACAAAAAACAGAAATTTAATTGAATTTTTTCGCTAAGTAATATATACTAGAATAGGCAAAAATTTTGGTTTATATTTAAACACATTTTATAATATGGAGGGCTAGAATATGAGCAACAATGCAACAGAAAACTCAGCAAGCAGAAGAATTGCCACAGTGCTTGATGAGGGCAGCTTTGTTGAAATCGGTGGTGCAGTTACAGCAAGAAATACAGATTTCAACCTGCAGGAAAAAGAAACTCCGGCTGACGGGGTCATTACCGGCTATGGAGTGATTGACGGAAATCTTGTCTATGTCTACAGCCAGGATGCATCTGTTTTAAAAGGTGCGATCGGCGAGATGCATGCAAAGAAGATTGCAAACATCTATGACATGGCAATGAAGATGGGAGCGCCGGTCATCGGTCTGATCGACTGTGCAGGTCTTCGTCTTCAGGAAGCGACAGACGCGCTGGAGGCATTTGGAAGCCTGTACTTTAAACAGGCAATGGCATCCGGTGTGATCCCTCAGATCACAGCTGTTTTTGGTATGTGTGGCGGTGGTCTTGCAGTCGTGCCGGGACTGACGGATTTCACATTCATGGAAAATAAAGAAGGAAAATTGTTCGTTAATTCACCAAATGCTCTGGAAGGAAACATTGATTCCAAATGTGACACAGCGAGTGCTGAATATCAGAGCAAGACAGCAGGGCTTGTCGATGTGACAGGAACAGAAGAAGAGATCTTAGGACAGATCCGTTCTCTGATCTGCATGCTCCCTGCAAACTTTGAGGATGATGCATCCTATGACGAATGTACAGACGACCTGAACCGTGTCTGCGCAGATCTTGCCAATGCTGCGGAAGATACAGGAATTGCACTTGCCACAATTTCTGACAACAATATTTTCTTTGAAACCAAGAGAGAATATGCAAAAGAAATGGTAACAGGATTTATCCGTCTGAACGGAATGACAGTGGGAGCTGTTGCAAACCGTTCCAAAGTATATGATGCAGAAGGAAATGCAGAGTCCTATGAACAGGTTCTGACAGTTGACGGATGTAAAAAAGCAGCAGATTTTATCAATTTCTGTGATGCTTTCTCGATTCCGGTATTATCCCTGACAAACGTGACAGGATTTGAAGCAACTCTGGAAGCTGAGAAGGATATGGCACGTGCAGTTGCAAAACTGACTTACGCATTCGCGAATGCATCTGTACCAAAGGTTAATGTGATCGTAGGAAAAGCTTACGGAAGCGCATATATTGCGATGAACAGCAAATCTATCGGGGCAGATCTGGTATACGCATGGCCGACAGCTGAGATCGGAATGATGGATGCTTCTATGGCAGCAAAGATCATGTATGCAGACGCAGATGCACAGACATTAAAAGAAAAAGCTGCAGAATACAAAGAACTGCAGTCCAGTCCGGTTTCTGCGGCAAGAAGAGGATATGTGGATGCAATCATTGATGCAGCCGACACAAGAAAATATGTGATCGGAGCATTTGAGATGCTGTTCACAAAGAGAGAGGATCGTCCGGCAAAGAAACACGGTACGGTTTAGTGAGGTGAGGCGAAGTGAAGAAAAAATTAAGTTTAATCGTACTTGCCTGTGCTCTTACCTTAGGTGTTTCAGGATGCGGCAGTGAGGCAGATACGACAACAAGTAATGATAGAGAGTCTATGATGGCTTATTCAGAGGCAATTGTCAGCAGCTTCAGTCAGACACCGGATGAAGTTTTTGATCAGTATGAGGAAATGTCAGACTTGCAGTTGAATCTGATGCTTCTCAACACCGGTCTTCCTGTAGATTCTGAAAACTTCCTTTCTATGGTTGAATCCTGGAAAGCAGGAGAAAAGGAATGCGGAGAGTTCATAAGTTATGGGGACTTCGAGGCAGAGATGACAAGCTCTGGTATTGTTGTTTCTACAGAAGCAGAGTATGAGAATAAGACGGCAGATATCGAATTTACATTTGATGAAGAACAGAAAATGGACAGTATGACGATCAATGCACATTATTCTACTTCAGAGATTCTGAAAAAGGCGGGGTTGAATACCATCCTTGGAATGGGAACTGTATTCCTTGTTTTAATCTTTATTTCATTCATTATTTCTCTGTTCAGATTTATTCCGGAACTTGAGAAGAAATTTAAGAAAAATAAAACTACAGAACCGGCAAAAACACCGGCACCGGCACCAGTTGCGGCACCAGTGGTGGAAGATGTTTCAGATGATACAGAACTTGTAGCGGTCATCTCAGCAGCAATCGCAGCGGCAGAAGGAACTTCTACAGACGGATTTGTAGTTCGTTCAATTAAGAGAAGACAATCAAATAAATGGAACAAATGGAATTAATCAGGAGGATTTTAAAATGAAAAATTATACAATTACTGTAAATGGAAATGTATATGATGTAACAGTAGAAGAAAAAGGTGCAGGTGCGGCACCGGTTGCACCTGCAGCTCCAAAAGCGGCTCCAAAGGCAGCTCCGGCACCGGCTCCGAAAGTAGCATCAGCGGGAGCAGGAAGCATCCAGGTAAAAGCAGGAGCAGCAGGAAAAGTATTCAGTATTGACGCAAGTGTAGGACAGGTTGTAAAAACAGGAGATACCATCGTGACAGTAGAAGCTATGAAAATGGAAATCCCTGTAGTAGCTCCGGAAGATGGTACAGTTGCTAGCATTGATGTGGCAGTAGGCGACGCAGTAGAGTCAGGAGCAGTATTAGCCACATTAAACTAGGAGGTTTTGACAAATGGAATATATTTCAAATACGCTGGGGAACCTGGTAGAGCAGACTGCGTTTATGAACCTGACGTTCGGAAACCTGATTATGATCGCAGTTGCCTGCTTTTTCCTTTATCTGGCGATTAGACACGGCTTTGAACCGCTGCTGTTAGTTCCGATTGCATTTGGTATGCTTCTGGTTAATATTTATCCGGATATCATGCTTCATGCAGAAGATTCGGCGAACGGAACAGGCGGACTTCTGTATTATTTCTATGTTCTGGATGAGTGGTCAATCCTGCCGTCTCTGATATTCCTTGGTGTCGGTGCGATGACAGACTTTGGACCATTGATCGCGAACCCGAAGAGTTTCCTTCTGGGTGCGGCAGCACAGTTTGGTATTTTCGCCGCATACCTTGGAGCAATGGCAATGGGATTCTCTGACAAAGCGGCTGCAGCGATTTCTATCATCGGTGGTGCTGACGGTCCGACTTCTATTTTCCTTGCAGGAAAATTACAGCAGACAGCAATCTTAGGACCGATCGCGGTAGCGGCATATTCTTATATGTCACTGGTTCCGATCATTCAGCCGCCGATTATGAAGCTTCTTACAACAGAAGAAGAGCGTAAGATCAAGATGGAGCAGTTAAGACCGGTTTCCAAACTGGAGAGAATCCTCTTCCCGATCATCGTTACGATCGTAGTATGTACGATTCTTCCTACAACAGCTCCTCTGGTAGGTATGCTGATGCTTGGTAACCTGTTCAAAGAATCAGGAGTTGTAAGACAGCTGACAGAGACAGCATCCAATGCTTTGATGTATATCGTAGTAATCCTGCTTGGTACATCTGTAGGTGCTACAACAAGTGCAGAAGCATTCCTGAACATGGATACACTGAAAATCGTTGCACTGGGACTGATTGCGTTTGCATTCGGTACAGCAGCCGGAGTATTGTTCGGTAAACTGATGTGTTGGGCAACAAAGGGCAAGGTAAATCCTCTGATTGGTTCTGCAGGTGTGTCTGCGGTTCCTATGGCAGCCCGTGTTTCTCAGAAAGTCGGAGCAGAAGCAGACCCTACAAACTTCCTGCTGATGCATGCGATGGGACCAAACGTTGCCGGAGTTATCGGTACTGCAGTAGCAGCCGGAACATTTATGGCGATCTTTGGTGTGAAATAATAATGGAGGACAGTAAAAATGGCAGAAATTGCAAAAAAACCAATTAAAATTACAGAAACAATTCTGCGTGATGCACATCAGTCTCTGATTGCAACAAGAATGACAACAGAGCAGATGATGCCAATCGTAGAAAAAATGGATAAAGTCGGATACCATGCAGTAGAGTGCTGGGGAGGAGCGACATTTGATGCATCTCTTCGTTTCCTGCACGAAGATCCATGGGAGAGACTTCGTAAATTCCGCGATGGATTCAAAAATACAAAGCTGCAGATGTTGTTCCGTGGACAGAATATCCTGGGATATCGTCCATATGCAGACGATGTAGTAGAATATTTTGTTCAGAAATCTGCTGCAAACGGAATCGACATCATTCGTATCTTTGACTGTATGAATGATATGAGAAATCTGCAGACAGCAGTTACAGCAGCGAACAAAGAAAATGCTCATGCACAGGTTGCAATGTCCTATACATTGGGGGATGCATATACTCTGGAATATTGGGTAGATCTCGCCAAAAGAATTGAAGACATGGGAGCAAATTCCATCTGTGTAAAAGATATGGCAGGTCTTCTTTGCCCATATCAGGCAACAGAACTTGTAACAGCATTAAAAGAAGCAGTTGAGATTCCGATCGAGATGCATACACATTATACATCAGGAGTTGCTTCTATGACATACCTGAAATCTGTAGAGGCTGGTGCTGACATTATTGATACAGCAATGTCACCATTTGCACTTGGAACTTCTCAGCCGGCAACAGAAGTAATGGTAGAGACATTCAAGGGGACTCCATATGATACAGGACTGGACCAGAATCTGCTTGCAGAGATCGCTGATTACTTCAGACCGATCAGAGATGAAGCACTTGAGTCCGGACTGCTCAATCCGAAGAATCTTGGCGTGAATATCAAGACACTTCTGTACCAGGTACCGGGAGGAATGCTTTCTAACCTGACATCTCAGTTAAAAGAGCAGGGAGCCGAAGATAAATTCTATGAGGTTCTGGAAGAAGTACCACGTGTGCGTAAGGATCTTGGAGAGCCGCCGCTTGTTACACCTTCTTCTCAGATTGTTGGTACTCAGGCGGTATTCAACGTGCTGATGGGAGAACGTTACAAGATGGCAACAAAAGAGACAAAGGATGTACTGTCTGGAAAATATGGAGCAACAGCAAAACCGTTCAATCCGGAAGTACAGAAAAAAGTAATCGGAGAAGATGCAGAAGTGATCACATGCCGCCCGGCCGATCTGATTCCGAACGAGCTGGATACACTCCGCAAAGAGTGCGCACAGTACAGCCAGCAGGATGAGGATGTGCTGACATATGCACTGTTCCCACAGGTTGCAACAGACTTCTTCAAATACAGAGATGCTCAGCAGACAAAAGTAGATGCAAAAGTAGCAGATACAGAAGACGGAGCATATCCAGTATAATAAAAACAAAGAGAAGGACCGGAAGACGAAAGTTTTCTGGTCCTTTTCGATTTCGGAAAGAAATAAAAATTCAATTCCTTGTGCAGAATCTGTTTTAGTGATATAATTACCCGTGGCAAAGGAGGACGATTTTATGTGTATCAAAGATAGAATAGAACGATTACGTCAGAAAATGGAGGAACACCATATTTCTGTTTATATGATCCCGACAGCAGATTACCATCAGAGTGAATATGTGGGAGAACATTTTAAATCCAGAGCGTTTATCACAGGTTTTACAGGCTCAGCAGGAACGGCTGTCATCACAGAGAAAGAAAGTTGTCTCTGGACAGATGGGAGATATTTTCTACAGGCAGAGCAGCAGCTTCAGGGAAGCGGCATTCGCCTGCAGAAAATGGGAGAGCCGGGAGTACCTGCGATCGCAGAATATATCGAATCAGTACTGGGAGAATCTGAAAATATCGGGTTTGATGGAAGGACCATCGGTATTACAGAAGGAGAACAGTATGAAAAGATTGCGAAAGAGAAGCACGGACAGGTGTACTATGGCTGTGATCTGATCGATGAGATCTGGGAAGAGAGGCCGAATTTGTCTGAAAAACCGGCATTTTATCTGGAAGAGACTTATACAGGAGAATCTACGGTATCGAAACTGAAACTTGTAAGAGAACGAATGGAAAAAGAAAATACAGAATATCATCTTCTGACCAGTCTGGATGACATCGGATGGCTGTTGAATGTGCGTGGACAGGATGTGGAGTATTTTCCGCTTCTGCTTTCTTATGCGCTGATCACCATGGATTCTGTGGAACTATACGCAGACGAAAGAAAGTTTGATGAGAATATCTTAAAGCATTTTGAGGAGTGTCAGGTACATCTGCATCCGTATAATGCGATTTATGAAGATGTAGAAACTCTTCCGGAGGGGGCTTCGATCCTTTTGGATCCAGAGAGAGTGAACTATGCATTGTATCGCAACATTCCGGAAGCGGTTCGTATTGTAAAGAAAGAAAATCCAGAAGTGCTGATGAAGTGTGTGAAAAATGCAGCTGAGATCGAGAATATCAGGAGAGGTCACATCAAAGACGGCGTGGCGCATACAAAATTTATGTACTGGCTGAAGAAGCATGCTGGCAAAGAGACGATTACAGAGCTGAGCGCATCTGAGAAGCTGGAGAACTTCAGAAAAGAGCAGGAAGGATATCTCTGGCCGAGCTTTGATCCGATCTGTGCCTATGGAGAGCATGCGGCGATCGTGCATTATTCTTCTACACCGGAGACGAATGTGGAATTAAAAGAAGGCGGACTGTTTTTGACAGATACCGGCGGAAATTATTATGACGGATCCACAGATATCACACGTACGGTGGCGATCGGTGAGGTTGACGAAAAACAGAAAGAAGACTTTACAATGGTAGCCTGCAGTATGCTGCGTCTTGCTGATGCAAAGTTTCTTGCCGGATGCAGCGGCATGGTTCTGGATTATGCAGCCAGAGAACCATTCTGGCGCAGAAACTTAAACTATAATCATGGAACCGGACATGGCGTGGGATATCTTGGAAATATTCACGAGGCTCCGATCGGATTCCGCTGGAAGGCAACAAGGGATGCCATGTGCGAGATTGAGCCGGGAATGGTGATCACAGACGAGCCGGGAATTTATATAGAAGGTTCCCATGGAATCCGCATTGAAAATGAACTGCTTGTGTGTGCAGGAGAAAAGAACGAATATGGACAGTTTTTGTATTTTGAGCCGCTTACCTTTGTTCCGATCGATCTGGATGCGTTGCGTCCGGAATTGATGACAGAGGAAGAAAAGCAGCTGCTCAATGCATATCATCAGAGCGTATATGAGAAGATCAGTCCATATCTGGAAGCAGAAGAGAAAGAATGGCTGAAGGAATACACCCGTCCTGTAAAATAGCAGAATGAAAAACAAAGAGGAAGAAGAGGAAATGAAGTGTGAGTGAAAATAGTACAAACGAATTATTGATCCGCATGGAAGAAAAATACAAAAAAATGAGTAAAGGCCAGAAACGGCTTGCGGATTATGTGACGGAAAACTATGATAAGGCTGTATTTCTGACAGCAGCCCGTCTCGGAGAAGTGGTAGGAGTCAGTGAATCCACAGTTGTACGTTTTGCCACACAGCTTGGATACAAAGGATATCCCGGTTTCCAGAAAGCACTGGAAGAACTGGTGCGCAACAAATTGAATTCGATTCAGAGAATGGAAGTAACATATGGGCGGATCAGTCAGTCAGAGATTCTGGAAACGGTGCTTCAGTCAGATATCGAAAAGATAAAACTGACGTTGGCCGGGATTGATCAGAAAGCATTTGAACTTGCGATTGATACGATTCTCAGTGCCAAACGTATTTATGTAGTGGGAATACGTAGCTGTGCACCACTGGCATCCTTTTTGTGCTTTTATTTAAATCTGGTATGTGAAAATGTGACAGCAGTCAACACGAACAGTTCCAGTGAGATTTTTGAACAGCTGATCCGGATCAATGAAGAAGATGTAATCATCGGCATCAGTTTCCCGCGGTATTCCATGCGGACGCTAAAGGCGCTGGAATTTGCCAGCAACCGGAAGGCGAAAGTGATCACATTAACAGACAGTGTACATTCACCGATGAATCTGTATTCTTCCTGCAATCTGATCGCCAGAAGTGACATGGCTTCGATCGTGGATTCGCTGGTGGCCCCTTTGAGTGTAATCAATGCGCTGGTGGTGGCTCTCTGTATGAAAAAGCAGAAAGAAGTAGTCCATACACTGGAAACACTGGAGCAGATCTGGGGCGAATATCAGGTATACAGTAAAGATGAATTGAATCAGGTGGATGATACGCTGACAGAGTCTTCTTCTGGAAAAAGCGAGGAGAATAAAGATGAGTAAAGTGCTGATAATCGGGGGCGGCGCGGCTGGAATGATGGCTGCAGTCGCTGCCGGAGAAAACGGTCATGAAGTGTGGCTGTATGAGAAAAATGACCGTCTGGGAAGAAAATTATTCATCACCGGGAAGGGACGCTGCAATATTACGAATGCAGGGGACATGGAAACCCTGTTTGCTTCCGTGATGAGCAATCCAAAGTTTTTATACAGCAGTTTTTACACCTTTACAAATGATCAGGTGATTGATTTTTTTGAAGAACTTGGTGTCAGAACAAAAATAGAACGGGGCAATCGTGTGTTTCCGTTATCTGACCATTCTTCCGATGTGATCGCGGGGCTGAAGCGAAAACTGGAGACTCTGGGTGTCCGCATCTGTCTGGAAACAGAAGTGGAAAAGATAGAGGGAAAAGACGGGAAGTTCCAGGCAATCGTCTTAAAAGGCGGACAGAGAAAGACAGGAGATGCCTGTATTGTTGCAACCGGAGGAATCTCTTGCCCGGCGACCGGATCTACCGGCGACGGATACCGGTTCGCAAAAGAAAACGGACATCAGATTACAAAACTTTATCCGGCTCTGGTTCCGATGGAAGTCAGGGAATGGTATGCAAAGGAACTGCAGGGGCTCTCTCTTCGCAATGTAAGCGCAGCGGTCTATGATGGAAAGAAGAAGCTGTATGAAGATTTCGGTGAGATGCTTTTTACCCATTACGGAGTCAGCGGACCACTGATGCTAAGTGCCAGCAGCGTGATCGGAAAGCGGCTTTCTGAAAAAGAACTGCGTCTGGTGATCGATTTGAAGCCTGCTTTGACGGCAGAACAGCTGGATGCCCGTGTGCTTCGCGAATTTGAGGAGCATAAAAACAAACAGTTTAAAAATGCGGTGGATCATTTGTTCCCATCCAAATTAAAACCAGTGATGCTGGAGCTTTCCGGCATTTCGGAAGAGAAGAAAGTCAATGAGATTTCAAGAGAAGAGAGACAGCGATTCGTACATCTGATCAAACATTTTGAGATGACTTTAAGCGGACTTCGCAGCTACAAAGAGGCGATCATCACAAAAGGCGGAGTAAATGTCAAAGAGATCGATCCGGGAACGATGGAGTCAAAAAAGATTTCCGGACTGTATTTTGTGGGAGAAGTTCTGGACCTGGACGCACTGACAGGCGGATTTAATCTGCAGATTGCCTGGTCTACGGCATATCTTGCGGGAATTTCCATTCCTTAACGAATAGAGCAGGAAAGAAAAGGAGAAGCAATATGGGATATAATGTGGCGATTGACGGACCGGCAGGAGCAGGGAAAAGTACCATTGCGAAGCTGGTCGCAAAAGAAAAAGGATATATTTACGTAGATACCGGAGCGATGTACCGGGCAATGGCGGTTTATTTTCTGCAGGAAGGGATTTCCCCGCAGGATACAGAAAAAATCCGTCTTGCGGCACAAAATGCGGATGTGAGCATCTGTTATGAGGACGGGATCCAGCAGGTTTATTTAAACGGATCCAATGTCACAGACAGACTCCGCGAGGAAGCAGTCGGAAATATGGCTTCTGTCAGTTCTGCAGTTCGGGAGGTACGTGCAAGGCTTCTGGATCTGCAGAGAAACCTGGCCAAAGAAGCGGATGTGATCATGGACGGAAGAGATATCGGAACCAATATCCTCCCAAATGCAGATGTCAAGATCTATCTGACGGCCAGTGTAAAAACAAGGGCAGACCGACGGTACAAAGAACTGACAGAAAAAGGGATTTCCTGCAGCTATGAGGAGATTGCTGAAGATATAAAGAAGCGGGATGAGCGTGACATGAGCCGTGAAACTGCGCCTTTAAAGCAGGCAGAGGATGCGATTTTGATAGACAGTTCTGACATGAGCATCGAGGAAGTGGTTCATGCCATCTGCAGACAGTGCAAATAAATGATGGGGGCAGAGGATGAATGTAAAACGTGCAAAGACTGCCGGTTTTTGCTTCGGCGTAAAACGGGCGGTAGAAACAGTTTATGAGCAGGCAAAAAATTCGGATGCAGCACCAATCTACACTTACGGACCGATCATTCACAATGAAGAAGTCGTAAAAGATCTGGAAAATCAGGGCGTGATCGTCCTTCGTACGGAGCAGGAGCTGGAACAGCTTACAGAGGGAACGGTCATTATCCGTTCTCATGGAGTAGCAAAATACATCTACGAGAAGCTGGAGAAAAAGAAGATTCAGATCGTGGATGCAACCTGTCCGTTTGTGAAGAAGATCCATCGCATCGTAAACCGGGAAAGTGCAGCCGGAAAACAGATCGTCATTATCGGGAATCCGAAGCATCCGGAGGTGGAAGGAATCCGCGGCTGGGCAGGAGAACAGGTTTTTGTGGTGGAAACAAAAGAAGATGCCGCTTCCCTTGTACTGGATCCGGCAAGAGCCGTATGTGTTGTCGCCCAAACGACATTTAATTACAATAAATTTCAAGATTTAGTTGAAATTATTTCGAAAAAGAGTTATGATGTAAGTGTTTTAAATACAATCTGCGGTGCGACCAGGGAACGTCAGACGGAAGCCAGGAGCATTGCGGAAGAGGTGGATGCTATGATAGTGATTGGTGACAAACATAGTTCCAATACCCAGAAGTTATTTGAAATATGCAAGGGAGCATGTAAGGATACGTACTATATACAGACACTTGACGATTTGGATTTGAATCAATTAGGGTCAGTGGAAACAGTAGGTATTACAGCAGGGGCATCCACGCCCAATAATATAATTGAGGAGGTTCAAAATAATGTCAGAATTATCTTTTGAACAAATGTTAGAAGAATCATTTAAAACAATTCACAACGGAGAGGTAGTAGAGGGAACTGTAATTGATGTGAAACCAGATGAGATCATCCTGAATATCGGATACAAAGCAGACGGTATCATCACAAAGAGTGAATACTCCAACGATCAGTCTCTGGACCTGACAACAGTTGTTTCTGTTGGTGATTCTATGACTGTAAAAGTATTGAAAGTCAATGATGGAGAAGGTCAGGTGTTACTGACATATAAGAGACTCGCAGCAGAAAAAGGAAACGAAAGACTGCGCGAAGCATTCGAGAACAAAGAAGTTTTAAAAGCAACAGTAACTCAGATCCTTGGCGGAGGACTGTGCGCAACTGTAGAAGGTGCACGTGTATTTATTCCGGCAAGTCTCGTATCAGATTCTTATGAAAAAGATCTGAGCAAATACGAAGGACAGGAGATTGAGTTTGTGATCAGCGAATTCAACCCAAGAAGAAACCGCGTGATCGGTGACAGAAGACAGCTTCTTGTAGCAGAGAGAGCAGAAAAACAGAAAGAACTGTTTGCAAAACTGCAGGTTGGAGATACAGTAGAAGGAACTGTTAAGAACGTAACAGATTTCGGTGCATTTATCGACCTTGGCGGAGTAGACGGACTTCTTCACATTTCTGAAATGTCATGGGGAAGAGTTGAGAATCCGAAGAAGGTATTCCAGGTTGGAGATCAGATAAAAGTTCTTGTGAAAGACATCAACGATACAAAGATCGCACTGAGCTTAAAATTCCCTGAGACAAATCCATGGGCACACGCTGCTGAAGACTTCGCAGTTGGTTCTGAGGTTACAGGAAAAGTTGCACGTATGACAGATTTTGGTGCATTCGTTGAACTGGCACCTGGAGTAGATGCATTACTGCATGTTTCTCAGATTTCAAGAGCACATGTAGAAAAACCATCTGATGTTCTTTCTATTGGACAGGAAATCACTGCAAAAGTGGTAGATCTGAACGAAGCAGAGAAGAAGATCAGCCTGAGCATGAAAGCACTTGAGCCAGACACTGTTGAAGAAACAGAAGAGTAGAATGAAACACATAGAGAGGTGGAGTTTAATAGCTTCGCCTCTTTTTTGCGAGGAACTTTTTGCTATAATAAAATCTAGTGCAGCAAAAGAAAGGAAGGAAAATTAGATGGGACTTTTAACATTTAAAGGTGGAATCCACCCAAAAGACGGAAAAGCGCTTGCTAAAGATCAGCCGATCAAAGAGCTCTTGCCTCTGGGTGAACTGGTGTATCCGCTGTCTCAGCATATCGGTGCGCCTGCAGTTCCATTGGTGAAAAAAGGCGACCATGTCTTAAAAGGACAGAAGATTGCGGAAGCAGGAGGATTTGTATCTGCGCCGGTTTACGCATCCGTGGCAGGAACTGTAAAAGCAATCGAAATGAGATACAATCCGGCGGGAAGTAAGGTGAATTGTATCGTACTGGAAAACGATGGTACATATGAGGAAGTGGAATACACTCCGATTACTTCTCTAAAAGAACTCACAAAAGAAGAAATTATCGAGAGAATCAGTGAAGCCGGTGTTGTGGGAATGGGTGGTGCAGGATTCCCGACAAAGGTAAAGCTTTCTCCAAAGGAAGCCGATAAGATTGAGTACATCATTGCGAACGGTGCGGAATGTGAGCCGTATATTACAGCAGATTACCGTCGTATGCTGGAATGTACAAAGGAGATTGTCAGCGGAATGGAAGTGGTGCTGTCTTTATTCCCGAATGCAGAAGGAATTTTTGCAGTGGAGGACAATAAAAAAGACTGCGTAGAGAAATTAAAAGAGGCGATTGCCGGAAAATCCCGTATGAGCGTGAAAGTACTGGAGACGAAATATCCGCAGGGCGCAGAGCGTCAGTTGATCTATGCCACGACAAAGCGTGCCATTCATGCAGCAATGTTGCCGGCAGATGCAGGATGTATAGTAGATAATGTGGAGACTCTGATCGCGATCAATCAGGCGGTACGTTTTGGAAAGCCTCTGATGGAGCGTGTAGTCACAGTCAGTGGTGATGATATTCAGAATCCGGGAAACTTTAGAGTTCCGATCGGAATGAACCACAGAGAACTGGTGGATGCCGCCGGAGGATTTATAACAGAACCTCAGAAACTGATCTCAGGAGGTCCGATGATGGGATTTGCCATGGTCACACTGGATGCGCCGGTGACAAAGACATCTTCTTCGATTCTGGCGTTTCAAAAGGATGAGGCAGCAGAAGCAAAAGAGACTGCCTGCATCAACTGCGGACGTTGTGTGGAAGTCTGTCCGAGCAGGATTATTCCTTCCAGACTGGCAGATCTTTCAGAGCGTCACAACGAAGAAGGATTTGTGAAGATGAACGGACTGGAATGTGTGGAATGTGGTTCCTGCAGTTTTGTCTGTCCGGCAAAAAGAAATCTGAAACAGGCGATCGGTTCTATGAGAAAGATTGCACTGGCAAACAAAAGAAAGTAAGAAAGTGAGGACAAAATCGTGAGTGCAAACTTCAATGTATCTCCTTCCCCGCATATAAGGGATCGAGTGAAGAGCAGCAATATCATGCTTTTTGTAGTGATTGCGCTGCTTCCTGCGACTTTTTTTGGTATTTATAATTTCAGACATGAGAATGCGTGGCTTCTGGTTCTGGTGACTACAGCTTCCGCAGTACTCGCAGAATATATTTATGAGAAACTGATGCACAAACCTGTGACAATTCAGGATTTCAGTGCGGTTGTGACAGGTCTGTTACTGGCCTTGAACCTTCCGCCTACATTGCCGCTCTGGATGGGAGCACTTGGCTCTGTGTTTGCGATCATCGTTGTAAAGCAGCTGTTCGGCGGTCTTGGACAGAATTTTATGAACCCGGCACTGGGAGCGCGTTGTTTTCTTTTAATCTCGTTTACAGGGAAAATGACGTACTTTGTATATGATGGAGTGACAGGACCGACACCGCTGGCAAATTTAAGAGCCGGTGAGGCTGTGAATACGTTTGATATGATGATGGGAAATATCCGCGGAACAATCGGAGAGACTTCTGTGATCGCGATTATGATCGGTGCCATGTTCTTGATCCTGATGGGCGTGATCGATCTTCGGATTCCGGGAACTTATATCGTAACATTTGTAATCTTTATCACTCTGTTCGGCGGTCATGGCTTTGATCCGCAGTACATTACCGCTCATCTCTGCGGAGGCGGACTGATGCTGGGAGCATGGTTTATGGCAACCGATTATGTGACTTCTCCGATCACAAAGACCGGACAGATTGTATACGGAGTCTGTCTTGGACTTCTGACCGGAATCTTCCGTTTGTTCGGAGGTTCTGCAGAGGGTGTTTCCTATGCGATTATCATCAGTAACCTTTTGGTACCGCTGATCGAAAAGATCACTCTTCCAAGACCATTCGGAAAAGGAGGGGAACGCTAATGAATAAGATGATCAAAAATACATGTATCCTGACAGTGATCACCCTTGTGGCAGGATGTCTTCTGGGACTGGTCTATGAGGTGACAAAAGCGCCGATCGCAAAAGCGAAAGAAGCGGATAAACAGGCAGCATACCAGAAAGTGCTTCCGGAGGCGGATTCCTTCGAAGCATATGCAGATTTTGACGAACAGGCAGCTGCTTCTATCCTTCAGGATGCAGGATATGACGCAGATATCACAGAAGTAGCGCAGGCAATGGATAACAACGGCAGTGTGATCGGATATGTGATCTCTGTAACTTCTCATGAGGCATATGCCGGAGATTTGAGTTTATCTGTCGGAATTTTAAATGACGGAACTGTAAAAGGTGTGGAGATGCTCTCGATCAGTGAGACCGCAGGTCTTGGAATGAAAGCAGATGAGAGCGAGTTTAAAGATCAGTTCAAAGATAAAAATGTAGAGAAATTTACCTATACGAAAAACGGCGAGAAGGGTGACGACAAGATTGACGCCATCAGTGGTGCAACGATCACGACCAACGCTGTGACCAATGCAGTCGATTCCGCGCTGGTATATTTTCAGAATACTTTCCAGAATGAGTTAGGAGGCATGATCAATGAATAGATGTACAGAGAGACTTTACAATGGTCTGATCAAAGAAAATCCAACCTTTGTTCTGATGCTCGGAATGTGTCCGACGCTTGCGGTGACGACTTCTGCAATCAACGGAATCGGTATGGGACTTTCTACAACCGTAGTACTGGTGCTGTCCAATATGCTGATCTCCATGCTGCGTAAGATCATTCCGGATTCCGTACGTATGCCTGCATTTATCGTTGTTGTGGCATCTTTTGTAACGATCGTACAGTTTTTGCTGGAAGGGTTTGTTCCAAGTCTGTATGATTCACTGGGACTTTATATTCCTCTGATCGTAGTAAACTGTATCATTCTGGGAAGAGCCGAGAGTTATGCATCCAAAAATCCGGTACTGCCGTCTGTTTTTGACGGAATCGGAATGGGACTTGGATTTACAGTCGGCCTGACTTCCATCGGAATTGTCAGAGAGCTGATCGGTTCCGGAAAAATCTTTAATTTCCAGGTACTTCCGGATACATATGAGCCGATTACGATCTTTATTCTGGCACCGGGTGCATTTTTTGTTCTTGCGGGTCTGACAGCATTGCAGAACAAGATTAAGAACCGTGCACAGAAAAAAGGAAAACCGGTAAACAATAATGACGGATGTGCCGGAGGATGCGCGTCCTGTGCAGGGTGTGGCAGCACCGGAACAAACGAGTAGGAGGAGCGGACGATGAAAGAATTATTATTGATCGCAGTTGGTTCAGCGCTTGTAAACAACGTTGTACTGAGCCAGTTCCTTGGAATCTGTCCATTCCTTGGAGTATCAAAAAATGTAAAAACAGCAGCCGGTATGGGAGGAGCCGTTGTCTTTGTTATCACGATTTCTTCGTTTGTAACGGGGCTGATCTACCAGTTTATTTTAGTGCCGCTGCATTTCGAATATCTGCAGACGATTGTGTTTATCCTTGTTATTGCGGCACTGGTGCAGTTTGTAGAAATGTTTCTGAAAAAAGCAATGCCGCCGCTGTATCAGGCGCTGGGAGTTTACCTGCCTCTGATTACAACCAACTGTGCGGTACTCGGAGTTGCACTGACAAATGTGCAGAAATCCTATAGCATTGGTGCGGGCGTTGTCAACGGAGTTGCAACAGCAGTCGGATTCCTGATTGCAATCGTACTGATGGCTGGAATCCGTGAAAAAATCGAGTACAATGATGTTCCGGAATCCTTTCAGGGAACTCCGATCGTGCTGGTAACAGCCGGATTGATGGCGATTGCGTTTTTCGGATTCTCGGGATTGATTTAAGGAGGACATAAGAGATGATATCAGGAATTTTGATCGCTGCGGCGATTGTCGGAGGAACCGGACTGTTTATCGGCGTCTTTCTTGGAGTATCCGGCAAAAAGTTTGCAGTAGAAGTAGATGAAAGAGAAGAAGCCATTCTGGCAGAGCTTCCGGGAAATAACTGCGGTGGCTGTGGATATGCAGGCTGTTCCGGTCTTGCAGCTGCAATCGTAAAGGGAGAAGCCGAAGTTGGCGGATGTCCGGTCGGAGGCGCACCTGTCGCTGAGAAGATCGGAGCAATCATGGGACAGAGCGCAGGAAGTCAGGAACGAAAGGTTGCATTTGTGAAATGTGCCGGAACCTGCGAGAATGCATCAAATGTATATGAATATTACGGAATTAAAGACTGTACGATGGCGAATCTGATGCAGGACGGAGGACAAAAAGGATGTTCTTATGGATGTCTTGGATTCGGAAGCTGTGTGAAGGCCTGTCCGTTTGATGCCATTCACGTGGAGAACGGGATTGCGGTTGTAGACAAAGAAGCATGTAAAGCATGTGGAAAATGCATCGAAGCCTGTCCGAAAAAGCTGATCGAGCTGATTCCATATAAGCAGAAGACATTCGTGCAGTGCAGCTCCCATGATAAGGGAAAGGCATTGATGAGCGTCTGCAAAGTGGGCTGTATCGGATGTAAGCTTTGTGAGAGAAGCTGTGAAGCCGGTGCGATCACTGTGTTGAACGGTCTGGCTCATATTGATGCAGACAAATGTACAAACTGTGGTGTGTGTGCAGAAAAATGTCCGAGAAAGATTATTATTCCGAGACAGACTGCAGAATAGGATTTATCATGTAAAACTCCCCGATCGGGGAGTTTTTGTTATATTTCACCACGGAGATGTGGGGATTGGTGTGAACAGTGATTCCTGCATTTCTTACAGCAAAAGCAGCTTGATTTTTCAAAACAGGAGTCCTATAATTTAAGTGGTATTTGAAAACTAAGGTTACTTTGGTGAGAGAGAATGAACAAGAGAGAAGAAATAATTTATTTGTGGTTTGATATGTGGATAAAACAACAAGACGTGGGAATAGACGATATTTTTACAGAAGATGTGATCTATACGGAGAGTTGGGGGCCTCAGTACCAGAATCGCAGAACGGTAAAGCATTGGTTTTATGAGTGGAATACTCGCGGTAAAGTAGTTGTTTGGGATATTAAACAGTTTTTCCATAAAGAAAATCAGACAATTGTAGAATGGTATTTTAAGAATGAGATGAATACGGGGAGTATAGAAGAATTTAATGGAGTTTCCCTGATTGAATGGACAACTGAGGATAAGATAAAATCATTAAAAGAGTTTGGTTGTAATCGTAATAATTATAATCCGTATGAACATAGTGATAAACCTCAGTTCAGAGATGAAAAAGTAAATTGGTTTTAAGATCCTTCAGTAATTTGACAGGTAGGAATGGTATAAAATGTTAAGTCGGTAGTTTTGACGCCGGATGCAAGAGCGGAAATAAGCAATGATATGGTAAAAGGAGTGATATGGATAATATATCACTTCTTTTTTTGTCAGTATCTTGATTTTATTTAAAAGATTTCAAAAAATCAATCAGGGGTGTGAACATTGTTTCCTGTCGCGTTACGGTTACAAAAATGAGCGGTATTATTAACTACTCATACATGGAATCTATATTCAAAATGCGATAAGCTTATTCTTAGGAGAAATGAACATGTAACTGTAGTTAAGGTTTAATTCAAGGAGGCGTAGCATGAAAAAATATTCATTCATATTTTCGTATTTCAAAAAAAGAAATATGATAGTTCTTATTTCCATGATGCTGTTGGCATCCATTTTGTCACTTTGTCCACCGTATATGATTAGTTATATTCTAGACAATGGGGTAGTGAGAGCATCTCAGAGTACGATAATTTCTGGTGGCATTTTTTTAATTTGCATATATGTTGGAATCTTTTTCGTTCATTATTTTATCAGTCAAACTCTGACCAGAGCCAGCAGTTATTTTATTGCCGATTTAAAAAATAATCTGTTTATGCGAATTTTGAAACTGCCGATGGAGTTTTTTGATAACAAACAGACCGGTTATGTTTTGGAGCGTATGAAAGAAACGGATGCTCTAAACGTATTTTTTTCTCCTGTATTTCTAAAGTTTGTAACGAGTGTATTTTCATTTATTGGTGCATTCGCACTCATTCTTTCTATTCGTTGGGAATTGGCGCTTGTATTACTTCTTTTTTGCCGGCTATTTACTACTTTACGAATTATTCGAGTCTTCAGATAAAAAAAGCATCGAAAGCTTTGTTTGAATCGACTGCACAAACATCCGGAAAGGTACAGGAAAATATAAGCGGCATATCCGCTGTTAAGGAAATGAAAATGGAACAGCAGTATGCATCTGAAATTTCTAAACAGTTGAAAACTGTGGCGGACAGATCTGTTCAACGCGGAAAAATGATGAATTTGGCTTCAGAAGGAATCTTAGGAATTGCAGCTTTTGTTCAGTATCAGCATTATGGTACAACCAGGTATTGCGGCACTATCACGAATCGGAGAATTATTAAAACTCAAAGCGGAGGAGGAAGTATCCGGTGATAAAAAAACAGGGAGAATCGAAGATATTGTCTGTTCTGATGTTTCTTTTGCATATACAGAAAGGCCTGTTATCCGCAATTTTAATATGAGAGCTCATAGAAATACAAAAATTGTGCTGTCTGGAAAAAACGGAAGCGGTAAAACAACAGTGGCAAAGCTTCTGCTTGGATTTTATAAAAATTATTCAGGCTCCATTCGTATCAATGGTATTGAATTACGAGACATTTCTCTGGAAGATTTAAGAAGCAGAATCGGGATTGTTGCCCAAAATATTTTTCTGTTTTCAGGCTCTTTGCTGGACAATATAAGATATATTTCTCCGGATTTAAAAGAGCAGGAGGTTACGGCTGCACTGGAGAAAGCAGGCCTTACTATTTCTGAATTTGAAAATGGGCTTCATTTTATGGTCAATGAAAATGGAAAAAATCTATCAGGTGGACAAAGACAAAAAAATGCACTTGCCAGAATGATTGTAAAAAATCCTGATGTGATGATTTTTGATGAAGCAACATCGAATTTGGATGTTGCTGCCAGCGATTTATTGAAGCAGTCGGTACATTCAATTTTCGCTGATAAAATTTGTATTATCATCACGCATGATCCCGAAATGGCTTCTATTGCGGATACAATACTAAATTTATCTGATGAATGCAGCATTTGTAGTTGAGTTATTTTAATGTGAAAAACGATACCATGTAAAAAATTCTTGCTCATGACGCAGCGTAATGAGTTATACTGTGAAAAAGAGGTGATAAGATATGGAAAATCAGAGGGCAATACCACAGGGATATATGACGACAGGGGAAGTAGCAAAAAGAATGGGTGTGACTGTAAGAACATTACAGCATTATGACAGAGAAGGACTTTTGGCACCCAGAATAGGCTGCGATTGTGCAAAAGAAAATAGAAGCACTGTCTGAATCTTTGAATGCATTAGAAACACTGCGGGAAGAGGTGCTTCGGATGCAATCCGTTGATTTTCAGAAATACGCGGATATCATCGTAAATCTGCAGATGAAAAACGACTATTATTGGTTAATTAAACATTTTGATGATCAGACAATGAATCATATTCGAAATCGTTTTGACAAGGAAAGTGGTATGGCTTTTATGAAGCATTTCACGCAGCTTCAAAATGAAGCGATTGAGCTTCGAAAAATGGGAGTTCCTGCTGACAGCGAAAGGGGACAGCAGTTTGCCAAAACGTATTGGGATATGATCACAGAATTTACCGGTGGAAATATGTCTATGCTTCCCCAATTGATGGAGCTTGGTCAATTTAAAGAAATAGACGGTGAATGGAAAGAAAAGCAGGAGATTGCAAATGAATATATTGGTCAGGTATTAGATGTTTATTTTTCAAAAGCCGGGATTATTCCGTTTGAGGAGGGGGCAAAGTGACAAACGTCATACAAATCAATCATCTGAAAAAAAGTTATGGCAATCATGTTGTTCTGCAAGACTTAAATTTCAGTGTGAATCAAGGTGAAATTTTCGCGATACTTGGTGTAAATGGTGCGGGAAAAACAACAGCTCTTGAATGCATGGAGGGGTTGAAAAAATATGACAGCGGCACTGTTTCGATTACTGGTAAAACAGGAATTCAGTTACAGTCCTCTTCGCTTCCGGAGCATATGAAAGCAGCGGAGGCCATCCGGCTGTTTGCAAAATGGAATGAAACAGTGCCTGATGAGGAGATGCTAAATACTCTTGGTATCTATGAATTTGCAAAAAAACAATATTATCAGCTATCAACAGGACAGAAAAGGCGGCTTCATCTGGCGCTTTCCCTGGTTCGTAATCCGGATATCCTGTTTCTTGATGAACCGACTGCAGGTCTGGATGTAGAGGGGAGAATTTCGTTGCATAAGCAATTTCGACGATTAAAGAAAAAAGGGAAAACGATCATACTGGCAAGTCATGATATGGCTGAGGTGGAAAGCCTGTGTGATCGCATCGCTATCTTAAATCACGGGAGAATCGCCTTTGTTGGAACTGTGGAAGAATTGAATGAAACCATAGGAAAACGGTATCAAGTTTTCATTCAGACAGAGGAAGGTTATGAAAAATATGAGACGGATGATATTGGGAATACATTGCTTACACTGCTGAAACAGTATCAGGAAGCAGGGAGAACAGTTTTAGATCTTCAAGTAGACCGTGGTTCCCTGGAACAATATTTTATGGAAATAGCAAAGGGGGATAAGGAATGAAGGCTTTTTTATATGGCGTGTCCTTGCAATGGAAAATGGATATCAGAAGTAAAACACTGCTTATTACCTGCTATATTGTACCTCTTCTGTTTTTTGCGGTTATGGGTGGGATATTTACTTCAGTTATGCCTGATTCGAAGGATACGCTGATTCAATCTATGACAGTATTTGGAGTGACGATGGGTGCATTGATTGGTTTGCCGCCTTCTCTTGTGGAGATTTACGGAAGTAATATAAAAAAAGTATATAAAGCAAATGGAGTTCCGATCTGTTTGGGGCTTGTGCTCACAAATATTTCCACTTTTATTCATTTGCTGATTATGGGAACGATTCTCTATATAACAGCACCTCTTGCTTTTGATGCAAAAATCCCATCGCATTCCGGAATATATTTTATCAGCCTGATCACTTTTACAGCGGTATCACTTAGTGTTGCAAGCATACTTGGTCTGGCTGTAGTGGATCAGGCCAAAATCTCGATGTTTTCTATGATCATTTTTTTACCGTCGATCATGTTGTCGGGAATTATGTTTCCGGCGGAATTATTACCTGAAGCATTTCGGGTGACAGGAAAACTGTTTCCGGCCTGGTGGGGATATCGGATGATGTTGGAAAATAGATTTGAAATAAAAAACATCCTGCCTCTTGTGTTGATTTTTTTATTTGCAATTGTTATCTGCTGTATGTTACTGAAAAGGACGGATCAGTAATTGGAATGAGATAGAAAAATATCACGATATGTCAAAAGAGGAGCTAGATTTCTCTAGCTCCTCCAAGTATGTGTCCGCAAACACATACCCCAATTGCTATTAATAATATACTATAATAGCAAAAAATATGCAATAGATCAGATCGAATTTTTTAATATTGTCATCCGTGAAAACAAATCTGGATGAATGGTGATTGCGGCTACGTCAGAACTAACCAGCCCCTCATATTCTTTGGTTAATTTTTCGAATTCTCTTATAAATGCTTTGATTTCAGTTTTGGATACTTTTAATAACTTTAAAAAATAACATATAAGAATGATATAATCCCCGATAGTTTTAAAATTTATGTAGGGTAATCCCATCTCAAATATTAAGCATTGTTTCATGGGTTTCGATGGATCCATTTTTCTAAAACGTGTATCATAAACCACAGCATTATGAGCGATGGCGTTTCTTAAATCTTTCAATGCATATACGTATTTATAAACTAACGTACAATTGGTATCACTGGATAAATTTAAACCAATATTTCTTGAAATTTTTTTCTGACATCTTGTGTTAAGCAGGAAAGAAGATATCCAAAATCTCCCATTGTTAAAATTTCAAAAATTGCCCAGATTGGGACTTCATTATAATTCACAGTATTATAAAAATGCGTGATTTTCGGATTCTCTTTTCGGTATGCTGCTGCAATAGAATTTTGAATGGAACCCTGTAAATTCAATTTATTGTTCTGGAATTTTTTCTTAATGTCTTCCGAAGTTCCTGTTGGAGCGTTTTTGTAACTGCTGACGGCTTTGTCATACATATCATAAATGCTGTTTGAATCAATCTCTGCCATAATAGTATTAAGGGCAGTTTCAATCAACATCATTTTTCCGTATAATAATGATTTTAATTTTGTATCATATTGAATCGTGGCGTTAATTTCATTGTATAAGGTAAATGGAATTCTACGATTGGATGAAACAAAAAAACGGTATCCTTTATATCCGTGAAAATATCCTGTATTAATCAATTGTTGTTTTTGTGAACTGCCTGAAATAGCAATTCCATTATTCCGAAGATGGCGCATAAGTGCATCTGTAGATTTATAATTTGAATTTGACATAATATCTCCTGTTTAACATTTAAAAACTATCAATTGTGGCATGGCTTCTGTGATACAATCGATTTTTATCTTGTAATAAAGCGAATGTTTTCCTTCAATTCATCGCTAAATCTTCCATAGTGATTGCTCCTTCATTTAAAAGTGAAGCAATATTACAGATGCAATTAGAACGGCTCATTCTTAACTATACACCTGTATCTTTTTTATCATTGCGAATCCGCTCTTTTAAAGCTCAGATTTTTTCGGAATGTTTTTCTTCACCATTCAGCAACTTAATATATTCTTTATTCAATTTTTGATTATCCGCATTACTAACTGTAAAGTCAAGGGGTTTCTTGAATCTTAATCATAATTTTTGTAATATAATCGGCTTCATCAGAAATTACAAAATCGTTCAAACCAATTTCGTAAGCGTAGCCAGTAAGTTGTAAATTATTTTTATTGGTATAATCCAACATCTGTTGATACAGTGCTGGCAATTTATCCCATGTACCCTTTTGATAACCGCAAAGATATTTTCCTTTTGGTTTTATAAGATTATTTGGAATGGACTTCTTGTTCAAGGCAATCGTATATATCCCCTCATATTTATCAAAGTTCATCTTATATACATTATCAAGCGAAATAAAACTTCCCATTCCCATGCGTATTTGTTCGATTCCCCATATATCTTTCAAGTGGGAAAAAATTTCTGACATATCATCTTTTGAGAAATCATAAGGATAGACGAAAAGCCTTTCTGATTTGCATTCTTCAATTCTGATTTCCTGCTCTTGCAAAGTTTCACAAAAAGCGATTTTCGCTTTCTTCCTTTGCATTACAGTTTTAATATCTTTCAGTTTTTGAATTTGCTTATCAATTTCTTTTTCTTTCTCATTCACAATTTTTAAGAAGTTGGCAGGTGTAGGATTTTTTCGATATGCTTCAATTTCTTCAATACTCATATTTAATTCTTTCAGCATACGAATATATTCAAAATCTATGCTTTGTGAAATATCATAATAGCGATAGCCATTTTCAGCCTTGGTAAGCGGATGGAAAAGACCGATTTCATCATAATAATGTAATGTACGTTTATTTACTTCGTGTAGTTTTGCGAATTGTGCGGTTGTTAGCCTTTTAATTTCTTTTTTCATTTTCGTATATCTCCTTATTGACATTACAGTTACTGTATACTTTATCATACATAATATAAATGATGAAAACAAGGAGAAGAACAATGCAAATAGAATTACGAGAATATCAAAAACAAGATTTTAAAGCTTTAGAAACTATCATCAGAGAAACTTGGCATTATGATGATTTTAGTACATCAAAAACAGCGGTCAAATTAGCAAGAGTATTTCTAAGCAGTTGCTTAACAAACTATACTTTTTCAAGAGTAGCGGTAGTTGACGGAAATGTGGCAGGTATTATACTGGCGAATAATATTACTAAACATAAATGTCCTCTTTCAAACAGGCTGTTGCAGATAAAATCAATACTATCATTATATAGTGTCTGCTGAGCAAACTGAAAACACTTGATTTTACTGACTTTTGCCCCATTT
>OAUB01000272.1_pt1 | contig 32904 bp, 28 predicted proteins | sample 1476121 | NCBI WGS metagenome assembly OAUB01 (sample SAMEA2579998, study PRJEB22360) | human gut metagenome | biome: human gut; feature: human-associated habitat; material: faeces | place: Denmark | collected 2008/2010
CCAGCAACTCGTAGGGGGGTGGCCGCCGCAGGTTTTGCGCTGACGCTCCTTACGCTGCCGTGGCTGGGTAATCATGGTTTGTGGCTGGCATTAACCGTCTTTCTGGCGTTGCGCGGGCTTTCTCTGGCGGCTATCTGGCGGCGTCACTGGCGCAACGGTACCTGGTTTGCCGCAACGTGACGGTTAAAAATTCTGAATAAATAATCCTAAGCCAAATTGCTGACTACACTTAATCTCACGTTCAGAAGAAAAGTGAACGTACTCTCATTCACAACCTAACGATGAGGTCTTGATTATGAATAAAGATGAAGCCGGCGGTAACTGGAAACAGTTTAAAGGTAAAGTGAAAGAGCAATGGGGCAAACTGACCGATGATGATATGACGATCATTGAAGGTAAACGTGATCAACTGGTCGGTAAAATCCAGGAACGTTATGGTTATCAGAAAGATCAGGCAGAAAAAGAGGTCGTGGATTGGGAAACCCGCAATGAATATCGCTGGTAATTAATCCCTCCTGCCCGACGTGTACAAGGATGTACGCCCTCTTAACGCGGTTTCTTTTTCACCTGCACAGAGTGATCATGCTGGCACTGTTCAGGATGACGACACGCTTCCACTTCCACGCATGCCGCACAGAGCCCATGTGCTTCAATCACATTATGCCGCAGGGCAAACCCCATTTTTGCCGCCAGCGTATGCATAATGTCTTCCACGCCTTCTGCACACTCTTCTTTCACCGCGCCGCAGCGATCGCAAATAAACATGGCTGACGTATGCGTGGGCTGGTCGAACAGATGACAGAGCACATAACTGTTGGTGGATTCCACCTTATGCACAAAACCTTGCTCAAGCAGAAAATCCAGCGCGCGATAAACCGTTGGCGGCTTGGCTTGCGGTTCAGCTTCGCGCAGCAAATCAAGCAGATCATAAGCGCTGATAGCGCCATCCTGCAGACTCATCAGGCGCAACACTTCCAGGCGCTGTGGGGTCAGGCGCACATTACGCTGCGCGCAGATTTTTTCAGCCTGCGCTAATAACTCCTGCGTTGTGGTCTTTTCCATCGGGCACCTCAAAGTGGGGGTTAAGAATGTCCTTACTTTACCATGTTCCAGGAAAAACACCGAGAACCCTTATTGTTGCCGTAATGTTGATTTTCTGTTTTGTACGTAAGGTGTTGTGTTGCTTGGTCGTACCATTATCAACACGATAATAATTAATAATTCATTTTTAAATAAATTGCTTCAAGTTAACTCGCTATTTATTTAACTGGGTTTGATCGCATACCTGTAGTTCAGAAATTATGAGCGATTTTTGATAGTGACCAGATGGCAAAACACTTATAAGGAGGACACGGTACGACAAAAAAGGTAGATGAATCATGTTGAAGATAATACCCGGTGCAACTGGATACTTTAATAAAACACTCAATTCAAATCAATTCGATAATAAAGATGCAAACAAAGATAAATTAGATAATATAGATGCAACCAAAGATAAATTAGATAATAGAGGTACAATCAAAGGTAAATTAAATAATATATATGGTAAGTCTATTGATTATTCAGCGCTGCGTCATCGGGATATAATTATTGCAAAAATAGATTTGTTTATTCAAAGAATCACTCATAATTTATGGCATGCACGTAAAAAAAATGTGTTTTTAATTGAGCAAATAACTAATCTCAAAGTGTGGGTCAATAAGTATATTGACGATTGCACTGATGAGGATTTAAACGATCGTGACTTTATTGCATCAGTTGTTGACCGGGCTATTTTTCATTTCGCGATTAATAGTATATGTAATCCTGGGGATAATAAAGATGCGACTCCCATTGAACGATGTACTTTTGATGTAGAAACTAAGAATGGCCTTCCCTCCACGGTTCAGCTATTTTATGAGGAATCTAAGGATAATGAACCTTTAGCGAATATACATTTTCAAGCAATAGGTTCTGGTTTTTTAACGTTTGTTAATGCCTGCCAGGAACATGATGACAACAGCTTAAAATTATTTGCTTCGCTGTTAATTTCACTTTCATATTCTAGTGCCTACACAGATTTAGCCGGAGCAGAAAAAGTGAATATTAATGAATATAATGAGAACTATCTGACAGCTCAGTTTGAAGAATTATCTCAACGTGATATGAAGAAGTACCTGGGAGAGATGAAGCATCTGGCGGACCGGGGGGGGATGAAATTTGATGACTATCTGGATAAAATGTCACTTCTGGTGAATGAAGGAAAGCTCGAACCTGATATTTTAAGCAAAATGCGAGATGCTGCACCGAAATTAATTGACTTTGCTAAGTCGTTTGACCCAAACTCAAAGGAAAAGATTAAAATACTTACAGATACTTCTAATTTAATTTATGATTTATTCGGGGTTAAATCGGCGAAATAATATGTGAAGTTCTTCGATGGTATGGAAGGCATTACATAAAAGAACCTAATACTTATTGGGTTCTTTTTTCTTCTATCAGTGCCATTAGCAGGAAGAGATATCACCGGAGTTTAATGTGTGATTTTTTATTTATCGTCGAACCTGGATTGTTTATCATTGTCCTTAACAAGGCTAACGGCTAATAAGATTATTTCCATCACTTCGTGAGAGCTTCATGCCTTGATTTGATCTCAATTTTCTTTTGCAATGAGACAGGCGCTTCCTGTTGTTATGGTATAGTACCCCGCTATTGAGCCTCCTGAACAGTGATGCTGAATAACATAACCCAATGATATATCGATAAAATAATCTCTACATTTGAAAATGCACGGTAATTCTGAAATGCAAAAAATCAACCAAACCAGCGCAATGCCTGAAAAAACTGACGTTCACTGGAGTGGTCGGTTTAGCGTTGCACCAATGCTCGACTGGACGGACAGACATTGCCGCTATTTCTTGCGTCTGCTTTCCCGCAATACGTTGCTGTATACCGAAATGGTGACCACAGGGGCGATTATTCACGGTAAAGGTGATTACCTGGCGTACAGTGAAGAAGAACATCCGGTAGCGTTGCAACTCGGCGGTAGCGATCCGGCGGCGCTGGCACAGTGTGCGAAGCTGGCAGAAGCGCGTGGATATGATGAGATCAACCTGAATGTCGGCTGCCCGTCTGACCGGGTGCAGAACGGCATGTTTGGTGCGTGTCTGATGGGTAATGCGCAGCTGGTTGCCGACTGTGTGAAAGCGATGCGCGATGTGGTGTCGATTCCAGTGACGGTGAAAACGCGTATTGGCATCGATGACCAGGACAGCTATGAATTTCTCTGCGATTTCATCAACACTGTTTCCGGCAAAGGCGAGTGTGAGATGTTTATCATCCACGCACGTAAAGCCTGGCTTTCGGGGTTAAGCCCGAAAGAAAACCGTGAAATCCCGCCGCTCGATTATCCGCGTGTGTATCAACTGAAGCGTGACTTTCCGCATCTGACAATGTCGATTAACGGTGGTATCAAGTCGCTGGAAGAGGCCAAAGCACACCTGCAACATATGGATGGCGTGATGGTCGGGCGCGAGGCGTATCAGAATCCGGGTATTCTGGCGGCAGTAGACCGGGAGATCTTTGGTTCCTCGGATACCGATGCCGATCCGGTGGCGGTAGTGCGCGCCATGTATCCGTACATTGAGCGTGAACTCAGCCAGGGGACGTATCTCGGCCATATTACCCGGCATATGTTGGGCTTGTTCCAGGGTATTCCTGGCGCGCGGCAGTGGCGGCGTTATTTAAGTGAAAATGCCCATAAAGCGGGTGCAGACATTAATGTGCTGGAACACGCGCTCAAACTGGTGGCGGATAAGCGTTAACTTTTCACCAAAAAGTAGTCAAATTCACCACGCCCTGCGCACCGTCGCGGGGCGTTTTGCTGTTAAATCAATAGATTATTTTTGGCATGATTCTTGTAATGCCAGCAAGAGATTTCATATTTGGGAGAGCATCATGCTGGAACTACTTTTTGTGATTGGCTTTTTTGTCATGCTGATGGTCACCGGCGTTTCGTTGCTGGGCATTATCGCCGCGCTGGTTGTGGCGACGGCCATTATGTTCCTCGGCGGTATGCTGGCATTGATGATTAAGTTGCTGCCGTGGTTACTACTGGCGATTGCGGTGGTGTGGGTTATTAAGGCGATTAAAGCACCAAAAGTGCCGAAATATCAGCGTTATGACCGCTGGCGTTACTAAGGGATTGTGCGGATGATCACAACCTAAGGTTTTATCCTTAGAACAAAATAGGAATTGATAATCAAATCTGTCACTATTGCGCCTCTAACAGATTCATCGTGCTGTACCCTACATACAGCCGAACTATAAAAAGAAAGGGCTTCCCAGGTGGAAGCCCTATTTCTTTTATGGAATCAACAGGCTGGAACCTTGCGTCGCCCGGCTTTCCAGAATCTCATGCGCACGCTGCGCATCCTTCAGCGGATATTTCTGCTGCTCGGCGACATCGACCTTAATCACACCGCTGGCAATCAAAGAGAACAGTTCATTACTGGCCTCGGTTAATTCCTCCCGCGTGGTGATATAGCCTTGCAGGGAAGGGCGTGTCACATACAACGAGCCTTTTTGATTGAGAATGCCTAAGTTCACACCGGTAACCGCACCTGATGAGTTGCCAAAACTGACCATTAAGCCGCGGCGTTGCAGGCAATCCAGCGACCGTTCCCAGGTGTCTCTGCCCACGGAATCGTACACCACGCGCACTTTCTTACCGCCGGTGATCTCTTTTAACCGCTCGACCAGATCCTCTTCACGATAGTTAATAACCTGCCACGCGCCCGCTTTTAGCGCGCTCTGCGCTTTTTGCGCGGTTCCTACGGTGCCGATAAGTTTCGCGCCCAGGGCTTTTGCCCACTGGCAGGCAATCAAGCCAACGCCGCCAGCTGCTGCGTGGAACAGGAACTGCTCATCGGGTTTAATTTCATAGGTTTTGCGCAGCAGATAATAAACCGTTAAGCCTTTCAGGAAAGATGCTGCAGCTTGCTCAAAAGAAATTGCCGCAGGCAGAATCGCCGCTTTATCCGCATTAATGTTATGCACAGAGCTGTAAGCGCCTAACGCCGACTGCGCATAGACTACACGATCGCCTGCCTTAATATGCTTTACACCACTGCCGACTTTACTCACGATGCCTGCCGCTTCGGTACCTAATCCGCTGGGTAGTGATGGCGGCGGGTAAAGGCCGCTGCGGATATACGTGTCGATAAAATTGATGCCGATGGCTTTATTTTCGACCTGGATTTCATTCTCTGCCGGATCGGCAGGAGTGAACTCTACGGCTTGAAGTACTTCCGGGCCACCGTGCTTGTGAAATTCAATTCGTGTTGCCATGTGTCCTCCAGAACGTATCGTCAGGGTCTGCTTCATATGGTAAAGTTTCGACCCATTCTTTATCTCGGTAACTCCATTCACTATGGCAGGAAATAAACCCTTCAACAAACAGCAGGCTGAACCCCGCGAACGCGATCCACAAGTTGCCGGGCTGAAAGTGCCTCCGCACTCGATCGAAGCGGAGCAGTCGGTGTTGGGCGGTTTAATGCTGGATAACGAACGCTGGGACGATGTAGCCGAGCGTGTGGTGGCAGACGATTTTTACACCCGCCCACACCGCCATATCTTTACTGAAATGGCGCGTTTGCAGGAAAGCGGTAGTCCTATCGATCTGATTACCCTTGCGGAATCGCTGGAACGCCAGGGGCAACTCGATAGCGTCGGTGGTTTTGCTTATCTGGCAGAGCTGTCAAAAAATACGCCAAGTGCGGCGAACATCAGTGCTTATGCTGACATCGTGCGTGAACGTGCCGTTGTCCGTGAGATGATCTCGGTTGCGAATGAGATTGCTGAAGCCGGTTTTGATCCGCAGGGGCGTACCAGCGAAGATCTGCTGGACCTTGCTGAATCCCGCGTCTTTAAAATTGCCGAAAGTCGTGCAAACAAAGACGAAGGGCCGAAGAACATCGCCGATGTGCTCGACGCAACCGTGGCGCGTATTGAGCAGTTGTTTCAGCAGCCACACGATGGCGTTACCGGAGTAAACACCGGTTATGACGATCTCAACAAAAAAACCGCTGGCTTGCAGCCGTCGGATTTGATCATCGTCGCCGCGCGTCCGTCGATGGGTAAAACAACATTTGCGATGAACCTCGTCGAAAACGCGGCGATGTTGCAGGATAAACCAGTACTTATCTTCTCGCTGGAGATGCCTTCAGAACAGATTATGATGCGTTCTCTGGCGTCGCTGTCGCGCGTTGACCAGACTAAAATCCGTACCGGGCAGCTCGATGATGAAGACTGGGCGCGCATTTCCGGCACCATGGGTATTTTGCTCGAAAAACGCAATATCTATATCGATGACTCCTCCGGCCTGACGCCAACGGAAGTGCGTTCCCGCGCACGCCGTATTGCCCGTGAACACGGCGGCATCGGGCTTATCATGATCGACTACCTGCAACTGATGCGCGTACCGGCGCTTTCCGATAACCGTACGCTGGAAATTGCAGAAATCTCCCGCTCGCTGAAAGCACTGGCGAAAGAACTGAACGTGCCGGTGGTGGCGCTGTCCCAGTTGAACCGTTCTCTGGAACAACGTGCCGACAAACGCCCGGTCAACTCCGACCTGCGTGAATCTGGCTCTATCGAGCAGGATGCGGACTTGATCATGTTTATCTATCGTGATGAGGTGTATCACGAAAACAGTGATTTAAAAGGCATCGCGGAAATTATTATCGGTAAACAACGTAACGGCCCAATCGGGACGGTACGCCTGACCTTTAACGGTCAATGGTCGCGCTTCGACAACTATGCGGGGCCGCAGTACGACGACGAATAATAATTATTTTATGAATTAGGTAATTAAAGCAAACACTTATCAAGGAACACAAATGCAAGCGGCAACTGTTGTGATTAACCGCCGCGCTCTGCGACACAACCTGCAACGTCTTCGTGAACTGGCCCCTGCCAGTAAAATGGTTGCGGTGGTGAAAGCGAACGCTTATGGTCACGGTCTTCTTGAGACCGCGCGAACGCTCCCCGATGCTGACGCCTTTGGCGTAGCCCGTCTCGAAGAAGCTCTGCGACTGCGTGCGGGGGGAATCACCAAACCTGTACTGTTACTCGAAGGCTTTTTTGATGCCAGAGATCTGCCGACGATTTCTGCGCAACATTTTCATACCGCCGTGCATAACGAAGAACAGCTGGCTGCGCTGGAAGAGGCTAGCCTGGACGAGCCGGTTACCGTCTGGATGAAACTCGATACCGGTATGCACCGTCTGGGCGTAAGGCCGGAACAGGCTGAGGCGTTTTATCATCGCCTGACCCAGTGCAAAAACGTTCGTCAGCCGGTGAATATCGTCAGCCATTTTGCGCGCGCGGATGAACCAAAATGTGGCGCAACCGAGAAACAACTCGCTATCTTTAATACCTTTTGCGAAGGCAAACCTGGTCAACGTTCCATTGCCGCATCGGGTGGCATTCTGCTGTGGCCACAGTCGCATTTTGACTGGGTGCGCCCGGGCATCATTCTTTATGGCGTCTCGCCGCTGGAAGATCGCTCCACCGGTGCCGATTTTGGCTGTCAGCCAGTGATGTCACTAACCTCCAGCCTGATTGCCGTGCGTGAGCATAAAGCCGGAGAACCTGTTGGTTATGGTGGAACCTGGGTAAGCGAACGTGATACCCGTCTTGGCGTAGTCGCGATGGGCTATGGCGATGGTTATCCGCGCGCCGCGCCGTCCGGTACGCCAGTGCTGGTGAACGGTCGCGAAGTACCGATTGTCGGGCGCGTGGCGATGGATATGATCTGCGTAGACTTAGGTCCACAAGCGCAGGACAAAGCCGGGGATCCGGTCATTTTATGGGGCGAAGGTTTGCCCGTAGAACGTATCGCTGAAATGACGAAAGTAAGCGCTTACGAACTTATTACGCGCCTGACTTCAAGGGTCGCGATGAAATACGTGGATTAATCGTTCTGTAATATTTGATTGTCTGTGCCGGATGCGGCGTGAATGCCTTATCCGGCCAATAAAATCCTAAAAATTCAATAAGTTGATGTTCTTTCATGCTCTTATAAAGGTCGTGCCTCTGGCGGATGTACGTTTGTCATGAGTCTCACTCTGTTGCTAATTGCCGTTCGCTCCTGAACATCCACTCGATCTTCGCCTTCTTCCGGTTTATTGTGTTTTAACCACCTGCCCGTAAACCTGGAGAACCATCGCGTGTTTCAAAAAGTTGACGCCTACGCTGGCGACCCGATTCTTACGCTTATGGAGCGTTTTAAAGAAGACCCTCGCAGCGACAAAGTGAATTTAAGTATCGGTCTGTACTACAACGAAGACGGAATTATTCCACAACTGAAAGCCGTGGCGGAGGCGGAAGCGCGCCTGAATGCGCAGCCTCATGGCGCTTCGCTTTATTTACCGATGGAAGGGCTTAACAGCTATCGCCATGCCATTGCGCCGCTGCTGTTTGGTGCGGACCATCCGGTACTGAAACAACAGCGCGTAGCAACCATTCAAACCCTTGGCGGCTCCGGGGCATTGAAAGTGGGCGCGGATTTCCTGAAACGCTACTTCCCGGAATCAGGCGTCTGGGTCAGCGATCCTACCTGGGAAAACCACGTAGCAATATTCGCCGGGGCTGGATTCGAAGTGAGTACTTACCCCTGGTATGACGAAGCGACTAACGGCGTGCGCTTTAATGACCTGTTGGCGACGCTGAAAACATTACCTGCCCGCAGTATTGTGTTGCTGCATCCATGTTGCCACAACCCAACGGGTGCCGATCTCACTAATGATCAGTGGGATGCGGTGATTGAAATTCTCAAAGCCCGCGAGCTTATTCCATTCCTCGATATTGCCTATCAAGGATTTGGTGCCGGTATGGAAGAGGATGCCTACGCTATTCGCGCCATTGCCAGCGCTGGATTACCCGCTCTGGTGAGCAATTCGTTCTCGAAAATTTTCTCCCTTTACGGCGAGCGCGTCGGCGGACTTTCTGTTCTGTGTGAAGATGCCGAAGCCGCTGGCCGCGTACTGGGGCAATTGAAAGCAACAGTTCGCCGCAACTACTCCAGCCCGCCGAATTTTGGTGCGCAGGTGGTGGCTGCAGTGCTGAATGACGAGGCATTGAAAGCCAGCTGGCTGGCGGAAGTAGAAGAGATGCGTACTCGCATTCTGGCAATGCGTCAGGAATTGGTGAAGGTATTAAGCACAGAGATGCCAGAACGCAATTTCGATTATCTGCTTAATCAGCGCGGCATGTTCAGTTATACCGGTTTAAGTGCCGCTCAGGTTGACCGACTACGTGAAGAATTTGGTGTCTATCTCATCGCCAGCGGTCGCATGTGTGTCGCCGGGTTAAATACGGCAAATGTACAACGTGTGGCAAAGGCGTTTGCTGCGGTGATGTAATGCAGGAAAGCAGGCTGGAGCTACCCAGCCTGCAGTGAAATTAAACTGTCGTCGCTTTCACTCTTTCTTTATAGATGATTTTTTTGATGCCATCGTTCTACGTGAGAGATAATAAACGTTATTAGTTCTTTTATTGTTAAGCTTATCCTAATTATCTGGAATTCCTTATCCTGTTTTTTTGGGTGGAGTAATAATTTCTGCACATCTAACTATTATTAAATTTAATAATAAGTATCGGGTTTGTTACGATAGAATTTTTCTATATCCTCAAGAATATGCTTTGCCTTATTGCCTGTGACTTTCTGAGATTCAATTATAGTATCGTTAAATTCTAAAGTTAAAGAGAGCTCTTTTTTTCCGCTTTGTGTAAGTTTAACCTTATATTGATTACCAATATCAAATAAAAAGGTCCTGTAATGAGAATAATCACCTTTAACCTCCTCGGCAAAACAGCAAAGCGTGCAAATATACATAAAGTCTTTCTTACCCCTGATTTTGTTAACTAAATCAATAAATGCGTGAAAAACTTTACTTGCAATAGAACTTGATACTTCTTCTCCAGGTCTACAAAAATCTTTTGCAATTTTTAACTGTGTTTCTATGTATAAAAAGAAATCTTTGGCATAAGAGATATCTTTATTATTTAGTGCATCTAGCTCAACAGGTAAAGATGTCGTTTTGTTGCTATTCACATATGATATATTCATATCATCATCTCCATCGGGAGTAATAAAATTAGTCACCATTGTAGGATAGGGTTCTGGTCAATCAGGAATCATCTTTATAAACTTCGATTGTTTTTGTAATGCTGTATCATTAAGTTCATTAAATCGTACAGCAGATAAATGTTCTATCAAATTTCGCTCATTTGCAGAGGATTCATCATAATAAACGTAAAATTAATGTATCCTTACATCGAGTAATAAACATTTTTTATACAAAAAAAGACAGGAACGTATTTACTGGGTTAAACATAATCATCCTGCTTTTCATCACAAAAACCGCAGATAATCCTTCCTTTCCCCGGCAGCTGGCGTTATGGTCAGATGGTTTTTGCAACAAATCTCACAATAAAAAGTTTCAACATACTGACTATTTAGGGAAAAATATGCGCAAGATCACACAGGCAATCAGTGCCGTTTGCTTATTGTTCGCTCTAAACAGTTCCGCTGTTGCCCTGGCCTCATCTCCTTCACCGCTTAACCCTGGGACTAACGTTGCCAGGCTTGCTGAACAGGCACCAATTCATTGGGTTTCGGTCGCACAAATTGAAAATAGCCTCGCAGGGCGTCCGCCAATGGCGGTGGGGTTTGATATCGATGACACGGTACTTTTTTCCAGCCCGGGCTTCTGGCGCGGCAAAAAAACCTTCTCACCAGAAAGCGAAGATTATCTGAAAAATCCTGTGTTCTGGGAAAAAATGAACAATGGCTGGGATGAATTCAGCATTCCAAAAGAGGTCGCTCGCCAGCTGATTGATATGCATGTACGCCGCGGTGACGCGATCTTCTTTGTGACTGGTCGTAGCCCGACGAAAACAGAAACGGTTTCAAAAACGCTGGCGGATAATTTTCATATTCCTGTCACCAACATGAATCCGGTGATCTTTGCGGGCGATAAACCAGGGCAAAATACAAAATCGCAATGGCTGCAGGATAAAAATATCCGAATTTTTTATGGCGATTCCGATAACGATATTACCGCCGCACGCGATGTCGACGCTCGTGGTATCCGCATTCTGCGCGCCTCCAACTCTACCTACAAACCCTTGCCACAAGCGGGTGCGTTTGGTGAAGAGGTGATCGTCAATTCAGAATACTGACAGAGCGGGAGAGCGTGACGCTCTCCCGAATGCTGTTTTTTTAATCACACCTTTATCCTTTCGCTGTCTTGCTGCAAACTGATTAAGAGAGTTTTATCAAGGAGCAGCACATGTGGTATCAAAAGACGCTCACGCTTAGCGCCAAATCTCGTGGGTTTCATCTGGTAACGGATGAAATTCTGAATCAGCTGGCTGATATGCCGCGCGTTAACATCGGCTTACTGCATCTGTTGCTGCAACATACCTCCGCCTCTCTGACACTTAATGAGAACTGCGATCCCACCGTACGCCACGACATGGAGCGTTTTTTCCTCCGCACCGTTCCCGACAACGGAAATTATGAGCATGACTATGAGGGAGCAGACGATATGCCTTCTCATATCAAATCCTCAATGCTGGGAACATCGCTTGTATTGCCGGTACATAAAGGGCGTATTCAGACCGGCACCTGGCAAGGCATCTGGCTGGGGGAACATCGCATCCACGGCGGATCGCGTCGCATCATCGCGACACTACAAGGGGAGTAAAAAATGACCATTTCGGAGTTGCTACAATATTGCATGGCAAAACCAGGCGCAGAACAGAGCGTGCATAACGACTGGAAAGCGACGCAGATCAAAGTGGAAGATGTACTGTTTGCGATGGTGAAAGAAGTAGAAAATCGCCCAGCTGTTTCGCTGAAAACCAGCCCGGAGCTGGCGGAGCTGCTACGTCAGCAGCACAGCGATGTGCGTCCTAGCCGCCATCTGAATAAAGCGCACTGGAGCACCGTGTATCTCGACGGTTCGCTGCCGGATTCGCAAATCTATTATCTGGTGGATGCGTCTTATCAGCAGGCAGTGAATTTACTACCGGAAGAAAAGCGTAAATTGCTGGTACAACTCTGAAAGGAAAAGGCCGCTCAGAAAGCGGCCTTAACGATTACAGCATCGGCTTGAGGAAGCGTGCCGTATGCGAAGCTTCGCACTCCGCGACGGTTTCTGGCGTACCGGAGACGAGGATTTCGCCGCCGCCACTGCCGCCTTCTGGTCCCAGGTCGACAATCCAGTCAGCGGTTTTGATCACGTCGAGATTGTGCTCAATCACCACAATGGTATTGCCCTGATCGCGCAGTTTATGCAGCACGTCGAGGAGTTGCTGAATATCGGCGAAGTGCAGACCGGTGGTCGGCTCGTCGAGAATATACAGCGTCTGCCCGGTGCCGCGTTTTGACAGCTCACGCGCCAGCTTCACGCGCTGGGCTTCACCACCAGAAAGTGTGGTTGCGGACTGCCCCAGGCGAATGTACGTCAGACCAACGTCCATCAACGTTTGCAGCTTACGCGCCAGAGCTGGCACCGCATCAAAGAACTCACGCGCCTCTTCGATGGTCATATCCAGCACTTCGTGGATGGTTTTGCCTTTGTACTTAATTTCCAGCGTTTCACGGTTATAGCGTTTACCTTTGCACTGATCGCACGGCACGTAGATATCCGGCAGGAAGTGCATCTCCACTTTGATCACACCGTCGCCCTGACAGGCTTCGCAGCGCCCGCCACGGACGTTAAAGCTGAAACGTCCTGGCGTATAACCACGCGCACGGGATTCCGGTACGCCCGCAAACAGTTCGCGCACAGGTGTAAACACGCCGGTATAGGTCGCCGGGTTAGAACGTGGAGTACGACCAATTGGGCTTTGGTCGATATCGATCACTTTATCGAAATGCTCCAGCCCCTGAATATCGCGATACGGTGCCGGTTCGGCGATGGTCGCACCATTCAACTGGCGTTGGGCAATCGGGAACAGTGTGTCGTTAATCAGCGTCGATTTACCGGAACCTGAAACCCCTGTGATGCAGGTAAACAGACCGACTGGCAGCGTGAGCGTCACGTCCTTCAGGTTGTTGCCGCGTGCGCCTGTCAGCTTCAGCACTTTTTCCGGATTTGCCGGAACGCGTTTCTTCGGCACTTCAATCTTGCGTTTACCGCTCATGTACTGTCCGGTTAACGACTCCGGCACCGCCATAATCGCTTCCAGTGGACCTTCCGCGACCACTTCACCGCCGTGAACACCCGCACCAGGACCGATATCGATCACATGGTCAGCCGCGCGAATCGCGTCTTCGTCGTGCTCCACCACAATCACGGTATTACCGAGATCGCGCAGATGGATAAGCGTACCCAACAGGCGCTCGTTATCGCGCTGGTGCAGGCCGATAGACGGCTCGTCCAGCACGTACATAACGCCAACCAGGCCCGCACCAATCTGGCTCGCCAGACGAATACGCTGGGCTTCACCGCCGGAAAGTGTCTCTGCCGAGCGGGAAAGTGTCAGGTAATTCAGACCGACGTTAACGAGGAATTTCAGGCGATCGCCGATCTCTTTAAGGATTTTTTCCGCAATCTTCGCCCGTTGACCAGCGAGTTTGAGATTGTTGAAGAATTCCATCGCATGACCGATGCTCATGTCGGAGATAGCAGGCAGCGGCGTATTCTCGACATAAACGTGGCGCGCTTCCCGACGCAGACGCGTCCCTTCGCAGCTGGCGCATGGGCGATTGCTGATAAACTTGGCTAATTCTTCACGTACCGCACTGGATTCTGTCTCTTTATAACGGCGCTCCATATTGTGCAGCACGCCTTCGAACGGATGACGACGGATGGAGGTATCGCCACGATCGTTCATGTATTTGAATTCAATGTTTTCTTTGCCAGAACCGTACAACACCACTTTATGCACGTTCGCGCTCAGGCTGCCCCACGGCGCTTCGACGTCGAACTTATAGTGATCTGCCAGCGATTTCAGCATCTGGAAGTAATAGAAGTTGCGGCGATCCCAGCCACGGATCGCACCGCCAGCCAGTGACAGCTCGGGGTTTTGGATCACGCGGTCAGGATCGAAATATTGCTGTACGCCAAGGCCGTCACAGGTCGGGCAGGCACCTGCCGGGTTGTTAAACGAAAACAGTCGCGGCTCCAGTTCACGCATACTGTAGCCGCAAATTGGGCAGGCGAAGTTGGCGGAGAACAGCAGCTCTTCCGCTTTCGGGTCGTCCATATCCGCCACTACCGCTGTACCACCGGAAAGCTCCAGCGCGGTTTCAAACGACTCCGCAAGACGTTGGGTAAGATCGTCACGCACCTTGAAGCGATCAACCACCACTTCAATGGTATGTTTCTTTTGCAGTTCCAGTTTCGGCGGATCGGAAAGATCGCAGACTTCGCCATCAATACGAGCACGGATGTAACCCTGGCTTGCCAGGTTCTCCAGCGTTTTGGTGTGTTCGCCTTTGCGCTCTTTAATGATTGGCGCGAGCAGCATCAGACGCTTGCCTTCCGGCTGCGACAGCACGTTATCCACCATCTGGCTGACGGTTTGCGCCGCCAGCGGGACGTCGTGGTCCGGACAGCGCGGTTCGCCGACGCGGGCGAACAACAAACGCAAATAGTCGTGGATTTCGGTGATTGTCCCCACCGTAGAACGCGGGTTATGAGACGTCGATTTCTGCTCAATTGAGATGGCAGGAGAAAGCCCCTCAATATGATCGACGTCCGGCTTTTCCATCAGTGACAGAAACTGCCGCGCGTAGGCGGAAAGGGATTCAACGTAACGGCGCTGCCCTTCGGCATATAAGGTGTCGAAAGCGAGCGAGGATTTGCCAGAACCCGAAAGCCCGGTCACGACAATGAGCTTGTCGCGGGGGATAACGAGGTTGATGTTTTTGAGATTATGGGTGCGGGCGCCCCGAACTTCGATCTTATCCATTCACCTTTCCCGGATTAAACGCTTTTTTGCCCGGTGGCATGGTGCTACCGGCGATCACAAACGGTTAATTATGACACAAATTGACCTGAATGAATATACAGTATTGGAATGCATTACCCGGAGTGTTGTGTAACAATGTCTGGCCAGGTTTGTTTCCCGGAACCGAGGTCACAACATAGTAAAAGCGCTATTGGTAATGGTACAATCGCGCGTTTACACTTATTCAGAACGATTTTTTTCAGGAGACACGAACATGGCCAGCAGAGGCGTAAACAAGGTTATTCTCGTTGGTAATCTGGGTCAGGACCCGGAAGTACGCTACATGCCAAATGGTGGCGCAGTTGCCAACATTACGCTGGCTACTTCCGAATCCTGGCGTGATAAAGCGACCGGCGAGATGAAAGAACAGACTGAATGGCACCGCGTTGTGCTGTTCGGCAAACTGGCAGAAGTGGCCAGCGAATATCTGCGTAAAGGTTCTCAGGTTTATATCGAAGGTCAGCTGCGTACCCGTAAATGGACCGATCAATCCGGTCAGGATCGCTACACCACAGAAGTCGTGGTGAACGTTGGCGGCACCATGCAGATGCTGGGTGGTCGTCAGGGTGGTGGCGCTCCGGCAGGTGGCAATATCGGTGGTGGTCAGCCGCAGGGCGGTTGGGGTCAGCCACAGCAGCCGCAGGGTGGCAATCAGTTCAGCGGCGGCGCGCAGTCTCGCCCGCAGCAGTCCGCTCCGGCAGCGCCGTCTAACGAGCCGCCGATGGACTTTGATGATGACATTCCGTTCTAGGATTTACCTAAGACGTTTATGTAATTAATTATCTATCAGGCCCCTGTTAATACAGGGGCTTTTTATTTGCCGCGTCTCAAAAGTGTCAAATCGTAATTGATATCTTCCTAACATACTGTGTACCTTGCAATTATGTAAAGTGTATGGGGTATGGGCACATGAAGGATAACTACAAGGTTACAACATTTGTCATGGACAGTGGCGAGCGATACTGCATGGTGGTGGATCGTTCTTCTTGCCTTCCCGTGTATTACCCGACTCTTTTTTTAACAACCCAAATCCGCAACAGAGGGGATGCTTTTTCAACTATGCTAGCAGCAGCTAGCAACCTTGTTGTGCTGCTACGCTTCTTAGATAATCGTGGCATTGACCTAGAACAGCGATTTTTGACCAAAAATTTCTTCAAACCTTACGAACTGGACGATCTGCGGGATTTTGCTCAGCGCAAGCAGGGAAAGAAGCTGTTAGTTGCTTCTTCTACACCTTGGTTGGAAGATGCGAGTAGCGATACTGTTGATAACGGAACATTGCATTCCCGGCTGACAACATATGCCAAATATTTAGGTTGGTATGCAATGCATATTTTAAAGACGGCAGAACCGGGCGTTGTCGAACAGATCAATGAAATGTTGCAGCACATAAAGATACGTCGACCGTCGAAAAAGCGCAGAAACAGTGAATGGCAAGACAGGTCATTGAATGATGTGCAATTGGATACGCTATTTGAAGTTATCAAGCCGGGATCAGATTTAAATCCTTTCTCAATAGATGTTCAGCGTCGCAATCGGCTGATGATCTTACTTCTGTTTTATCTTGGTATTCGAGGTGGGGAATTGTTAAACATCAGAATACAAGATATTGATTTTAGTACTAACAGGATCCGTATATTTAGGCGAGCAGATGAGCTAGCTGATTCTAGAACCAATCAGCCCCATGCTAAAACGAGAGACCGGCTCTTGCCATTGGCTGAATCCCTAGTTCAAGAACTACATAGTTATATCATCCAAGATCGCCGGAAAGTCCGAAATGCAAAGAAAAATGACTACCTCTTTGTCACTTATAAGCTAGGGCCAACAGTTGGAAACCCTATCTCTAAAGGGGGATATCATAAAATCTTTTCCGTGGTCAGGGCTGTATCACCACAATTGTATGCAGCGACAGGGCATTCGTTCCGCCATACATGGAATCGAAAGTTTTCAGAAAGAATGGATGCCATGAATGAGCAAGTCAGCGAGGAACGCCAAGAGCAGCTCCGTTCTTACTTAATGGGTTGGAGAGATGGTTCGGGAACTGCAGCGACTTACAACAAGCGTTTCATTCAGCAAAAAGGGTTTGAGGCCGCTTTGGCATTGCAGGAAGGTAATGGCACTCGCTTGCCAAAGGACATGAAGAATGATGACGAGTAAGTTCCTACCGGCATTAGTGTCCGAGCGAATCTGTGCTAGGGCTAATGGCTACTTCTTTCACTTATATGATACATCGTGGATATTGGATAAAAATACCCACGCCACTCTTGTAGATATTCACCATTACTTGTCAGGTGAGGGGCTCAATGGCTGCCTACGCACGCTAGCATTTTATGCTTCTACTCAATCTGCTCCTCATACTCTGAACATTATTATGCGGTTTCAGCACATGCTGCGAGAGACTCATGCGAGAGAAATTACTGATACGGTATTGATTAATTATCGGGCGAGACTATTGCCTGCGACGGAATGGTATCTGGCAACTATACGTGGCTTTCTTCGAACTTGGCACCAGCTTGGTTATCCCGGTATCAGCAAAGATGTGATCAGTTTGTTGGATGGCTGGAGGCTGAAGGGTAATCGTAAGGGAGATGCGGTTAAGCGTCAGGATCCTCAAGAAGGGCCTCTGACGGATAATGAGCTGACAGCGTTTAACGAGGGGGCTGTTCGGGCTTATGAAAAGAGCTTAATTACCATAGCGGAGTTGGCTTTGGCACTTAGCATCAGTCATACAGGACGACGACCCATCCAGATCTCGCTGCTTCATGCAGTCGATGTGCTTTGCGGTAAAAATGGAAAGGGAGAGCCATTCTATGTTTTGAATGTGCCGCGAGCCAAGCAGCGCAGCAGTTCTTTTCGAATAAACTTCAAGCTCTTTGCGATATCACCAGAACTATGGGTAATTCTGAACACTCAGGCAAAGAATGCAATTGCAATGGTTGAGAATCGTCTGGGGTTTGAATTGCAGGAAGATGACCGACAGCAAATCCCTCTGTTTCCAGATCTTGATGTGTTAGCTACCGTCCAGTCTCCTTATGAATTCCGCCAACTGTTTGCTACCGACAAACTCCACATTCCCGCAGCAAAGATAACCAACACACTCCAGTACATCATAGAAAAATCTGATATCCGGTCAGAACGTACTGGTGAGCTATTACATATCAATGCTCGTCGTTTTCGCTATACCACGGGCACACGAGCTGCCAAGGAAGGATTTGGCGAATTGGTGATTGCGGAACTACTTGACCATACGGATACCCAAAACGCCGGCGTTTACATCAAGAACATTCCCGAACATGTGAAAAAGCTTGATGAGGCGGTTGGCTTCCAACTAGCACCATACGCCCAGGCCTTTGTCGGGGTACTTGTCGATTCAGAGAGGGACGCGCATCGAGGTAACGACCCTGCCAGTCGCATTAGGACCGAGATAGGCCATGGTGTAGGTACTTGTGGGGAGCATGGTTTTTGTGGTGCCAATGTTCCTATTCCTTGCTACACCTGCATGCATTTCCAGCCTTGGCTGGATGGCCCCCATGAGGATGTCTATCAGGGGCTGCTCAACGAGCGTGAACGGGTGAAAGAGATAACCGGCGATATCCAGATTGCTGCCATACTTGATCGCAGCATTATCGCGGTGGCAGATGTGATCATGCGTTGTGCAAAACGTCGTGAAGAGCTTAGTCCACAGGGAGCAATCGCCAATGGCTGAGATTTTCCAGTTTAAACCAAAGGCTACGCTGACAGCAGCACAAAACCTTGGAGTATTCATATCCAAGTGCCGAGTACAATTGATTGTATTCGGTTCCGATCTGAATTGGGAAGCTCCTGTTTGGCCAAACATAACAGTGTTTGCCAAGCTAGGCATTATTACGCGAACACCTATGCAGGGAGAGGTACAAGACCCTGCGTTCATTGATTTCGCCAAAGCCTATTTTCGTTACCAGCAGGGACATCATCCCACAGGGACAAAGAATGAAAGTAAGGCCCTCCGTGCGATTGAGGCGGCTTTAATTCAAGTAAATGGAAATGCAAATATTGATGGTCTGTCGATTTCAGTACTGGATGAAGCATCTGAATTGGCAAGGCAGCACTACTCTGATGGTGCTGCATATCATTGTGGCCGAGAGATTGAGCGGCTGGCTAAGTTTGTCGTTGAAAATCGACTTGTATCAAGTGCTGTGCAAAATTGGGTTAATCCCATTAGGCGTGCAGAGGACAAAAACAAAACAGGCAGAGAGGCTAAAAAAAATAGGGAAAAGAAACTACCGAGTGATATTGCCCTCAACGCGCTTGCGGAAATTTTTGCAAACGATCCAATGGATGAAAGAGACATATTTACAACATCGGTGTTTGCTATGCTGATGTCTGCTCCTTCGCGCATTTCTGAAGTGTTAGCACTTCCTGCAGATTGTGAGGTGTTTGAAACCGATAGCGAAGATATAGAACGCTATGGTTGGCGTTTCTTTGCAGGTAAAGGCTATGAAGGGGGCATTAAATGGATACCCACTGTAATGGTTGGCGTTGCTAAAACAGCTATCGCTAGAACCAAAATGTTATCTGAGAATGCTCGACAGCTGGCCAAGTGGATTGAGATACACCCGGATAAATTTTACCGCCATGCTAACTGTCCTGATGTCGCTGATGATGAGCCGTTGACAATGGAACAGTCTTGTATGGCTCTCGGTCTTGCTTGTAAATCCAAAAAACAATGTCGTTCTTCTCTCTTTAATCGAGGGTTAGCTCAAGAAGATGGTTCGCACACACTAAAAAGCCTGTGGCGCCATGCTATGGCGCGATTGCCTGATGGTTTTCCGTGGTTTGATAAAGACAAGGGAATTAAGTACAGCAATGCTTTGTTTGCACTTAATGTAAATCAGTTCCACGGGAATCGCCGATGTATACCGATTGAATTGTATAAACCAACCAATAACTTCTTTAATAATGATCTGACGCCTCGGGAGACTTTGAATGGAAAACATGCCAGTATCTTTGATCGCTATAATTACCATGCTGAAAACGGTGAACGGGTTAAATTAACCTCGCACCAAGCTCGGCACCTACTTAACACCATAGCTCAGCGTGGTGGGCTCTCAAACTTGGAAATTGCCAAGTGGTCTGGTCGGGCAGATATGAAACAGAATCGAGCTTACAACCACATGACTGAATATGAGTTGGTTGGCATGTCTGAACGCCTCGATCCCTCAAAAGGTCTATTTGGGCCTGCTGGAGATGTGGCTAAGCACCTTCCTGTGACTATTCAAGAGTTCAATACGTTAGATCATGCCGCAGTCCATGTGACGGAGTATGGCTACTGCGTGCATGATTACACCATGGGCCCTTGCGAGAAGTTCCGAGATTGCGTCAATTGTACTGAGCAGGTTTGTATCAAAGGCGAGGATACAGAAATATTGGATCGAATTAAGAAACGTTTGGTGAAGTCGGAACGAATGTTTTGTATTGCTGATGCAGCGGTAGAACGCGGCGAGATGGGGGCTGATCGCTGGTATCAATACCACAAGAAAACTGTCACCCGGCTTCGTGAGTTAGTCGCTATTTTAGAGAATCCAGACATTGAAAATGGTGCCCAGATTAAGCTCCGGGGCAATGATTTCAGCCAGCTTCGCCGTGTTGTCGCAAAGACGTCTATTGCGGCCATCAAGCAAAAAGGCAAAGAAAGTGAAGAAGCTGTGATGTTAGATGATTTGACAACTTTGTTAGGAGGTGGCCTTGGCTAAGCATCTGGACAATAGAGACATTAACGCCATCGTGAATCTAATTCGAGGATGGCAGGAACCAAAACTGTCCTGGTCAGTAATTTGTGAGGCGGCAGAACCATTGGTTGGAAAGTTGCCGTCAAGACAGTCCCTTAATGCACATGGGGCAATAGTGACTGCCTATCAAACAAAGAAAGAGGCGCTTAAAGGCCGTGGCCCCAAAAATCCGCGTCCAGCTAGTTTGAACATTGCAGCCGCTAGGATTGTGAATCTTGAAAGCGAAATCGAAGAGCTTAAGGAAGAGAACCGGAGGTACAAACAACAGTTTGTGATCTGGCAATACAATGCATACAAACATGGAATGACAGGACATCAACTCAATGCGCAGCTGACAAAGATTGACCGTGAGCGCTCTGATGGAGAAAGAAGATAGTTGCTGAGTACGATATCGAGGGTGCATTTCTCTGTGTAGGGGCAGTTATTTACAAAAAATAGGGGAATAATTAAATGGTCAAACCAAACTGGGATAACTTTAAAGCTAAATTTAATGAGAATCCTCAAGATAATTTTGAGTGGTTTTGCTACTTATTGTTCTGTCAAGAATTCAAAATACCCGCAGGTATATTTAGATATAAGAATCAATCTGGTATCGAAACTAATCCAATAACCAAAGATAATGAACTTATCGGTTGGCAATCTAAATTCTATGACACAAAATTGTCGGATAACAAAGCTGATCTTATAGAAATGATTGGGAAAAGCAAAAAGGCTTATCCAGGATTAAGTAAAATCATTTTCTATACTAATCAAGAGTGGGGGCAGGGGAGAAAGTCTCATGAACCTGAAGACGATAAGAACGCTGATAATTATTTTGAAACTGTCGGAAATAGTAACGATCCCAAAATAAAAATTGAAGTTGATCAGAAAGCATATGAGTCGGGTATCGAAATAGTATGGAGAGTTGCTAGTTTTTTTGAATCACCGTTTGTAATAGTTGAGAATGAAAAGATTGCAAAACATTTCTTCTCCCTTAATGAAAGCATCTTTGATTTATTAGAAGAAAAGCGCAAGCACACAGAAAATGTTTTATATGAAATTCAAACCAATATAGAGTTCAAAGACAGAAGTATTGAAATTGACAGACGACATTGCATTGAACTTCTACATGAGAATCTAGTTCAGAAAAAAATTGTCATCGTCAGCGGAGAAGGTGGGGTTGGAAAAACAGCAGTTATCAAAAAAATTTATGAAGCTGAAAAACAATGCACTCCTTTCTATGTCTTTAAGGCTAGTGAGTTTAAAAAAGACAGCATTAATGAGCTATTCGGTGCGCATGGCTTAGCCGATTTCTCTAATGCTCATCAAGACGAATTACGTAAAGTCATAGTCGTAGATTCTGCTGAAAAGCTTTTAGAATTGACCAATATCGATCCTTTTAAAGAATTCCTGACTGTTTTAATAAAGGATAAATGGCAGGTTATTTTCACAACCCGTAACAACTACTTGGCAGATCTGAACTATGCTTTCATAGATATTTATAAGATAACTCCTGGGAACTTAGTAATAAAGAACCTTGAACGCGACGAGCTAATAGAGTTATCTGATAATAATGGATTTAGCCTTCCTCAAGATGTTCGATTATTAGAACTAATCAAAAATCCATTTTATCTAAGTGAATATCTGAGGTTCTATACCGGTGAAAGCATCAATTATGCGAGCTTCAAAGAAAAGCTCTGGAATAAGATTGTCGTCAAAAATAAACCTTCTCGGGAGCAGTGTTTCTTAGCGACTGCTTTTCAGCGGGCTAGTGAGGGCCAATTTTTTGTCTCTCCGACATGTGATACTGGAATTTTAGATGCGTTAGTTAAAGACGGAATTGTCGGCTATGAAGCTGCTGGTTACTTCATTACACATGATATATATGAGGAATGGGCATTAGAAAAGAAAATTTCCGTCGATTATATCCGTAAAGCGAACAATAACGAGTTCTTCGAAAAGATAGGAGAATCACTTCCTGTTCGCCGTAGTTTTCGGAATTGGATATCTGAACGATTACTTTTAGATGACCAGTCCATAAAGCCTTTTATCGCAGAAATAGTCTGTGGAGAAGGAATATCAAAATTTTGGAAAGACGAGTTATGGGTAGCTGTCCTTCTTTCCGACAATTCAGGCATATTTTTTAATTACTTTAAACGATATTTACTTAGTAGTGACCAGAATCTTTTAAAAAGACTTACTTTCTTATTGAGGCTTGCTTGCAAGGACGTTGATTACGATCTGCTTAAACAGTTAGGTGTAAGTAATTCAGATCTACTTTCCATTAAATATGTTCTTACTAAGCCTAAGGGAACTGGTTGGCAGAGTGTGATCCAATTTATCCATGAAAATTTAGATGAAATTGGGTTCAGAAATATTAATTTTATACTTCCAGTGATTCAAGAGTGGAATCAAAGAAACAAAGTGGGTGAAACGACTCGATTATCTAGTTTGATAGCCCTAAAATATTATCAATGGACTATAGATGAGGATGTCTATTTATCCGGAAGGGATAATGAGAAAAATATTCTGCATACGATTCTTCATGGGGCGGCCATGATTAAACCTGAAATGGAAGAGATTTTAGTTAAGGTTCTAAAAAATAAGTGGAACGAGCACGGTACCCCATATTTCGATCTTATGACCTTAATCCTTACTGACTTAGATTCACATCCGGTTTGGGTATCTCTCCCGGAATATGTTCTACAATTGGCAGATCTGTTCTGGTATCGGCCACTTAAAGAAAAAGGCGAACGTTATCACCATATGGATATTGAAGATGAGTTCGGTCTATTTAGGTCTCATCATGACTATTATCCAGAAAGTCCATATCAGACTCCTATATATTGGTTACTACAATCACAGTTCAAAAAAACAATAGACTTTATTCTTGATTTTACGAACAAGACAACGATATGTTTTGCCCACTCCCGCTTTGCTAAAAACGAAATTGAAGAAGTCGATGTCTTTATTGAAGAAGGAAAGTTTATAAAGCAATATATATGCAATCGTCTGTGGTGCTCATATCGAGGAACACAGGTCTCTACCTACTTACTTTCATCAATTCATATGGCATTGGAAAAAATTTTTCTTGAGAATTTTAAAAATGCAGACTCGAAAGTGTTGGAAAGTTGGCTTCTCTTTTTGTTGAGAAATACCAAGTCAGCTTCTATCTCCGCAGTAGTTACTAGTATTGTACTTGCATTCCCTGAGAAGACATTCAATGTAGCTAAAGTACTATTCCAAACAAAGGATTTCTTCCATTTTGATATGAATCGAATGGTTCTAGACAGAACACATAAAAGTTCATTAATCTCCCTCAGGGATGGCTTTGGCGGTGCAGATTACAGAAACTCTTTGCACGAAGAAGATAGAATTAAAGCTTGCGATGATGTGCATAGAAATACTCATCTTGAAAATCTTGCCTTGCATTATCAAATTTTCAGAAGTGAAAATGTAACGGAGAAAGATGCCATAGAAAGGCAACAAGTGCTATGGGATATTTTCGACAAATACTATAATCAGCTTCCAGATGAAGCTCAAGAAACTGAAGCCGATAAGACGTGGAGGCTCTGCTTGGCAAGAATGGATCGGCGAAAGATGAATATAACTACTAAGGAGAAAGATGAAGGGATTGAGATATCATTCAATCCTGAGATTGACCCAAAACTAAAGCAATATAGTGAGGAAGCAATAAAGAAAAATTCCGAGCATATGAAGTATATGACGCTGAAGCTATGGGCAAGCTATAAAAGAGAAAAGGGTGAACGTTATAAGAATTATGGAATGTATGAGGACAATCCGCAAATTGCGATACAAGAGACCAAAGAAATAATAAACAAGCTTAATGAGGAGGAGGATGAAGATTTCCGACTATTAAACAGTAATATACCAGCAGACGTTTGTTCTATATTACTATTAGAGAATTTTAATCAGCTGAATAATGAAGAGAGAGAATACTGTAAAGATATTGTTCTAGCGTATTCTAAACTTCCGTTGAAGGAAGGCTATAATTATCAGGTGCTAGATGGAACAACCTCGGCAATTTCAGCCTTACCTGTGATTTATCATAATTATCCAGTCGAAAGGGAGACTATAAAAACAATATTACTTTTGACACTGTTTAATGACCACTCTATTGGAATGGCAAGTGGGCGCTACTCAGTATTTCCTAGTATGGTGATTCATAAATTATGGCTATACTATTTTGATGATATGCAGTCTCTATTGTTTGGTTTTTTGATTTTAAAGCCAAAATATGTAATCCTTTCAAGAAAAATCATTCATGAAAGTTATCGTCAAGCAGACTATGACATTAAAAAAATAAATATTAATAAGGTGTTTTTAAATAACTATAAGCATTGCATATCAAATGTCATCGATAATAAAATATCTATAGATGATTTGGGAGGTATCGATAAAGTTGATCTGCATATTTTGAACACGGCTTTCCAATTAATTCCAGTTGATACTGTCAATATTGAACATAAGCAATTGGTTTCCTTAATTGTTAAAAGATTTTCTACAAGCCTATTGTCAAGTGTTCGAGAAGATAGAGTTGATTACGCTCTTCGGCAGTCTTTCTTGGAAAGATTTGCCTACTTTACGCTTCATGCGCCCGTGAGCGATATTCCTGATTATATAAAACCTTTTCTTGAAGGTTTCAACGGTTCAGAGCCTATTTCAGAGTTATTTAAAAAATTTATTCTCGTCGAAGATAGATTAAATACTTACACCAAATTTTGGAAGGTTTGGGATTTGTTTTTTGATAAAGTGGTTACTTTGTGCAAGGATGGAGATAGGTATTGGTATGTAGATAAAATTATAAAAAGTTACCTTTTTGCTGAATCTCCATGGAAAGAAAATTCAAATGGTTGGCACACATTTAAAGATAACAATAGTCAATTCTTTTGCGATGTATCTAGGACTATGGGTCATTGCCCTTCAACTGTATATTCTCTTGCCAAATCATTGAATAACATTGCCAGTTGCTATCTTAATCAAGGTATAACCTGGCTTTCAGGAATATTGTCGGTTAATAAAAAGTTATGGGAAAATAAATTGGAAAATGATACTGTTTATTATTTGGAATGTTTGGTGAGGCGGTATATCAACACTGAGCGTGAGAGAATTAGACGAACCAAACAGTTGAAAGAAGAGGTCTTAGTAATATTAGATTTTTTGGTAGAGAAAGGATCGGTTGTTGGTTATATGTCACGGGAAAATATTCTGTGATGTAGTTGAAAATAATAGTTTTAATGAGAGTTTTTCCAATTTAGGCTCCAAGGATTGGAGCCTTTTATTATCGAAAAGATTAATATTTTATAAGTCAATCAGTAAAACGCAGCAAAGCTCGTTGCTCTTGAATGTTCACTCCGTGATGAATTCTTTGATTACCACAAAAATAACAAGAACAAGCACAAGGGGGGCAGTAAATTTTCCCTACAACTTTTTCAGTTTTAGCCAACACAATTCGATATGTTTTTCTCTTAGATTTTAACCGAGATATATGATGACGACGCCATGCCCGATTTCTAACCATTTCCATTCACTCCAATTTTCTACCGCGGTGTTATACCGCGCCCGTATCAATCTTTGGAGTTCGATATCGACCTGACCTTTCATGAATACCTCGGTATTTATCAATAAAGTGAGTGCTATATCATAGCTTATGGGATGAAAGTTTGCTAATTGGCACTTTTCAGCTTTAGGTAAAGTTGTCCTCAAGAAAGCTAATTTCTTGTTTATTAATGAAATTTCTATGTAGAAGTGTTAAAAATCTTGTTTTACCTTATCCATCGTTAAAACTTTACTTATTATATAAGGATCATAATTTCTTATACTCATAAGGCAAGTTATCAATTTGGAAATGTGGCTATCATCAGGAACAAGTATATATTTAATGTCATCGAAAGAAAAACTAATACCAAATTCAGAGAACTTTTTACTTAAGACGGCCTTCTGGTTAGGTTCCACCACTCGCTCTAAATTTAGGCTAGGCCATAAATCGCCAACAAATGGATGCGGTACATATCTCCATTCTTTTTCGTCAGCGTAGATATAATTCTCAATGGGTTTTTCGTTCGTCCTTTCTAATTTTCCTTTATAATTTTTCATATAACGTAATAAATTATAAAGGTCAGCGTACTCTTCTTTAAGGCTTTCAAAATACTTACGCTCTTTATTATCAGGGATATGCCTTTTCGACCATAGAGGAATTAACGCATCCTTTAGTTTTCTAATTCTTTTATTATACTTTGAAAATAATTCACTGCCTTGATTCATGTATAGAACAGGATGGAGATCATTTTTCTCAGCCCATTCTTTTGTTAACCCAAATCCAAATTCACCATATTTTTCACTATGATCTTTAATCTGAGACAGCTTGATGTCACAGAATGAAACCATTGGTACTGCGAAATTTCTTCTTCCTTTTACTCCGACTATGCGTTCACGGGCAAGGAAAGGTTTAAAATAGAGTTCTGTTAAAATGCTATAGAATGCCTCTTCATTTTTAGTAAAGTGAAACAACGTTGTTGGATGTAAACTATTAACTGCTTGTATAACTGTTTCTTGGTTTTCTATAGCACTCATATATTAACTGTTCCATAGTGTAAAACCTGACTTAGCAAAGGTTATCATAGTTGTCTTTGTACTGTAAGCACACTTGGTTTAGTTCCTCGCACTTTTTGAGATTTCCGGTTTTTTCATCTCTTCCCAATATCTATGCCAGATTGAATCAAAGGTCCGAGCTGGGTCACCAAAAAAGTAAAATTATGCACTTTGATAGTTTATATTTTAACTAAATTCTTAACAGTTCAATCATTCTCTATCTCTTATCTTCTGATAAAAAAGGTTTTTTTTACGATTTATAAGTATCAGGTTATCTGAACCGTTCTGATTTGTCATTAAAACAATAGGTTATATTGTTTTAAGGTGGATGATTAAAGCATCTGCCAGCCATAAAAAAGAAGCCTCCGTTATGGAGGCTTCTACGTATCAGGTCAAAATCATTGGCCATTGTGGCGGTGTCTGATTCATCTCTTCTATCATCACCGACTCGATGTTGTGCCAGATAGCGGTGATGTCCGCCATTGTGATGCCAAGCAACCCCATTGCGAACCAACAGGCGGAAACAACGCCCAGACCGCTGCTGATCACCGCAAGCCCGACATAATCAGACCGACGAAAACGGATGTTGAGTGTGCTGGCCAGAAACATCATTACGGCACTAAGAAGTTGCCAGCGAAGAAGAACCACGCCAGTGGTGAGGGTAGCCATCAAACAATTCCTCTGAAAAGAGCCGATGCCCTGGACAGCGCGGCGTTGTTCACGGGAGGCGTGGTACACTCTGGCTATCGCGGGGCTTGCAGAACACAAAAATGAAACACTCTGTTTGTTTCATTAATTTTGTGAACTATATCACAATTGATTGTTTGTTAGCCATATTAGGCCGTGACTTTTATTGCTGTACAGATTATGTGGTTTTTCAGTGGCATTAAGGGCATATCTTCCCGCCGCCTCTGCATTCCTGTAGGAAATTAATTTTGAATATCAATGAATTATTTTCATCCAGGTGACGATTAGAAAGGTATCAATTTCAAATCAGGCAAAAGTGCTATTTATACCGTAAGATTTATCTAAAGACGTCGGTACCCAGGGTTTTCACCTTGCAATGGCCGGGTATAAACAGGCAGGAAATTGATAGCAATGAGTCATCGTGCACGACACCAATTACTGGCGTTGCCGGGCATTATCTTTTTAGTTCTCTTTCCCATCATTCTTTCGCTATGGATTGCCTTCCTTTGGGCAAAATCAGAAGTGAATAATCAGCTCCGAACCTTTGCTCAACTGGCACTGGATAAATCCGAGCTGGTCATTCGCCAGGCAGATTTAGTGAGCGATGCAGCTGAACGCTATCAGGGGCAAGTTTGCACTCCAGCCCATCAAAAGCGAATGTTGAATATTATTCGTGGCTATCTTTATATTAATGAATTGATCTATGCCCGTGATAACCATTTTTTATGCTCATCGCTGATAGCGCCTGTAAACGGCTATACGATTGCACCGGCCGATTATAAGCGTGAACCTAACGTTTCTATCTATTATTACCGCGATACGCCTTTTTTCTCTGGCTATAAAATGACCTATATGCAGCGGGGAAATTATGTGGCGGTTATCAACCCTCTCTTCTGGAGTGAAGTGATGTCTGATGACCCGACATTGCAATGGGGTGTGTATGATACGGTGACGAAAACCTTTTTCTCGTTAAGCAAAGAGGCCTCGGCAGCAACGTTTTCTCCGCTGATTCATTTGAAGGATTTAACCGTACAAAGAAATGGCTATTTATATGCGACAGTTTATTCGACAAAACGCCCAATTGCAGCCATTGTTGCGACTTCATATCAACGTCTTATAACCCATTTTTATAATCATCTTATTTTTGCGTTGCCCGCCGGTATTTTGGGGAGTCTTGTTCTGCTATTACTCTGGCTACGTATTCGACAAAACTATTTATCTCCCAAACGTAAATTGCAACGCGCCCTCGAAAAACATCAACTTTGTCTTTATTACCAGCCAATAATCGATATCAAAACAGAAAAATGTATCGGCGCTGAAGCGTTGTTACGTTGGCTTGGTGAGCAGGGGCAAATAATGAATCCGGCAGAGTTTATTCCGCTGGCAGAAAAGGAGGGGATGATAGAACAGATAACTGATTATGTTATTGATAATGTCTTCCGCGATCTGGGCGATTACCTGGCAACACATGCAGATCGCTATGTTTCTATTAACCTGTCGGCCTCCGATTTTCATACGTCACGGTTGATAGCGCGAATCAATCAGAAAACAGAGCAATACGCGGTGCGTCCGCAGCAAATTAAATTTGAAGTGACTGAACATGCATTTCTTGATGTTGACAAAATGACGCCGATTATTCTGGCTTTCCGCCAGGCAGGTTACGAAGTGGCAATTGATGATTTTGGTATTGGCTACTCTAACTTGCATAACCTTAAATCATTGAATGTCGATATTTTGAAAATCGACAAATCGTTTGTTGAAACGCTGACCACCCACAAAACCAGTCATTTGATTGCGGAACACATCATCGAGCTGGCGCACAGCCTGGGGTTAAAAACGATCGCTGAAGGCGTCGAAACTGAGGAGCAGGTTAACTGGCTGCGCAAACGCGGCGTGCGCTATTGCCAGGGATGGTTCTTTGCGAAGGCGATGCCGCCGCAGGTGTTTATGCAATGGATGGAGCAATTACCCGCGCGGGAGTTAACGCGCGGGCAATAAAATTACAGGCGGTGGCGATAATCGCTGGGAGTGCGATCAAACTGCCGACGGAAAACGCGGGAGAAGGTCTGCTGCGAGACATAACCCAGGTCCATTGCGATATCAAAAATCGGACGCTCGGTGGTGCGCAACTCAACGGCGGCCAGTAACAGGCGGCGTTGGCGAATGTAATCGCCAAGCGTCTGATGCGTCACCGTGCGGAACATTCGTTGCAAGTACCACTTTGAATAGCCTGATTTTTTTGCGACTACATCAATGTTAAGCGGCTGGTCAATATGCTCGTCAATCCATGCGATAAGATCCTGAATAATTTTCTGATGGGACATAAATCTGCCTCTTTTCAGTGTTCAGTTCGTTAATTCATCTGTTGGGGAGTATAATTCCTCAAGTTAACTTGAGGTAAAGCGATTTATGGAAAAGAAATTACCCCGCATTAAAGCGCTGCTAACCCCCGGCGAAGTGGCGAAACGCAGCGGTGTGGCGGTATCGGCGCTGCATTTCTATGAAAGTAAAGGGTTGATTACCAGTATCCGTAACAGCGGCAATCAGCGGCGATATAAACGTGATGTGTTGCGATATGTTGCAATTATCAAAATTGCTCAGCGTATTGGCATTCCGCTGGCGACCATTGGTGAAGCGTTTGGCGTGTTGCCCGAAGGGCATACGTTAAGTGCGAAAGAGTGGAAACAGCTTTCGTCCCAATGGCGAGAAGAGTTGGATCGGCGCATTCATACCTTAGTGGCGCTGCGTGACGAACTGGACGGATGTATTGGTTGTGGCTGCCTTTCGCGCAGTGATTGCCCGTTGCGTAACCCGGGCGACCGCTTAGGAGAAGAAGGTACCGGCGCACGCTTGCTGGAAGATGAACAAAACTAAAGCGCCACAAGGGCGCTTTAGTTTGTTTTCCGGTCTTTGTCTTTCTCTCTATCCCGCTGGTACACAGGAGGGTTTCCCCCGACGTCAACACACCTCATTCGAGCACGTGGTGGAGGTTCCGGTTGGTGTTGATGCTTTAATTGTATGTCACCGACGTTTCTTCGCCAGTGTAAAAGTATACTTTTTAACCGCAATATTTTTGTCATCTCAGACGATTTTTTATCGCAATCCTGAACGGTATACGGCTCGATAACGCTGCAATCTTGCGCACCGACGATAACGTTTGCGCATCAATTGCCTGGTTTTTCATCGTCAAGACAATAAAAGAGAAAAAAGCAGCAAACTTCGGTTGAAAAAGCCGCTATGATCGCCGGATAATCGTTTGCTTTTTTTACCACCCGTTTTGTATGCGCGGAGCTAAACGTTTGCTTTTTTGCGACGCAGCAAATTGTCGCAAACCTGGAGCAGGAAGATAACGTTTCGCTGGCAGGGGATTGTCCGCCACGCATCTTGACGAAAATTAAACTCTCAGGGGATGTTTTCTTATGTCTACGCCATCAGCGCGTACCGGCGGTTCACTCGACGCCTGGTTTAAAATTTCACAACGTGGAAGCACTGTCCGTCAGGAAGTGGTTGCCGGGTTAACAACGTTTCTGGCGATGGTCTACTCGGTCATCGTCGTTCCAGGTATGTTGGGTAAAGCAGGCTTCCCGCCTGCGGCAGTTTTCGTTGCAACCTGTCTGGTTGCCGGACTCGGTTCTATCGTGATGGGTCTGTGGGCTAATCTGCCGTTGGCGATTGGTTGCGCCATCTCCCTGACGGCATTTACCGCATTCAGCCTGGTGCTGGGGCAACATATTAGCGTACCTGTCGCGCTGGGTGCCGTGTTCCTGATGGGTGTGCTGTTTACGGTAATTTCTGCCACGGGTATCCGTAGCTGGATTTTGCGCAACTTGCCGCACGGTGTGGCGCACGGCACGGGGATTGGTATCGGTCTGTTCCTGCTGCTCATTGCCGCTAACGGTGTCGGTCTGGTGATTAAAAACCCGCTTGATGGTCTGCCCGTTGCGCTGGGTGATTTCGCGACCTTCCCGGTGATTATGTCACTGGTAGGTCTGGCGGTGATCATCGGCCTGGAAAAACTGAAAGTCCCTGGTGGCATTCTGCTGACCATTATCGGTATCTCAATTGTCGGTTTGATCTTCGATCCTAACGTCCATTTCTCCGGCGTTTTCGCCATGCCTTCATTGAGCGATGAAAACGGCAACTCACTGATTGGCAGCCTGGACATTATGGGCGCGCTGAATCCTGTAGTCCTGCCAAGCGTTCTGGCGCTGGTAATGACGGCAGTATTTGATGCCACCGGAACTATCCGTGCCGTCGCCGGCCAGGCGAACCTGCTGGATAAAGATGGGCAAATTATCGACGGTGGGAAAGCACTGACCACTGACTCCATGAGCAGCGTTTTCTCTGGCCTGGTGGGTGCAGCTCCGGCAGCGGTATACATCGAGTCTGCGGCGGGTACGGCGGCGGGCGGTAAAACCGGTTTGACGGCTATCACCGTTGGCGTGCTGTTCCTGCTGATTCTGTTCCTCTCTCCGCTCTCTTACCTCGTTCCGGGGTATGCAACGGCTCCGGCGCTGATGTACGTTGGCCTGCTGATGCTGAGCAACGTGGCGAAAATCGACTTTGCTGATTTTGTTGATGCGATGGCGGGTCTGGTTACGGCGGTATTCATCGTGCTGACCTGTAACATCGTAACAGGCATCATGATCGGCTTCGCGACTCTGGTGATTGGTCGTCTGGTTTCCGGCGAATGGCGCAAGTTGAACATCGGTACGGTCGTTATCGCCGTGGCGCTGGTGACCTTCTATGCGGGTGGCTGGGCTATCTAATCTTTCATCGGATTCTGAAAACGGGTGGCAATGGCTGTAATGCCGATCAGTTAAGGATCAGTTGACCGATCCAGTGGCTG
>OAUB01000281.1_pt1 | contig 31781 bp, 21 predicted proteins | sample 1476121 | NCBI WGS metagenome assembly OAUB01 (sample SAMEA2579998, study PRJEB22360) | human gut metagenome | biome: human gut; feature: human-associated habitat; material: faeces | place: Denmark | collected 2008/2010
CGTCAAAGCCAAGGAATGGCTGCGTGATTATCTCCAAGAAAATGTCCGCAGCCCCTTATCTATGCTGCAGGCACCATGCACACGATGGACAAGGAAACAGCAATAACCGAAGCAAGGCAACGCTTCAAGGCATGGCGCTGCCGTCCAGATTCCTTTCTGTTCCTCCGTTAAACCCGCAACGGACGAACTTCAATTTCGAGCCCATTGTTTCCCCTCATAGATTCGCAATCTCCTTTTCGGGAGGTTACTGCATACAATCATACAATTGGGGACAAAAGAACAAAAAACGTTCATTTGCGGGGGCCGGTTAGCGTACGTTTTCTAGGCAAAAAGAAAAGCCCCGCAGCTATGCAGGGCTTTTCCAACGAGGCCATAAGAGAGGAAGAGAATAACCTCGTTTAATGGTTGACGAAGCGATTAGACCTCGCCAAGTATCTATTAGTTCAGACGCAGCTCAGTCGACGGAGCGAACAGGTGCATCTTGGCCGGGTCGATCTTGATCTTGACGGTCGCGCCAACCTTCGGCAGCGCACGCGGATTCACACGAATCGTGGTGAGCTTGTTCTGGTCGGACATGACCTGGGAAGCCTCAGCGGCGGAGCCATCGGTGATGATGTTGCCGTAGATGTAGCCATCGGAGCCCAGATCCTCGACGTTGACGACCTTCAGGGAGAAGGCGTTCGGGTCGTCAGCCGGGGCCAGACCAGCGTCCTCAGGACGGAAGCCGACCACGATCTGGCCGTTGTCTTCGGCGGTGAGCTTGTTGACGGCCTCAGCCGGCAGGTCCACGGTGTCCTCACCGATCTTCGCCTTGCCGTTGACCACCGGGTGGGTGTTCAGGTTCATCGACGGGGAGCCGATGAAGCCGGCGACGAAGACGTTGGCCGGGCGATCGTACAGCTCGGTCGGGGCGCCGACCTGCTGCAGGATACCGAGCTTGATGACGGCGATGCGATCGCCCATCGTCAGGGCCTCGGTCTGATCGTGGGTCACGTACAGGGTGGTGACACCCAGCTGGCGCTGCAGAGCAGCAATCTGGGTACGGGTCTGGACACGGAGCTTGGCGTCCAAGTTGGACAGCGGCTCATCCATGAGGAAGACCTTCGGCTCACGGACGATTGCACGGCCCATGGCCACACGCTGACGCTGACCACCGGACAGAGCCTTCGGCTTGCGGTCGAGGTACTCGGTCAGGTCGAGGATCTCAGCGGCCTTCTCGACGCGCTTGCGGATCTCGTCCTTCGGAGTGCCGGCGATCTTCAGGGCGAAGCCCATGTTGTCGGCAACGGTCATGTGCGGGTACAGAGCGTAGTTCTGGAACACCATTGCGATGTCGCGGTCCTTCGGCTGCATCGTGGTGACATCCTTGCCACCGATGAGGATGCGGCCCTTGTTGACCTCTTCCAGGCCGGCGAGCATACGAAGGGTCGTAGACTTACCACAGCCAGAAGGGCCGACGAGGACGAGGAACTCGCCATCCTTGATATCAAGATTCAGATCATCCACGGAGGGCTTATCGTTGCCCGGGTAGATACGAGTGACGTGGTCGAAAACGACTTCTGCCATAATTACTAATCCTTTCAGAGGCAGGTACGTGCCTCACGATCCGTTGTAAAGGGATTTGTTCTTTACTGTGCTTCCGCCCTCGCCACCGACGTACAACTTTGCTTTCGGAAACTGCAAGCTTCAGCGTTTACTTTTTTCCGGTTCAGTGAAGGTTCTCTTCGTTGAGCCGAGAACTACTATACACGGACCGTGGACCAAGGCAAGTGGCGTGTCTGAAAATGTAGTTAACTTTATGGGCGTTTCTGGGGGTGTTGTGTGGTCCGGCCCATGACACGCCTGTTTCTCGAACGTGCGAACCGGCACGCCCGGCGTAGAGCAGGCCTGCTCTTCCCGAACTGACGGATTCCATCAGTCGCCGACTAATGCAACACAGACTCGAAGGTGACGCCGTTGCGGGCGGCTTTGCGCTCGGCCTTGCGCTCCTCGGCGTTTTCGATGCGCTGGATGCGCAGCTGGCGCCAGTCCTCGCGCATGTCGCGGAAACGGTCGGCCAGCGTTACGTCATCGTTCTCGGCATCGCCATCAGTACCGCTGCCATCGGCCTTACCGAACGTGCCATCGGCCACCTTGGTGATGCCCAGCTTGAGCAGTCCGAGCAACTCACGCAACGTTTCCGGTACGGGCTCATCGCCCTCATCGGCGGACTTGGTCAGGCCCTCGATGCGACGACGAAGCGCGTCGGCGTCCTCGGGATCGATCTTGAGCCCGGCGATCAGCGACTGGCGCATGGTCTCGTAATCGAGGTTGGCAAAAAAATTCAGCTGTTGCAGCGTCATGAAGCCCTTGAGCTCGGGGAATCGGTGGACGATGTATTCCTCGCGGTCGTCGGCGGCGCGGGTCCAGTCGCGGGTGAGCTGCGGATCCCAGTTGGCGGTAATCGATCCCTCGCGCATGCGGTAGTGGTACAGCGCCTTGGGCAGACGGACCACGCGCGTGGCCTCGCCGATCACGTTGCAGATACGGGAGAGATCCTCGATTTTGCGCCCCACCGGGAAGGAGAATCCGGTGCCCTGATAGGTGGAGGCGGGTGCCAGGAAGGCCCAGAAATAGCCGTCGATCTCAGCCTTGACCTGCTTTTTGATGGCCTCGACCGGGGTCAGAACCTGCACCTCGGTGAAGTCGTTGTGGCGATAGTTGGACAGCAGCGGCTTGTTGTTCTCGGAGATGGTGTCGAACTGGAACATCACCAGATCGGCATCGTATTCACGCATGGCATTCAGGCAGTCCTCCACCAACGTGGGGGCCACGGTATCGTCGGAATCGGCGAAGTACAGGTAGGCGCCGGTGGCCCCGGCGATGCCGGCGTTGCGTGCGTCGGACAGTCCGCCGTTGGGCTTGTGAATCACCCGCACGCGCGGGTCGCGGGCGGCCCAAGCGTCGCACATGGCCGGGCAATTGTCGGGCGAGCCGTCGTCGACCAGCAGAATCTCCAGATTGGCGTACGTCTGCGCAGCAACGGACGCCACGCATTCGTCGAGGAATTTCTCGACCTTATATACCGGGATGATGATGCTGACCAACGGCTCCTGTTCCATATCTCCAGCGTAGCGCCGCCGTGCGAACGCGGCGGCGCTGCGGGTTCGCGGACCGCGAAACCCTTAGAAGTCCCAGTCGTCGTCATCGGTTTCTTCGGCTTTGCCCATCACGTAGGAGGAGCCGGAGCCGGAGAAGAAGTCGTGGTTTTCGTCGGCGTTCGGGCTCAGGGCGGCCAGGATCGCGGGGTTCACATCGCAAATCTCAGCCGGGAACAAAGCCGGGTAACCGAGGTTCATCAGCGCCTTGTTGCCGTTGTAGCGCAGGAACTTCTCGACGTCATCGGTCAGGCCCACGCGATCGTACAGCGACTGGGTGTACTCCACCTCGTTGTCGTACAGCTCGTTGAGCAGGTCGTACGTGTAGTCCTGCAGATCCAGGCGCTCGGCATCGCTCAGCTGGGCGATGCCCTTCTGGTACTTGTAGCCGATGTAGTAGCCGTGGACGGCCTCATCGCGGATAATCAGACGAATCACGTCGGCGGTGTTCGTCAGCTTGGCGTGCGCGGAGAAGTACATCGGCAGATAGAAGCCGGAGTAGAAGAGGAACGATTCGAGCAGGGTGGAGGCCACCTTGCGCTTGTACGGGTTGTCGCCCTCGTAATAGTCGAGCACGATCTCCGCCTTCTTCTGCAGGAACTCATTGTTCTCGCTCCAGTCGAATGCGGCATCGATCTGCTCGGTGGAGCACAGGGTGGAGAAGATGGACGAGTAGCTTTTGGCGTGCACGGATTCCATGAAGGCGATGTTGGTGTACACGGCCTCCTCGTGCGGGGTGAGCGCGTCCGGAATCAGGGAGACGGCGCCGACCGTGCCCTGGATGGTGTCAAGCAGGGTCAGGCCGGTGAAGACGCGCATGGTGAGCGTGTGCTCGTCCTCGGTCATCTTCTGCCAGCTGGGGATGTCGTTGGAGACGGGAACTTTTTCGGGCAGCCAGAAGTTGCCGGTCAGGCGGTCCCAGACCTCAAGGTCTTTCTCGTCTTCGAGGCGGTTCCAGTTGATTGCGGAGACGCGGTCGATGAGTTTCAGCGGTTTGCGCGGAATGGAGATAGGTGCCATGAGTAGTGTTCCTTTTACTCGTTGTCGTTATCGTCGTTGGATTTGTTTTCGAACTCCTCCGGCGCGGTCAGCCGGAGCAGTGCTCTATAGACGGTTCGTGACATTGTTGGTTCCTTAGATGGTGGAGCCCCCCTCAGTCCGCTTCGCGGCCAGCTCCCCTCTCTGAGGGGAGCTGTCGGCGTTAGCCGAGTGAGGGGAGTAACAACGGCTCTCTGGTTGTTCAATGCGTGCGGAGACCGCCGTCTGAGGCCGAAGGCGTACGAAGATACGTCGAGTGCCGAAGAAAGGCGGTATACGCTCCATCGAACGATCAGAGCATGCAGGAGACGCAGCCTTGGACCTCAGTGCCTTCCAGGGCTTGCTGGCGGATGCGGATGTAGTAGAGGGTTTTGATGCCCTTGCGCCAGGCGTAGATCTGAGCCTTGTTGAGGTCGCGGGTGGTGGCGGTGTCCGGGAAGAACAGCGTCAGCGACAGTCCCTGATCCACGTGCTGGGTGGCCTCGGCGTACGTGTCGACGATGGCCTTCCAGCCAATCTCGTAGGCGTCCTTATAGTACTCAAGGTTGTCGTTGGTCATGTAGGCGGCCGGGTAGTACACGCGCCCGATCTTGCCTTCCTTGCGAATCTCGATCTTGGAGGCGATCGGGTGAATCGAGCTCGTGGAATGGTTGATGTACGAGATCGAGCCGGTGGGCGGCACGGCCTGCAGGTTCTGGTTGTAGATGCCGTCCTTCAGAATCGCGTCGCGCAGGGCCTCCCAGTCGGCCGCAGTCGGGATCGCGATGCCGTACTGTTCGAACAGCGCACGGACCCGTTCGGTGCGCGGAGTGAGCGAACGACGACCATCGGTGTACTTGTCGAAGTAGTTGCCCTGGCCGGCCGGCTTGGCGTAGTCGCTCGTAGCGAAGCTGGCGAACGTGCGGCCATGCTCCACGGCGAGCGCGTGCGAGGCACGGTAGGCGTGGTAGGCCACGGTCATGAAGTACATGTCGGTGAAGTCGAGGCCCTCTTCAGAACCGTACTGGATGCCTTCGCGGGCCAGGAAGCCGTGCAGGTTCATCTGGCCGAGACCGATGGCGTGGCCCTCCTCATTGGCGCGGCGAATCGAAGGCACCGCGTTGATGCTGGTGTGCTCGGCCACCGAGGTGAGTGCGCGGATCGCCGTCTCCACCGTGTGGCCCAAGCCGCCATCCATCGCCTTAGCGATGTTGAGCGAACCTAGATTGCAGGAGATGTCGCGGCCGACATGCGCATACGTGAGGTCCTCGTTGTATGCGCTCGGCTCCTGAACCTGCAGGATTTCCGAGCACAGGTTGGACATGGTCACGCGACCTTCGATCGGGTTCGCGCGGTTGACCGTGTCCTCGAACACGATGTACGGGTAGCCGGATTCGAACTGCAGTTCGGCGATGGTGGTGAAGAACTTACGGGCGTCGATGTAGGTCTTCTTGATGCGGTCGTCGGCCACCATCTCGTCATAATGCTCGGTAACGGAGATGTCGGCGAACGGCTTGCCGTACACGCGCTCCACGTCGTACGGGCTGAACAGGGCCATCTGGGCCTTCTGTTTGGCCAGTTCGAACGTGATGTCCGGAATCACCACGCCAAGAGCCAGCGACTTGATGCGGATCTTCTCGTCCGCGTTCTCTCGCTTGGTATCCAGGAAGCGCAGGATATCAGGGTGGTGGGCGTTGAGGTACACCGCGCCCGCGCCCTGACGTGCGCCGAGCTGGTTGGCATAGGAGAAGGAGTCCTCCAGCAGCTTCATGACCGGAATCACGCCGCTGGACTGGTTCTCGATGTGCTTGATCGGGGCGCCGAGCTCGCGCAGGTTGCTCAGCAGCAGGGCCACGCCACCGCCGCGCTTGGAGAGCTGGAGGGCCGCGTTGATGCCGCGCGAAATCGACTCCATGTTGTCTTCGATGCGCACCAGGAAGCAGCTGACCGGTTCGCCACGCTGGGCCTTGCCGAGGTTCAGGAAGGTCGGGGTGGCGGGCTGGAAGCGGCCGGCAAGCATTTCGTCGGCGTATTCGATGGCCTGCTGCTCATTGCCGGCGGCGAGCTCCAGGGCCACAGCGGCGCAACGCTGCGGGAAGTCCTCAAGATAGAGGCGACCATCGAACGTCTTGAGCGCGTAGGACGTGTAGAACTTGAACGCACCAAGGAAAGTGCCGAACTCAAAGCCGGCGGATTCCACGTGCTCGTAGATGCGGTCGAGGAATTCAGCGGAGTACTGGTTGAAGACCGCAGGGTTGTAGTACTGGTTGCTGATCAGGTATTCGAGACGCTCGGCGGTGGAGGCGAACCGCTTGCTGTTGGTGGCCACGTGCCCTGTCACGTATTCGCGTTCGGCGGCCTTGTCTTTGTCGAACTGGATCTTGCCGTCGGCGTCATAGAGGTTGAGCATCGCGTTGAGCGCGTGGTAATCGTGCGCCGGGTCGTACTGTTCCGCTGCGGTGTCGGCAGTATTGTCGAGCGGCAGGCCGGTGGCGGTGAGGTCAGTCATTGGAAATCCTTGGAATATGGCAGAAGTGTGTTTACTCAGACAGTTGCTCCCCTCAGTCAACTTCGTTGACAGCTCCCCTCGGAGAGGGGAGCCAATACCTCGAGGGGGTCAAGATTTACTGTTCGGTGAAGAAGCGGACGAGGCCGTTTCGCACGGCGGCAGTGTCTTCCGGGGTGCCCATGAGTTCGTAACGGTAGAGGTAGGGCACCTTGCATTTGGCGGCGATGATGTCTCCGGCGGCACAGTAGGCCTCACCGAAATTGGTGTTGCCTGAGGCGATGACGCCGCGAATCCACTCGCGGTTGGCTGGATCGTTGAGGAAGCGTTTGACCTGAATCGGCACTGCTTTCTTGACCACGCCGCCGCCATAGGTGGGCACCATGATGACGTACGGTTCGCGGACGTTTAGCGCCGGGGCGGCGGCCCGCAACGGGATGCGGTAGACGTTGATGCCTTCGTCCTGCAAACGGCATCCGGCCACGAACCGTGCGGTGTTTTCGGAGGCCGACGAGAAGTAGACCAATGCGCCGATCGTCTTGCCTTCGGCCGCGAATTCGGGCTGGCTCAGACTCACGCGGACACCGTGGCGGCGGCGCGGTTGTCGGCGGCCACCTGCTGGGCGACTTCGCGAATCAGGTCGGGGCGGTAGCCGGTCCAGGAGTTGTCCGGCGTGATGACCACCGGAGCCTGCTGGAAACCGGCGGCCTGCAGCTGCTCAAGGGTGGAGGGGTTCTGCGTCAGGTCCACGGTTTCAAACGGCACACCCAGCTTGGTGAGCTGGCGCTTGGTGGCATCGCACTGCGGGCAATGCGGCTTGGTGAACACGGTGACGGTCATGGCGACTCCCCTTGATGTGGTTCTGATGAACAGTGAAGCGAAGGCCATATTACAGCGGTGTGATTTGAAATCAAGGCACTATATGTAGTGGCGCGTGTCACATAACAAACCTAGATATAGGGTTTTTCGTTGATATTCCGCCATTCCCATGCACCCCCGAAAATCGGCGTGCAGCGACCCGCCCAATCACGTGTGGCATTGTTCACATTTGCGTTTGAACCGCTCTTCGACTGATCCTCAACCGCCCTGCAACCGCCATCTTGAGTTTCGAGGGGCTGTTTTGACCCTTTCCGGAGATCTATCTCCGTTTCGAGGGGCTGGTACTCAAGTAAGCGCATCCCCAAAATGGCGGAATGACGGTGGGGCGAAGCCGTTTATACCCGTGTTCTAGCGGGCCACCAGCCCCTCGAAACGGGAGTAAACCTCTACGGAAGGCCAAATCAGCCCCTCGAAGCGGAGAACGGATACCTCGGCACCCCGTGTGGAGCCAGAAGGCCCGGCCGGATGTCCAAACGAGCATCCGGCCGGGCCTTAAAAGTAGTTGTTCAGTTATCAGAATCGATGCGGCGCGATACTACTCCGCGTCTTTACGGCTCCAACAGATCTTCGATGCGGCAGCCAAGCGTGCGGGCCAAAGCGAGCACGGTGGAGACGGCAGCTTTGCCAAGGTCTTTGCGGCGCTGCTCGTACATTTGGATGGAGCGCAGGGTAACGCCGGAGCGGCGGGGCAGCCCGCGGGGGGTGGGGGCCGCGGGCGCATTCTCGGGGTGCCAGCCCGGATTGGCTGAGTCCGGCGCGCACGCGGATCGTGTGCAGCCGGGAGTCGCCCTCGGTGCGATTATGGGCGGCCCGCTCGTCGTACACGTCGACGAATCGGCTTTCGTCGGCTTCGTGCAGAGTCGGGTGCAGTCGCACGATATCGTCGAGCGACAGCACATCGAGAATGTCCGAGAACCGCACTCCCCTGGCCCATTGGCAGTATGCGAGTACCCATCCGGCCCAGTATTCGGGTGTTGAGCCGGCGCGCAGTGCGGCTGGCGGCATATCGAGAATGCGCGCCCAACCGGTTTGCCGCATGATTTCGGCCACCAGCTCCTCGCCGGACATGCCACACACGTATTTGGGCGTGCCTCGCCCGAAAAGCGCGGCCGCCTCGGAGGTGGCGAAGAAGTCCATGAATAGGCCGACCGGCAACCCGCAATCGTTCAGCGCATAATCGAAGGCGCCGGCCAAGTTGGCCATGGCGTCCGGCAAGTATGTCTCATCATAGGCGGGGATCATCGTTGGTCACTTTCTCGCGGATGATGTCGCGCATGAACAGGCCGTCGAGATCGGCTTCTGCACTTTTGCGGCGGTAGGCTTCGCGAGCTGTGCGGTCGCGCTCGTTACGCAATCCGTGGTAGGTCGAAGCGCGGGCGATTTCGCAGCCTTGGAACCGCAGTGCCGCGAATGCCTGAGGACTGGCGAGTACGATCTGCTTGCCGAGCTCGCCCAACCGCATCGCCTCAGCGAGTTGGTCGATGGAAATCGCGTTATTGACAAAAGCGCGGGCGAACGAGAAATACGAATCGTCGGCACGATATCCGACGATGACGTCAGCCTGACTGGCATCCGGCAGAAACACTTGTTTCAGATATTCGATGCCTTGCGCGGCGACGGCGGTGGTCGGCTGGAAACGACGGTTTTCGACCAGCATGGCCAGCCAGTTCAGGATGGTGTAGGGCGGCTGGGACAGGTCCAGGAAGAGGAGCCCGTCCGTGGTCAACGTGTACCGATTCGCGAAACCGTCATCCATTCCCGCGCACGCCCATTCCTTGGCCAGCTCGACGCTGCGCGTGCAATAGAATCCGCGGCCATAATCGTTGTTCGGCTTGACCAGCCCGTATTCAGGATGCTTGATGACATGCGAAGAGCCATGCCACAGTTCGATCGATGCGGTCTCCATTGGCCGGCTCCTTCTCTCTCCTTACATATTCTTGATTATATCACTGTGGTGATAGTCATAAGGGAAATACGAGATGAAAAATACCGCTGTATACGTTCGTACACAACGTGAAATGTATACGAACGTATACAACACTGATGTCCGGAGTCATGCTCCGCAGTGGCGCAGCGGACGCGCCACTACAATCGGAATATGGGACTGAAGACGTGGAAGAAGTGGACGGACTGGCCGCTGATGGTGCTGTCCGTGGTGTTTCTGGTGGTGTATTCGTGGGAAATTCTCTCCCGCACGCATATCGCGCTGTGTGAAACCGTCATCAACGTGATCTGGGTGGTGTTCGTCGTCGATTATGTGGTCTCGCTGTGGTTGGCCGACGATCGCTGGCGGTGGTTCAAGCACAACCTGTTCACGCTGCTGACCATCGCGCTGCCGATGCTCCGGCCCTTGCGACTGTTGCGTTTGCTGACCGTGCTGCACGTGCTGAACCGCACCTCCGGCATGGCGGTGCGCGGGCGCATCACCGTATACGCGGTCGGCGCGGTGGGAATGCTCATGTACGTGGGCGCGCTGGCCGTGTATTCCGTGGAGCGCGGGGCGTCCGGATCCACGATCACCGACTTCGGCACGGCGTTGTGGTGGGCGTTCGTGACCGTGACCACCGTGGGATATGGCGACTTCTCGCCGGTCACCTTCCAAGGCAAGATCATTGCGGTGGTGCTGATGTTCACCGGCATCGCGTTGATCGGTATTGTGACGGCCACGCTGGCCTCGTGGATCGTGGATCAGGTCAATCTGGAGACGGATCGGCGCGAGGACGCTCGGGAGAAGGAAGTGGCCAAGGAAGCCGCGCAAGAGGCTATTGCAACATCAGCCAATCCCGAAATCGACCTATTGCGCGAGGAAGTGCGTGAGCTGACCGCTACGGTAGCCGGTCTGCGCACCGAACTTGAGCGACGTTGATTGGCGAAGCGGGACAAACAACGATTCTGCCAAGAAGGTCCGCGTCAGTTGTTGTCACCGCGGATTGCGGCAGAATCATTGTCGCCACGGCTGTTTTCTTCAGTCGGCTCAACCCAACTTTTGATAATTTTTATTTTTTTGATATTTTTGATAATTTTTATTTTAGGTTGATTCAGCGAGGAGGCGGTCCACATGAAGGCAAAGGAAAACCCATTCAAGCCAACGGCAGGAGGGGAACCGCCCCTGCTCATCGGCCGAGGCAAAGTTATCCGCGATTTCGAGAAAGGTCTCGATAACGGAGTCGGTGCCCCAGGGCACATTATGCTCGTCACCGGCGCTCGTGGAACCGGAAAAACCGTGATGCTCACTGTGTTCGGAGACCGGGCCAAAGCGCGCAGATGGGATGTCATCGAAGAAACGGCCTCTGCCGGACTATGCGAACGCCTTGTTGATGCCTTACGAACCGGGCGAGGGGCCCTTGACCACCTCACTATCCGACCATCGTTGACTTTTGCTGGAGCGGGCATCGGCCTCGGAGAAGCCGAACTATCCCCGAAGCGTATGCCCGAAACGTTGAGAAGTGCCATTGCCGGACGGTTGGATGCGCTTGAGAAGCGCCATGCTGGGTTGCTTATCACCATTGATGAGACTCAAGCGGCTGAGCGATCCGACATGATTGCCATCGCCACTGCCATACAGCATCAAATCAGGGAACGACGCAATATCGCCATCGTGTTCGCCGGTCTCCCACAGATGATTTCTGATTTGTTCAATGACGAAGTCATCACGTTCCTACGTCGCGCGAAAACGAACATACTCACAGATATTCCTCTTGATGAAGTGCGCGATGCTTTCGCCACAACATTCCGCGCCTCCGGCATGTCCATCACCGACGCTCAATTAAGCACTGCAGCCAATGTGACAGCCGGATACCCCTATATGATTCAACTGGTTGGCTACCATATCTGGGATGCCGCAGACATGCGGGACTCGGATACCATCATCGACGCTGATGTTACGGCAGGTATCGAGGAAGCACGTATTGACCTTGATAACGCCGTGTGCATCCCGGAGTTGCAAGGCTTATCCAAAAACGACCGTAAGTATCTCGAAGCCATGGCAGCGTCAGATGGCCCCTCTCCCACCGTGAGTGTTGCACAGCGCATGGGCAAAACGCCTAACTATGCCGCCACCTACCGCAAACGCCTCCTTGACGCCTTCGTTATCCGCGAAACAGAACGAGGCGAAGTCGATTTTGCCGTGCCCTTCCTGCGCGAATACTTGCGTCGGAATCAGTAATCGGCACAATGCACAGTATCGATATATTCCGTTCCATATAATGACTTTTCGCATTCAGATACACAATGGACGGCCTGTTGAGTAGCACTCAGCAGGCCGTCCATTCTATTTAGCTATTCAGTTATCGGAGACACACCTCAGGCCTTGACCGGAGCGCCAGCGACCTGCTGGGAGGCCATCACGCCGAACAGGTAGCCGTCTTCGGAGAAGTATTCGAAGGTACGACCGGCGAAGTCGCGGCATTCGAATCTGATATCGTTATCGATTCGATCAGCGGCTCACGATACTGCCCTTGCATCGCTGTGCCACTGTTGAATGTGCCCGGCTGGCTCACCTTTGGGTCACCGCCGACACATCCTTGATGCCGATGGTTATAGAGTCGCAAATTCACGACTGGCGCACCTGCCCACGCACCTATCCTGTCATTTCGAGCGCATAATTTGCTACCACATCCGGTCAGGGCAATCGACCTTAATGGCGTAAACGGCACTTCTCAATACGTAAACGGCACTTATTCTTGGCTCCCCTCTCAGAGAGGGGAGCCAAGAAATATCAAGCTCGGCCTCCCAGGAGAGAGCCAGAATAATGCACCAGCAAGGCATTAGGATGGAGGGCATGAGCGATTTGAACGCGTTGAATCTTGAGCCCGGCGAAGTGGTTGGTGGGTATACGCTGATCTCCCGGCTCGGCTCAGGAGCTATGGGGTCGGTGTGGCGGGTGCGCGACGACGGCGGCACCACCTATGCCATGAAGATTCTGCGCGACTCCCTGACCGACGAGTCAGTGGCAGGCTCCGGCTCTGCGTCCACGGCCCTGCACGACCCCGACCTCAAGCCCGATGTCACGCCGCGCGAGCGCCTGCGGCGCGAGGCCATGGCCTTGAAGAAGATCAATCATCCGGGTGTGTGCGGCATCGTGGATATGGAACTCGACGATACGTTGGCGTTCATCGTCACTGAACTCATCGAGGGCAAGAATCTTAAGGATGATGTGGCCGCCAATGGCCGGTATGTGGGCGACGATCTGGAACGCTTGGCCCGCAAGCTCATCGAAGCCACCAAAGCCGTACATGCGGCCGGCATCGTCCATCGCGACATCAAACCCACCAATGTGATGGTGTCGGCCGCCGGACCGGTATTGGTCGATTTCGGTATCGCGATGGGCGAGGGCGAAAGTCACGTGACCCGCACCGGCCTAGTGATGGGTACACCCGGATTCATCGCACCCGAGATTATTGACGGTGCCGAATCCGACGACGCCACCGATTGGTGGTCGGTGGCGTCCGTGCTCGCTTTTGCCGCAACCGGCGCGCCTGTGTTCGGCACCAAGCCGATGATGGCGGTACTTGAGCGCGAGGCCTCGGGCAACGCGAATCTTTCCGGACTACCGGCCGGCACATTGGCTGCCTTCCGTTCTGCACTGGACCCGGATCGCAGGGATCGTTGCACGCCGGATCAATTGCTGAATGCCATCGCCTTGGATGCGTTGAATCCCAACGCTTGGCAGGGCGAGCAGGCGGGACCGTTCGCCGCGGGAGCCGTGGCTGGACAACCGGCTGCGATCGTTGCCGAAGCCGCGGAGGCGATGCCCCCTTTTGGCGCGGCCGGCGGCGTTGACCGCAATAATCCCCGAACCATCTGGCGCGCGGCCGAGGAAGCCGCTGAGGCTCCCACCATGGCCGTGTTCTCCGGCAATAAGGGCGATAACGGCGATGGCGAAACCGCCGTATTCTCGCCGGCTGGCGCCGCTACCGCCACGCTGCCCTTAGCCGATATGCCGCCACGTCCGCCGGCCGGTGCGGAGCAGGCCACGCAACTGTTGCCCGACGCTGCTGCCGATTTCACCGACGACGCCGGCACGCAGGTACTCACCGGCGCGACCACACCGATGCCGGACCAAACCACGCCGCTGGCCGAGCGCACCACCGTACTCCCCACGCCGCAGCCGTCATCATTCCCCCCGTCCGGCACCGCCCAGAGCAGCTGGGATCCCGCAAGCAACCAGCCCACAGCGGTGGACCCCGCCATTCGCCCGGCATTGCAGCGCATCATCGACCAAACCGCCCAAGCGGCCCCCACCGAAACCATGGTCCAAAATCCTCCCATGCCCAATCCGGTGGACGTGAAGCGAGGGGAATATCTGCAGCGCGGCACCCTGCCATTGATCCTGCTGGCGGCGCCGCTGGCGGCACTGGCGGCAAATGCTCCGCTCGTGGCCATCATCGCGGCCACTGCGTTGTTGTGGCTACTGCTCACCCTGGCCTATAACACCGAACCCCAGCTTGAGCGCGAGGGCAAACGCGGCGGCGAGCGCAAAAACTCCGATTCGTGGATTCGCGTGGCGACTTTTCCCTGGCATCTGGTCAAAGCCCTGCTGCTGGCCATTCCCCGCATACTGCTGCTAGTCATCATCTATATGGCGGGAACCGCCGTGGCCACCGCGGCTCTGGCACTGCCCGTTCACACCATCTCCTGGTATTTCACCGCGGATTGGGGTATTCCGGTGCCGTTGCTCAATGATGTGCCGTTCTCCGCTTCCGGGCTGGCGCTGGGCGGTTTCATGGCCATCGGCTGGCTGGTCACTGTGTTCGCCCCACAGTCGATGATGATTCGGCTGGGGGGCGGCGTACTGCGCGGGCTCAAACACAGTCGCCCGGCGGGCGCGCCATCCACCGAAGTGGGTGGGGCTCCACCTGCTCCAGTGGCGCCGGCGCCCAAGGGCGGCGGGCGCGGCACCGTGCTGTTCACCATATGGGCCATCATCACCGTGGCCTTGTGCGCGATGCCGATTCTGGGCATGCCGATCAACTGGATGCCGTTCGCCTAGAGCGGGGCGGAATCTCACACATCAGCCATCCGCACACATGGCCGTTGTGTATCCGATACGTTCGTTCCGTCACACTTTTACAGGGAATTCACCTCAGATCAGCTCTGGGCGCAGTCCTCCTCAGGCCCGGTCATTATGATGGGGCCCAAACATTGAAGCGATTGCAAGGGGATAGCTATGTCAGATCCGAAGCGTCAGGCCAAGCGTGCCACACGCGCTGAGCGCCGAGCGGCCGAGGAGGCCGCCCAGCAGGCACGGGCCGAGCAGGCAGCCAAGGAGCATAAGCAGCAGACCATCATCGGCTGCATTGTGGTGGCCATTATTGTGGTGCTGGTGGCCATCGCTGGATTCGCCGTATACAAGGCTATGCGGCCGTCCAACACCAGCAGCAGTAGCCAGCAAAGCAACATGACCGTGGACGAGGCCTATAGCAAGCTCAAGAAAGTCAGTACCCAGCCGGCTAACGCCGACGACAAGGCCGGCTTCGTAATCTCCAACAAAGGGTATGGCCAGAAAGCCGAGGGGGCTCCCACCGTATCCATCTACATGGAACCGCTGTGCCCCGGCTGCGCCTCGGTGAACCGCCAACTCGACCCGACGCTCGTCAAGCTGATGAACGCAGGCCAGCTCAACATCGATTTGCACTTCCTCAATTTCCAGAACAACAAGAGCTCCGACAACTACTCCAACCGCGTGTTCAACGGTGCCATCTACATTGCCGAGCATGATGACGATCCCGACCACCTCATGAGCTACCTCTCCAACATCTACGCTGAGGATTTCCAGCCGGGCGAATTGTCCAATTACGAGCCGGTAAACAACGCCAAGCTGGAGAAGCAGGCCGTCAAGGCCGGTGTGAGCGAGGATGTGGCCGCCGCGGCGTTCAGCGGCAAGAACGAATACCTCGACTGGCTCACCGCCTCCAACAACTACACGATCCTGCGCCCCGAACTGTTCAACAGCTCCGGCGCCTTCTCCTCCCCCACACTCACCATCAACGGCGAATACTGGGATCTGAAGCAGCTCACGCTGGCGGACACGAATATGGTGGACGGCTTCCTCAAGTCCATTGGGCTGGATGCTGACCAGGTAGGCGTGGAAGGCAAAATGCCATCCATCGGTGCCAGCGGAAAGCCGATTTCGGTCGCCTCCTGATGCTGCGTGGCCGAATAAGTTGACGCCGCGACATATGCAATACCGCCTGCGGCTCGGCTTAAATTGACCACTCGGGAAGTACCGGTATACTAGTCATTTGTTCGCAACGATTTACGCGTTAAGAACAATCGCCTCTTTAGCTCAGATGGCCAGAGCGGCCGCCTTGTAAGCGGCAGGTCGTCGGTTCGATCCCGACAAGAGGCTCGTCGCGCAGAAAAAATGGCGTATTATGTGATACGTAGACTTTTCTACGCATATAATTCTTACCTTGGGTAAGTACTCCAGGAGCCTTCCCCCAATTATGGGCTTCCTGGAATGAGGGCGGAGCGTCCCCCAACCAGCTCCGCGCCTTCAAGGGGGCGGGAACATCCCCTTCTCTCCCGCCCCCCTTTTCTTTTCTTTTTTTGAGCTCAGAACAATCTGACGAGCAGGAATGGTGACGGTGGCCGGTGAAACCGCAGTACGGGCCGGAACAACCGTTACGATGGGTGGCGTAATCGTTCACCCAGCAGGAAGAGTATGGCAATGGCACGGCGTTGGACCCCGCAGCGGTTTGTTACACTGCGTCGCATCCGCGTAATCGCCTGTATCGCGGCGACCAGTATCGCGCTGGCTGGATCATTCGCGTTCACCGCGCGTAAATCCGTGGCCCTGAACATCAACGGGCAAACCACCCAAGTCACCACATATGCGATGACGGCCACCCGTCTTCTGGAGGAACAAGGGGTGGATATCAAGACCCACGATATCGTGACCACCTCGTCCGGCGACCAGCTCGCCAATCATGCCGTGGTCACCGTACAGTCCGCCTACCAGACCACCATCAACATCGACGGCACCGCCGTGCCGTTCTGGACCGTGGCCACCAGCGCCGACCAGCTACTGGGATTTTTCGAGGAAAACCAGAACAACGCCGCGAAGATCACCGTCGACATCAAGAACGTGTACAACCAGCTCACCGGCGGCCTGGTGATCAACCAGTCCGGGCCGGTCACCGTCATCGCCGACGGCAAAAGCTCGGTGGCCCCCAATGGCAAGCTGCCGGCCGCCTCCATCCTCGATTCCAAGGGCATCGTGCTCAACAAGGAGGATCGCGTCAGCGTTGAGAAAGACAGCGACGAGACCATTCTGCGCGTACGCCGCGTGACCCACGGCGAGGAGACGCGCACGTCCGTGATTCCGTTCTCCACCCAGACCATCATCGACCCGAATCTGGCTGAAGGGCAGGCCGATGTGCGCCAGCAGGGCGTCAACGGCGAGAAGACGCAGGTGTACGACGTCACCTATGTGGATGGCGTGGCCGAATCGGAGACGCTGAAATCGGAGACCGTCACCTCGATGGCCATCGACCAGATTATCGCCGTAGGCGCCGCCAAGTCTGATACCGATAAAGGTTCCGATAAGAAATCCGACTCCGCCGATAACGGCAAGGCCGATTCCGGTTCCAACAATCAGCACGAGTCGTCCAACAACAATGCCGGCAACACCGGCGGCAACAACTCCGGCAACACCGGCAATTCCGGCAACACCGGCGGCAACAACTCCGGCAACACCGGCAATTCCGGCAACACCGGCGGCAACAACTCCGGCAACACCGGCAATTCCGGTAACACTGGCAACACCGGTAACACCGGCAACTCCGGCAACACTGGTAACACCGGCGGCGGTACGAACAACAATTCCGGCTCTTCTGGCTCCGATTCAGGCACAACCACCACGCCCTCCGGCCGCCTGTGGCACGCCACCGTAGCCCAGGCTCAGGCCTATGCCGCCGGTGCCGCCGCGCAGCGCGGGTGGACAGGCAACGACTGGGATTGTCTGGTCAAACTATGGACCCGCGAGTCCAGTTGGCTGTGGTATGCCGAAAACGCGAGCTCCGGTGCCTACGGCATTCCTCAGTCGCTACCAGCAGACAAAATGGCTGCGTTCGGTGCCAATTACCGTGACGATGCCGCCGTACAGATCGATTGGGGTCTGTGGTACATCGCACAAGCCTACGGCAGCCCGTCCAAGGCATGGCAACATTCCGAACAAGTCGGTTGGTACTGATCGGTTACGAAGCCCACAAGGAACACACGCTTATGAACGACACCATTCCCGCCACTGGTCACCTGTTAGGTGCCGCCGATATCCGTCGTATCGCGGCCGATGCCGGCATCAGCCCCACCAAGAAATTCGGGCAGAACTTCGTCATCGACCCCGGCACGGTCCGTCGTATCGTACGCGAGGCGGGAGTGACCGCTGCCGATCATGTCATGGAAGTCGGCCCCGGCCTGGGATCGTTGACGCTGGCGATTTTGGAAACCGGCGCCACCATGACCGCAGTCGAAATCGATCCGCCGCTGGCCGAACGACTGCCGGGCACAGTCGCCGAATTCATGCCCGAAGCCACGTCACGACTCACCGTCGTCAATCGGGATGCCTTAACCGTCACCCCGGAGAACGTGCCTGATTTCAGCGATGACGCATCGTTTACGCTGGTCGCCAATCTGCCGTACAACGTGGCCACGCCGATTCTGCTCACGCTGTTGGAGCGTTTCGACAACCTCGGCTCGTTCTTGGTGATGGTGCAAAAAGAGGTGGCCGACAGACTCGCCGCCAAGCCCGGTTCCAAGATCTACGGCACGCCGAGCGTGAAGCTCGCCTGGTATGGCACCGCCGAACGGGTGGGCACCATCGGCCGCAATGTGTTCTGGCCGGCTCCCAATGTGGATTCCGCGCTCGTCAGATTCACCCGGTATCAGGCCGATGACCCGGCTGCCCCGGGAACTGCGAACAGCACAGACGACGGCACACAACGGGAACTCGTATTTCGTCTGATCGATGCGGCATTCGGTCAGCGTCGCAAGACCCTGCACGCGGCATTGAAGACCATTGCGCCCTCCGAGGCATTCTCCATCGCCGGCATCGATCCGACCCGTCGAGGAGAGACGCTCACCATCGCCGAATTCACCGCTCTGGCCAAGGCCATCGAATCGTGTGGAGATGGAGATGAGGCACAATGAGTCCGGTAATCTCACATCCACGCTCAGCCGCTGCCCGACATCAGTCCGATGAGCTCTCCCCCATCACCATTACGGTGGATTGCCCGGCGAAAACCAATCTCACCTTGGAAGTGGGACCTGCTCACGACGAATGGGGCGGACGCCACGAACTGGACACCATCTACTGCGCAATCGGCGTATACGACACCGTCACCGCAACCGCCAAGCAACCCGGAGCAGGATTCTCTCTGGAGCTCGAAGGCGCTTATTTGGGCGACTTGGCCTCCTCACGCAGCGACATGCGCCGCAACCATGCGGTACTGGCCCTCTTCGCCATGGCCCAGGCGGCCGAGCGCGAGCCGGATGTGGCGTTGACCATCACCAAGCGCATTCCCGTGGGTGCCGGACTAGGCGGCGGTTCAGCCGACGCCGCGGCGACCATGCTGGCGGTCAATCGTCTCTGGGAGCTGAACTGGCCTATAGAGCGTCTGCGCACCATTGCTGCCACGTTGGGCGCGGACATGCCGTTCTGCCTGACCGGTGGCCTTGCATACGGCACCGGTTTCGGCGAACGCATCACGGATATCGCCCCCGGCAGCCGCGATGAGCTGGCGCTGATAGAACAGGGATTCAGCGGCGAAGTATTGGTCGGCGCATACCAGTCGCAACTCAGCACTCCTGAGGTCTACCACACCTTTGACCTCGTGGGAGCCGCAGAAGGCGACCGCAATCATCTGCAGGCTGCGGCAATCAGCCTGCATCCCCGCAGCGGGCAGGCCATCGACGCCGCCACGCAGGCGGGTGCCAGCCATGCATTCGTCTCCGGATCCGGCCCCTCAGTGGTCGCTTTCGCCGCCGACGAGGCAGCGGCACAACGCATTATCGAGGTGTGGCGCGATACAGCTGTGGTCGATCGTATTATTCGAGCCAAATCTCCCGAACACCCCAATATCGGCGTCAGACAGTGACGCTAAGGTAGCAACCAGCCACCCGACCCATGAAAGAAGTCCACCGATGACGTATCAGGTTGATGAACGTGAAGCCCGCAAGGCGTACGTGCGCCGCCGCCAGACCATCGTCTTTTCCATCAGCGGCGCGGTATTGGCAGTAGTGCTGGTCATAGCCCTACTGTTCAATTTCCACGTTTTCGGCCTCGGCGAAGTGGAGACTCCGGCCAGCCAGCCGAATTACGGCAACGCGGCGCCGTGCGCGGTCAAGGACAGCAGCGGCAAAGCGCAATACGTGTCCAACGCTTCGGTCGGCATTCGCGTGATGAACGGCACCTCTCACGGCCAATTCGCCAAGGCCGTGGGTGAAGCTTTGGCCAATCGTGGATTCAGCGTGCAGAAAATCGATAACTATTCCAGCACCGACGTTGAACGCACCACCATCTACTTCGGCAAGAACGCCATTAATCAGGCGTATACGCTGATCGGCAATTTCACCGACGCCACCATGATCATGACGGCTCGCGAGGATCAGCTCATCGATGTGGTCATCGGCGCCACGTTCAACGATCTGCAGGACACCAACTCCTCCCCGCAATCCGGTAAGACCATCACCAATATCGAGGGTTGCAAGGCCGCCGATAGCATGACCAAGCTGCCCGCCGACACCAAACACGACGCATACACGGCGCAGTAAGGCGCATACAGCTTCATCTTCGCGAAAAACCGTACGCTGACACGTATTCAGCGTACGGTTTTTTGGTATCGGACTAGTATCGGACTACTGAATCTCGGCGTACCAGCGCTTGAGTTCTTCGACGGCCACATCGTGGTCCACCGGACCGTTATCCAAGCGGTATTCCAGCATGTGCTTGTAGGCGCGGCCGATCATCGGGCCGGGCTCCAGGCCCAGCAACTCCATAATTTCGTTGCCGTCCAGATCCGGGCGGATCGCGTCGAAGTCCTCTTTCTTCTTGAGTTCGCGGACGCGCTCCTCCATCTCATCCATGGCCTGGGAGAAGATCATCGCCTTGCGTTTGTTTTGTGTGGTGGCATCCGCACGCGTGAGCCTGTTCAGCCGCTCATAGAGGTGCCCGGCATCCTTGACATACCGGCGTACGGCCGAATCGGTCCACGGCTCGTCCACATAGCCGTGGAAGCGCAGGTGCATATTCACCAGTTCCGAGACGTCCTCGACCAGATGGTGGTCAAAACGCAGCGCCTTCAAACGCTTGCGGGTCATTTTGGCACCCACCGCGTCATGGTGGTGGAAGCTCACCTTGCCGCCCGGCTCGAACCGGCGGGTCTTCGGCTTGCCGATATCGTGCATCACGGCGGCCAAGCGCAGCGTCAGGTCGGGGGCGGGCACCGGGCCGTCCGGGCCGGTTTCCAGGGCGATAGCACGTTCGAGCACAATCATCGTGTGCTCGAAGACGTCCTTGTGGCGGTGGTGTTCGTCGATCTGCAATTGCAGGGCCGGAATTTCCGGGAAGACGATGTCCGCAAGACCGGATTCGACCAACGCCTCAAGGCCGGCGCGCGGACGGTCGGAGAGCAGCAGTTTGGTCAGTTCGTCGCGCACACGCTCGGCGGATACGATGTCGATGCGGTCGCGCATCGAGGTAATCGCCTCGGCCGCGTCCGGCGCGATACGGAAGCCCAGCTGGGCCACGAATCGCACGGCGCGCATCATACGCAACGGATCGTCGTCAAAGGACTGTCGCGGGTCCACCGGCGTGCGCAACACGCCCTTGGACAGATCACTGGCACCACCGAACGGGTCCACGAATTGCAGGTCGGGCACGCGCAGAGCCATCGCGTTGACGGTGAAGTCGCGGCGGGACAGGTCGCCCTCAAGCGTGTCGCCATAATTGACCTCGGGCTTACGCGAGTCCGGATCGTACGTGTCGGAGCGATAGGTGGTGACCTCCACCTTGACCTCGGTGCCGTCCGGTCGGCGGCGCATGGCACCCAGCGTGCCGAACTTGCGCCCCATGTCCCAGAAGCCGTCATGCCCCCACCGGCGCAGTATCGGCTCGAACTGCTCAGGCCGTGCGGATGAGCAGAAGTCCAAATCGTGGCTCTTTCTATGGAGCAGCAAATCCCTGACCGGGCCGCCGACCAATGCCAGCTCGTAACCCTGTTCGGCGAACAGTCGACCAAGTTCGATGGCTTCAGGCCATACTTCGAAATCCAATGGGCACCTTCCCGCGTGCGACGTTTTTCTGCCCTACCAGCATACCGTTACCCCACCTGCACACGGGGTTGAGTAAGGTGGAGAGTATGATTACGCCCGCCGACCTTGCCCGCATGCTGGGGCAAACACCAGATTCGGCGGATAGCCATACCCAAGACCACCTGCTGTATACGTCCGAAACTCCGCATCATTCCGCCGATTCGGGCGATTCTTCCGATGTCGGCGGCACCGCGAGCCACTCCACCAATCAGGCCGTTCATCAAGACGAAGTAGACGCAGTACCGACTGCGCAACATTCCGGTGTGCCTGGCACACCCGCAACGCCCGCCACACCCGAACCATCCGAATCCGAAATATCGGACGCCGCCAGCGACATGCCCGCACCGAAGCCGATGATGCCCACACCGGCCACCGTCTTCGGCATGCATGCCACCGTCACCATCGCCACTACCAGCGGCACTATCGAGGGGCAGGCTGATGGTATCGCCGGCGAGGCCGGTGCCGAGACGATTGCCGAGGTCGAGCCGATTATCGCCACGGCACAAACGTCCGTAACCATCGTCACGAACGATCCCGCGGCGACCGCTCACGCGGCCGTAGATGCTGCCGTTGCGGTCGCCAAGGCCGCCGCCGCGCACACCACAGCGATACCGACTCCGCGCGACGTGCTGATGCCGCCTGCGGCACGTACCGCACCGGCCGCAACGCCGGTCACCATGCCGGTCTCAGCGCCGTCTGCAGCACCAGTGAGGCCCGCAACGTCAGCGCATCCCACGCCGGCCACGGTCTTCGGCCGGCACCCGTCCGGAGATGTTGCCTCGCCGGAACCGGCAGTGCCGGTAGAACCGGTGACGCCATCCGGCCCGACTCCGGCCATGATGCCGCAACGCCGTACGTCGGACGGTCCGACCACATTCGCTTCACTGGATGCCCAGGAACTGCCGGTCGTACGCGAATATTCGGCAGGCGGTCTGATTTTCGATGACCAGAACCGCGTGGCCATTATCGCCCGTCATTCCCGCTCCGGCCATCTCGAATGGTGCTTGCCGAAGGGGCATATCGAAAAAGGCGAGACCCCGCAGCAGACCGCTGTGCGCGAAGTGCATGAAGAGACCGGCATCCTGGGCGAGGTGATCGATTCCATCGCCACCATCGACTACTGGTTCACCGGTACCACGCAGCGCGTGCACAAGCTGGTCCATCACTTCGCGCTCAAACAGACCGGCGGTGAACTGACGGTGGAAGGAGACCCGGATCATGAGGCGGAAGACGCCATCTGGGTGCGTTTTGAAGATTTGGATGACGTGTTGAGCTATCCCAACGAACGCAAAATCGCGTGGCTCTACGCCAGGAAGAAGAACAGGCAGGCAAACGAGTGAACCTACCCGGAGTCTTACGACATTGCACACGTCTGGCACACGCACTGGCGGCTGGCGTCGCCGTTGTGGCGATGCTGGCCGCTCCATTGACCGTCTACGCGAACGATACGACGGACACGACTGATTCATCCGATACGACGGACGCAACGGGCAATCAGACCGAGAATCAGCCCAAGCAGAGCATTGCCATCACGCAAAGCACCCCCATCGTCACCTCCAAATCGGGCTATCGTGTCACCGCGGTCATCAGCAATACGGACAGCACGGCCACGTCAAGCGGCACACTGCACCTGACCACCAATGCGTTGTTCACCTTTGTCTCGCGCACCGATATTCAGAATTGGGCCGAGAACAACGCCCCCATCCCAACCCCCAACGAGTTGGGTTCCGTTGACGTGCCATCGATTCCCGCCGGCGGCACTGCCACCGTCACCATCGAGGTGAACGCCAATCAGCAGACCCTTGCCTCCATAGGGAGTTGGGGACCGAAACCGCTGATGCTGTCGTATATCGTTGGCAATCAGATACTCGCCGATTTGCCGAGTTTTCTGACCCGATCTTCGGATGGGCTCAACACCGCGACAACACCGGCCATGAACCTGACCGTGGCCATGCCCTACACCGCCAGCGGCTGGCAGGTCGATAATAAGGCCATCAGCAATCGCATTGCCGAAACCACCACTTCCTCGACATCAACATCGTCCAAGTCCAACAGCACGGACAAGGCCGACAAGTCCGATAACGCCGACGCCAGCAACGCGGCCAAAGCCACTGATACGCAAGCCATATCCTTATCCGAACAGGATGCCGATACCGCGCGATCCCTTGGGCAGACATTCGCCAAGCACCGCTCGCTGCAAGTGATCGCGGATCCTCTGTATTGGCGTCAGTCCGCAGTGCAACCGTCCATTGCCGGCATCATGCAGCCCGCCGACTTCGACATCACCGCCTATACCGCACTGGACGATACCGCGGCCTACGAAAAGGCCGGCATCACCACTGAGCAGTGGAACGCCAAGCAGGCGGCCGCATGGTATGCCGACGGAGGCGACTCCGAAACACCCTCCGCGTACGCATGGCAGGGCAACAACTGTTGGACGTTGGATGCGCTGACCGCAGCACGCGAGCAGGGCTATGACACGGTGATTGCCGATGCCTCTTTCGATGCCGACCAGACTGAAGCCGTACACACAGGCACCTACGTGGTGCATACGCCTGCCGGCGATGTCACCGTGCTGAAGGAGCAATCGACCTTGGGCACGCTGGCCAAGGGCCAAGCCACCAGCACGGACGCGCGGGCCGAGTCCAGCGATGCCGGTCGGTTGGCCCGACTGATCGCTCAGAGCGCGTTCTACCAGATGGAACAGCCCTATACATCCCGATACCTGCTTATGACGTTCTCCCGCACCACGGAGGCCAGCTGGATCGATCAGGTGATGAGCGCCTTCGAGCAGGCGTCTTGGTTGAATCTGACGGACCTGAAGACCATGGCCAAGGCCGATCCGTACAATGTCAGCGATTCGGTCAATCCCGACAAGGCCGATGATGCCAACACCGCCAATACCCGGTCGGCATTGAGACAGTTGGCCGACAGCCGGCATGACATCATGCGCATGGCCACCTCCATATTGAGGAACGAGATTGATTCCGACGAGGTCTCGTCGTTGGACCCGCAGGCCCTGGCCCGGCAGGACGCCAATGACACCGCCTCGCATAGCAACGATCCGACGCAATGGATTGGCTCTTTACTGGCGCTGCATGACGATATGGCGCTGCGGTCCATGTCTGGCTCCCCCCAGCCGACAGCCACGCGAAAAGCCATGGTCAAAGCCACGAAAACACTGGCCAGCGATCTTCTGAACGGCGTACGCATCAACCCATCGGAATCAATATCCGTGTTCAGCGAATCCGCGAAAATGCCAATCACCGTCAGCAATGACCTTCCCTACGCCGTCAGCGTGCAGGTCAACTCACTGACTGACTCCATGCAGATCGTCACCTCGCGAACCGCTGACATCGATATTCCCTCGCATAGCGACGCTCAGGTGACCTTCACCATCCGCGTTTCCACTTCCGGCTCATCGACGGCCCATGTGTCGTTGACCGACCGGGAAGGCAACAGCTTCGGCAACACGCAGGACACCGCGATCACCAGTGTGATGCGCATCAGTGATGCCAGCGGCTTCATTATCATCGGCTTCGCCGTGCTACTGGGCATTATCGGCCTGTGGCGGCAGTTCCATCGGAAGAAGGACCCCGACGAATGAGTTCAAGCGTAGGTCGTAATTCCCTGATCATGGCCACGGGAACCGCTGCTTCCCGTGTGACCGGTCAGCTCCGCACGATTCTTCTCGCTGCGGCCATCGGCACCACCGGATTGGCGGCCAACGCCTATCAGGCCGGTTCCATGATTCCCCAATCCGTGTTCACGCTGGTGTCCGGCGGCATCTTCAACGCCGTGCTGGTGCCCCAGATCGTGCGCACGTTGAAAGAAAAAGACGCCCAAGAACGACTGAATCGCCTGATTACGTTGGCCATCGGCATCCTATTGGCCATGACCGTGGTGATGGCGGCGGCCAGCCCTCTGCTTGCCCGCCTGTACGTGGGTAGCGACGATCACCAGATGATAGCCCTGACCACCTCGTTCACCCTGTGGTGCATGCCTCAGGTGTTCTTCTACGGCCTGTATACGGTATTGGGTCAGATCCTGGCCGCCAAAGACCATTTCCTCACGTATGCGTGGAGCTCAACCGGTGCCAACATTATTAGTTGCGCCGGTTTTACTGGCTTTATTCTGCTGTTCAGCAAGGCCAATGAACAGCCCCTCGAATTCTGGACCGCCGACAAAATCGCGCTTACCGCAGGCACCTGGACTTTGGGCGTGGCCTTCCAAGCGCTGATACTGTTCCTGCCGCTGGCCCGTATCGGGTTCAAGTACAAACCCAGCTTCGGGCTTGGCGGCTTTGGACTCAGGTCTATGGGTCCCGTGGCGTTAGGCTCTTTGGGCGTGGTGATCACCAGTGAGATCTGCGGCATTATCCTTACCCGTATCGCCACATCCGCACCGCAGCGCGCCCACGAACTGACGGGTGCCAGCCTGTTCAGCGTGGCAGGCAACGCGACCTATCAGAATGCGTACACACTGTTCATCCTGCCCTATTCACTCATCGCCGTATCGGTATCCACGGCTATGTTCCCCAAAATCTCCCGTTCCATCGCAGCTGCGAATCTGGATGAGGCACGGCACGACCTGGTCAGCGCACTGAATAATGTGGGCCTGCTCATCATGTTCTTCGCCGCCGCCATGGTCGTGTTCCCCGAACCGATCATCCGTGCATTGCTTCCGTCCGTCTCGATGGACGAGACTATGTTGATCTCCTATGCGCTTATCGCCTTGTCTATGGGCATTCCATTGGGGTCGGCGTTCCTGCTGATCCAGCGCACGTTCTACGCCTTTGAGGACGGCCTTCACCCCTTCCTGTCCGCGGTGATGCAGTATGGATTCACCTCAATATTCATGATCATCGGCATGATGGTACTTCCTCCTGAGCATTGGGTACTCGGCATCGCCTGCTCGGTGACCCTCGGTGGATTACTGGCGTTGCCGCTGACGTTGATGATGTTGCGCCGCAAGTTCGAAGGCAATCTTGGCGGTCGGGAGATCACGAGGACATATGCCAAGGCCATTGTGGCGGCACTGGCTTCCGGAGTTGTGGTCTGGCTGATCAAACGACCGGTAGTCGCACTGCTCGGCGCGGATATTCGACCAGTAGGCGGGCACATGAGCTGGTGGTCTGCGCTGGCCATCTGCGTGGTGCTCACCATTGTGCTGGCCGTAGTATATGTGGCTGTGTTGTGGGTGGTACACACCCCGGAACTCATCAGCGCCTATCACTCGATACTGGCCCGTCTACACAAGACTCCGGCCAGTGAGGACGTTGCTGTGACAGCCCAGCCGGAAAAAAGTCGACGCTACGTAAATCAATCCTGAGACGGAGCCCGTCAAGGATAGCCCCGCACGTAGAATATCTAAGACCAATTTCGAACACCAATCACACGGAGCCGAACGCACTATGAAACCGCAACTCGGAGACACGATTCTCAACCGATACACCTTGGTATCATCGTTGCGTGAGGAGCCTGGCATTCAGGCATGGAAAGCCAACGACCGTGTGCTGGCAAAGGATTGCCAGCTGTTCATCATTACCGATCGCAGCGCTTTCGCCGCAATCGATAAGCTCGCTGGTCGCATCGCCGCCACTCGCCCTGATCGTGTGATTCCCATACTGAAATACCGTATGGAATCCGACGTACTTCTCATTGTCATGCCGGTGGATAGCGGCCAATGCCTGACTGACTACATGGCAGATACCGCCAAGCCGCTCAGCTACAGCGCCATCCGGTCGATTATCGGAGAATGCGCCGACGTGCTGCGCGAGGTCATTGCGGATACTCCCAGCGGCATCGTCATCACAACCGACACCGTTCGAGTGACTACCTCCGGTGTGCAAATTGCCGATGCACCATGTGCCACGATGCTGGCCGATACGTCCGCTACCGATCTGCGTACGGACGGTCCTGAACGGTATGCGATTCGCCAGCTTGCGGCATTACTCTATACCCTGCTGACACGCACGCCAAGCCAAGCGACACCCACATTCAATCTGCGTGCCTTGCCGCAAGACACCCCTGGCGAATTCCGCGTGATTTGCAAGCGTGGATTGGCCTTGAGCGAGCCCGACGATCATACGTTGCCAATGGCTGCCCTTGTAGAACTCGACGCCTTGTTGGGTAATTGGAAGCCGCTCTCTGAACTGAGCGATGCTGATATTGCTTTGCCGAGCGTGGAAAGCGATTGCTCGATTACCAAGGCGATACTGAAGCCTGCCAACGAGACTGATATCGTGCCTATTCCCAGCACGTTGATTAACAGCAGCAGTCTTCCGGAATTGTCTATTACCCCTTCCCTGCCGGTTCAGACGGCCGCCGTCCCCGCTCCGCACGCGATGTCACCGGTTCCTCTGCCTGATGGGTCCAGTACTGCTGACGGTAACCAGTCTCAGTCTGATGCCCGCCGTCTGTTTGACTTCAACCTTTCTGACGCCTGGGAGCACGAAAATCTTTCCGGTGAAGGCACCGGTGACTGGTACAGCGAAATGAATCCGGCCCCCATCGGCGGTCCGGGTGATAATACTCGGTTGACAGTGCCTATTGTTACCGGCGGTATTCCCGATGCCACCGTGGGAGAGACAACCAGTCGTATTCCCGTGTTCGACGCCAGCGGCCGTGCTGTGGCTCCTGGTGAGGAATCGCTGCGTGCCTTGGAAGAGGAGCAGGCCCGCATTGCCGAAGTAAGCGCCATTCCTCCGAGCTTCACACCGAAGGATGTGCCGGATGACGTGGATGACAGCAAGCTGCCCGATGAACATCTGTTCGGCAAACTGTCGACCAAGGTCGTTGCCATCATTGTGGCTCTGATATTGGTAGTGGCAGCGGCTGTTTGGGCAGTGCATGCGTTCCGATCCTCCGGAGACAATCCTGCCGATGCTTCCAGCAACTCCAGTGAAGGTGACTGGCCCGATATCAATGCTGACGCTGTGCCATTCGGTGGCAGCAAGAACGCGACGAACGGTGGCGCCACTGACGATTCCTCAAAGTCGAGTGATGCCACTCAGAGCGAATCCAGGGACTCGGCATCAGACAAGTCCAAGAAGTCCGAGACTGCTGATTCGTCGTCCAAGAAGACCAAGGCCAAGAAGTCCGGCGATAAGGATTCCAGCGCTGCTCCGCAACCGCGCCATGAGAACAACACGGCGTTTACGATTTCCAGCGCCAACTTCCTGTCGAATCCTGGCGGCCAATCCGGGTACGCATACTACATGCACCTTGACCAGCCGCAGGATGCGTACCGCATGGTTATCACCATCCGCACATCCGGTGGTAAGGGCTATATTCGCGCAAATACCACTGGGGACCCCACTCAAGGCAAGCAGGTGGCCGAATTCACCTTTGCTGAAGGTGGCACTACTGAGGTGAAGTTCACCAAAGCCGTCAAGACGCAGGATCTGCTGCTGTGGGTGCCATCGGATAGCCTGCCGCAGAACCAGCTGTACATCGAAAAGGTGGAGGTCTTCTAATCGGCATCTATGCCGATAACTGACCCAAGAAGGGGCGGTACCGTTCGCATACATTCGACGGTACCGCCCCTTCTTCGCATCTGGCTGAATGACACGGAATATCGTATGGGGGTGTGACAATGTTTCACGTGAAACATAACGTCATCATTATCGGTTCTGGTCCCGCTGGCTACACGGCCGCCATCTATCTTGGCCGCGCAGGTCTCAATCCTGTTATGGTCACTGGTGCGTTGTCGCCAGGTGGACAGTTGGTCAACACCACTGAGGTGGAGAACTTCCCCGGATTCCCGGAAGGTATTCTTGGCCCGGATCTTATGGATCGCATGAAGGAACAGGCCAAGCGCTTCGGTACAACCTATATCGCAGACGATGTCTCTTCCATCGAGGCGTGTGAGAGTGATTCGGTCAAGCCGACCTATCGTGTAACACTCTCCGATGACTCCCAATTGGAGGCATCGTCGCTTATCATCGCCACAGGGTCGTCATTCCGTAAGCTTGGGGTGCCCGGCGAACAGGAGCTGTCCGGACATGGCGTCTCGTACTGCGCCACCTGCGATGGCTTCTTCTTCAGGAACAAGCCTATCGTGGTCGTAGGCGGTGGCGATTCGGCTTTTGAAGAGGCATTATTCCTGACCCGGTTCGGTTCTTCGGTCACCTTGATTCACCGACGCGATAGCTTCCGCGCCTCGCAGATCATGGTGGACCGAGCCAAAGCCAATCCGACCATCACTCTGATGACCAACACAGTGGTGACCTCCATTACCGGCACCTCCTCCCCCACACAGAACACCGGTGCACCTATTGCCATTCCTGGCTTGACGCTCAAACGACCGGCTGTAGCACCGGCCAGTGTCAGCAGCATCGCCGTACGTAATGTGGTGACCGGAGAAGAAAGCACGCTGGACACCAACGCCGTATTCGTGGCTATCGGTCATACGCCAGCCACTGATTTTGCGGCCGGTGTTGTGGACCGTGACGATGATGGATATGTCGTGGTGCAGGGTGCCAGCACGGTGACCAGTGCGCCAGGCATCTTTGCTGCAGGCGATTGCGTGGATCGTACTTATCGTCAGGCGATCAGCGCAGCGGGCATGGGCTGCCGTGCAGCGCTGGATACGCAGGCCTATCTTACGGACTGATGGTGGCGGACTGATGGTGGCTTGCTGTTCTGGCTGCTGCCTGTGACATAGGAGCAACGCTAGGTCAGTGTTACAGCATGCCGCCCTTGGATAGTACGCACCGGTCAAAGGCATAGAAAGGCCCCTCAGGCGCGGAGAGGTTGGGGGCTGCGGACGTTTTCTTGGAGACTGAGCGAAAGGTTTCTCGTATGTTCAGTCTTGAGGAGCGTTCGAGGGCGGTGGAGCTATACCTCACAACGCCGATGACCACCGCGCAGGTGGTGGAGTGCCTGGGCTATCCGACCAGACAGTGCCTGGAACGCTGGCTGGCGATGGATCCCCGGTATGCTGGCCGTATGGCCAAACCCATAATTCCTCTGGAGACAAGACGGAAGGCGATCGAACTGGTGCTGGGCGGCATGCAGCAGAAGCAGGCCGCCAAACAGCTTGGCGTGAGCGTTGGTGCGGTGCACAACTGGGTCAGGGCGTACCGCAGGGGCGGCATGGCCGCGTTGCAGCCCCGGAACCAGAATGCCGCCCAGGGCGGGAAATCGGCGTCCGTCCGTCCTCGGGGCGGGGCGGATGCCGGGGGGCGGCGATGACGTGGAGGCGTTGCGCCGTAGGGTCGAGGAGCTGGAGTTGGAGAACGCGTTGATGCGGGAGGTGGTGGAGGCTCGCAGAAAAAGACCCAGGCGCCGACCTGCGGCGCCTGTCGAACAGGGAGAAGACGATGCCGGTCGACCGGCTGAGGCCGAGGTATTCGCTGAGGTCGATGGCCTGCTTGCTGCGCATAGCGCCGAGCAGCTACCACTACCACCATGCCAGGATCGGCGTTGACAAGTACGCCGGGCTGCGCGCCCGCGTGGCGCGGGCGTTCGCCGACTCCAAGGGCAGGTACGGGTACCGTCGCGTCAAGGCCGCGCTCGGGACGGGCGTCTCGGAGAAGGTGATCCGCAGGATCATGGCCGAGGGCGGGCTCTCGGCGCATGTTCCCAAACGGCGGCGTTACAGCTCCTACGAGGGGGAGACCACGCCCGCTCCCGGTAATCTCGTCAACCGGGACTTCACCGCCGAACGGCCCAATGAGAAGTGGCTGACGGACATCACCGAGATCAAGGCCCGGGACGGGAAGGTGTACCTCTCGCCGATGATCGACTGCCATGACGGCAAGATCGTCGCCTACACGGCCTGCTTCCATCCCAACGCGGAGCTCGCCAACCGGATGCTCGCCGAGGCGGCGGAGACGCTGCCCGACAACGCCCGTCCCGTGGTCCATTCCGATTAAGCCGGGTTTGTTGTTAAGCCGGGGAACGGTTCGGGGTCTTGGTGGCTGG
>OAUB01000301.1_pt1 | contig 28937 bp, 21 predicted proteins | sample 1476121 | NCBI WGS metagenome assembly OAUB01 (sample SAMEA2579998, study PRJEB22360) | human gut metagenome | biome: human gut; feature: human-associated habitat; material: faeces | place: Denmark | collected 2008/2010
TATCATTTTGGTGCAAGCGTGATTCATGGGCAGCGTAGCAATATTTTGCGCTTACCATTTAATTGTTTATTTTTAATAAAACCCCAAAACATTTTTTTAGACGTTGGGTTTAATCCTACCACTTCATATCTGAAATTATTTTCTAATAAATAATCTCTTAATTCTAATGAATAACAACAAAAAATTTTATTCCTCATACACAACCTCTGTTTTATATTTATCCGATTACAAAAGTGAAGTTCATTGGTGCTGCAGCAGGAACGCTTAAATTATAGACATAGCAGTTATAATTCTTTAATCCATTCTGTTCGCCTCTGGCATCAGCAACTTGAACCGTAGATTTTTTGAAAGAAGATAACATTCCTTTGTCCCCAAGGTCATCATAGATAACCTGTGTAAGAGTTCTAGGTTCTGGTAAAGCAAATACAATATTCTGCTGACCAGTTTCTACCTTCATAGAAATTTTTGTTCCAGATGTTACGTTTAATCTCTTATTCGCTAATTTACGAATTCCGTCAGAAGTAGGAGTTTCTAATTTTCCAACACCACTTCCCCAAAATGCATTACGCTGTCCGGTAATTGAATATCCACTAGATGCAACAGTTCCTGCCAGAATATGTCCATTTGGAGATGGATTGCCAAGGTTATCATTCTTAATTGCTCCTTCTTCATAAGTAGCAGAAGCAGTAAATGTAACTGTCTCATCTCCAACAATGATTACTTCTCCTGTATAATCAAGAGGAGATACTGTTCCCTCTTTCACACTTTGAGCACCCTTTTTAATAGAAATAGCTGTCAAATCACCTGCATCATTCTTATTAAATGTGGCTCTCAATTTTGGAGTAATGCTTGTTCCTGCTTCAACATTACCAGCCGCAGAACCAGCATTATTTGTAAGAGTAACACTCGGTTTTGTATATGTTGCAGGAATAGATTTTTGTGTAATTAAGTTCAGTAACCCATCCATATCGATTTCTTTTGGGATAGTCTGACCAGCTTTAAGTGCACCTAGATCAGTTCCTTTCAGTGTATACTCTTTTGTAGACTTAGATTTCAGAAACTTTGTCTCACCGTCTTTATTGATGAATGCAAGTTCATCTGTGTCGCTTGTGACAACGAAATCATTAGCATCCAACTTTCCGGCTGTTTTTGCTTCTTCAATCTTGCCCTTTTCACCTGTTGCAAATTTTACATTTAAATCTGCCATGTTTTGTTCCTCCTTTATTTTTCATATATAAAAAAGACGACAGGAATGATCCTATCGCCTAATTTCTAAAATTCAACAATTTCAAAACTACAGCTTCCACCGGTTTCTCCACCAGAACCACCATTTGTGACAGTGATTTTGTCTCCGATAGGAACTTTGTTTGAAAGTAGTTGTATTTCGTTTCCATTCTTAATTTGAATATTATCCGCTTTTGTTTTGTCATAAGTGTCAGCTACTTTATCCAGTGCCTCAATCTTGTTCTGTAAATCTGCAACAATCTGATCTACAAACTCCAACGATTCATCTGGCACAAAAGTGTAATAGTCTTTTAAAGGACTGATATTAATAATCAGTTCTCCAGTATGCACTACATACGTTTTTCTCACTTCCATATCATTCTTTTGCAATGTAATTCTAATTGCAATATCTCCTGCGTATTGAGTAAGATTGGTGTCTACAGGAAGTACATAACGAATATGTTCTTTATATAAGTCTTTATCCTTTTGTAGAATTTCTACGTGCGGAACGTTTGCCTGATCCACATATTTTAACAGTGCGGTAAATTCAATTAGGTTTAAATCTCCATATTTCTGTGGGATTAAAATTTGAATTTTATCTGCTAATTTCTCTCTCTGATACAATGTTGTGACGACAGTAGCAGTGAGAGATTTGTCATCATTCATAATTATTGTGTAAATTGTAATCACCTCGTTTCAAATAAAAAAATATAATTAAACTATACTGTATGCGAATGTAACATGTCGTTCCAACATACCGGTATTATCTGTAACAAAGCTAATCTTGCCATTACTTGATATTTGAATTCGTGTTGAAGCGCCATATGTAGAATTAGATGTGACATTTTGTGTGGTGGCAAAAACTGGCGTGGAAGGTCTGAACCCATCAGGAATTATTACTTCGGATATAGTTGCGCTTTTACTAGTGCCAGTAGCACCAGTCCAAAATATATTACATATACAAATTGATCCAAGTTTTGCCAATTTTACGTTCATATCATTTCCCCATGGTTTTCCATGTAAATCTCTTGTTTCAATTGTAAGAATTCCGTTAATCTGTTCTTTCAAAACTCGTCCTTGATTTGCACTTAAAGGAACCGTCGATGAGCTGGAAGTTAAATTATCAACAATATCAGACCGGTCTATCTTTCCATTAAGTTTTGACAATATTTGTGAATTGTTTTCTTCAATCGTGCTAAGCTTTGTGCTCATAGACTCCAAAGATTCTGCAACAAATACATCTTCGTCATCGCTATTTCTGTTTATCATGATATCGCCGTCAATCTGCAATTTTGCCCGATCTGTCTGATTGAAATCAGGAACACGATTTATAGCAACCGTACCATCTTCATATACAGACAATGGTGCAATACCTTGAGACAAAGATGGATTGATTACTACTTCAGAAAACCTGTCTTTAAACTTAAATTGGAAATCATAAGACTCCCCCTTTTCTAGTATTAAGAAATTAGAATCTGTTATGGTTTTTCGATAATCGTCACCATTAGTACCTCCGTTTTGAATATTTGTTATAGTAGTCCATGATGAAGGCATACTTGTTCCAGTTTTACAATATCTGTAATAGGCAGTAAAAGATGTGTTATATCCGCTTACCCTAGAGATATTGCAAACAACATTTAAACTAACTTCCTTTTCAAAATTTCCTAGTCTTTTCAGCTCAAATGTAGTAGCAAGTGGAACATGATAATCAATTACTTCAAAAGCGTTTTGCTTTACTACCGGCGAAGAAGATATCCCACGTGCATCTACAGCATAAACAGATATAGAGTATCTTCCATATTCAGTAATCGCTCCAAGATCGATCAATACATCTGATTGTGATTCCTGCGCTTCATATGTTCTGCTAAAACTATTGTTGTTGCCACCGGAAATAGTGCATACGTATTTACTAATTGTAGAAACAGAAGAGTATGCTTTATTTGATGTAGATATTTGAACTTGCATACCTTCTACATTAGCTAGTGTTTTATTCTGTCCAAGAATACCTGAAATTGTACTGTTTTTATTACTGTATGAATAATTGGAAAATGTTGGTGCCGTTCCAGATATATTAAGCTGCATTGTTGCAGAATACTGCTGATACGGAGTCTCAACTCCATTCAAATGCAAGTTCTGCACAACAACAATTGTGATCCAGTCTTTTTGACCAGCTTTCTGATAAATTTTATTTTTCTGCTCCGTGGTTAAATTGATAGATACGCTTGAACTTGTTATATTTGTTCTCTCAGCAATATAATTACTGTCATCCTTAGAGTTCACATATAAGTACACAGAAGATGGTGGAGTAGTACCAGTAAAATATAAATTGATAGGAGAGTTGATATTGAAATTAAAATCACCTGTAATAGTAGGATATCCGACAGTATGGTCTATATAGCCACTGTTTGTCCATAAGTTTGTTCCAGTTTTTTTGACACGAATTTGAAATCTATAATTCCTGTTTGGTGTGGCTGTATATGTGATTGATCCAGATTTTCCAGAAACAGAGAATTCTTTAAGCCTTGTGTCTCCGTCGTATAAGTGTAGTGCGTCAATATTATCAGATGTAGACCAATTAAACCCAACAGTCGTTCCATATGTACTTCCGTTCTTTTCAAATTGAGCAATCTTTACATTTCTGTTGTTAGGAGTACATGTAATAGTCTTCCTTGCTTCAAGCGTTCCTGGATTTACTCCAAAATAAATTTTTCCATATATATTGATTGAGAGAGAGCCATCTTCATTATGGGGCAACCTAAAATTATTCCTTCCTACTTCTCTCCATTGATTTTGCGGAAGTGGATTATTATATCCGTAATTTAAGTCCCATGAGACATCCCCAGTGTCTTGGTTTGAAAAATTTTCTGCATTTAATCTCCATCTTTCTTGATCGAGATAATTCCACCCAACGTAATAGTAATCAGTTCTCCTAAATCTTAATGCAATTGTTACATTGCTAGCATTTGCTGCTTCATCTCTCACTTGGCTTACGACTTGAAAATCTACTTCATAATTTGCCAAACTTTATCACTCTCCAATCTGTACAAAAGGATGTAATGCTGCACACGACATCCTAAATTTTTATTAACTTGAACCACCTGTTTTCACGAATGCGATTCCATTTCGTGTAATACTATTACTATCTTGTACTGTCAAAGGAATCATTTTTAGTGTAGGTAGCTCAACACCTCTGTCTGCATAAACACGTGATGTTTTTGTTGCATCTTCCTGCATCCAGAAAACTTTATTCCCGTTAAACCATCCTTCAAAACCTCGCGTGTTCATTTTAGTACTTCGCGAAGTTCCCGGATTCAGTACTTCAATTCCATCTCCGTTGATATTAACGTTTAACTGTTTTACAGATGTTCCATCTTCAAACATTCCATACTTTTTAAAAACACCTTGCCACCCAGAAGCAGATTGCTCAATAGCTGAAGAAATTTTTTCATCTGTTTCTTTATCTATGCCCTCAATAACACCGGAAATTTTTCCTAACTCTACGTTAAAAGACGTATTCAATGCGTCGATCGCATTATTTAATGACGACTTAGCGTTCTCTAAATCATTCTGAATTTTTTGAATGTTTACATTAAATCCATTGGCTGTTTCTTTGATTTCTGTCTTTAAATTATTTTCAACATTCTGAATTGTTGTATTTATTCCATCAATTGTCTGCTGAACAGAAGAGAAACTATCATTGATAATTGTATCGTTTATAAAATAAGTTTTTCCGCTAGGATCTTCTTTGTATCCTCCGCTTTGCTGATATTTCGAATCATATAAAGTGAACCAAATATTTTTGTCTGATGACACTTGCAGTTTATGGTTAAATATTTTACCGTTTTGTTCTTCTCCACTTGTTAGTGGATACTCGTGCCATACAGTAATTGAGTCTATATCATTTCTTACATTTCCAAGATCAAGTTCTAGATATTTTAAACCCTCAGATGCTTCAATATATCTCGTCGTATCTCCGTCAGTATACAATTCTGGATTGGATACAACCACATCTTCATGTTCTTCATTTTTACATACCGGTATTTTCCCGGAAGCAATATCTACATTATTAGACATTACATTTAATTCTGCCCATCTATTAGCCGTATCTAAATTGCTTCCGTTAAGCCAGTCTCTAATATATCTAATAGCTGTTACATGTGTTTTGCCGACAGAGTGAATAATATCCTGTTCCGTCTGTTCAATTTGAGTCGATAATCCATTTTCAACATCGTCTACTCTTTGTGAAATATTTTTTTCTGTCTGTTCAATTTGTGATGAAAGCCCACTATTTACATCTTCAACTCTCTGTGAAATCTTGTTTGCTTGTATTGACAATTGAGCAAGTTGTCCCTTTAGATTTCCCACCGTCAAATCAATACGTTCAGCAGTTTGTTTTATTTCTGATTTCAGACTGATGATATCTTCAATATTATCTTCTGGAGCAGGAGTCCAAGATGTATCCACACTTCCCCTTGCTAAATATGCTTCATAAAAATATGTTGTACTATTTTGTGGTGGAGTAATATCTATATATGAACTTGTTAAGTCATCCACCTTTTTAACTTTTACTACTTTAGTCCATTGTGAATTAGATTCCGATGTTACTGTTTCTCCAAAAACATCAAATGATATTGTGCATGGCGTATCTGTTCTATGCCATATTACAAACACATAGCTATCTTTTTCTTTAATAAGATCTGGCAGTCGATAGCTGTCTGCTTCAGAATCTAATGTTAATTTAAGCACGTCATCTTCAATTCCATAAGGATTATTCAGACGCACGGATTCAAAACTTGCTGCCAATTGACCGCCTCCTTTACCAAATTTTTATATTACCTAAATACATAGTAGTCACTTCTTGATCTCCCATATATATAGAAGAGATTAAATCGCTACCTATATACATATAAAACTTCTGCGCTCCAGGATCTAAACTCCCCGGTTTCCCATTAACGTTTAGTGTAATTGTTTTATCTCCAAGCCATGAATAATAAATCAGTAAATAATAACAATTACTAGGAACTGTATACGAAATGTCAGTATTTAATGTACCATTTACTGTATTATAAACAGTAACTCCACTTGCTGGATCCTGAATTGTGGAACACAGACGCATCCAATTTCCACCAGACTGATAAAGTTTATATGTTTCTCCTGGTACAACACTAAAAATACGAACACGACAAGAATCATTTTCTTCGATAGTTGTTCCATCTGATAATGCAAATGCGATATGAGCAGTTCTTAATGCTGTTAAATCCGCCATCGAAATCACCCCACAATCAGATACACAGTATTAGAATCTTTACTACCAAGAGAATCATAATTACTCTGTGTTATTTTCTGAAATGCAAAAGGGACATTTGTTTTTGATACATATGCATTAGAAGCTTGAGATGACGTGAGAAAGTTACTTTCTTTTGAAGCCGAAATATATCTTGAATCTGCTGATGTCTGTGTAATATATCCTTTTCCGTTTAACTCGCTGTCTGTTACATAAGCTGTCATTCCGGAAACAGTTTGATATGTACTTGTAGCATCAGATTTTTTAAGATATGTAGATTCAGCAGTGGAAGACTGGAGAAAGTTTTTATCTGTAACATTTGTCTTAATTGCCGCATTAAGCATTTCTGTGGTTACATCACCAGAACCTGTCCCGTTTTTGCCTTTTGGAATTTTAAAGTTAAAGATAGGACTGGCGCTTGTTCCTGTTTTAGTAACGGCAGCAGGTATGTTGTTTTCAACTGTTTCAACTGTACCAATAGAAATTACTGGACTTGTCCCGTCTTTTCCAGGATCGCCAGGATTCCCCTTTACATCCGTCAGACTAAACAAATCTTTCCAACTACTAAAGAATCCATCTTCCATTTTTGCTCGCCATTGTACTTTATCTCCAGTTTTTTGCAGCTCCACAGCTATAATAGTTCCGGATGTTCCACCTCCTAAATTAAGAGAGGAGATAGCAATTTGTCTAACTGCTTTTGCAACACCTCCCTTAATCAAAATTAAATTATCGGAATCATCCGCAGAGGACACCACATCAACGTCAGTTAATTTTTTATCTGCCATAATTTCCCTCCCTTAATATATGAGTCTATTTCCATTTTCATCTGTTAATCTATAACCGTCCTGATCGGTTGCGTAAATATTTTTCGGAGCATTAACAAATCCGTATGCGTCAAACAACATTGTTTTGGAATTACGGATTAAATTTCTGCAACCAATATCTACGGTTGCATCTGACACAACAGTAATTGTATGTCTATCTAATTCTTCCGTCTTGTTTAAATCTTTATAAAGTATGCACTGTATTTTCTGTACGCTTTTAGATTTTGGAGTATATACAACTTCATTTTCAAGAACTTGAGATGAATATTTTTCAATGAAAGAGCCATTTCCTTCAGCTTCTGATATCTTAAACACACCTTTAAATTTCTTTTGTGCAGATGCTCCTTCTCTACAAAATGCAGAGAATGTAATTTTTGCAGGATCAAAAGTAGTTTCAGTTAATTTCTTAATGATTGTGTCAGATGCTTGAAGAATATATACTATAGCATTTTCTGCATTAGAATCTTTTCGCTTAGACAGCACAAAACGTTTGGTACTGGTTTTGACTTGTTGCTTTTCATCAATAGTGACAGTATAATTTCCTGTAATATCCACATATCCAGTATCAGTTGTCATATTTGTAACTGTATACGTGAATGTGCCAGAATTCCATGTTCCTGTCACACCTTCTGACGGAGACTGTGTAAATGAACAATCTTTCGTTACATCTTCTGAACCAAATGTTGCTGCAACTGTGGTTTCGCACCCTGCATAATTTCCGTTATTTCCCTGAGAATCTGTTGGGATTGTATGGTCATCATTTGTGAGAGAAATAGTAAAGGAAGCATTCTTTTTTAATTCTTCGCTAAGTCCTTTTTTGGTAACATAGTCCTTTACAACTGTCTGTTGAAATCCTTCTGTCGATTGTTTGAATTCAGAAAATTCTTGACTTAATGTTTGTACTGTACTTCCATCAGCTTTCTTGTCAAGCGTGGATTGGACTTCGCTTACTTTTGTATTGATGCCATCTAATCCAATTTGGACATCATTTACTTTATCATTGATGCCTGTTATTATTTCTCCATTTTCTCCAACATACTGATTGAATTTTGTCTGGTCAACCTTCGCACTAATCTTTTTATTTAAGTTATCGACCTCTAATCCAATCTTTGTAATAATTGTTTCTTCCAATGAAGACATTCCATTACTAATATCTTCTGGGGCAGGCTTCCAGTCCGTAACAATTGTTCCTCGTTCAATTTGAAGATTTTTAAACATATAATATGTATTCGGTTTTGAATCCATATCAGTGAGATACAGTACTTGTTGCCTAGTATCAGGAATAGCTTTCTTTGTTCTCACCTGAAAAATACATTGTTTCCATTCATCTTTCACAATCTCATTTTTGATTGCAGTATATGTTTCTCCAAGATCATTGGTATTCTTAATACTGTTTTCATCGCATAAATACGCATTAATAGAAGTAGTAACGTTAGATTTCACATCAAAAGAAATCATATAATCTTCATTAGGCTTGTATTTTTCAGGCATGATTTTACTATACAAAATGTAAGACCATCCAGTTTGTGCCAAAGATCCCCTTGTTAATTTAGCGCAATTTATTTTTTGAAATGACTCAACAGAAGTAGTATAATCACCAGTTTCCATATTCCATTTCCAATTTTTGTCCCCACGATTTGTCTCTTCTACAAGATTTACACCTCCAGAGTTAGTATTACTTCCGTCATTTAAGACCGTAACCGTTTGAGAATCTAGCTTTCTTGTAATTCCGCCACTTGCACATAATGTTGCTCTAATTGCAACATCATCTTTTTTCAGTTGATATACGGTTTGTGTTTCATCACGAGAAGATGAGTAGACTACATCAAAAGAGGTTCCATTTGTACTTCTTTCGACAATAAATCGTCCAGAATATGAATGAACGGACACTGAATTTCCATCTTTATAAAATGATGAAAATGTAATTGAATCAGGAGAAAATTTGTCACCGACCATCTTTTTTACAATTAAGGTTGAAGGTTCTATAGAATAAATTCGTGCAGCAGAACCTGCGGCACCATCCTTTGTTTTCGTCCAAGAAAATTGCTTTGTTATTTTGTTCCCTTTTATTGTAAATGTTAAAGGAATTGTTCCATTTAATATTTCTGACCCGCCCAAATCCGAATTTTCTGAAATATTCAAGGTAACCAAACCATCTTTATCTGGCGTGGCGTCTTCTGATGCATGACTCATTCCAGGCGGCAATAAACCAACAGACACTTCACACGCCACTTTATCAAACCCCTCATATCCAGAAAACGGAATTTCCAACAGAAGTTGTTTACTTACGATGCCACTATTTGTACATGGGATAGATTGTGCTTCATTTGCAATAACAACATTTATAGCTGGCGTTCCGGGCAAACCTTGTTCACCATCGTTTACCACAGATAATGTGATTTGTCCAAATGCTTTCATATGTCACCATCCTTATATATAAATAGAAGAGCAGCATAACACCGCTCTTCTTATACTATTTATGAAATTTCAATTTCTGCTGAACAGTTAATTACAAGATTTTTATCAACCATTTCTCGATCAACAAAAATAACTTTTCCAGTAGTCCATTCTTTTCCAACATCAAGTTCTACACCATTTTGTCTTCTATAATATTTATACGTTCCTTTTGGAAGATCCTCGTCAGAGGCATCCTCCCATGTAGCTCCATTATATTTTTTTAATTTCACAGTTTTTGCTACCTTGTCAATATGATAATAGAAATCATTTTCTACTGCCGTTTTTGGGGCTGTAACAGAGAATGTTGTTGATTTGATAGGATCAATTTCCTTACCATTTAAGTACGCAATCGTATAAACAGCACCATATGTTGTTTCATTAGTGAGCTGATTACCGATGGAGCATAATACCTGTAAATCAATTGGGTCATTTTTATCGGTTACTGTCCAATATGCAATATATTGTTTTCCACCATAAGTAGCCTCACATTTAAAAGATGCGAGAGATTCCACCATAGAAGGAGTAACAGTAAGTTTATTTTTAGTTTCGCTATCTAAAACATCGTATCTTCCATCAGTAAATTTATACCATTTGTATGTAATACCAGATTCAATAATTGCGCTCCCGTCTGTAAGTTGTGTTGTAAGCTCAACACTATTTGCACCATTTACAATAACATCTCCTTGTGGGGCGTAAATCTGAAGCAACACAGCATTTGTTGCCTGTATGCTTTTTGTCCATCCAAATTTCTTCACTACAGATACACCTTCCACTGTAAAGGTAAGCGAAAACGTTCCTGACAAATCAGATGCTGAACCAAGTGCATTTCCGGCAGGAATACTAATAACTAACGACCCATCATTAGATGCAGTTCCAGCAGTGTTCGTTCTTACAGTAACACCAGATGGTAAGCTTCCTGGTGTACATTTTACGGCAACACGACTTAATCCCTTATAAGCATAAAAAGGTATATTAAGCTCTTTTGTAATCTTTACTGTTCCATCTGAGTTACATGGAATAATTTCTGCTTCATTTCCAAGAATAACAGAAATAGAATCTTTACCAGGTGCTCCGTCACCACCGTCTTGACCGTCAACTGTTACCATTACAGTTTGAGAATCTAATTTTGTAGTTGTACCACCAGATGCATATAATTCACATCGTATTGCTCTTACCGTAATATTGGATGGAGTATACACCTTACTTGATTCATCACTTGCAGACGTATATTTTGCAGTGCCAAAACTTAATCCATCTGTGGACTCAAAGATTTTAAATCTTCCATTATATACCGTTTGACTTACTGCAGCACCTACTTGCTTTGCAGCAGAAAACGTAACATTTGCTGGGAGAAAGGCATTATTTTTTCCAAGATTCATAGATAAAGTGGATGTCTCAAGAGAATAAATTACCGCATCAGAACCGTCAACTCCGGCACGTTGTTTAATAAGAGAAAATCTCTTTTTTAAAGTTGTAGATTTCAAAGTGCATGAAAATTCAACATGCCCAACATCGACATTATCATCCATTTTTGTAACAGTATATTTGTTACCAACAAATGTTCCTTGAATACCTTCACTAGGAACGGCACTTATAGCCCATTTTGATGTCACATCAATTCCGCCTTCAAAAACACTTACATTCGTTTCGGCTCCCTTATATCCTGTATCTGGGTTTATATAACCACTTGAATTACACGGAAGAGTATGACTTTCATTACTTAATACTACTGCGACTGTACTATTACCAGCGGCTCCATCACGTATTTTTGTAATTGTATGAATGTCGTAGACGGAAGAGTCATTTGTAACCAATTTGATAACTGCTGTATCATTTGTAAATAATGCATTTTCAGAGGCTTTAATTACAATAGACGCCCCATTAATGGATGGGTTATGTGTTGTAGTCATTGCAACAAATTCACCTGTAGCACTTTTATACTGCCACTGAGAAATGCTTACATTTGTACAATTTGCTGTTAATGTGATTGTGTCTACACCGACAAGAGCTTGTGATGAATTGTACAAAAAAACAGACTCACCAGAAATTGAACAATACTTTGCTTCCGTAGCCTGTTTTGATAGAGAAAATGTCATTTGAGCCTGTGTCTCTATAGTAATATTCGTGTTTGTATCTGTATATTGCACATTTGCAATATATGTCAAAATTCCACTTTGAATTGTACTTAAAAAATTCTGAGATACGGTCAAGGTTCCATTTTTAACAGTTTCTCCTGCTTTCAATTCTTCAGCAGGATTTGACCCTTCTTGCCTTTTCCATGTCACAGATAAGCCTGTTTTTGGAAAAGTTAATTGTTCATCATTTAAATATACAACTGGGGTCAAAACCAAATTATTTTTGCTCCAATCTGGGGTATATACTGTTTCAACCCCATTTGGATTTTCAATAACAGTCTGTGGAAGACTGCTTGTTATATATAAATTTAAGCGACCTACATCTGTAGCGTCTGTAATAGTAATCGAACTATATGCTTTTGCTAAAGCCATAAAAATCCTCCTTAGAAAACTGCTCTTGCGAGTTCTTTATCTTCATTAAAAAAGGAACAAGTGAAACTTGCCCCGCCAAATACATCTTCGTTTGTAATATGCAAACCTTTTGTTCCGTTTGCATGTGCCATATTCCAATAATGATCACCATCAGAATCTGGAGATTGCCTCGTCCATATAAAATGCGTTTCATCGTACATATCTGTTACATTGCTCTGACCAAGATATAACGTTGGTGAGAGAGTGGTGTTTATCATACCTGGTCTAAAAACAACTCCGTTTGATGAATATATACTCAGGGTATATGGTGTAGAAACTTTAATTCCGTCAATCTGCGTCTGCATATTTGAAAACTGTTTTTCGATAGTAGTAAATTGTGCATTGATTCCTTTACTATCAACAATTACTTTACCGTTGGAAACAATATTGCCACTTTCATCTGTTTCTAGTATTTCAAATCCCATTTTTTCTTTTCCGAGAGTTCCATCAGCGACCATTTCATTTTTAATTAACCCATCACTAATTGCCGACTCTTTGATTCCATTGGAGTCGATTAGTATTCCTTTTCCAGTTTCATCGTACAAACAGAATGTAAAGTTATCATTTGTATCACGTCCAATCTGGATTCGTACTACATTATTTTTATCCTTAAATTGCATGGTATTTCCAGAAATAGACATTCCACCATCGTCTGATTCAATTTTGAATTTATCAGCAGATATAGTACCTGCTTTTAGCATTGATACTGTAATCTGTGCTGCAATCAAGTCCTTAATAACAGCTTCATCGATTGTCACGTTTTGTGCTGTTAAATTGATAATATGCCCAAGTTCAGCAGAAACATTTCCTGAGATCAAATTATCAATATTTGCAACACGAGCAACCAACTTTTTAAAATCACCTGATTCAGCAACAATCTTTCCGGCAGAAATGAGTTCTGATTGCAAGTATTGGAAGAATCCATTTTCTGCTTCTATATTGATACATTTGATCATTTCTGCTTCAAGTGTTCCTGGCGTAATATAATTTCCTCCAGTTCCACCAATAATACTTCCGCCAGAACCATTTACAATATTTTGTACTTTATTAGTAAATGAAGATGACTGTAATATTTTTTGTAAAATTTGGTAAATATTATCATCAGTAAGTTGTAGATTTCCTACATAATTATTGCGAGCTCCCGAACCACCAAGATTTGACCCTGAGCCAAGAATTGAAATAAAGTCATTTCTTTTCGACCTAGACTTTATCATGTTGGAGAATGTTATTGAAAAATTATTATCAAACAAAAAAGGATTAAACGATATCGTCATGACTCGCAATTTTACGAAGTAATCATCTCTGATTCCGAGCCATATAAAGTTTCCTAAATCTAAAGTTCTAGCATGTAATTCAGTTCCTGTTACAGAAATAATATTGTCTACGTCTGTTGCATATGTTGTTTGCGGTATAGAAGAAGCCATTAATTCTTCCATAGCTACACGACATAGTTGTTGTTGGACGGTTACAATATCTGTAAGAGAATCTTGGCTACTTACAAAAATATTTTCATTCGTATATGTAGTAGGGTTCGTAATATGATACAGTTCTGCCAGTTCTTCCTTTTCAAAGCTGCCAAGTTTTTCATCACTCCAAGCTTCTAAAGACATTCTTTGACCTAATTCAGTCCTACGTTTTCCTAATTCCTTTTGTTTTTCTTCTTCTGTTTTTGCTTCATCTCTACGTTTTTTCAGGGCGGCAGCACAAGAGTCTGTATTCTTCTCATCTAATTGATATGCATTTTTTTCATATATTTCATGCTTATCTTTGAATCCATCTTCAGTTAGAGGTGGATATTTCTTTGGATCTTGTTTACTTAACTCCTGATATCTTTCCCATGTCAAATCATAATGGCTTTTAGATAGTAAGTTTGCTTGATCTTTATAAGATGCAAGTTTTACCTCCAATTCATTGATTCCATAATATTCCCATGTTGTTTCATAATCCTCAATAAAATCCATCTCGCCTTCAGATGTTGGCAATTTACGATTATCAAATTCTATTTTGATATTTGGAAGAATAGTGTCTACGATTTGATGATAGATATTGGCATCTGGGGATGCATTAAGAGCATTAATATCAAAATTACCCTCTGAGTCAACATAGATTTTTTCATAACCAAGTTTCTGAGCTTCGTAATCTTTTTTTAAAGCAGTCAATGCTTCGTCAGACAGTTTATGCCAGTTATCGGGATCGCAATCTCCAGTTGGAATTCTGATATATAATTCAGTTATTTTGTCTTGCAGCTCATTCCACTGTTTTGACATTTCGGTATATTCAACTCTTGATTTTTCACAAAAACTAAACCATGCCTTATATTTTTCAATTGTAGGTGTGCTTAAATATTTGTTATTTAACCAGAACGGGTCAATGTAAAAAAGATTATTATTTCCACCATTTACCTGTTCAATCCCTAAATCGTCTGCGCCAGATACCCGGTATTTTGTATAAACGTGTTCGTCATCTATAGTTATATCATTAGAGTTTTGCACGTTGCGATATCCGATTGTAATATTTGTATCTTTCCCAAAGTTCTCTACACGATAAAAATTAACAACAAGATTTTTATAATCGAATTCAACAATACAACTAAAAAATTTTTCAAAATCTTGTGTTAAAAAACTATATACGTCACTGTATGAAATATCAAATGTCCCAATTTCATCTTTTAAATATACAAGCTTTTTCTTGATTTCACCATTTTCTATGGTTTCATATTCTTTTGGGATATTATCAACATGTCCTATTTTCCATCCAGGAACTTTGCTTACAAGAATATCAATTAAACTTAATTGTGGCGTTTTTTCATTGAAAAATTTGATCTGCTGTTTTGCAAATTCAACACCTTCAATTTCTTCAACATTTCCATCTACAAGCATCTCCAAAGAATCCGTTGTTCCGCAATTTACTTTCCATCCGTCAAGTGGGATTTGTCCATATTCTCCCTGTGCAGAATTTGCTGTTATTGATTTATATTCCTTCGTTCCTGATCCATGTGTTTCAGGACTGTCCATAATAAACCAGCCGAGAGAGGAGATGTAAATCTTCATATATTTAGAAAACCAATTATAAGCTGTCGATTCTATCATTTTTCCGTCATCAGTTTCTATATATTGACTTACATCAAATGTAATAGAAGAGACATCATTACAAACTCCTTCATAATTGACTGTTGATATATCTATTCCGTTGATAGCACAAAGAAAAATTCTACTTGGGGTCGCAAGGTAAGCCACTGGCTGTTCATGTTTTCCGTATAAATCATAATTTAATTGCAATTAGATCAGTGCTCCTTTCCGTGGTTCCAAGTATGAAATATCTAATGTCATATTCCCGAACACCCTAAAAGTATTATGTCCGTGAATCAAACGAATCCAATAAATATTATCTTCTTCCTGAATTCCGACTCTCTCAAATACAACAGATCTATCCAATTCATCGTATAGCGCCAAATTCTTACAATCTAATTTTAACTTCAAATCCCTTTGTGTTTGACAGTAGAAAAATCCACCTTGAAAAATATAATACTGTCCGTTTTCAATATAATACGCACCATACTTGTTCTTCACTCCGTAAGAATCGGTAAGATAGAACAGGATAGCGGTATTATTGCATACAGATACTACATGATTCTCTTTGTCATAAACGTATTCAAGTGTATATCCATTCATTTTCGCATAATTTTCAATTTTTCCCATCAGCAACTGAAGTGTAAGTTTGTTTGTAGATTGCAAAGAAAGCGTCCCATTTTCCAATGTTTTACTGTCTGACAGATTATGGATATAGATTTGTTCTGTGGCTTTTGGATAAATATTAATAACTGGATATACATATCCGTATTTGTCACTGCTTGTATTTTGCAACATAAAATTTTGACTTCGAGTAATGACTTGTTGATCTTGTTTTTCTACATAAGAAAATGGAGAATTACATGTAAATGTACATCGTAAACCATAACAAATTCCCCAATTCTCATATGGAGTGACAGAAGAGAAGTAACCTTTTACTTTTACAATCTCGCCCTGTTGTGTTGTTATTTTTAGCCATCTATGTTCTTGAGGTGAACTAAGCCATGAAATTGTTCTTTCATATTCTTCTGTAGAAAATTCAAGTTCGTCCTGCGATGTATTTCTTTCATAATCTTTTGTGATATGTATTTCAAAAGACAACACTTCAGTATAAGACGTCCCGAAACCTGTCACCTCTGGACGATATTTATTCATCGTAGTAGATTCCATTTCTCTTACAATAGAAGATGGAAGAGAAGTGTCATCATCAAAATTGACAGAAGATAATTCCTGCTGTTTTAAAGTTTGTTCATCAAATTCAAAATCTTTACATACTAGAATCAAAATAATTCACCTCAACTTTCTTAATTTTTCTATTCAAAAAAGAGCTGAGAAAATCTCAACTCTTTGTATATTCATATTCATTTTTACGACAAGCGGCAAGACATATGAATCCCGCCGCTTAAATTTTAAAGTGTCCGATGTATTCCAAGTTTATGAGCTTCTTTGGTAAATTCCTTTGTAACTCCTTCAATTACCTTCTTCATGCCAGGATATGTTTCCTTGTCGATACTTCCTTGAACTTCTATCATCTTGTCATAGTAATTATTTGTTACATTAGGTCTTTCACCAAGGCTGTTTGCAATGTTCAGTGAGCTATAAATATCATCTTTGTGTTCACCAAGATCCATAATGTTCTTCGACAGTCTTGCATTTACAACAGCATCACCATAAGTAATTGTCGTAGCTGTTCCTGTCAATCCGCCACGTCTAACCATCATTTCAGGATTATTTCCTTCATTAATGCGAACAATTTCTGAACCATTTACAAATTTCTTCGTTCCAGATGCATAACCTTTCAACTGGTCAAGACTTACCCAACCAAGGTCACGTTCTCCGAAACGAGGGGTTCTACTAATATGATATTTCTTCTGCGCCCAAGATGCATTATTAACACTTGTAATATATACTTCTTGACCAAGCAATTCATTGCCAGCAGGAGATTTGCCATCAGAAGAGTAGAAGTACTTACCACTAGCAAATATTACTTTATCCCCCACGTTTGGCACACCGTCTCCACCACCTGTATTAGGCTTATTCTGTGGAGGTGTTGGTTTTGGCGGTTCAGGTTTAGGTGTGACAGTTACTGCACAACTATTGGATGAAGTTGCTCCGCCACCATCTGTTGCAATTGCGCTAATAGTAGCACTACCTGTTTTGATGGCACGAACAGTTCCATTTACAACTGCAGCAACATCTGGATTTGAAGACATCCACTGCAAACTCTTATTTTTAGCATCGTTTGGTCTGATAGTTGCTGAAATATTCGCTGTAGAACCTTCCTGTATAGAAAGTGTCAAAGGACTTAATGTAATTTCCGCAACTGGTCTGTTTGATAAATCTGGATTCTTACTGATTTCTCCTTGAATCCAATCATTGTTATTTTGAGTTGTTCCGTTCTGAATCTGACCTGTATTTACATTTGTAAAATTATCAGGTCTATAGTTAGGAGCAGTAGTAATTCCATTGTTGAACTGATTCTGCGCTCCACTACTTGTACCGAGACTACCAATGTTATTGGATAAATCCTTATTCGGTACAAATCCTGTGCTGTTGATAATCTGCTGAATCTTGTCATAAGCCTGTTGGTAGTTATTTACTACGTTATTCAGCATATTGGATATTACTTCTTCCTGTTTTTCAGAATTGTAAGTAATATCATTAAGAGTATCTTCTAACTCTTTGTTTAAGTCATCAGAAAGACCTTCGTATCCGTTTTTACGCACATCATACTCATGATCTCTCCGTGTATCTTCAAGCTGAGATTCCGCATCCGCTAACTGTGCTTCCAGTCTCTTTTTCTCAGCTTTTGCTGCTTCGTTATTTCAATTATCTTCACATAGTTCGCTACACTATGCAGTTCTCTTATGAACTTCTCTGAGTTGTCCCCAGAAGTTGAGACTATACCTTCTATTTGAATAATTTTGAATTTATTTCTTTGAAATGATTTTGGACATAAAGAAAGAGCAGTAACTATCAGCTACTACTCTTTTTGTAGAACAAAAATAAATCTCATAATTCGGGATTATGCCATCCCAGTACAAACATATCACAGACCCACGAACAAATGTTTATAAAGTATAACCGTAAAGCCGATTGCCTATAGTACAACCATTAAACATAAGATGGGTAAAATAAAAAATATTTTGTTCACATTTATGATATCATAATCTATTAAACTTGTAAAGTTTTTTTAATCCTTTTTCGTATTTCATTCATGTCATCACTGTCTATTTTACATATATATTTTCCAATTCTTGATTTTGATATACATCTAATATCTTCACATTGAATAGATGAATCAAAATTTAGTTCTTTATATTTTGTTTTTTTTAATATATAATGCCATTCATACTTTAACTCAGAAGTGGAATTTTCCTTATATCGTATTGTTTTTGACAATGGAACGATTATAACATTTGAACCATTGTAATTGATTCTATTATTAGAAATGATGACACATGGTCTTGCTTCTAGTCTACTTTTTTCGTGTCCAATATTTTCTCCTAAATAGCAAGCATATATTGCCCCTCTTGGATACTTCACTTTACGTTGATTATTTTTATTAAATTTATCTTGAATTTTTAATTTATGAGATGTCCACCTTAAAAGATTTTCAAATTTATTATAAGACATGATATTTCCATCCTTTATCATTAGTATTATTTCTATTATATACCAACAATAGGAAAAGGAATAGTCCAAACATACGTTTTCATTTATTCAAATAGTCTATATTTTTCGAGTTACCAATCGCTTGTAACCCTATGCCTACATATTATAATATATAGGACTTACCAGTCGTTGAGCGTCTTCCATATCATAAACCATATATGACTTAGGAAGTTCGTTGCGTCTGGGTGACTTGCACACCCGGTTATCCCTGACCTATCTGTTTTTTATGGTTTCTATCCGAAGACTGTTGAGTTATAAACTCGTACCGCATTCACGTTTACCGTTTCCAGTTCCGTTGTAGCAAGATAGGGTTGTGGGGACTTCCCCGCAGTTAAATAGAAGTCGCGCAAATAACTTCACGCCGTTCAAAGCAGCAATTTGTGCTTTTAATACATTGATATCTTTTGTCTGTTTCCTAAGATTCTTAGAATACTCAGCATTTTTCTTCTTAATATCCAGTAATTCAGAGTATTTATCAATGGATTTTTGAGCCATATCATTTTCGGCTTCAAGTTGTTGCTTATACAGGTCAACAATAGAATTTTTATAATCCTGTACTACTCCTGTAGAAGTAGCAATCTGATCGAGAAATTCTTTTTGCTGTTCCTTATATTCGCTTGTTGAGATATTCCCGTTCTTTAAATCTTCATCAAGTTTCTTTAATGCTTCGTTGTAATTCTTAATCTGTTGTTTGGCAGCAATCATACCTTGATTGATTAACGCTATATTTGCAATACCATCAAGTGTTAATCCACCATTCTTACCAACAAAAGCATCACTATTTAAAAGTCCTCTTAAATCGTCTGTCTGTTTAATTAGATTGTCTAATGCTTCCTGTCCATCAAAGAACGGTTCCCATCTAACTTCCCAGATTTTATTTTTGAGGTCTTCAATATTCTTCATTGCATCATAAATAGAATCATCAAGTTTTTCTATCTCTTCTGCAATTTCATTATATTTTTCAGAGCCAACATCATATTTCGCCTGATCTCGTAATAGCTCTTGTCTCTTATTATAATTCGCTTGAATCTGTGCATTGGCATTATCAAGTTGCGCCTGTAAATCTTTTTCAGATATTTGTTCGCCTTTTGACTCTGTAAGGTCTGTGTTGTTCTCAAGACGTTTTGCAGTTCTATCCAATTCATCGATTGCCTGTTGCAATTTCAATAAATCAAGTTCTCTTAGTTGGTCTTGCAATTCGATCAATGTTGTTTCAGCTTCTGCTGCTTCTTCTTTAAATCCGTTTAATGCAGCTTGTGCCTCATACCATTCTGTAGACCATTTTGCCATAGACCCATTTTCCATGAGTTTGTTGATTTCATCTTGATATAACCGCACTTGCGATTGTAATTTACCAGCAACGTCCTGTTGATTTTTAATCGATTCTTTCAAAGAGTCGTACATCTTATCTGAATAAGCAGATTCCCCTTTTGCAGCAGCTAACTCACGTAATGCTTCTTGGTAGTCAACAGCGGAAGACTCAATTCCAGTCATCATGTCAATGTAGTCTTCGATATTCTCAAGTGCTTTCTTTGTAAGTTCGCTCTGTTTGTTTAAAAGGTCATCGTATTGTTTGTTGCAATCCTGTAATTTATCATCATTTACCTTTTCACTTATTCGCTACATAAGTGAGAGAGTAGTAAACTCTCCTCATACTTTCATATGAGATGAGACTATATCTTTTACTTGAATAAATTGTGTTGTGTTGGATATAAATAAAGAGCAGGAGATTAGCTCTCTTGCTCTTGGTTAGTTAATTCGTTATATATTTTCACAATATCTGTCATTCCAAATTTTTTACCCTGAAAGTTATACCGTATTTTCTTTCTGGCTTTGCCATTTAATTCAGCCATTAAACTTCTTGGAATAGTAATTGGATTATTTGTATTGACATCTCTATATATATTTCCTATGTATTCTTTTGTAACCGGGAATAAATTTTGTGGTAAAAATGCTCTTCTTTGTCCTAATACATATCCAAAACTAATATTGTCGCATAAACCGTATTTGCTTATGGAACGTTGATATTGGTTTTGATATTTTTGTATTTTTGATGATACAGGAATCATCCAATATAAACCATCTTCTTTGTACTTAAACATATAACAACATGGTCTGCCATGTAAAGTCCCATTTACCATTTCTTTGTTTTCTAAAAGACCACAATACTTAAACTTGTCATAAAAAGCATCTTTTATAAAATACAGTTTACCAGTATCCATTTTTTCTCCTTTGTAATCAAAAAGCATCCATATATAAATGGATGCTTCATAATTTGAATCCCAGCCATTTATTAGCCGCATTGCTGGGTAGCGGAAATAATTTGATTCCGTACCTTCTTTTTATGACTACTGATTTATACGGTCACAGTAAATAATTTGAAAACATATCTGTTTTCTTGTTATTATTATATGACAAATCAAGAGAAAAAACTACCCAAATTGTAAACAAAGAGATGTATTTATATTTATCACTTTTACACAAAACATATGTTTTTATTTAATTTATTCAAGTAATCTATTTTTTCAAACCGCCAATCGCTTGCGGCTTTACTCCCTTATGGGATAGTCGTTGAACGTTCTCCTATTCGGAGCTTCGCTGCTGATTGTCCAATTCTTATAATTTTCAAACATTCACGCTTGGACTTATTTCATTCCTACGTTGTAGTTTATAAGACTTTAGGAGTTTCCAGCAATTAAATAGAATTTTACATGTTCATCACTGAACACGGTGGCGTGATAATTCACCACGATTGTGCTTCACTAATTATTTTCTGAGTATCCTGGTCATATTTTGAGATATCCATAGACCCGTTCTGAATCTGATGGACAATAAGAGGGTTTATTCCGCTCTGTTGTACAATAGAATCAAAGTGACTTTGGTAAGTCCCAATAGCTTGCTGAGTCTTACTCATTAGTTCACTATTCTTAGACATTGCCTCATATAACTTTTCTTGTTTATGCGGAAGATGAGCAATACGTTCCATTTGGCTCATCAATAAATCATACTGTGATTCTAGTCGTTTGAATAACACATCAACCCAGTCTGTATATCCTGATACCGCTTCTGATAATTTCTCTGCTGCTTTGGATGTATCTGATGCAGCTTTGGAAAGATTATTGGATGCGGAGTTGAGATTGTTGGAAGCGGAAGAGTTAGAACCATCCATTCCATATGAAAGTTTACTTGGTCGTCCAATTCCTCCACTTCCACTTGAATATGCTGTTCCTGATGCGTAAGCTCCGCCCATAAATACTTTTGCACGAGAATTGACATATCCTTTGGACAAAAGCTCTTTTGTTTGAAGATGGTTAAAGATTATATCTCCCTTTTTAATATCAACAAATTCTGCTCCATTATCTCCAATAGTCGTGAATTTTCCTCCTCTGACAAGCAACTCTTGACCGAGTTCGCCAACTAGAGATGTTTCATTTCTTTTTGCAGACCAGTCTCCTTGAACAAAAGCATGCCCGCTTTTTGGATTTGCAGTTCCATTTACATGAGCAGTACCGTTAAATGAGTTCCCGTCTTTGCTTCCGTTTGTCTTATAATTTGTTTTATATGTCGTGCTTATTGTTACAGATTTGTCTTGTACACTATCAATTGCAGATGCAAGACTACGTACGAGACCAATTCCAGCAGTAGAAGCAGAAACAGTTACGGATTTATCTTTCACATTATCGATAGATCCCTTTAGAGCGTCAACTAACTCTTTCCCGGCTGTTTTTGCAGATACCGTTATATCTTCTGGTTTAATTGCACTAATTGCCCCTTCTATAGTGGCAATAGACGACGGGTTTAATGCAACATTAACATCATGCGGTTTTGAGAGTTCTGCAAGAGCACCTTGAATTTCATCTGTGTTAATTCCAAGGGTTGCAGTTGTTTTTGAATCAAGACCTTGAATTTCTGCAGCAAGTTCTTGCACTTTCTGTTGCGCTGCTGATGTATCGATGTCTACACCTGCACCTTTTAGCTGTTCCGCAACCTTGTAATTACTTAATGCATTTTGAAATTCTTGAACTTTTGCGATTGCATTTGCCAAATCACCTTCAATTTGAGATACATCTACCTTCATTATTTCTGGTGTAGACAATTGCTCTTTTTGGCTCAATAATCCTTGTAAGACAATTACAGCTTCGTTTGCCCCTTCTGCATTAATGTTTAGTGTTCCATCTTCATTTTTGAACTGGTCTAATAACTGAATAGCCTGTGTGATTTGATTGTCTATTTCATTCACATCTGCATTAAAATCAAATGTAATTTCTGTAGCCCCAAGCTCTTTCAGTTTTTGATTTGCATTCTCAAGCCTTTGAACAACTTCTTCTGAATTTAAATCAAAAGAAATCTCTGTCGTTTCTGTTAATTCCGCCTTTTTGTTTACAAGGTAATCAAGAATTTGATTTGCCGCCTCAAGTTTATCACCTTTTACATCTAACGGGATATTAGGATCGTTCTTAATCTGCTCAATATAACTTTCTGTGTCTTTAATTTTCTGATTTGCATCATCCAAAGAGGCAGTATTCAAATCCATTCCATCAAATGTGGAATCTCCCATATCGTGTAATGTTTGTTTAGCAGTTTGGGCTGTATTCTGTAATTCTTCTATAGAAGCAATAGGTTGATCAAGATTAATTTCAAATCCAGCTTCTGACGCCGCTCTTAATATGCTTTGTATGGCTTCAACATCCATACCAAACATATCAGCGATTACTTTATCTTTTCCTTTTCCAAAATCAAAAGTGTATTTTCCATCTTCTAATTTGGCATATTCATCACCTAATGTTTTATTCACTGCATCAAAGAAATTATAAATACCATCGGTCGTTTCATTTCCATTATCATCAACGGTAAAGAAGTCAAGAATAGAATATCCAGTATCACCAATTGTATTCCCAAGTCTATTAAATGCAGCAATTACGTCTTCTACAGGAGCCGTGCTTAAATCAGCACTTGACAATAAATCGATATATGTACGAACACCGTCATCCACCCATCCTCGTTCAATCATTTCCTTGGTTTCTTTGTATCCTTTTTGAATATTAGAATACATATCACGTTCATTACCAGAAGATTGAGCATCTATCCATTTTTGATATGCAGATGTAGCGGCTTCGTACTGCATTTGTAAATCTTCAAGATTGCTAATCTGATCGAGAATTTCCTGTCTTGTATTTTCAAGTCCAGTTGTGTCTTCGCCCATATAATTAGCTTTGGCTAATTTTTCTGTATTTTCACGTAAAGCATCATATTGATCATTTAATGCAGAAAGGAATTTGGATTTCTGCATGGATTCTTGTTGTGATTCTAATTCAGCTAATGCTTTCCTATTTAAATGATATCCATTTGCTGTTTTTTCAAGAGCCTTTTCTGCTTCATCTCCAAACATTGCACGGAACGATTTTACGCTATCAGAAGATATTCCAGAACCTGACGTAGACTCTGCAAGTATTCCTTTAAGCGTTTCTAAATCTTCTGTTGCAGACTCAACACTTGTTTTAAAATTATTGAATGAATCAGAGGCAGTAGCCAAGTTTCCGGCAGCATTCCCACTTACAAGCCCCATTTCAGAAAGAACATTTACAAAATTTTGCAATTCTTCAGTAGAAGATTCTGCGTCAAGACCAAATGTTTTTGCAAGTGACCAAAGTTCGCTTTCTCCTGCCTGTTTTCCTTCTGTAACTAACGCACCGAAAGCGTCAACAGCATCAAGTTTTAAGGATTTCAAACTTTCTGATGTCTTTTTGATATCCTCCGATGATTTTTTAAATTGATTTGACGATCCAACCTTTTCTCCACTCAAAACCTCTTTGAAATCAGCTATTTTGATAGAAGCAGTATCAAGCTGTTTTTCTAAATCACCAAATAAATCTGTAAATTTACTATTATCTCCTTGTGATAATATGTCATTTACCTCATCTCCAAGTGCTGCAAAATCTGCTCTTGCTGCACGGATTTTATCTGTGTCTCCACTAAGCAATGCGTCATTATATTTGTTAATTGCTTCCGCATACTTATTGTAAGTAGAATACACAGAACCAGCCCCGGTTCCTTGAGCAATCATCTCTTCTTTGATGATGTTTTTGTAGGTATCTTGATAGTTATCAAGGATTTCTTGATTTGATTTTAGTGCGTCAGCTGCTGAATCAACATATCCTTTAATTGCGTTCTGAGAGTTTTCATCAGTATATTTTGATTCAAGGTCAGATACACGATTCATGAATTCAGTAATTGTTTCCTCTGCTTGTGAGGCATCTCCATTGAATTGAATCGTATATAATCCTTCTCCGTTACCGTTGTCATTTATGGAGAATCCAGCATCTTCAAATTCCTTAGCTATGTCGTATATTTCTTTTCCGATACCTTTGTCATTTTTATTTAACCCAGATCCGCTGACAGTATCACCGATATAATACTTCCGGCTTTTCTCCATCTCTTTCTTGGTGTCATTATATGCTTCTGCGTTTTTATTCAAATCTGTCTTTGCGTTTTCGGCGGCGATTTGTTGCAGAATATTTAATTGTGTCTGTAGATTTCCATTTACCAAATCCACTCCAGACGCTTGATCACCATACTGAGCTGTAATTTGTGTTTGAATTCCAAGAATCTGCTGTTTAACACTATACTCTTCGGATGATGTCAATCCTCCAGAATCAAGTTGTGCCTTTAGCTCTTTATATTTAGATATCTGCTCGGTAAGCTGGTCATTGGACTCCTTAAAAGCAGCAGACGATGCTGTGGCAGTTTCCATCATATTTTTCTTATAGTTCTTGTATACACTATAAGCGGCGACTCCGACAGCAGTAATTGCTGTTATCCCCGTTATGATAGGATGTGCTGCAATAATTGAACCAATACCTTTAAATCCATTTTTGATATCTTTCAGTTTTTCTCCGATTATATCAGTAGAAGAGTCCAGGATATCTGATAAGTCATCGGCAGTGTCTATAGCATCAGTTATTGCATTTGTTTTTTTAAGACCTTTCGTTGCTTTTTCTAAATTTGTAATCTGTTCTGCACCCTCAATAGATGACTTTGCAACTTTATCTAAGGATTTTGAGAAGGAGGTATATTTTAGAGCTTCCTCTGCCAAATCTTTAGAAACACCTGAATTTTTAAATATTTTATTTACAATATCTAAATCATCAACACCATCCAATAAACTAGCAATAGATTGTGCTTTTGATGTAAAATCAAGATTTTTATCAATTCCTCGTATACCAGTAATAAAGTCTGATAATTCTCCTATATCTTTGAGTGACAATGTATGATATATTATCTATATACGTTTCTATCGTAAATGATAATAAAAATTGGAGGAACTGTTATGTCATTAATTAAATGTCCTGAGTGTGGGAGACAAATAAGTGATCAAAGTGAAAGCTGTATTCACTGTGGCTTCCCTATAAAGCAAAAGGATAATAAGTATTGTTTAGTAAATGGAAAATCATATGATTTAGATTTTGTTTTAAAAGTTGCTTTAAATAGTAATACAACTGATCAGGAAAGAAAAGAGTGTTTTTTACAAATTCAAAATATGACAAGGTTATTAAGACCAGAAAAATTATATTGTAAAATTATGTGTGATAAAACTATTCCAGAAATATACAATGATGATGATTTAATCCCCTCACCAGCACCTGTTCAATCCAATCAACCGCACTGTCCATACTGTAATTCAACCAATCTTACTAAAGTGTCCGGTACGAGCCGTTTCGCCAGCACATTGATGTTTGGAATTGGAAGTAAAAAGGTTGGCAAGCAGTGGAAGTGTAATAATTGTAAGAGTTATTTTTAGTGGAGTGAGTAGAAGTTAGAGATAGAGATGTTTTTATAGCATTTCTGTTTCTAACTCACGTATTTTGCACTTTAAGTCATCACACGATTTTTGCTGCTTTTTCAATGTGTATTCGCATGAATAATCTGTTTTTTGAAGACCAAAATTATTTTCGATTTTTTCATTAAAATCTTTATGCATTTTGTTCAATACCTTTCGATTGTTTTTGCTTAATGAATATAAGAATATAATCATTCTACATTTTGTAAAATGTAAAAATGCATATATTTTGTAATACAGTAAGTGTAAATTTTTCAATTTTAGATTCACCACCTTTGGAGGATAAATAATGATTACTGAAGAAATAGAACTTGAAACCAAGTTACGCTGGATGGAGTATTGTAAAGAAGTTTTAAATATACCAAAAGTAAAAGAGATAAAACTTCTTAATGAAAACGATTCGTCATACGCAAGATTTAATTCAAGAGATTTATATTATAAGAGATATGTATTATATATTCAAAAGGATATATACGAACACACAGATGCTTCAACAAAATCTATATTATTTCATGAATTCACTCATCTTGCCGATTCGATAAAATATAGAAAGAAAAAATACGAAAGATATCTTGATATAATGTCTTCTTATTCAGAATACCATGCAGCATATATTGAGATGCTTCAAATTATAAAATATTGTAATGATCAATCAATAAATAAGGAATCAGAAATTATTTATAGAAATTGTTATCTTACTATAGAATCACTTATGAATCAATCATACAGAGATTCAATAAGCATTTTTGAGAATGTTGATGACTCATTTGATGGAGTACATAATTTTTATTATTATTTAGGATATAGAAAAGCATTGCAAAAATATAATTTGGATTTTACATTTAATTTCTTAGATTTCAATCCATTGTATATGATCTATATAAAAAATATTTTTGACTTTATCGAATCAAATGAAATTACAAAATTAGCAGACGAGCATGCAAAATTATTGCATTCTATTGATACAGAAATAAAATCTAATAATATTTTGAATCATTTTAATATTTAAAAATGTTATTCACTTCTCACTGGATTCCTTGGTTCTGGCAAGCCTATGAATGTATGTCAGGGCTGTGGACATAAGTGGAAGATATAGGTAAAGTTGGAGAGTAATGATTTACAATTCTACATCGCCTAAAACTTTTTCTTTAAACTTTTTTATGATTGAATAACATTCGGATTGATTTACATTTGTTCCACAATACAGTGTGTTGATTAAGCACTTTACAATATAATTTTCTTTTTCTTCACGCTGTATAAATTTATCGATTGGATTATTATCAAACATTTTAACACCTCAATTCTGAAAGGAGATTTTGTGATCACTGAAGAAAATATAATTTACACAACAACTCTTATAAAGGCTTATAATTATGAAAAGAACATCTGCAATACAGGAACTGGATTTTTCTGTAAAGACGAAAAAAATTATTATCTTATAAGTAATAAACATATCGTGGACGGATGTACTGAATTCGAGTTCAAAGTTCCTATGTATGGAGACGATAAAATAGTAACAACAAAAATAAAAATTGATCCATCAAGTCATTCTCTGTACGATATAGGTGTAATAGGCATAAACGCTGTTATGTCATCAAACTACAAGTACAATATAAAATTTATCGAAATATCTGATTTCTACAATGATCAGCTTTTTAAATGTTCAAATATTGAGAATATTGTTATGCTTGGTTATCCACAGGGGATGAAAGGAGATCCCCTTGGTTGTCCTATTATTAAAAGTGGCATAACAGCAACCCCTATATCCAAAAAGTATAATGATCAGGAGATATTCTTGACAGACATTCTGTCATTTCCCGGTTCCAGTGGGTCACCTATATTTATAAAATATAATGATTCCTATATTCTCGTAGGAATTCATTATGCTTCTGCAACAACAATAGACGATGGATCACATATAGGATTAGGGTTTTGCATTAAAGATTCCATATTATATAATTGGATAATATAATGGTATCGTAATTTAAGACACTTTCCGAGACATTTTATAATGAATCTGAT
>OAUB01000305.1_pt1 | contig 28588 bp, 27 predicted proteins | sample 1476121 | NCBI WGS metagenome assembly OAUB01 (sample SAMEA2579998, study PRJEB22360) | human gut metagenome | biome: human gut; feature: human-associated habitat; material: faeces | place: Denmark | collected 2008/2010
TGACCCGGTTTTTGGGCGGGGCCCCCCCCGCCATTCGCCTTGGCGTTTCCCGACTGCCGTATTCCGGCGGCAGCACCTCCGCTGATGCCGTTCTTGCCCAGCGCGCCGTCCACAGTGCCGGAATCCTGGGTGCCGAGCACGCCGCCGACGGCACCGCCAACACCGGCAATCCCGCCAACACCGGGAACGCCGGCTTCCGGCACGCGCGTGATATCCACGGCGACCACGGATTCGCCGCGCGCCCCGACATAGGAGCCAAGGAACATGGCGACCGCTTCGGGGTAGCGTGCCAGTTCGGCGGACACATAGGCGCCCGGCAACGTGGCGAGCCGCATTTTCACGTTCTCATAGTCCACAAGCTCGCCTTGGCCGCGCGGTACGGCGACGAGTCCGCCGCGCGTAAGCACGACTTTGGTGGTCGGCTCGGCCAGCAGCTCGTCGATCAGGCCGGGTTCGCTTCGCCGGTCCACCTGATAGTCGATGTCACCTTGTGCGAGCGGCAGGAACGGCAGCGCATGGGTCAGCGCCAGAGGCGAGAAATGAATGTCAGCGGTCATCGAGGTCTCCTATGCGTTCTTCTGCGCGCTCTGCACGCGCTTGACGAGCGAGAGCAGTGCTCGCGCCACGGTATCCGGATGTTCGACGGCACTGAAATGGCCGCAGTCCGGAATATCGATGAATTCAGCGCCGGTGATTCGTTCGGCGAGCGGCCGCATCACACTCGGATTGCTGGAGGGGTCCAGTTCGCCGGATACCACCAGGCTCGGTGCGCTGATCGTTTCCGGCACCGCCCCCAGTTCAGGACGTCCGTAGGTCATGCGCTGACGCCAGGCCAGACCAGCCGGGTTCTGTTCGTTGATCCAGCCGGTCATGGTCGCGATGAATTCAGGAGTCTTCTTGACGGTGGAATCGCCATCGGCCGGCTGCGCGAAGTGCATCACCGGTTCGACCGAGTTCGTCTGTTCGGCGGCGTCCGCCATCTTCAGTCGGTTCTCTCCGCCCACGCCGTCGGACGCGGCCATCGTGTCGCACAAGGCCAGTCCGGCCACCGTTTCGGGGTACAGGCGCTGGATGTCCATCGCCACGTAGCCGCCCATCGACAGCCCGACCCAAATCGCCTGCTCATAGCCGGCGGCCTTGATCAGGTCCACGTAGGCTCCGGCCAGGCGATCCAACGCCTCGCTGTACGCGCCGTTCGCCATGCGGGGGCCCGAATCGGCGTCGCTCGGCACCGGGGATGCGCCGGAGCCGGCCATGTCCGGAGCCCAGATCGGGAAGTCCGGCACGTCGTTCAGGTCGGCGAAGTCGGCGAGCGCCTTCGCGCACACGTCCCACATGCGGTGGTCCACCGGGTAGGCGTTCATCAGCACCACCGGCACGCCTTCGCCGTCGCGGTAGATATGATTGGCCAATTCGATTGCCATGAATTACTCCTTCACATTCGCGCCCCACTGGCGGAGCTGTCGGCACAGTCGGCTGGGAGCGGTCTCAACGCGGACCGCCCTCCGTCGCTACGCGCCATCCCCTCCAACGGAAGGCAAAACAACTGTCAGATTCCGGCCCAGGCCAACGCCTGTCGCACGATGCGCCCATGGCCGTTGACCATCTGCGCCACGAACGTGTCCATTACGTCGCTCTTGGGATCCACCCATTCCACATCCAGCGTCTCATCCTGCGGCTTGCAGTCGCCGGCGATAGGCACCACGTAGCACAGTGCGATGGCGTGCTGGCGCGGATCGTAGTATTCGCTTAGTCCCGGCGTGGGGAAGAATTCGGCCACGGTGAACGGCTGGAGCCCGATCGGCAGCAGCGGCAAGGCGATATCGCCCAAATCCTTGGCCACATTGCGGGCGATGGCCTCGCGCAACGTCTCGTGGTACAGCACACGGCCGGTGATCAGCGTGCGTTCGATCGACCCGTCATCGGATACGCGCAGCAGCGAGCCCACCTGGGAGATGCGGCCCATCTCATCGGTGCGTACGGGCACGATCTCCACGTATGCGATGGGCATCTGATGGCGCGCCCGGTTGATGTCGGCCGGTCCCAGCCAGCCCGGCGGGTTGCCGTGGCCGGAACCGCCTCCGTGGATGAAGTCCTCGGGCGTGATGTTGTCGAATTCGCCGCGGCCACGGCCGGCATCATAATCGCCCTCGTCGGGCACTTCATCATTCATGACTGGCATGGTCTCATTATCGCGCGCATTGATGAACATGGGCACAATTCACCGAAAAATTGTCTGTGAATTCTCAGCAAAGCGCCTCATCGCCTCCATGCGCCCGCAATCCATTCAGCTTGGGGCACAAACTTTTGCCGAAATGTTGGGTGGTGCTGGGAAACTGGTACACAGCATCAAGCACTGTGTTTGAGGAAGGAACTTCAATGGCCGCCACCGCCATCACTTCAGCTGAGTTTGAGAAGACCATTACTGACAACGAAATCGTGTTCGTTGACTTCTGGGCCACTTGGTGCGGTCCGTGCCGAGCATTCGGCCCGATTTTCGAAGCCGCGTCCAACGAGCCGGAGAATGCGAACATCGCTTTCGTCAAGGTGGACATCGACGCCAATCAGGATCTGGCTCAGGCTGCCGGCATTCAAGCTGTGCCTACGCTGATGATTGCCAAGCAGGGCGAGGTCATCTTCCAGCAGGCCGGCGCGCTGCAGGCCTCCGATCTGGACGACCTCATCGCCCAGGCCAAGGCGCTGGATCTGGCCGCCGCCAAAGCACAGCAGGCAGCGCAGGAGCAGCAGTAAGCCTTATCACACTGCGGCAACGGAAGCGCGGAAAAGCCCATATATAGCGCTTCCTTGCACTGCTAACTACTACATATGACACCCGTGGCGGATCGAACACCCACCACGGTTTTTTATTCATCCATTCAACGTCCTATGATAGAGAGCAGTGTGTACCCAACCAAGGAGCGCAATGTCGAAGCACGCTGAGCGGACCTCATTCGTCAAAACCCTGTCTCGGGGCCAGTGGGCGAAGATCGCGGCAGCCGTGGCCGCAGTGGGTCTCATTGCCACTGCAGGCGTTATATCTCGCGACTTCTATCAGTCGAGCACCGCTACACCTTCCATCACCCCAACCTCATTCTCCGCCACTGATGGTGCGGCTTCCCGTTCGGCATCCCGCGGCGCGCTCAAGAGCACCACCTACGTGACCGTCAAGGTCAATGGCAAGTCTCGCGTGGTCCTCGGCGAAAAAGCCAACATGACCACCGTCAAGGATGTGCTGGAAACCGGCGATATCGTCCTCGATCCGGAAGACAGCGTGACTCCGAGCCTGGATTCCAAGGTCAGCGAGTCCACAGTCATTTCCATCAACCGCGCCAACACCACGGTGGAGACCACCGACACCGAAATCGCCTTCAATGAAGTGCGCAAGGAGACCTCGAGCCTGCCCAAGGGCCAGGAGAAGGTCGAGACCGAAGGCGAGAAGGGCGTGATGGAGACCACGTCTCTGGTAACCCGCTCCGGCGATCAGGTCGTTTCCTCCAATGTGTTCACCTCCTGGGTCAAGAAGGCTCCGGTCGATAAGGTGATTCTGGTGGGCACCTCCACCGTGTCTTCGCCCAGCGCCGCCAGCCTCGGCACCACCACGCCGGCCGGCGAGATTCAGTCCTGGGCGCATGACTACCTGATTTCCAACGGCTACTCCGAGGCCGACTTCACCGCCGCCAACTTCATCATCAGCCACGAATCCGGCTGGAGCCCCACCGCCACGAACCCGTCTTCAGGTGCTTATGGCCTGCCGCAGGCGCTGCCGGGCAGCAAGATGGCTTCCGCAGGTGCAGACTGGCAGACCAACTACCAGACCCAGTTCAAGTGGTTTGTGAATTATTGCAACGGCTGCTATGGCTCGATTTCCGGCGCGTACGCGTATTGGCAGGCGCACAAGAGCTACTAAGCCAGCCAAATCAACACGTACACAACAGGTTCCGCGCCGCAAGAAGGCTGAGTGAAACCCGGCCCAAACGCCGAGCGAACTCATGCGCATGATGCCGGTTCCCAATCATCGGGGATCGGCATCGGCATTTCTGCGCCTTATCAGCCGAATCCTCGCATTATGCAACGCCCTAGAGGTCACTTTTACCGTGTCATACGAAGTGCCCTCCACAACTGATTATGCGAATCCGTGACGGCATAGCGGCACAAAGCACGCATATATTGAGCTGGTTTGCAACAGCAAATGGTGGAAATGCGCACTACTGTTATTCGCGGTTCCTTTGACAATTAGGCTAGAGCACAATCACTTACGGCTTCGGCTCATCTTCCGGTTTCGTCCCCTGACCAGCCGCCGGATCGCCTGTCCCCTCATCGTCTGGTTGTTTTTGCTGTTGCTGTTGCTGCTGCAACAACTGTTGCTGCCTTAATCGTGCATAATAATCATTCAGAGCTTTCTGCCGCGCTGCTTCTTGCTGAGCTTCAACAGCTGCGCTGTAGTTTGCCATGGACGTGTTGACTGCATCCATGGACGCAGTCAGCGTGTTGACGGCATCCTGCATGGCCTTTACGTCAGTGCCTTGCTGGGACAGCACGGTATTGGCGTTGGCGATGTCGCTTTCCAGTGTCACGCGCGTTGAATTATCGTCGACGGCATACAGGCTGTTGTCCAGCAAAGTCTGAGCCTCGGCTATCTTGCTCTGCAACGCCTGCTGAGCGTTAGCCTGATCCTTGGCGTTCTTGCTGTCCGTCACGGCCTTTGCCGCGGCAGTAATCGCAGTGGCGTTCTTCTTGGCGGTCTTGGTCTGGCTAGTGGCCGTCTTGGCATATTGCTTGAGGTCCGATGTAGAAGCTGAAGTCTTGCACTCCACCGCTTCCACGTTCTTTACCGCGGCGATTGCCTTCTTCAGCGTATCTATGGTCGCGCCGTCAGCCACTTGATCAGCTGTAATGCTTTGAGCGCTCTTGGCGTCGGCCAACGCCTTGGCCAGCGCCTTCTGAGCGGTGGAATTCTGGTCCACGGCCTCAGTACATGCTGTCAACGCATCCTGATGCAGCTGATGGCTTTCCCGACGCTGCTCGCTGGAACGCCAGTACCATACACCACCAATGATCGCTGCAATCACCACCAGCGCAACAATCACCGAAATGATAATGCCCTTGGTCCTCTTCTTGCCGCCCTTGCCACCGCGAGGAGTCTCTGCCACACGGTCTTCTTCCGGCTCCTCCACCGGTTCAGGGTTCTGTTCGATGGCACTGAAGTCGATGTTCAAATCGTCTATGGCACTATCACGTTGCGGCTTGGCTTCAGGAACCGGCGCAAAAAGCGGCAGCGTCGCATTGTCATCCCGCTGAGGCGACTGAGCACTTTCCGCAGTATCAGGTGCCGCAAAAGTCATCGGGGCAGTAGCCACAGCATCGGAAGGGGAAGAGGCATCGCCAGCAGTATTCGCCGCACTCGCAGTAGGCCATTCCAATACTTCGTCAAAGCTGGGGAAGACGGACTGAACGCCACCCGCAACAGTCCCCGTACCATTGTCACCCTGCGCAATACCGCCGTCGTTCTCGTCAAACGAGATGGGCGGTATATCCCAGAAGGTATCGACGATGTCACCGCGAGCCGGCGACGTAGAGGAACCAGATTCCGCGTTCGGTTCAGGGCGTTCGTCTGTTCCCATGCTCTTCTCATTCCTTTGCGTCATTGAAGTCATTCCAAACTGTCAGTTTATCCAGCCCTATGCCAGGGGTGCCAGCTGGTATTCAAGAATGTCACAATTCTTTACTATTCGATATACGGCCAGCACCATAAATCCAACAACTCAGTCTTATAACAGTAAACCGTGCGGCACAGAAGTACCGCACGGTTCATATTGCAAGACGATCGGCAAACGCCAAACTATTACTTGCGGGCTTTCTTCTCGCCCTTGCTCTTGGCACCCTTATGAGAGCTGCGCTTGTTGCCGTCCTCGTAATAGTAGTAGTAGTAATAGTTCTTCTTCTTCGGATCAGCGAAGTTGAAGATGAAGCCGAGAATCGGCACTTCAGCGGCCTGCAGAGCCGTAGCGGTGTTCTCCAGCTCCTTCTTCTCCACTACGCCCTTACCAGTCACGAGCACCAGACCGCCAGCCATACGTCCGAACACGGTGGCGTCGTTGGCCACGGACAGCGGAGCAGTATCGATGATCACGTAATCGTACTGGGTGAGGGCCTGCTCGACCATTTCCTTCATGAGATCGGAGTTCAGCAAGATGCTGGCGTTAGCCGGGCGCTTGCCGGCAGGCATGATGTGCAGGTTCGGCTTCCAATACTTCTGAATGACATCGGCCGGGGACGCCTGGCGAGACAGCACGTGAGACAGGCCCACGTGGCCTTCGATGCCGAGCTTGTGGGCCACGGACGGGTGGCGCAGATCGGCGTCGATAAGCAGCACGCTCTTGCCTTCCTCGGCGAGAGCCACGGCAACGTTGGAGGAAACCGTGGTTTTACCTTCGGACGGATCAGTAGAGGTGATGACCAGCAGTCGGCCATGACCCTGCGTGGCAGTGGTGGTAAGGAACGACAGGTTCGTACGGATGCGGCGGAATTCCTCGGCCTCGCTACCGGCCGGCTGAGCGACTACGACCGGGCGGCTGTCGTTAAGAATCGTGGCCTGTGGCACAGTACCCAGCGAAGAAGCGTGGGTCAGCTCACGCACATCATCGGTGGAGTCCACCTTGGTGTTGAGGATGTCCTTCAGCAGGGCAACGCCAATGCCTACGATGATGCCGAGAATCAGGCCCATAGCCAGATACAGCGGAATGTTCGGGGAACTCTGCCCGGTAGGAGTCTGAGCCTTCTGCACTACCGTGAGCTTGATGGGAGAGCCGCTGGAGGAGGAGTTGTTGTACAGGTCAGAGGAAATCTGATCGGAGAGATTCTTCGCCACGCTGTTGGCGATGTCGGCCGCTTGCTGCGGATCGTCGACTTCCGCCGAGATGTCCACCATGAACGTGTTCGTGGGGTTCGTAGCGGTCACCACGCCGGCAAGATCGGTCGTGGTCATATCCAGGCCGAGATCCTTAATGACGGGCTGGAGCACGGCTTCGGTCTTCACCAGTTCCGGATACGTCTTGATCTGGGTGTTCAAATAATTGGCACCAGAGCTCATATCGTTGGTAGTCTGCGTCTCGCCGGACTGACCGGCATACGTGGCGAACACTTCAGCCGTAGCCGTGTACTTCGGCGGCATGATGAACGTGACAGCTGCAACCGCAGCAAACACCACCACAAACGAGATGATCGCAGACGCGAGATGCTTGCGAACAATCTGCAGCAAATCAGCGATGGTCAATGTTCTTCCTTACCTCTTCGGGAAATTTTCACAGATGGTCTATAATTTAGCATCTACCGGGGAACTTCTCGAGCTTTTGTATCCTTGTGAACAATGACCAAAACCCTTGATACGACTGCAGAATAACTGTACACAATCGCAATCACAATGTATTGTAATTCAAATTATCATTCATTACAATCAAAATTGTCAATACTATTTATGCAGTGTGAAGGAGTATATTATGGCATCCTTGCTTCAAGGATTCAAAGAAGTTCAGCTAGTTAAGCCCGTTGGCAAAACGGTAATGACCGTTACCGATTCCGTTGTACGTTTTAATAAGGCCACCGCAGAAGTGCTGAATTTTCCAGCACAAGTTAAGATCCTTATTAACGATAAAACCAGACAAATTGCCGTCACGCCGACTACCGCTAAGGCGGATAATGCCGTGAAATTCAGCAAGAGTGAGGGCAAGCAGACTACGTCTGTAAGTATCAAGGATGCTGTGCTTGTTGAAGCAATTTCCAAGTACTTCACGCTTGTCGAAGCTCCAGAAGGCGAGGTCTCTTTCGCCTCCGTCAACGGCACTACTTACCCGGAAGACAAGACCGTGATTTTTGATGTCGCAAACGCCACTGCCGGCACCATGAAGCGCCGCGGCCGCAAGAAGGCTGAGTGATTTCTGCTTAATTCGCGATTATACGAATACTGTAAAAGCCTGGATTTCGAATTAATGATAATTCAGGCTTTTAATTTCCCAAAAACCAGCATGGCTTGGGTTGAACAATACATGCACCAGCCCCACGGAGAGGATCTAAACGGCTGATTGGCCCATAGATTATTCAGTTTTTGTAAGCGACTGCCAATTACTTGGTGGGAGTTTAAAAGTACTTCATGAAAGTGAACGGTTGACCGAACCCCCATCGCCTCACCCACACATGCAACTGGTACAGTTCTCACGGAGGATATGGGAGGGAACCAAGTATGTCCACACCGAACAATACGCAGCTCGGCAACAAGCCAGTTCAAGAAAAACGCAGAAACTCCGGTCATTGCCCCGCGCTACAGCGTGGGGCAATGACCGAGACGCTGACTCGTATCACCATCACCCCATCAGACATGTTGATGTTTGCCGCAGTGGCCATGCTGCCATTTGATGGCACAAAAATTGGCATTCCACTCCCCTATTGGACGCCAATCTCCCCCTGGTTGTTCACCCTGTACACAATCCTCAACTGGCGATACTTGCGCGATACCGCACGCCGCTTCCTGCCGTTCTTCCTCTTTCCCCTGCTACTAGTGCTCACATCCGTATACGGCTGGCAGTCATATGGAATACACGCCAGCGCAACCGCAAAGTCATTCATCTCCATATTGTTAGGGCTGGCGTGCTTGGCTTCGCTCGACATCGCGATCCGCATTAAACGTGTACCTGTACGAACATTGTTAACTACGCTATTCACCGCATATGTAGTGGCATTCCTCATTGGGATACTGCAATTTATCGCTTTAGAACGACATCTGAACTGGCAGCCAGTACGAGCATATTTTTGGGGTGCTCTGTATAGAAACTATGCGAGCGTTCGTCCTCAATTCATGTTCGCAGAACCTAGCTATATCGGCATGCATCTGTTCGGCGTACTCCTGCCAGTTTTCTGGCTGACCCGCGACCGCAAGATTGGCATATTGATACCGATATTTGCCGCTGGAGCAATTGCGATGGGCTCCGGCACCCGAATCATACTGGATACAGTGGTAGCTACATTTATCTGGCTGATAGCGACAATCAACTTCCACTCACGTAAGGTAACAGCTGGGTTCGTCGGTGCTTTAGGACTTCTTGGAGCAGGTGGATTGAGCGCAATTATCATCAATCCGCGTCTAAACTCTTTAGCCACCAATGGATTACTTGCTGGTGACGGATCGATGAGTGCAAGAATCTTCCATATGCTCGCTCCCATGTGGTCATGGAAACATGATCTATCTCACTTCATGTTTGGATGGGGCGCAGGCAATATCTCTAATGCAGTGCGTACTGGTTACGCCGGTGCCCGCCAATAGTATGACGCCCATGGCGGTGCGCCCAATACCGAAATCGATGGTTTAGCAAATCCCCCAGCGGATACTTTCACAATGAGCATCTATGCCAGCTTCATTACCGAATTTGGTCTATTCTGCTTTTTGGCCTTCTTGCTCTTGGTATTAGCACACGTAGCGGTCCATCATGGATGGAGCCGACGGAACATATGCTGGTTCATTCTTCTCGCATACCTATATATTCAGTTTGAATCATACGCATTCTATGCAATTCCACTGTTCATATGGGCTGTCTGCACAATAATGAATCGAAGAAAAAACAACATCAATTCCCTTTAGATTGCGAGAATCACAATTCGCTACTCTCTATCATGCCGATAAAGAGTGCGCATACGCCCGTTGTCTAATTGAAAGTGCAGCACCCGTTAGATTGGAGATTCCGCCTATAAGTGGTATATGAAACCTTTCACGACCAAACAAATCTGGCTGATGGTTGGTATCAGACTCGGATTCTTCCTGTTATACACCGCCGCATCTGCAACGTTGCTCTGCTTGGGCACAGCATGGGAATCTACATCACTGGGTCATGGAAGCTGCCCGTCATCATGGTGGGCTTCGGCATGTTCCTACTGTTCGACCGCGCCACCTTCCACAGCCGTGCCATCAACCGGATAGCGTAATCCGCGTTCGCAGTGTACCTGATTACCGATTACGCCGCCTCCGAGAAACTGCTCTGAGTCCGGTTGTTCAACCTGCAGAACCTGCACCAGCAGCCATTGGCGGTCCTGCAGATTCTGGGCATCCTGCTGACGAGCTACGCGACCCGCACACTGCTCGACTTCATCCGCCAAGCACTATTCGCCGTCACCATCGGCAAGCGGCGCGGACACTGGTTTGACCTGCTGTGGGACAAGGCATCCACCCAATCAATCCTTTCGCCTGAACACGCAAGCCAATCTCACCGCTTCCACGGAAAATAAACAATTCTGAAATGAAAATCGCACACGTAAGGCACAGGTTGCACCTTCTTATGCCAAGTGAAACCAGGAAATGTATAGATTTGTGAACACGCTCATAAAATCATCACTTTTAGCAAAAAATTGCAAAAATGGACATTTCTAGTTATAATCTCAGCATCAAAAGAGTAAAACACATTTACGAGGCGACCCAATGCTGATTGATTTTAGCTTTTCGAATTTCAGGAGTTTCCGCGACGAGCAATCTTTCTCTATGACTCGCGACGAAAGGTTCACGGAATCCAACGACTCACGGCAGTCTCCAATCACAGCCATATACGGAGCCAACGCATCAGGAAAATCCAATTTCCTGAAGGCGATGTGCGCCATGCGTAGCATGGTGACAAACAGCTACAGCCAAGGTGATGCGAACAGCGATATTCTTAGGGAACCATTCCTACTGAGAGAGAACCCATTCGAGGAACCATCGATGTTCTTCCTGGAGTTCACAGCCGAGAACCATCTGAAATACCAGTACTGGTTCCGCTATAACAATAAGCACATATTAGAGGAAGAGCTTACCTTCTTTAAGGACATGGGAGGACGTCTCTCCACTCACTCCTCACTGTTGTTCTCCCGCACCGGAAACGACGAGGTGAAATTCGGAGCCACTTTCAAAGGACCTAGAACGCAAGTGCGAAAGACAGTGGGACTCCGCCCCAACGCTCTCCTGCTTTCGGCGGCCGCCGCAGCCGGCATCGAATGTGTCCAACCTGTATTCTCGTTTTTCCAGAATGATGTGGCGTATTGCGTGGCAAACGCTTTCGAACAGGAACAGCCCATATTGCTTGACCAATTCAAGAACAAGACACCTTTTTCGAAGCATCTGACATCTCTGATCAAGTACGCAGATTTTGGCATCAGCGATGTGAAAAGCGTTCCGGCGAACATCCCCTCGGATATCTGGCATCAGTTCAAAGAGCAGATGAAGACTCAGATCGGAGCTGATGAGGGAAAGCTAGAGGAAGCATTCAACATCAAAAACGCGACACAGTTGCAATTCACTCATACCGGCGAAGATTCGTCCTCTGCCGGCTTCGGCTTGGATAACGAGTCCAGGGGCACCGTCGCCGCGCTGTCGTTCTTCTCGCTTGCCCTTCGTCAGCTATCAAGGCCCACGGTCACACTTATCGACGAAATTGACACAAGCCTGCACCCAGCCTTGGTAGCAGAGCTGGTGGCGCTGTACACCGATCCGGCAACGAATCCCCACGGCTCCCAGCTCATTTTCACGACCCATGACGTGTCATTGATCAATCATTCGGGTTCGTCGAACCGCCTACTACAACCCGATCAGATATGGCTTGTAGAGAAAGATAAAGACGGCGCCTCGGAACTCTTCCCGGTAACGGAACTTGGTATTCGAAAGGAAGAGAACATCGGCAAGAACTACCTCAATGGTGTATATGGCGCCACACCGAACCCCAGTTTCCATACCGTATTCGCACAGATCATGAATGGAGACGATGACTGATGGCGAAGAAGCGAGGCGTTCCCGCGCATGGTCGCGAGTCTGCACGTTTCCACAGGGCACGCAAGAAGCGTTATCTTGTCGTAGCTGGCGGAGCTGTTACCGAAAGACAGTATTTCAAGCAGCTCGAGTCCATATATGACGTTGTCATCGACTACCAACAGAAGAACGAAAGTCCTGAACAGCTCGCGGATTTTGCATGCAAGTTGAAGAAAGAGGATGAACGGGATATCTCCACAGATTGCTATGAAAAAATCTGGGCGGTAGTCGATGTTGACGACTTTCACGACCACAGCAAGGCCGCAAAAACTTGCAAGGACAATGGGATCGAGCTCATCATTTCCAATCCCTGCTTCGAGGTCTGGCTGCTCGACCATATGAAGGCTTGTCCACCAAGCTACACACTGACGCCCGATGTCGAGTCAGCTGCGGCAAAAGCCGGCATCGTTGGAGGGAATCGCAACAAATACGTCAATGACGAACTCATCGACAGCGAACATCTCGATGCCGCCACACGCAACGCAGCCCGGCACAACACAGCGGAGAACAGTCAGGGGCGCAACAGGCTCACGCCATATCACGAGCAGGAATACGCCCCTTGGACCGATATGCCGAAAGTGATTGAGACGCTGAAATCTAATAAACAGAGCTGAAAGAAGAAACATGGCACTGCCCATCCAAGTAAATCCCAAAGACCCTTGCATAGATATTCACACTGGACGAGGTCAAGGTAGCTGCACATTCGCAAATGGATTCAACTGTGTCTGTTCATGCGCAGGTATCGCACACGCCCAATTACTCAGAATGGTTCTTACTCCCGAAAACAGTAAGAAGTTGCCTGACAAATACAAGCAGGCTCTTGCCAACAAAGTCCAAACGGTTCAAGCTCGCATTGCCGATATTCCGCATGATAAGGTAACAACAATTATCCACGCACAGAAACAGCCTAAACGCGTGTTTTTCCTTTGCGAGGATGTGTCTCATCCCATCATTGACTATTGCCGAGTCATTGACATACTCCGTTGGGCAAGAGAAAACCCCCTAGCAAGCCAGCAAGTATCAAAACTCTGCACTTGTGTACAAAATCATGGCATTAATTCTTTCAAATCATCACCGACTTTTCCGCCAACCTCACGACCGGTGGAAAAGTCGGTTACACACGGTTGAAACAATCCTTTCAGATATATTCAAGCAGTATACCTATATTTGTCATTTCCGACTTAAGATAGTCTTCGCAGTGCGAAGCATGCTGTCTGGAACGACATTTTTGATGGCGTCCTTGAGCTTCTTCTTATTCACATAATCCTGATCGAGAAGTTGTAACGCCCCTCCGGCTTGGGAGTCATCGTCCGGGGTGGTGTGGCATTCAAGAATAATGGGGCTGTCGGATTGCGTTGTGAGGAATTCCGGGAGCCGTTCGAGGTATTCCTGCTTGCTTGAGGCAGACATGTACTTGAACCCGAGGGCTTCACACCATGCTTTGGCCAGACTGTCGAAGGCGTTTTGTGCACGATAATGGCCTTGCGCACACACGTAGGGAAGCTCTTCACCATGGAGGCGAAATCCGGTAGAATAGGGCATGCGCATCTCATCGCCTATCCCATTGTTGACCAAAAGGATGCGGATGTTCGCCATCATATCCCGGTTGCCAAGCGAGTTCATGTCGTAGAAGAAGGCAAGATCACCTATAACCACGAAATGCAGAGTGTTGGGTTCAGCCAAGGCCGATCCGAATGTGGTGGACAGTGCCCCATCGATGCCGAAGCCGCCCGTATTGCAATAACAACGAATAGAAGGGTTAAGCTCAAAGTAGTTCCAACTGCGAAGCGCATTGAGGATTGCGAAATGCATAATCGACTTCTCGGGAATCTGCTTAGCGGTCTGCTCTGCTATCCATCTGCCCGAATATGGCAGATCGGGAAGAGATCGTCTCAATGACTCGTCGTATTGTTCCCATTGAGCAAAATAACGGTTCACTGGTGTATTGCCATTCTGTTCACCGAAAGCTGCGTATCTCTTGAAAAACTCCTCGGTATCGCACTCGAAAACTTTGGTCAATCCGTCGAATCGGTCGCGCAATTCCCCATCCAAGGACACACGCCAGGTCTCGGCATGTACGGCCTTGAGGTAATTCGTGGTCGGATAGTCACCGGAGATTTCCCCCATCGAAATGACTAGGTCGGGTTTCAGCGCGTCCCATTGAGCTGAACCGGAATGGAGGTTGTCTGTGGTCAGCGTGCCGAGGAGTCGGTTATGACCGTGGTAGTTGGAAGTATGATCACACAGCACCACTGCATCGTAACGGTCAGCGAAATCCGAAATCGACTGTTCTGCTTCCTTCGAGAATCGGATGTGAGCACCGATATGAATCACAATGTTCCTATGTGAGCCGATCTCTGGAAATGGGTCGGACGGCATGTAACGTCGGATGCACCTGCTTACGGGAACTGGGCCGGGATCCATGGTGTTGTCATAGACAGTAGGCAAGTTGATATGCACGGGACCGCCACCGTGACGTATGGACTCCAGAATGGCTTGGTTAACGAGCCGATTGCAGTACAAGGCATCCGTCTCGTCCTTAATGACCGGCAAGTCCACTGAGACAAGCGCTACATCGTTCTGAACGATACGCCGATCGAGCGTCTGCGGAAGAAGCTGACCGATGTTCCAATCCCCGTTGAATGAGGTGATGGCTATCACCGGAAGCTTACGGTAATACGCTTCAGTGAGGCCGGGCAGATAGTTGCGGGAAGCAGTCGCTCCAGTGCAGCTTAACGCGACAGGCTCCCCGGTTGTCGCTGCCATGCCACATGCCATATAAGCTGCAGAACGTTCATCCACGCATGAATAAACATGAAAATACGGGTCATGCTGCACAGAGACAACTACCGGCAGGTTCGTGGAGCCGGGTGAAACAATAATATTTTTCACGCCATGCTGTTTCAACAATGAGACCACGATCCGCGCATTGCGTTCATGTGCATGCTTGATGACTTGCATATTTTATATACTCCTTAAATTAATATGCTGAATGCATTTGTCGGTTTCACTCGCTATAGCTGAGTCGTTTACGCTGAAGCACACACAGAAGAGGAAACGCAAGTCCATGCGTGGACAGCGCCATGCGAATATCGACGCGATGCCGCAGGAATTTATCCCACATTCTCGGATTAAGAGGTTTCATCTCTTCGCATAGCTTTCTAAGTTGCACCCATGCAGCATCACGGGGAAGAAAACATGCATTGAACAATTGAGTGTAGAGGCCAAGGAACTGTGAGTATTGAAATTCCGATTTGTTGCCGGGGAGTTGCTCATCATAAAGCGGCGTTAAGGTTTTGATGACGGTTTTGAGATCATCCTTATGCCGTACAGTCTGTCGATAATCACAGCTTTGACCTTCTCGGCCCACTCGATAGCAATACAATGGATTTGTCAACATCTGATATGTGTCAACAAATCTAAGCGGCTGGGTAATGAATTCGCAGTCTGTGTAGAGTACATGGTGATCAAGGTGAACTCCCGCCTGTCTCAGTAAATCGGTCCGAAAAGTCATCGCATGCATTGTTAAATGTGTCCGAGAGAAATCGAGATCTTCAAAACGTCCCGCCTGAGCTGCATGCAATTCCGACAGTGTTACCGGGGTTTCTTCCTTGGTCTGATCATTACATACGAGGTACGGGGATAAAGCCACATCCACATCGCAAGCGCACAATTCTCTCAAGAAGCCGGATAGATGTTCAGTATCCACCCAATCATCCGCATCAAGGAGCCGGAAATACCGTCCTGTTGCGTGCTTCAGACTGGCATTAACGGTGGAGCCATATCCTCCGTTCTCCTTATCAATCACGCGTACTGCTTGGGGATACCGGCTTTGAAAACGGTGGGCAATATCCGAAGTCGAATCGTGGGAGCCATCATTTACGATAATGATTTCACACAGACGTGCTGCATCCGGACAGGAAACGACAGAGGATATGCATCGTTCCAAGTATGGTTCAGCGTTATACGCAGCAACCGAGATGGTTAACAACTTATCGGGACCAGTCATAGTATTCTCCTACCTTTTGATAATAGAATGAATCATTTCGGCGACAAACAATTCATGCGCCAGAACAAGTCCGATGCAATATATTCCCATAAAACAACATCCGTTCACAATGAGAGAGATGAATCCGGGAGTGAATGCAAGTTGTGATTTCAGCAGCAAAGCGATAAATACCGATACAACGGATACGATACCAATCTTGTGGTAATCGGTTTGTGGCAAAATTTGCCGTATAAATCCTTTGCCGCGCGAGCATCGCAAAACAAGTACGGTCAATTCGGTTAGAGAATTCGATATTGCAGCTCCGGCAACGCCAAAAAAATAAATAAATGTGATAGCATATACAACCGAACATGTGAATCCAATAACATTAAGTATTGCCCATTCCCTTTCGCGTGAATCAGCAATCAGTTCATTTCCCAAAGCGATATTGAGCGATGAGAATAATATAGCTGGAACAGCGAGCATTAGTGGCACGACTGATCCAGAGAAGTCCTTGCCTCCCATAAGTTGTACAACGGAATCCGAACACAGAACCGTTCCACCGATCAGAGCACCAGATACCACACCGATGAAGTTGACATTCTTGGCCATCAGATTAATAATTGCCTGCTTGTCCCCATTGGCCTTGTAGTAAGAAATACGTGGCAACATCACATTGCCAACGGAGTTCACGGCTTTGATGAGCACATTCTTGATTTTCGCAACAAGTTGGTAGAGACCAACCATATTGATGTTACCGAGAAAACCGAGAGCCACGATATCCGTTTGGGTATACATGCCGGACGAAATCGATGCAATTGAATACCAGAACATAGCCTTAAGATGTTCTTTGTATTCCAGACGCTGCCTGATAGAGAAATCCACGAGTTTGCGCAGACGCAGGAGATTGAGGATATTCATACCGTAGCCAGCAACGAGCACGGTGATGCCGTACACAATATAATCCGAGCTCTGGTGGACAAATAGGAACATCAGAATAAGGCCAATAAACTTGAATACAATGTTCCGTACAGTAATGTAACCGTACTGTTCAATGGCTTGGTAGAACCATTCCACACCGAACGAAGAAAGCCAGAATCCAACTGAGAAAATCAGGAACAGTGTCCGCTGTTGAGAGAAAGTCGGAATGAGGAATATCGATAATAGATAAACCGCAAAGACAATGCTCGTGGACACCAGCAAAATGACCAAAAGTTCCTTTACGACTTTCGATAATTCCACTATATCATCGCGTACCATAGCACAGACCTTGATGCCATAGTTCTGTATGCCTAGGAGCGCGACCATCGAAAAATACAGCACAACGCTTTGCACGTAAGCAACTGCACCCGTACCAAACGTGGAAAGAATACGAGAAACGTACGGCAGGGTGATTAAAGGAAACAACATCTGCGATGTCGTTAGAAGCATATTCATGAGAACATTGAACTTCACCGAATGTATTTTCGGCTTTTTCCTATGATTTGCCATTATGCACAATCGATTCTAGAAGTCAAGGGTGTGAGCAATGTAATCTTTTGAGAATTGCCGAGCTCCCGCAAGAGGTTTTGTGATATCATGAACTGAGGGGATACCTGATCGTTCGAGATAATGAACAGCATCCTCTATCCCTTTGACGATGGATTCACTGGCCTGCATACGATGCAGAACCTGGTCCTTTCGCGTGCTCGACCCTTTTCCGTTGCTCATCGACAGGAAAGGAGTACCCAGATTCATGGAGAATAAGGTTCCATGATAAGAATCGGTAATCACCACAATAGCGTGATCGATGATATTGATGAACTCCGCAGGCCCAGCGGCTCGCCCATCAACAATATGCTTGTTCGTCGGGAACCACGCAAACGGGGCAATCAAGACAACCGGCATATTAAGAATATCACTGACACGGCGATATAGGGAATACTGCTGCATAACGGTTTTCGTGCCGTTTAGCGAATATATCAAGGCATATTTTTTCGGAAGATTCATCTCATCCGCTGCACGTGTCGCAATCCTACGCCATGAATCAGCCCCGACAAGCAACGTGGGGTCAAGTACATTGGCGCAGGGCCTGCCCACGAGTTGGCCAATCATTTCGGCGGCATCTTGTTCACGTGCAGACAGCATCGTGAACTTTTGAAGGTCGGGAACAATGTGTTTGATCTCATCCCGTGTCATATTCGCAGGAGATGAAGCATAACTTACCTTGCGACGATTTGTGAAATCTAATAAGTAAGGCTTCATGGCATCCCAGTCGCTTCCCGAATATTCATTAGAATGAATATTCAGAATTTGATCACTACCGCTCACGTATATATCGAAAGAATCAGCGAATTTTCCCAAATCCGAAGCCTTTTCAACACATTCCGTGAGATTGAGCTGCTGATTGATGAAACGCTCAAATCGTTCAGCACGAAGAAGACGATCCGATTTCACTGAGATCAGGGATAGATCGTTAATCAACGTTTTTAATGAATGATTCGTACGATATAGCGTCTCATAAAAAGCTCGCTGACCAGAAGGACGATAGTTAATAATGGATGCCGAACAACCATGCTTTTCAAAGGCAATCTGAGTGCCTAGAGCCTGCAGTACGGAACCAAAGTTATACGCAGCATGATAAGTGACGATGCCAACAGAAGACAATCTCATATCCTTTCCCGTAGAGAACACTTACCGCCAGATCTATTTGTCATGTCAATATACCCGAATGATATAAGAAGATACGTAATAAAACTATCCTCAAAAGCAATACAAATTGAAAACAGTATTAAAAAAAATATAACAAATGGCTTATAAATTTTCATTTCCGATTTATACATATTAAAAAGCGGATATATAAATGGAAAAAGATATAGTAAGCCTCCCTGGGATAGCACTGACATCAAGGTACTAGTTTGTGATACACCACTTTGATGATCGGAAGCAAATTGAAGCCAAGATGCCCGATAATCATTAACGCCATGACCAAATATCGGATTATCAATAAACGCCTTTAAACCGGAAAGAAAGTCAAGAAGATGAATTCCTCCGGAAAAAGTCGCAATCTTATTTGACATTATTTTAACAAAAACTAACGAACTCCCTAAAATGCATAATACACCAATCGCAAGGAATAAAAATTTCAATATTCTTGTTTTGCTATTATAAAAAGCTTTATATAGTAAGGGCAATAACAATAATCCAAAACCAAGATATGCGGTTGTCGTAAAGGAGCACAATCCACTAATCACTATTATTAAGACAGCAACCAACGAAGAATCTGCGAGATAAATCGAAATACATCCGAACAATACGGCAAAAGCTGCAAAGGCCGGCGCTTCGATAAAAACAGATGTGAACTTCCAGAGTTTTCCGATGCTGAGATTAATATCACTATATTGAGTGAACCACTCTATTCCATAAACCCCATTTACAGTAGTGTAACTACCCCAAGAAACGTCTAATGACATATTAGACGATACAACACCCAGTGAATACAATATCCAAATTATAAAGCCAGGTATTACCAAAATGATATAGGCATTTACGAAATTCCTCAAGACTACTTTAATCCCATATAACGATCGCAGAAAAAGATACATAGAGCAGATCGGCACAATCAATACGAAACGAAAAATTTGCTTAGAAATATCTGACTGCTGCACGAAATACAAAACAAAGAACGGTAAACACCCTACAACAATACATATGAAACCAATGTAAATTGCTTTTGACCACACCTCCTTGCTCATGTTAGAAAGAAGCACAAACAGTAAACACATAGCAGCTATGAATAGCGATGCATAGTTTAGTCTATGTGAATAGTTGCTTTTTGAATATACCGAAACGGAATTCAATAAAAAAGAAATACACAATATTATATCAAAGAATGTATATCTATTTCGGATCATTATAAAACCTACATTGATATCGAATACTCTTTAATCATCTGTTTTGAACAACAACGTATATCGAAACTATCTGAAACGACCGATCTAATATAGTTTGACCGATCATAATGCCTATCCAGAAGAATCTTTTCCGCCCACAGGTTCGCATCGTCTATTGGAAGAAAATCTGTTAAAACACTCATTGATGTCTCACGAGTAATTTGATCCGAAAACAACACAGGCAATCCTGCCGTCTGCGCTTCCACTCCAGATACCGGCAAACCCTCATATAATGACGGAAGAACAAAGACATCGGCCGCGGAATAGTATTCATTCACGTTTCCAACTGATCCCTTGAACGAAATATATTGGCTGACGCCCTGTTTTTCGGCATATCGTTGTACATCGCCATTCAGTTCATCATCCCCGAACCACCAGAAACGGAAGTCAACTTTACTGTTGGCAAGTTCGCGAATGATATCGACAATAAAGTAGGGATTCTTCTGGGTTGTGATCCTACCAACCGTCATCACAACAATTTTATCTCCACAATTTTCGATCCCTCGAATTTTGTTCCGCGCAACCTCCGAATAACGAAAACGGGATATGTTTATTGCATTAGGTATAATCCTGTATTTTCTCTTCCCAAATAGGCCATCACCGGCTTTATGCGAACATGCGATATATTTGTTCGCAAAATGCAGAGCCAACGCAGAAAATGGCTTATTCCTTAATTGCTTCCACCAAACATCACCATTCTGTGCAGCATGACTATGCAATATACGAATGGGAACATTGAATGCAGCTGCTGCAGCAAGCACCGGAACTCCGCTATTAACGACATTGCAATGAACGACATCATAATGACTCTTCTTAAATATATTGAGAATAAGTGAGAAAAATTTTAATGGATGTTTGATATATGAAGGAAGCAGGAACACGTTATCCCCATTACCCGCAATTTCCTTATAATACGGTGAACCAACATCATCTATCACCAAGAAATCGAATCGCATTTCAGGACCATGCAACGCCCTGTAATAATTCATAACATAGCTTGCTACACCATTGGAACGTTGCAGTCCTCTGGTCACCATTAATATTCTCAAATTCAAGTGCCCCTTATTTTATGTCAAGAATGTATCACACTACTATCGACGAGTTGACTATACCATTCACCAAGTTGTTGTGCGCTGTCTTTGATATCGTACCCGGCATGGCATATGGCGTTTTTTTCATCACTTCGTTTGGCTACGGGTGACATTTCTGCAAGTTCAACTGCCCATGCATCGGTTTTATCCAATGGAAAGAATTTAACGAGACCGGGGATAATGCTCGCCTCCCTCGGAACATAATTGGATGCGATCACCGGTAATCCTGAAGCTTGTGCTTCTATAGAGACCATACCCAGCCCTTCATAGGTGGAGGGGAAAGCAAGCACATCGAGCGCTTGATACAAGCTACTAATATCGTTACGTACACCCAGCATGCGTACCGAACGTTCGAGTCCAAGTTCATGAATCCGTGCCTGCACTTGCTTCATCATGTCGCCATCGCCCGCGAGAGCAAGGACAGCATTTGGATGACACTCGAGTACCTGTTTGAACACATCAAGCGTGAACAATTGGTTCTTCTGGAAGCACATACGCCCCACTTGACCGATGAGCAGTTGATTGTCAGCAACACCCAACTCGGCACGTTTAGCGGCTCGCACCATAGGATTGAAACGGAATATCTCGGGCTCAATAGCGTTACGAATAATCCTGACCTTGCCGGCAGCATCAAGCTTTTCGCCAAATAGCCACTGAGCCGTGTAATGCGAGCAAGCTGCATAATGTGTGGGATATACCTTCGCAAACGGACGCAAAGCCATCTTCACTGCGGTCTTCGTGTACTCACGCGGATTACTGGTCGAGTGACTGTGCGCAATACGTACCGGTACGCCCGCTCTCTTAGCGGCACCTAACGGGAATACACTCAATGCATTCATATGCGAATGTACAATCGTCGGCTTGAGATCGCAAAACAACTGCTCGCATGCATTTATGTATGCAGACAGATGCTTATAGGAAGGTATCGTGAATACTCGGCCACCGAGTGCTTTGATCTCATCCTCAGGAACCACCGTGGAGTCATTCTGTACGATGAAATCAAACTGGATACGGCTATGGTCGATATGACGATAATGATTCATGACGGTGGCTTCCACGCCGCCGCCCATCATTCTGCCGACAACTTGTGCTACACGAATCAGTTCAGACATAACGGTACCTAATTGCAGTTAACCAAACATAACCGCACTGATCCGCCAATCCATAGTTGCTCCGGCTCACAGCTCCGCACGCCCTCCATCTCGACTAAACTTAGTAGTAGCGTACCACTTATCTTCTATTTTTCGGGGGAGCCCGGGTTCTAGATAGAAGCGCAACACCCGCTCTATGGTTGGAAGTGTTCAGGTTCTAACTGGAGAAGGTGTTGCGCCCATGACGAAAGTGTATTCCCACCTGTCGGCCGAAGAGCGGGTCCGGATCGACGAGCTGAGGAACCGTGACGGGCTCGGCGTGTGCCAGATCGCGTTGAGGATCGGCCGCGACAAGTCCACCGTCAGCCGCGAGCCGGGACGCGGCCCGTGGTTCGCGTCCGACGAGAACGAGTCCTACCGGCCCTACAGGCCGAAACGGCTGAAGACGGGCGCGTGGACGTCCCGTCCGTTCTACTCGGCCATGACCGCGCAGAGGAAGGCCGAACAACGCGCCCGCCAGCCGCGCAAGCCCATGCGCATAGCATACTCCCCGTTGCCCGCATGGGTCATGGACGCGCTCAGGAAGGGGTGGACGCCGGAAAGGATCGAGGGGCGACTGAAGGTCGAATGGCCCGACGACCCGCATATGAGGATCAGCCACGCGTGCCTCCACCAGTGGATCCACGCGAAACCGCAGAGGGCGTTGGACCTCAGGCAGTACCTGCCTCGCGGCAAGCGGCACCGCACGCGTTCGAAGGGCAGGAGGGCGAGGGGGCCGCGCATCCCGATGCGCGTGCCGATCACGGACCGGCCGAAGAAGGTGGACTCGCGCCATGAGTTCGGCCACTTCGAATCCGACACCGTGGTCGGCGCGTCCCCGTCCAAGCGGCGCATCGACACGCAGGTCGAACGCAAGAGCCGCAGGCTGTCCGCCCGGTTCATCCCCGACAAGGGCGCGCCGGCGACCGCGCGCGCCGAATACGACATCCACAAGGACATCCCCGCGCCCGCGCGCATCGACCGGACCTGGGACAGCGGCACCGAATCCTCCTGCCACCTGCTCGTGGACGAGGCGTTGGGCATGCTCACCTACTATGCGGACCCCTACTCCTCACACCAGCGCGGCACGAACGAGAACCGCAACGGGCGCATCCGCCGCTACCTGCCCAAGAGAACCAGCTTCGACGACCTGACGGACGAGGACCTGCAGGCCATCGTCCAGGAGATCAACGACACCCCATGAAGGTCCTGGACTGGGAAACGCCCAACGAGGTTTGGTACCGCGAGCTCGGCAAGCTAATGCCGAAGACAAGCCACCCAAAGACGAGCGTCGCACTTACAAATTGAATCCGGGAATGAGGCTATTCTTCACACGAGCAAGAATAACTTCGAGTAAACCGCCGAAATAAGCCAATGCACAATCACCATGATCGGAATACTCCAAATATATGAGTCATCAGAATTCTCGTTTTGATTTAAGCCTTGGCACGGCAGCCACTGCCCATAGGAGTAGTGGAAGGGCATAAAAGGCATATCCTTCGAACTGCACATACAGGTATATGGTCAACAGCAGCCAGCAGACAGTGGTCTTGTTCCAGGCATGGTTATGGCTAATCCACCGCAGCACTAGTACCACGAGAATTACAGAAGCAATCAGGCCGAACTCCACGAAAAAGCTGGTGTAGGCGCTCATCGTGAACATGTTTGCTGGTGTCACTTGTGCGTACCAGCCCTTCGGTGCCGAAGCGTTCAGGCCCAGACGTTCCAGAGACCGCACTGCGGCATCGGCACCCTGATGGGTGGCATCGGATAGATTGCCTGCGCCATAGCCGAGCAACAACTGCTTTGGATGCTTCAATGCACCCGCACCTGGTCCCAGTGACTGCCATAAACGGGCATAGAACGAACCGTCACCGTCAAAGCCAAGCTCGGCTATGGAGCTCAACCGATGGTTCACTGCCACGCTGCATGCGCCGAGACCGACCGTGACCACCAGTTCCCCGAACGCCACAAGCCGGCCGCGCCACGTGTGCCAACTGTTCATCTCGATAATCACAAACACCAACGCGATAATCGAGTCAAGAATGATGCGCACGCCTGCACCCATGAGCACCGAGCCTGCAGCGAATACCATGATAAGGACGCGCAGTTGGTTTGCACGCTTGTGGTCACGACCACGCACCAGCCAGATCAGCGGCAGCAGCACACCGAACAGGTGCATACCTATATAGCTCGGTTCTGCGAACAGAAACTGCGGGCGGCCACCGCCCCAATGCGAAGTGCTGCTGATGTACTGGCGGCTCATCAGATGAATGAAGAAGTTCTTTACGGAAGTCCAATCAAACATGATTGACAACCGCTGCACCACGCCGACTGCGAAGGCGAACCAATATACGAGAATCAGCAGATCCAACATGCGCCGCCAAGACAAGCGCTTGATACGTAATGCCATGTCCAACGCACACAGGCAGGCGAGAGCCCCAGCCACGCCGGCCAGCGACACCAGCGCCGGAAGCCGATGGAATGCTACCAGACACCAATCCACTGCAGACAGCGCGATTAACAGCACCGGAAACAGGAAGAATGCGCGGAAACGGTGCCAAACCTGCGGCAGCAAACGCCAGTTCGCTACCGCATATGCCATAAACAACCACGGAGAAAGCGGCGTCCAAAACGGCATGTATGGGCCTGCTACTGTGCCGTCAATCGGCAGCATGGCGAGCGCCGCATAGAACAAAAAATCTGAGGAATCGACCAATATCGGTCGATCATTATCAAACGAGACGCCGGCTTTCCCGAAATCCGCCTCGGCGATGCCGGCAATATTAGAATCAGTCACTCATTACTCCCACTGTCATCACCCAACAGCATGCCACTGTAACGGACAAATCGTATCGGGAGATGAAACCGGCGTGAGAATGACGTGAATACTTACGTCTTACGTCAGCTTGATGTCAGACCGTGTAAGCATACTGCCGCGTGATTTGAGGGCGTACCGGGGCTTCCTCAACACGGTAGTGCTTGCGCATGCTGGTCAGGATGGTGCGCAGCGCTTTGTTCGTCTGCTCTGCTGCGGTACGGAACTTTGCGTATTCTTTGCCGTGCGGATCTTCAATATCCTCAGGCTCAGGGAGCATAGGCCGAATAATGGACGCGGAGTTGATCACTGACTGCAAGCGTTCCTGAATGGTCAGTCCCTTGACCAGTCCATTACGCGCACAGTACTCGCACATGTTCGCAAAGTCGCCCAGCAAGAACGTGTATTTCACAGCAGTGGGAGCCAACGTGACAATGTCTTTACGCTGATCCTTTTCAAAGCACAGGATCAGATCAGCGGACTTTGCCATCGGCTGCGTCAGGCGCCGAGAGCGGAACCCACCCGGTTCGATTCCTACGCTTTCCATAAGCAGGGCGCTGTTGGGATCAATCTGATGCATGGGCAAACCATGCGTACCCGCACTGGAAACCTGCACCGTGGTGCCAGAGAGGTAGCGAGTGAGCAATAGCTCACCCATGGGAGAACGACAAATATTGCCGGTGCAGACGAACATAATGTGCATGGGCTCAGTCCTTCTTCATACTTACAACGCTACCTTGCGGGCCTGCGTACAAACCACTAGCGCCCCATTCTAGTCCGATACGTCGGACTGTGACCAATCCGCGTCCGCCCACCACCACTTCATCTTCACATGAATGTTACAAGGGATTCACTTTTTGGGCGGATTTTGCTATAGGGGGGGGGGTGGCATTCGTGCTAGGGTGGGCGAGAGAATGAATGTTTCTTGCGGTTTTTGGGGAACGATGGAGGAAGAATTCAGTATCATGCCGAAGGACAGAGGCACAGCAGCAGAGTCGCAGGCAACAAGCACCGCGACCATGGCAATGCCCAAAGTACGGGCGAGCGGGAGCCGGTCCTCGGCTTCGTTCTCCCCCGTTGCCGAATGTGACATTGCGCCGACATTCTTTGACGGCACCTACTTCTCCTCTACACCGGACGGCAGCTCCACACATAACGACACCACAAACATACGTCCATTGATGGGCTATTCTGTGCCGAAGTGGCGATATCTCTATAACACGACCTTGGTCGTGCTTGATCTGCTGATGACCATTGTGTCCACGTACATCGTGTTCCTGCTCCGACCTTTCGCTTATACCTATGTGCAGAGCATTGGCCCCGGCGAATACGGCGTTTTTAGCTTCCTGCTGTTGACCTGCGTATCGTGGCTCATCAGTCTGTATTCCGCACGCTCCTATGAACGGCACACCATGGGTGAGGGCTATGCCCTGTACGCCAAGCTGTTGAACGCTGCGTTCATCGATTTCATTATGCTGTGCACGTTGGGGTACCTGTTCCACCTCAATCTTCCCCGGTCGTTGAATGTGTTCATTCCGCTGGTTTCACTGGTGTTGGTTATTATCGAGCGTTGGATTATGCGCCGCGCGCTGCACCGCAACCGCATGAATAGCGAATTCAACTACCCGACTGTGGTTATTGGGTCTCCGGAAGGTATCCACCGGACGGTCGAACAATTGCGCCAGTGCCGTGGCCTCGGCTACGCGCCAATTGCGGTGTGCCCAGTGGCTTCAGTCAAGAACGAGGATGACCCGGATTCGGCGCAGCATTTGGTGTCGGTGCCCTTCACTCCTGCCAACGATGCTGAGGCACGACTGAAGGTGTTGCCACTCAACTCGCATTTGCCGCAAACCGCGAAGCGTATGAAGGCACGTACCGTATTGGTAGCTGATGTACTTACCCGTGATTCTGAGACCATGCGTACATTGTCCCTGGCCGTGGAATCCATGGGCATTGAATTGGCCCTCACTACCTCTGTGGCTGATTTGAGCGGCGCTGACCTGCATTTCCGCAACGATCCGACGATGCCAGTAGTCACTGCACGACTGACGCAGTACTCAACAGTTACCCGCATCCTCAAGCGTGTGTGCGATATCGTGCTTTCCGGTATCGCCATTATCTTGAGCTCGCCCATCATGCTATGGGTGGCATACAAGGTCAAGCGGGAAGACGGCGGCCCTGTGTTCTATTCGCAGACGCGCATCGGCATTTACGGCAAGCCGTTTACCATGTACAAGTTCCGTTCCATGCGCACTGATGCCGACGAGATCAAGGCGAAACTGGCTAAGGAACGCGGCATTGAGGATCGTTTTATCTTCAAGCTCAAGGACGATCCACGCGTGACTAAGATCGGTCACTTTATTCGTAAAACATCGCTGGATGAGTTCCCGCAGTTCTTTAACGTGTTCAAGGGCGATATGAGCTTGGTTGGGCCTCGCCCGCCGCTGCCTGAAGAAGTCGCGCGATATGACATGCTGTATTCCACGAGACTGCTGGTTAAGCCTGGTATTACTGGACCGTGGCAGATTTCCGGACGCAGCGATTTGACTCAGGAACAGTCGGAGTATGCGGATGTGTCGTATATTCAGGACTGGTCTATCACGGGGGACATCGTGATTCTGTTGAAGACTGTGGTGGCAGTGTTTAAGGGGACTGGATCGTACTGAGTTTTCTTTGGGAATGTTGAAATGTTGAGAGGGCGTCAGCTTCTTGCTGACGCCCTTCTTTTGTCTCTCCCTCAGCCTGTGTGATATGAACTGATTTTTGTTCCGCATTTCCCCCTAACTCGATGGGAGATGATGGAACCATGACAAAAGGAACGAGATACACGCCGGAGTTCAAGGCGAAGGCCGTCAGGCTGTTGACCGAGTCGCGCGGCTCGTATTCGTCGGAGACCAAGGCGATCGAACAGGTCGCCAAGGATCCGGGGGCCGCGCCGGAGACGCTGCGCCGTTGGCGCAACAAGACGGACGCCACGGTCGCGGCGGAGACCAAGCGGTCGGCCGAAGACGCGATGGCGGAGTTGAAGAGTTTGCGGGCCGAGGTCGCGCGATTGAGGCGGGCGAACGAGATATTGACGACGGCGTCGGCTTTTTTCGCGGCACGGCTCGACCCGACACGGCGTTGATGGCCGCTTACATCGACGAATTCAAGGACCGTTTCAGGGTCGGGCCGATCTGCAGGGTGCTGGCCGCTTCGCTGGACTGCGGGCTCGTCACGCCGCGCGGCTACCGCATGTTCAAATCCAGGCCCGTCAGCCGCATGGCCGCCAGGCACGAGGCGCTGGCCCGCGACATCCTCGAGATCCATGCCGATTTCTTCATGGCCGTGTACGGGTACCGCAAGACGCACGCCCGGTTGTTGGCGCGGGGCTGGGATCCGGCCGAGATCGGCCGCGACCAGGTGATGAACGTCATGCGGGAATCGGGAATCCGCGGCGTGCGCCGCGGCAGGACGCCCGTCACCACCAAACCGGCGAAGGGCACGGGCGGCAGGCCCGACCTCGTGGAACGCGGGTTCGAGGCGGAGGCGCCGAACCGGCTGCACGTGGCCGACATCACCTACGTGCGCATGGCCAACGGCTCGTTCGGCTACACGGCGTTCGTCACCGACGTGTTCGCCCGCAGGATCGTCGGATGGGCGTGCGCCACCACCATGGACACCAGGGAGCTGCCGCTGCAGGCGCTGGAACAGGCGATATCATGGGCCGCCCCGCATGGCGGCACGGACGGTCTCGTGCACCATTCCGATTAAGCCGGTTTTGTTGTTAAGCCGGGGAACGGTTCGGGGTCTTGGTGGCTGGCCGTGTCCCATG
>OAUB01000377.1_pt1 | contig 20658 bp, 13 predicted proteins | sample 1476121 | NCBI WGS metagenome assembly OAUB01 (sample SAMEA2579998, study PRJEB22360) | human gut metagenome | biome: human gut; feature: human-associated habitat; material: faeces | place: Denmark | collected 2008/2010
TGCGGCGGCGTGCTACTCTCCCACACCCTGTCGGGTGCAGTACCATCGCCGTGCCAGGCCTTAGCTTCCGGGTTCGGAATGGGACCGGGCGTCTCACCTGGGCCATGGCCGCCGCAAATCTTCTCTTATACGGTCAGACGCTGGGGTCTGCCGGCCTGTGGCGGCCTGGGAACCGGACAGCGGACGCGGATATGTCGATGTTTCGTCTTGTGGCCAGACAATGCTCATTGCCGTCTGGTGCCGTTTGCAGGAGGAAGATGCGGTCCAACCGCCAGGGGTTGGAATGTTAGTGTTGCCTTTCGTCCGTTAGTACCGGTCGGCTCCACCCCTCGCGGGGCTTCCACGTCCGGCCTATCAACCACGTGTTCTGCATGGGGACTACAGGAACTCGAAGGTTCCACGGAATGCTTATCTTGGAGCAGGCTTCCCGCTTAGATGCTTTCAGCGGTTATCCCTTCCGAACGTAGCCAACCGGCCGTGCCACTGGCGTGACAACCGGCATACCAGAGGTTCGTCCACCCAGGTCCTCTCGTACTATGGGCAGGCCTCCTCAGCATTCCAACGAGCGCAGAGGATAGAGACCAAACTGTCTCACGACGTTCTGAACCCAGCTCGCGTGCCGCTTTAATCGGCGAACAGCCGAACCCTTGGGACCTGCTCCAGCCCCAGGATGCGACGAGCCGACATCGAGGTGCCAAACCATCCCGTCGATATGGACTCTTGGGAATGATCAGCCTGTTATCCCCGGGGTACCTTTTATCCGTTGAGCGATGCCGCGTCCGTACACCGGCACCGGATCACTAGTCCCGACTTTCGTCCCTGCTCGGACCGTCGTCCTCGCAGTCAAGCCCGCTTGTGCACTTGCACTCGCCACCCGATTGCCAACCGGGCTGAGCGGACCTTTGGGCGCCTCCGTTACTCTTTGGGAGGCAACCGCCCCAGTTAAACTACCCGCCAGGCACTGTCCCTGAACAGGATGACTGTTCGAGGTTAGACATCCAATGCGAACAGAGCGGTATTTCACCTTACGGCTCCGCGCGATCTGGCGACCGCGCCTCTCGGCCTCCCGCCTATGCTACACAATCCACACCGAATGCCAATACCAAGGTATAGTAAAGGTCCCGGGGTCTTTTCGTCCTTCTGCGCTTAACGAGCATCTTTACTCGTACTGCAATTTCGCCGAGCTCCTGGTCGAGACAGTGGGGAAGTCGTTACGCCATTCGTGCAGGTCGGAACTTACCCGACAAGGAATTTCGCTACCTTAGGATGGTTATAGTTACCACCGCCGTTTACCGGGGCTTGAATTCACCGCTTCACCCGAAGGCTGACGGATCCTCTTAACCTTCCGGCACCGGGCAGGCGTCAGTGCATATACAGCGGCTTGCGCCTTCGCATGCACCTGTGTTTTTGGTAAACAGTCGCTACCCCCTGGTCTGTGCCACCCCCAAAAGCTCCCACAGCAAGTGTGTTCACCATCGGGGGTCTCCCTTAAACCGAAGGAACGGGAGTGATTTGCCGAGTTCCTTGACCAGGATTCGCTCGATCGCTTTGGTATTCTCTACCTGACCACCAGTGTCGGTTTGGGGTACGGGCGGCTTCGAGCCTGACGCCGAAGCTTTTCTCGGCAGCCGGGATCACCGGATATCGGGCCATAAGGCCCCCATCATCGCACCTCGGACCCATGCGGGACGGATTTGCCTGTCCCACGCCCTGCGTGCTTGACCACGGAAGACCACCTCCGCGGCCGGCTACCCTTCTGCGTCACTCCTGCGCTGACCTACTACAAGGATCGGTCCCAACAGGCCAGGGCATCCCGCCCCCGAAGGAGCAGTAAGCCCGGACCCGGAGGTTAGTACTCCAAGCCTCGGTTTTGGCGGCTGAAAGCCGGTACGGGAATATCGACCCGTTCATCCATTCGACTACGCCTGTCGGCCTCGCCTTAGGACCCGACTCACCCAGGGACGATGAACGTGGCCCTGGAACCCTTGGTCATCCAGCGGACGGGATCTTCACCCGTCTCTCGCTACTCATGTCTGCATTCTCACTCCCATGAAGTCCACGGCGCGTTCACACGGCCGCTTCGCCCCTCATGGGACGCTCTCCTACCCAGTACAAAATACTGCCGCGTCTTCGGTGGTGTGCTTGAGCCCCGCTACATTGTCGGCGCGGAACCACTAGACCAGTGAGCTGTTACGCACTCTTTCAAGGGTGGCTGCTTCTGAGCCAACCTCCTGGCTGTCTATGCGACTCCACATCCTTTCCCACTTAGCACACGCTTCGGGACCTTAGACGACGGTCTGGGCTGTTTCCCTTTCGACGACGAAGCTTATCCCCCGCCGACTCACTGCCGGGATACGCGTCACCGGTATTCGGAGTTTGGTTGCTGTTGGTACCCGATACGGGCCCGCAAGCATCCAGTAGCTCTACCCCCGGGACGTAATGACCCGACGCTGCACCCAAATGCATTTCGGAGAGAACCAGCTATCACGGAATTTGATTGGCCTTTCACCCCTAGCCCCAAGTCATCCCCCCGGTTTTCAACCCAGGTGGGTTCGGTCCTCCACGCGGTCTTACCCGCGCTTCAACCTGCTCAGGGCTAGATCATCCCGCTTCGGGTCCAGGACACGCGACTCAAACGCCTTTTAAGACTCGCCTTCGCTACGCATACCCCACACGGGTTATGCTCGCCACATGCCACTGACTCGCAGACTCATTTTTCGATAGGCACGCCGTCACCCCACAAAAGGGCTCCGACGGATTGTAGGCGCACGGTTTCAGAGACTGTTTCACTCCCCTCCCGGGGTACTTTTCACCTTTCCCTCACGGTACTCGTTCGCTATCGGTCAGACAGGAATATTCAGGCTTACCCAACGGTCTGGGCGGATTCGCACGGGGTTCCACGGGACCCGTGCTACTTGGGAGACGCGATCGGCAGACCATGCGCGTTCAGGTACGGGGCCCTCACCCTCTGCGGCCCGGTATTCAACCCGGTTCCCCTGACACATGGTTTTCTGCAACTGCCGGCCGGCCCGTCGGAGCCGGCACACGCGATCCCGCAACACCCCGCGCGCAACCCCCGACGGGTATCACACGCGCAAGGTTTGGCCATCATCCGCTTTCGCTCGCCACTACTCACGGAATATCCTTTCCTGCAGGTACTGAGATGTTTCACTTCCCTGCGTACCCCCCGGCCGAAGCCGGTACCGACCCATGACGGTCGGTGGGTTCCCCCATTCGGAAATCCTCGGATCAAAGCCCTGTTGGCGGCTCCCCGAGGCATATCGCAGCCTCAAACGTCCTTCATCGGTCCTGTCTGCCAAGGCATCCACCATACGCCCTTGCAAGCAACACACACCACGAAAGTGCATGGCCGCAAGATTCCTCTAGCAAATTCCCAGACGACAAATCATCACACTAAAAATGATCACAAAACGATCGAAACGAACAATAGAGTTCGATTCGAAATCAACAGCAAAACAAAGATTCAAAAACTCTTGTTTTGCTCGCGTCCACTATCCAGTTCTCAAGCCACCACGCACCGCCACGCCGACCAGACCGGCACACGGCCGGCCCGCAGGCACGACGGGCATCGAATCGCGCCAGGCAAAAGCCTGGGGTGGCGATCCGGGAGCCCAAAAGCGCATCCATACCACCCCCGCACCCACCGCACGACCGGCAGGGCAAAGCCAACGACGTCTTCCACACCAGCAACCCCGCCGCCATCGCACCATGCGACGCGCGGGGCGCACACCGTCGGACGAACATCCGACTGAATTCTCCGTAGAAAGGAGGTGATCCAGCCGCACCTTCCGGTACGGCTACCTTGTTACGACTTAGTCCCAATCACGAGCCTCACCTTAGACGGCTCCATCCCACAAGGGGTTAGGCCACCGGCTTCGGGTGCTGCCCACTTTCATGACTTGACGGGCGGTGTGTACAAGGCCCGGGAACGCATTCACCGCGACGTTGCTGATTCGCGATTACTAGCGACTCCGCCTTCACGCAGTCGAGTTGCAGACTGCGATCCGAACTGAGACCGGTTTTCAGGGATCCGCTCCGCGTCGCCGCGTCGCATCCCGTTGTACCGGCCATTGTAGCATGCGTGAAGCCCTGGACGTAAGGGGCATGATGATCTGACGTCATCCCCACCTTCCTCCGAGTTAACCCCGGCGGTCCCCCGTGAGTTCCCGGCATAATCCGCTGGCAACACGGGGCGAGGGTTGCGCTCGTTGCGGGACTTAACCCAACATCTCACGACACGAGCTGACGACGACCATGCACCACCTGTGAACCCGCCCCGAAGGGAAGCCGTATCTCTACGACCGTCGGGAACATGTCAAGCCCAGGTAAGGTTCTTCGCGTTGCATCGAATTAATCCGCATGCTCCGCCGCTTGTGCGGGCCCCCGTCAATTTCTTTGAGTTTTAGCCTTGCGGCCGTACTCCCCAGGCGGGATGCTTAACGCGTTAGCTCCGACACGGAACCCGTGGAACGGGCCCCACATCCAGCATCCACCGTTTACGGCGTGGACTACCAGGGTATCTAATCCTGTTCGCTCCCCACGCTTTCGCTCCTCAGCGTCAGTAACGGCCCAGAGACCTGCCTTCGCCATTGGTGTTCTTCCCGATATCTACACATTCCACCGTTACACCGGGAATTCCAGTCTCCCCTACCGCACTCAAGCCCGCCCGTACCCGGCGCGGATCCACCGTTAAGCGATGGACTTTCACACCGGACGCGACGAACCGCCTACGAGCCCTTTACGCCCAATAATTCCGGATAACGCTTGCACCCTACGTATTACCGCGGCTGCTGGCACGTAGTTAGCCGGTGCTTATTCAACGGGTAAACTCACTCTCGCTTGCTCCCCGATAAAAGAGGTTTACAACCCGAAGGCCTCCATCCCTCACGCGGCGTCGCTGCATCAGGCTTGCGCCCATTGTGCAATATTCCCCACTGCTGCCTCCCGTAGGAGTCTGGGCCGTATCTCAGTCCCAATGTGGCCGGTCGCCCTCTCAGGCCGGCTACCCGTCGAAGCCACGGTGGGCCGTTACCCCGCCGTCAAGCTGATAGGACGCGACCCCATCCCATACCGCGAAAGCTTTCCCAGAAGACCATGCGATCAACTGGAGCATCCGGCATTACCACCCGTTTCCAGGAGCTATTCCGGTGTATGGGGCAGGTCGGTCACGCATTACTCACCCGTTCGCCACTCTCACCACCAAGCAAGCTTGATGGATCCCGTTCGACTTGCATGTGTTAAGCACGCCGCCAGCGTTCATCCTGAGCCAGAATCGAACCCTCCACAAAAAAACTTCATGAAAAGCATCCGAATAGATGACTCTCAAAACAAAAATTGACGAGCACGTCCTTAAGGAAGGACGCCCTCAAAAAACCTCACCCCTCATCAAACCCTCCCGGGTACCCAACCACCACGACAGGCAATCAGGCGAGGAATGAACTGGCAATCATTGACTATAAAGAAGTAGTACAAACACGCTCTTGAGTTCTCAAACCACCACCACACCAGCCAGACGGGAAACCAACCAGAGGAAGGAACCCGCCGCGCTGAGCGGCAACAGGTGAATAACTTACACGCATGTCCGGATTCACGCAAATCAAGGCGCACAAAAACCCAAGGAATCGTTGCAATCACACGGTTCCCTCGGCGTGTCGCAAACAGCCTATTTGCGCTGTTCTGATATCAGAATAATCCGTTTTGCATTGCCGATGCGTAACAAATTCATGTGTTCAACGGCGTGTCGCAAGAATTCGATTGCGTGACCATCCAGGTTCACCTTCTCGCAACCGGTCATCGCATATGCAAAAAGGGACTTCCCTTTACGGGAAGTCCCTTTCAGTAGCTATTGAAGCTCGCTAGCTTCAGGCCAGGGTGTTCGGGTCAACCGGAACGCCCGGGTTCATCGTGGAGGTGATGGTTGCCTTGGTCAGGTAACGGCCCTTCACGGTGGACGGCTTCAGACGCTTGACTTCGTCGGCCACAGCCTTGAAGTTCTCGTCCAGAGCGGACTCATCGAAGCTCATCTTGCCGATGAGGAAGCTCAGGTTGCCGTTCTTGTCGACACGGAACTCGATCTTGCCGCCCTTGATGTCCTTGACAGCCTTGGTGACATCCATGGTCACGGTGCCGGTCTTGGGGTTCGGCATCAGGCCACGCGGACCGAGCACACGGCCCAGACGGCCGACCTTGCCCATCATGTCCGGAGTAGCAACCACGGCGTCGAAGTCGAGGAAGCCGCCCTGAACCTTTGCAATCAGGTCGTCATCACCGACGATGTCGGCGCCAGCCTCGGTAGCCTCGGTAGCCTTCGGGCCACGGGCGAACACGAGGACCTTGGCGGTCTTACCAGTGCCGTGAGGCAGGTTGACGGTACCACGCACGAGCTGGTCGGCCTTACGCGGGTCAACGCTCAGACGGAACACAGCCTCGACGGTCTGGTCGAAGTTGTAGGAGGGCATGCTCTTGAGCAGAGCGATGGCCTCGTTGGCGGTGTAGAGGTTGTTGCGATCGACGCGCTCAGCGGCTTCGCGGTACTTCTTGGAACGCTTTACCATCTGTCCTTCTCCTTATCAGTCCGTAACCGTGATGCCCATCGAGCGAGCGGTGCCCTCGATGATCTTCATGCCGGCCTCGATATCGCGAGCAGACAGATCTTCCATCTTGATCTCGGCGATTTCGCGAACCTGCGCCTTGGTGACAGAGCCGACCTTGTGGGTCAGCGGGTTCTCGGTGCCCTTCTCAACGCCAGCGGCCTTCTTCAGCAGAGCTGCAGCCGGCGGGGTCTTGAGCACGAAGGTGAAGGAACGATCTTCGTAAACGGTGATCTCGACAGGGATGACCTGACCCATCTTGTCCTGCGTCTGGGCATTGTATGCCTTGCAGAAGTCCATGATGTTCACGCTATGCGAACCCAGAGCCGGGCCCAGCGGCGGGGCCGGGTTGGCCTTGCCAGCCTGGATCTGGAGCTTAATCAGCGCCGAGACTTTCTTCTTGGGAGCCATATTATGGTTCTTCTTTCTATAACGCGGTTCGAATGGTCGCCGTCCTCAGGTTCGGCTGTCTGCCATCATGCTCGGTCTTGACTCATTATTTATCCGTGCATGCTGTAGGCAATCGGCCTGTGGTCGGTCTCCTCCCGCAACTTATATTGCTGTGCTGTGCTAGCGAGTCTCCTCTCCAGACACAAGCTTTCCTATTATGCAAATCCACCCGGACAACACAAAAAGCCCGACCACGATGGTCGGGCTCTGCAAAGTTTGGGAGTTAATCTAGCTTCTGAACCTGGTGGAAGCCAAGCTCCACCGGCGTATCACGGCCGAAGATGGACACGAGCACGGTGAGCTTCTGAGTGGTGGGCTCCACGTCGGAAACAACGGCGGCCATGGTGGCGAAAGGCCCATCGGTGACGGTGACCTGATCGCCAACGGCGTAGGAGACCTCGACCCTGCGCTTCTTGGCGGCGGCGGGCTTGTCGCCGGCGGCCTTGAGTGCCTCGGAAGCAATCATCGGAGCCATCATCGCCACGACTTCCTTGCGGGAGAGCGGCGCCGGATCCTTGGTCGGGCCAACGAAGCCGGTCACGCCTTCGGTCTCACGAACGATACGGCGGGCGTTCTCATCCGGCCACATACGAATCAGCACGTAGCCAGGAACACGCACGCGGGTGATGACCTTCTTGCCCTTCTCGGTGTGCTTCTCGACTTCTTCCATCGGCACCTCGACCTGGAAGATCTGGTCTTCCATGCCGAAGGAGGCGACGCGGGACTCGATGTTGGTCTTCACGCGCTTCTCGTAGCCGGAGTAGGTGTGCAGCACGTACCACTTGCCATCAAGGGAACGCAGGGACTTGGAGAATTCGTCAACGGCCTGCTGACCGGCATCGGTCTCCTCGGCCTGCTCGGATTCGTTGACTTCTTCCTCGTCCTCATCCAGAGAAACGGTCTCGGTCTGAGTGGAAGCAACGGGAGCGGATTCAGTCGCCGCCGGAGCGTCGGACTCAACATCTGCATTGTCGACGGATGCGTCAGATTCTGCGGAAAGGTCAGCGACCGGTTCGACCGGGGCAGCTGCCTCATCGGCAGCAGCTTCGGAAGCCTCGACAACAGGCTCCTCAGCCGGGACGGCGTCGAGGTTCTCGAGATTCAGTTCATCACTCATGCGTTGTTATTCACCTTAGGTTGTGCGGATCAGCCGAACACCCACAGCGTGGCCTTGCCTAGACCGAAGTCCATGCCAGTCACGAGGGCCATCAGCAGCAGCACGAAGATGAATACGGCCAGAGACCAGAAGAACAGTTCCTTGGCGGTAGGGGTCACGACCTTGCGAAGCTCGTCGATGATCTGCTTGATGAACAGACCGATACGCATGAAGACATTCGGCTTGACTGCCTTTTCACTCTTGCTCGTCTTAGCCATTCCGTACCTCGCGTCAGCTGCTTGATTATTAGAAACTTGGCAGGGAAGGCGGGACTCGAACCCACAACCTACGGTTTTGGAGACCGTTGCGCTACCAATTGCGCCACTTCCCTAGGTGAAAATCCACCTCGGCATGCGTTCCGTAGAGAACGCTTCGCCACGGCGAAACCGCCAAGTCGTTATAGTAACGGCTCCGGTGGATTATCGCAAATCGCGTGTCGCGCGCGTGGCACGCGACTCTTCTCAGTTAGCCCATTCCTTGAATCGACGCATGCCTTCGGCTAGGTCTTCGTCGGCCAGTGCGTAGGAGAAACGCAGGTAACCGGGAGCACCAAAGGCCTCGCCGGGGACGGCGGCCACGTGGGCCTCATCCAACAGTGCGGCGGCAAAGTCAGCGGACGTATCGGACACTGTGCCCTTGGGACCCAGCGGCCTGCCAAGCAAAGCGGTGATGTCCGCAAAAGCGTAGAACGCGCCGGTCGGAGTCGGGCAGTTGACGCCCTCGATATCGTTCAAGGCGGTCACAATCGCACGGCGGCGCGCGTCGAAGGCCTTACGCATCTCGTGCACCTCATCCAGCGGGCCGGCCACAGCAGCCAAAGCAGCACGCTGGGAGATGTTGGCCACATTGGAGGTCATATGACCCTGCAGCTTGGCGGCGGCCTTGGCCACCTCAAGCGGAGCGACCATCCAGCCGACACGCCAGCCCGGCATCGCATAGGTCTTGGCCACGCCGTTCAGCACCAGCAACTGCCCGCGGCATTCCGGCACGGCGGCACCGATGTAGGTGGTGTGCGCATCGTCATAGTTCAGGTGCTCGTAGATCTCGTCGGAGATAACCCAAATGTGGTGCTCGACGGCCCAACGACCGATCGCTTCCACGGTTTCCGGCTTCCAGACGGCTCCGGTCGGGTTGTTCGGGGAGTTGACGATGATTGCCTTCGTATGCTCGGTACGGGCCGCTTCCAGCGCCTCAAGCGAGGGCTCGAAGTTCACGTCGGCACCGGCGAATACTTCGACCGGCACACCACCGGCAAGCTTCACAGCCTCGGGGTAGCTGGTCCAGTACGGAGCGGGAATGATGACCTCATCGCCATCGTTGAGCAAGATCTGGAAGGATTCATACACGGCCTGCTTGCCGCCGTTGGTCACCACGACCTGATCGGCATTGACCTCATAGCCGGAATCGCGCAGCATCTTAGCCGCAATCGCTTCGCGCAGCTCGGGCAGGCCCGGCGTAGGCGTGTACTTGTAATTCTTCGGGTCAAGGCAGGCATCTGCCGCAGCCTTGACCACGTTTGCGGGGGTCGGGAAATTCGGTTCACCTGCGCCGAAGCCGACAACGTCAAGTCCGGCGGCCTTCATGGCCTTGGCCTTGGAATCGACGGCGAGCGTAGCGCTCGGTGCCACAGTGTTGATACGGTCGGAAAGAGTCTGCCATTGCGCCATAGTCATGGCTCCCATGCTAAACCTACAGCACGAAAAATCGCCAGAGCCGCACTATGGTGATGGAATCTGTCGTGTGACAGATTCCATCAGTCACACGAGCACGAGATTGTCGCGATGAACCAGTGGGTGGGCGTACTGGGGGCCGAGGAAACGCTTGAGTTGGGCGGTGTTACGCCCGAGCATCTGCGGAATTTCTTCGGAATCGAAGCCGGCGAGGCCTCGGGCCAGGTGTTCACCGCTTTCGGCATCGATCCAGACCGGATCGCCGGCGGAAAAATCGCCATGTACTTCGAGCGCGCCGGCCGCCAGCAGCGAGGCACGCCCGCCGCGAATCGCCTGGCCGGCACCCGCATCGACCACAATCGTGCCGCGCGGGTCGGCGGCGAAGCCGATCCACAGACGGCGTGAGGAGCCGCGGGCCTTAACCGGTGCGAACACGGTGCCCACCGGATCGCCCATCATCGCAGGGCCCGCGTTCGAGGCGCAGGTGAGTACCGTGGGGATGCCCGAGACGGCCGCCACGCGCGCGGCCTCGAGTTTGGTGACCATGCCGCCGGTGCCGACCTTGGAGCCGGAGCCGGAGACTTGGATGTCGCCCAGCGCATCAATCACGTTGGGCACATATTCCACACGGCGGGAGCCGGGCTGCGAGGGCGGCGCAGTGTACAGCGCGTCCACGTCGGTCAGTAGCACCAAGGCTTCGGCCCGCACCAGGTTGGCCACCAACGCGGAGAGTCGATCGTTGTCGCCGAAGCGAATCTCGTTCGAGGCCAACGAATCGTTTTCGTTGATGATCGGCACCACGCCGAGGTCAAGCAGACGGTCCAGCGTGCGTTCCACATTGCGGTACTGGGTGGCACGAATCGTATCTTCGGCAGTGATCAGAATCTGGCCGACGCGAATACCGAATCGACCGAACGCAGTCTCGTAGCGGGCCATCAGTAGCCCTTGGCCGACGGCTGCGGTGGCCTGCTGAGTGGCCACGTCCACCGGCCGCGAGTCAAAGCCCAGAGGCCCGAAACCGGCGGCGATAGCACCGGACGAGACCAGCACCACACGTCCGCCCATCAATCGGACCTGAGCCAAGGCCGCGGCCAACGCGTCGAGCTTGTCCGGGTCGAGATGACCGCTCGGCTGGGTCAGCGAGCTGGAGCCGACTTTCACGACAATGGTTCCGGCTGCGGCGATCATGCGCCGCACCTCGGCCTGACTCGGAGTGCTCATTTATTCCTCGGTTTCACCATCTCGCTGGACTCACCGTGGCCGAACAGGCTGGTTTCGTCATGGCGATCGTCGTCAACGGTCGGGTCGGCCCAGTGGCCGGCCTTGCGTTCGGCCATCATCGCGTCGCGCACGGCGGCACGGGCGTCCATCATCTCGTGGTATTGGGCACGACGTTCGGCGTTGGAGCGGCGGTGCGTGCGCGGGTCCAGCTCTTCGAGACGCAGATCCTTGCCTCGGGCACCGAGGTTGGAGCCGTCGAGCATTTCGGCACCAGCGGAGATGGTCGGATCCCAATCGAATTCGACCATACGGGCACCACGACCGATGCGCACTTCGTCGCCGGGGTGAGCACCCTTGCGGCGCAGCTCGTCCTCCACGCCCAGCTTGGCCAAGCGGTCAGCCAGGTAGCCCACGGCCTCGTCGTTGTCGAAGTTGGTCTGCATGACCCAGCGCTCCGGCTTGACGCCACGCACCTCGAAGAACACTTCGCCATTGCCGAGTTCGCGGCGCTCGACCGTGAACTCAAGCGCACTGCCGCCCTCGTCAGCACGACGCGGACGGCGGCCCTTGGTCTCCAATGGCTTGATGACCACGCGAGCCTCCTCTTCGGCCTGCTCGCGGTTGGCCACTTCCTCACGCATCTCGTGCACCAGCGCAGACAACGCGAAGTTGAGCTCCTTTAGACCCTCGTGCGAGGCAGTGGAGATCTCAAAGACCTTCAGCCCGAGTTTCTCGAACTCCGGACGCACGAACTCAGCCAATTCCTTGGCCTCGGGCACATCGATCTTGTTCAGAATCACGATGCGCGGGCGTTCGGGAATCGGGATGGCACCCAACGGCAGCTCGAGCTTGTCGGCGTAGAGCGCCAACTCGTTTTCCAGCGCGTGGTAGTCGGACATCGGGTCGCGGTCCGGTTCAAGCGTGGCGCAATCGATCACATGGGCGATGATTTCGGTACGTTCGATGTGGCGCAGGAACTCCAGTCCCAGGCCCTTGCCTTCGGAGGCGCCCGGAATCAGGCCCGGCACGTCGGCGATGGTGTATCGAGAGTCGCCGGCGATAACGACGCCGAGATTCGGCACCAGCGTGGTGAACGGGTAGTCGGCGATCTTCGGCTTGGCGGAACTCATCGCCGCAATCAGGGACGACTTTCCGGCCGAGGGGAAACCGACCAACGCCACGTCGGCGATGGACTTCAATTCCAAAATCACGTCGCGCTCTTCACCGAGTTCGCCGAGCAGGGCGAAGCCGGGGGCGCGGCGGGTCTTGTTAGCCAGGGCGATGTTGCCGAGGCCGCCGGCACCGCCTTGGGCGACGACGCAGCGGTCGCCCTCGTGGCGCAGGTCGGCGAGCTGCGCGCCGGGATGCTTGGCTTTGCCCTGTTCGCCGCGCGCCTCAAAGACGACGGTGCCGCAGGGCACGGGCAGAATCAGGTCCTCGCCCTTGGAGCCGTCCTTATTGTCGCCCAAACCCATGGTGCCGCTGCCGGCGACACGATGCGGCATGAAACGATAGTCGAGCAGGCTGGTGGCGTTACGGTCGGCCACGAACACCACGGAACCACCGTCGCCGCCATTGCCACCGTTCGGGCCGGCCAACGGCTTGTATTTCTCACGACGGATGCCGGCCGAACCGTTGCCCCCATCGCCGCCCTTGACATGGACGGTTACTCGATCCACAAAATCACTCATATTGATTACCTTACAAAAAAGCCGCGTCCTTACGGGCGCGGCTTGGAAAAAGCTTGACGCTATATCGCTCAGGCGATGACGTCGACAACCTTGCGGTCGCGACGCACACCGAACTTCACGGAGCCATCGGTGAGGGCGAACAGCGTGTGATCCTTGCCCATGCCGACGTTGTGGCCCGGGTGGAAGTTGGTGCCACGCTGGCGAACGATGATGTTGCCGGCCACGACGGCTTCGCCGCCGAACTTCTTCACGCCGAGGTATTGCGGGTTAGAATCGCGACCGTTGCGAGAGCTGGACGCACCCTTCTTATGTGCCATGATTCATGGTCCTTTCTATAACTCAGGCAATCGCCGTGATCTTGACGATAGTCAGCTTCTGGCGATGACCCTTACGGCGAGCAACACCAGTCTTGTTCTTGTACTTCTGAATGCTAATCTTCGGGCCCTTGGCTTCGTCGTTCACAACCTCAGCCTTGACGGACACCTTGGCCAGATCGGCGGCGGCAAGGGTGACCTTGTCACCATCGACAACGAGGGAGACCGGGAATTCCACGGTATCGCCCTTCTTAGCGTCGAGACGGTTCACGAGGATGACGTCGCCAACCTCGACCTTTTCCTGATGGCCACCGGCCTTCACAATCGCGTACATTATCGTTCCTTTTATGTTTTGGAAAGCTACCTTGCCTAACACGCACCGAGCTTGCGGTCAGACACCGAGTTTCGAATCTACACCACCATGCGGACTAAATCAAATGATTTTTGCCCGCGTGTCAAGCACGACACACCTGTTACTCTTCCGCTTACTCTTCCGCCGTGTTGTTGGCAGCGACGGCAGCGGCGGCAATCTGAGCCAGTTTGGCTTTGACGTCGGCGCTGGAACCAGCCGGTTCGGGAGCGGGAGCGGTGCCGCGACCGTGCTTGTTGGTTTTGACGAACGGGTCGCCACCGCGAAGCGCGTAGGGATCGTCGTAGTCGGCCGAAACGGTCGGCTGATCATGCAGGATGAAACCACGGCCCTTGCAGGTCGGGCATTCCTCGGAGAACGCCTCGACCAGACCCTGGCCGATGCGCTTGCGGGTCATCTGCACCAAACCGAGCGAGGTGACTTCGGCCACCTGATGCTTGGTGCGGTCGCGTGCCAAGCATTCGACCAAGCGGCGCAGCACCAGATCGCGGTTGGCGGGCATGACCATATCCACATAGTCGATCATCACCATGCCACCGATATCGCGCAGGCGCAGCTGGCGGGCGATCTCTTCAGACGCCTCCAGGTTGCAACGCGTCACCGTTTCTTCCAAGGACTTGCCCTTGCCGATAAAGCGGCCGGTGTTCACGTCAATGGTGGTCATGGCTTCGGTGCGATCGATGACAATCGAGCCGCCGGACGGCAGGTAGACCTGACGCTCCATGCCCTTACGCAGCTGGGAGTCGATGGACCACTTGTCGAACACGTCCTTGCCTTCATGCTCGGCCGGGTCCCACTTCTCCAGCTTGTCCTTCAAGTCGGGGGCCATGGTGTCAAGGTATTCCTCGATACGGTCGTAGACCTTGTCACCTTCCACGATGAGCTTGCTGAAGTCGTCGTTGAAGATGTCGCGCACCACGCGGATGGCCACGTCGGGCTCGCCCTGCAGGAGCTTCGGGCGCTTGCCGTGCCAGAATTCCTCGCGCTTGGCGTTGATGCGCTCCCACTGGCGGACCAGTGATTCGAGATCCTTGACGATGGCGTCTTCGGATGCGCCCTCGGCTGCGGTACGGATGATCACGCCCATGTCTTTCGGGGCGATCTTGGAGACGATGTTCTTCAGACGACTGCGTTCGCGCTCCGAAAGCTTGCGGCTCACGCCGGTCATGCCGCCGGATGGCACGAGCACCAGGAAGCGGCCGGCGAGCGTGACCTGAGAGGTCAGGCGGGCACCCTTGTGGCCGATCGGGTCCTTAGTGACCTGCACGAGCACCGGGTCGCCGGACTTGAACGCCAGCTCGATGCGGCGCGGCTGGCCTTCGAGACGAGCGGCATCCCAGTTGACCTCGCCGGCGTAGAGCACGCCGTTGCGGGCCTGGCCGATATCCACGAATGCGGCCTCCATGCTGGGCAGCACGTTCTGCACGCGGCCAAGGTAGATGTTGCCGACGGTCTGTACTTCCTGAATGTCGGAGACGTAATGCTCGACCAGAACATTGTCTTCCACCACGGAAATCTGGGTGTGGTGTTCCTTCTCACGCACCACCATCAGGCGGTCCACGTTCTCGCGGCGTGCGAGGAAGTCCTGTTCCATGAGCTGGCTCTGGCGGCTGCGCTCACGGCGGTTGTCACGGCGGCGCTGCTTCTTGGCCTCGAGACGAGTGGAGCCTTCCACATCGGTGATTTCGTCGATGTACTGCTGCTTGCGGGAGCGTCGGACCAGCGGCTGTTCGCTGTTCTGACTCTGGTCGTCGGTGCCCTCGCCGTTCTTGCCGCCACGACGGCGGCGGCGACGGCGAGTGACGGTCTGCTCCTCATCGTCCTCATCGCGATCACGGTCATGATCATCGCGATCGTCACGACGGCGGGAACGCGTATCTTCGGCATCGTTCTCGGCGGTATCGTGCTCGCCGTTGGCACCGGTTTCGCCGCGTGAGCCGCGACGGCGGCGACGGCGCGAACGGGTGCGGGTGGCGCCGGATTCTTCGTCGCCCTCCTCTTCGGCAATCGGCGAGTAGGCGATATCGTCCAGCTCGAGGTCTTCCTCAATCTGCTCGACTTCGGCGGCTGCACGGCGCTCCTGGGCGTTCAGGCGGCGGGAGCGACGGGAACGGCGAGAGTCGGAAGCGTCATCGGAATCGAAATCATCATGGTCCGTGTTGGCGCTGGCATTGGCGTCACCGGCGGCAGCGTTGCGGGAAGCGTCACGAGACGCATCACGGTCGGCGGCATTGCGGCCACGATCGTCACGGTCGTCACGGCGGCGGCTGCGCGGCTGCGCGTCGTCATCATCGTGGCTGCGCGAGCGGCGGGAGCGACGCGACGGACGTTCGTCGTCGTCAACATCGTCATCACGAGTGTCAGCGGTATCGTGCGCATCCACAGCGGCGGGCAGTACCGGTTCCTGGAAGAGCAGGGACGTCATCGGCTTGCCGCGACGCACGGCCTCGTGGCCAGAGGGCAGGGATTCGACCGCGTCGAACAGGCGCTCATCCGGGGTGTCCTCGTGCGTATCCGCAACTGCACGGCGAGAACGACGGCGAACCGGACGGTCCTCGTCATCATCATCCATATCCATAGACGCACGGCGAGAGCGGGAGCGAACCGGCCGATCCTCGTAGTCATCATCGTCGGACTGGCGGGAGCGAGAGCGGCGGCGAACCGGGCGGTCCTCGTCGTAATCGTCATCGTCCACAACCGAACGGCGGCGGGAACGTGGGGCGTCATCGTCATCGAAATCATCGGCACTGACAGTGCGGCGCGAACGATGAGGACGATCATCCTCGCTATCCGAGTCGGCCACTGCGGAAGCGGCGCGGCGCGAACGGCGGCGGGTTGGACGTTCGGCGGAATCCTGGGAATCGCTGGATTCATCGGAATCGCTGGAATCGGCTGACTTGGAATCGGCCGCAGTGCCGGCATCGGGAAGCGCGGGGGCTTCGAACAGCGGGGCGCGTTCCTGCACTTGCAGTTCCAGAGAAGCGCCGGCAGCACCGGTGCCGCGGACCACGCGGCGGCCGCCACGACGACGGCGAACAGGTTCGGCGGGCTGGGAGGCGGCGGCAGGCGCAGCGTTCACGGCTGCAGCCGAATCGGCATTGGATACGGTTGAATTATCGGTTCCGTCGTTGACGAAACCTTCACGGTTGTCAGTGGGCACAATGCTCCTCGCGGCGCGCTGCATCACGACGCCTATTTCCAGGCCTATACGCTTGTCTCACACCACGCTCTCACCGTGGCCGCACGAAAACGCGCCGCGTAAAGGCAACTTCGTCTCAAGTCTGTCCTGCGGGTGGCGGACACCGGCGCTTGCGTTGTCTCATTCTCAAGAGCCGCAAGGGGATCGACGCCATCTCGCACGCTGATGGTTATGCAGAACCACCATCCTTTAGTATGCCACATATTTTGTGCGGGCGTGGCCCGGCGAGGCTGACGTTCTCTCGGCTCCCCTCCCCCGCGGTGACAGCTCCCCTCAGGGAGGGGAGCTAGAGAGGTGTCAGACCAGCCAGTCGGTAAGGATTGCGGCCATGGCGGTCAGGTCGGATTCAGGCACCTGCTCGTCGTGCTTGTGAGCCAGCAGCGGATCGCCGGCACCGAGGTTGACGGCCGGGATACCGAGCTGAGAGAAGCGTGCCACGTCGGTCCAGCCGAGCTTGGCCAGCGGGTCGCGGCCAGTGCGCTCCTTAACCAGTCGGACCAGATCCTGGGCGAGCGGGGCGTTCAGGCCCGGGCGCGCGGAGGGGCTTTCGTCCTTCATTTCGATGCCGTAGCCCTCGAACACGCCGCCGGTAGCCACATGCTCGCCATTGCCGAGTTCGGCACCGGCGTCCGCGCCCATCATCAGAGCCTTGGCCTCGGCCAACGACTTGTCCGGGGCGAAGCGGTAGTTGACGTGTACGCGGCATTCATCCGGAATGACGTTCGTGCCTTTGCCGCCGGAGATCAGCGTGGCGTTGAGGCCCTCGCGATAATCGAGCCCGTCCACGTTCACGGTGGCCGGCTCGTAGGCGTTGAGTCGGTTCAGAATGTCGGCCGCCTTGTGGATGGCGTTCTCCCCCATCCATGCACGGGCGGAGTGCGCGGCCACGCCGTGGGTTACGACGTCGAAGCGAATCGTACCGTTGCAACCGCCCTCGATGCCGCTGTTGGTGGGCTCGCCGATGATGGCGAAATCGCCGGTGATCCAATCGGGATGGGCCTCGACGACTTTGCGTAGGCCATTCTTTTCGGCGACGACTTCCTCATGGTCGTAGAAGACGTAGGTGAGGTCGACTTTCGGGGTGGTTTCCGGCGTGCGGCCGTCGAGCGTGGCGGCGAGGTAGAGCATCACCGCGTCGGAGGCCTTCATATCGGTGGCACCGCGGCCCCACAGCACGCGGTCTTCGGGATGAGCGTGGGCGATTTCTTCGCGAATCAGCGAATCGCCGGGCTCCAGCCACTTTGGTGGGAAATTGTCGATGACCGGCACAGTATCGAGGTGCCCGGCCAAGATCACACGGCTCGGCTTGCCGAAGTCGGTGCTGGCCACCACTGTGTCGCCGTGACGGCGGACGGTCAGGTGCTCTTGCTCGTTAAGGAAGGCCTCGACCTCGTCGGTGAGGGGGCCCTCGTGGTCGGACACGGAGAAGTTCTCCATGATCTGGGTGAGCAGGCTGTTCAGCTGCTCGGCAGTGGATGCGGTGCGGTTCAATTCAAGCGTCATGTGAACAGCGTACCGCGTGGGCGGCGGGCCCAGCACACTCACTACATGAGATTTTGCGGCCGAATACATTTTTATGTGCCACACTGGGGTGGCGAAAGGGAGGATTATGCCAGGTCTAATCAGCGCCATGCAAGGCTTCTGCGTTATCGGCATCGTAATCGCGGTGGGATATGTTGCCGCACGAATGCGAATCGGCGGGCCGTCCGCTCAGATGGTGCTCAACCGGTTCTCCTTCTTCGTATCGAGCCCGTGCCTGATGTTCGCGATTCTCTCCAAGGAGCCGATTTTCGACATCTTCCACCCCTCGATTATCGTGGCGTTCTTCTCCGCCGTGCTGGTAGGCGTGGTGTTTTTGGTGCTCAACCGTATGTTCTTCCACCTGAATGCCCCGGACGCCACCATCGGTGCCCTGAATTCGCTGTACCTCAATTCCAATAACATCGGCCTGCCAATCGCCACCTACATTCTGGGCAATCCGGCTCTTGTGGCACCGATTCTGGTCATGCAGCAGGCCATCTTCACACCGGTGGGCCTGACAGTGCTGGACGTGACCACCAAGGGCAAGGTCTCCATCAAGGAAATCGCCAAGCAGCCACTGCATCAGCCGCTGCTTATCGGCTCACTGCTGGGCATTGTGGTCTCTGCGATTTCCGCTAAAAGCGGCTGGTTCCCAGTGCCGAAATTCATTTTCGACCCGATCGACATGATCGGCGATTCGGCTGTGCCAATGATCCTGATGGCGTTCGGCATGTCCCTGCACGGCACCAAGCCGCTACAGCAGAAGGGCGATCGCCCGGCCATCTTCACGGTCGCGGTCCTCAAGAACATCATCATGCCAATTATCGCGTTCCTGCTCGCCTACTTCGTGATGGGCTTCCGCGGCTCCGAGCTGTACGCCTGCGTGGTACTCGCCGCTCTGCCCACCGGCCAGAACGTATACAACTACGCGGCCCGCTACAACGTGGGTCTCACCTTCGCGCGCGACGGCATTCTGATGAGCACCATGACCAGCCCGGTGTTTATCGCGATCATCGCGGCGCTGCTGTCGTGATGGGTGCGCAGAGAAGCGTTCTCAATAGTATCCGTGCGCGCAAATGCACAGATATCGCACAAACGAACATTTGCTCATCCGCATATTTGCGGTGATTTCAGCGTTTCTACGTTCGATTTGCGTATACGAAAGTACGCACAGTTGTTATTGAGAACGATTCGCTGCGCAGCTCGGCTCAGTCATCAGCCCGATAATCGGTCAGATTCAAGCTGGCCGCCACATGATTGGACGCGAACGCGCCGATGGAAACCAGCGCATAGCACAACACAAGCCCGCCGAAGAAGCTGGCCAGCGTGGCCGGTTCGGTCATCGAAGCGGCGAACAGAGGGGCCATAAGCAGCATGGAACAGCCGCCGGCCACGATCACCACGATGTTGAGCGGGGTGAGTACCTCGATGAATCGCGCACGGTTCAAGGTCTTGACATCAGTGCCCTCCAACACCAGCATGCGATATTCGCCGGCCTGATCGTACACGCTGCCGGCCTGCATCACACCGGAGCTGACCGCGGCAAGCACAGCGGCGAACACGAGCGTCAGAATGCCGCCGGTGCCGATGTCGCGAATGAACACGGTGAACGGGTCGTTGGCGTCATCGACCACGGCGGCCGATCCGAAGAATCCGCAGATCGACGTGATGCCGGCGATAAACACGGCCAACGCAATGCCGGACACATTGCGCCAGGCGCGCTTAGGGTTGTCGAGAATACGGCGCATGGCAATCATCGTGGCCGCATCCTTGGGGCGCTTGGCCTTGGCCTTGGCGCGAGCGGTGATCACCCACGTGCCGATAAGATTCACCAGCGCGAAGCACAGCAGCATGAAACCGATGATCACGCCGTACATCACCGCCTGGCCGGCCTGAGCCAGCATGGCCGGGTTCTTGAAGACGATCATGGCCACCACCACGACTACCACGAACAGCACCATACGGGTGCCTGAGGGCAATGCGGTGGCGGTGCGCGAGGTGACACCCAATGGGGTGATTGCCACGCGGCGCAAGGTGACCAGCGACGATATCAGCGCCAAGATGGCCACGCCCGCCAAGGTGATTACCAGCGCCAGCGGGCCGACCCATAGCTGTTCGAAGGTGAACCGCTGCTCCTGGAAGGGAATCAGCATGACTGCCGGCATCAGGGCGCAATAGCCGGCAATGCCGATAAGCGCGCCGATCAGCGCCTGTCCGGCGGCGTCAAGCGCGGTGAGACGCACCACCTGACCGGTGGTCGCGCCGGCCAGACGCAGGGCGGCGAGACGGGCGTCGCGGCGGGATGCGGCCAGTCGTGCGGCGGAACCGGCGAGCGCCACGAACGGCACGACGAGCAGCATGCAGGCGAATACCGCCAACGCCACATAGGCGGTGGAGAATTGGGCCAGGCTCGTCGGGTCGCTGATCTGCCGTTTCCACGCGGGCAGCCGGCGGG
>OAUB01000425.1_pt1 | contig 16632 bp, 8 predicted proteins | sample 1476121 | NCBI WGS metagenome assembly OAUB01 (sample SAMEA2579998, study PRJEB22360) | human gut metagenome | biome: human gut; feature: human-associated habitat; material: faeces | place: Denmark | collected 2008/2010
CTGGAACATGAGCCGGCGATTCAGGAAAAGGGCAGGCGTAGCCGATAACCGCGACAGGTTCGCAGTCCGGGTAGTGTTGAGCGATCGATGCATCAATGGAATCTGCTGTCGGCGCAGAAGAGAAGCGCAAGTTATCCATAATCGGTCCCGTTTCCTAAGATTCACAAAGTCAATGGAACGCCATGCGTTCGCGATGGCGTTCCGGGGAAAATCAGTTTGCTTCGCGCTATATCCGCCGCTGACGACGGCGAACAGGGCGAGGTCGTTGTGTTTTCTCCACCGTGGCGACGCCGGCCAGATAATCGGCCAGGGCAGCAGGAGAAGGGTGGGTGAAGAGGTCAAGCAACGTCAGGGTGGAAAATTCGTGACGTTGTAACAAAACGTGCAGTTGCACCAGATTCAGCGACGTTGCGCCCGCCTCAAAGAAGTTTTCTGCGGGCGTGACAGACTCGCCAACCACCTCGCGGAAGGCGTCGCAAATCAGGCTGACGGTGCTCTCGTCCGCCGCAATGTGTGGCTGAGAGTGCTCAGGGCATACGCGCGGTGAGCGCTCTGCGCATTGCCCTGCGTGTTTAACGGGAGGCACCAGCGCGGCGAGCGGCAGTTGCCAGCCGCTTTCATCCTCGGCCATTCGGTTTAGCAATGCGCAATACTGTTCAAACTGGCGCTCCACCTGCCCGGCAGGAAACAGCGCGGCGACAAAATCCCAGTTAAAGCGCAGTTCGCCTTCGGATTCATAAATCTGGTGATCGAGCCAGACCTGCGGCGTCTGGGAGATGCCCCAGACCGGTTTGAGCAGATTACGCCGGGCGAGGAAGTTATCCTGCTCAAAGCCCAGCGCGCTGGTAAAGACGACGGGCATCGGAACGGCTGGCACGTTTTGCCGTTGCGCCAGTTGACGCATCACGCGGATGGCTGACACATCGCGGTGGTTGAGGTTCTGGCTCAGCCGCTGCTGTAGTGACTGCGCGCTGTGCAGCCAGCTTTCGCCGGGATGCCAGCTCAGCAGCATCAGCGAGGTGAAATCGCCCAGAATCTGGTTGATTTGCGGGTGCAGCGGTCGCCTGTCGAAAAGCGTAAGGTTAAGCGTGAAGTCAGGCTGTGCACTCCATGCAGAGAGAACCGTTGACCACACCGACAACAGTACGGCCGACGGGGTGAGATGGGCGTCAGCCGCCCGTTTTTTCAGCCGATGCCAGCGCGTGCTGTCCAGTGCGCCGTTCAGGCGGGCGAAGCGCGGTGTTTCAACCTCCTGAGGCAAGCAGCGCAGCGGCAACGCAGGCGCCGGAGGAATATCATCAAGCTGCGCCTGCCACCATGCCAGAGAATCTGGATTGGGCGACTGTAGCGAGGGTTGTTGCAGATAATCCCTGAAGGTGACGGGCAGCGGCGGAAGCAGCTGTTGCGGGTAGCGGTAGCCGTGCTCCAGCTCCGCCAGCAGGATCTGCATGCTCAGACCGTCAAGCAACAGGTTATCCAGACACAGCCACAGGCGGGCAGGCATCCCGTCCACGTATCCGACCTGGAGATCGAATACCGGCCACACTTCGGGGTTGAGTACCTGATGCGCCAGTTTTTCGCGCACCCGCAACGCCTCTTCAGGCGTATGGAGGGTGTGTGCGGGTATCACCCAGGGGGGCGTCTGTTCGAGCACCTGTTGCTGTCCATCACGCACGATGGCGCGCAGCATATCGTGGCGGGCGATTAATCGGTTCCAGACCGTCTCCAGCCGGGTGAGGTCCAGATCGGCAATTTCAAATTCAACAAAGAAATGTGAGCCGACGCCGCCCAGGGCAAAGCCCGGCTGACGCCCCACCAGGTAAGCCTGCTGCACGTCGGTAAGCGCAAAGGGCTGGTAGCGATCTTCAAGGGAGTGGACGAATGGTTGTTCGACCGGGACGTCGGTTTTCCGCAGCGTGGCGGCAAAATCCGCCAGCCGGGGATGATTAAACAGGTCGCTTAATTGCGCTTCATAACCTGCCTGATGAAGTTGCCCGGTCAGACGGGTCGCCAGCAGGCTATCGCCGCCTTGCTGGAAGAAGTCGGTTTCTCTGGTGACATTGCCAGTTGATAAGAGTTGCTGCCAGAGGGCGGCAACCTGTTTTTCAATGTCGCCCTGGGGTAAATCCGCTTCGGCCGGGTTTTCCGCTTCAGGGGTATGACGACGCTTCAGCGCCTGGTAGTCAATTTTCCCGTTAGCTGTCAGCGGTAAGGCGTCGAGGAAGACGATCCGTTGCGGCACCATCCACCCCGGCAGACGCCCGGCGAGGGCGGCCTGAAGTTGACGGGGATCGCGGCGCACCTGCCTGTCAGGACATTGTACGAGGAAGCGTTGTAACCCCGCGACCTCATCGCCATGCTGACAGTTGAAGCCGGCCGCGCTAAATAATGCCGCCCAGTCGGCGCTGTTATGCAGCAAGGCCTCCGGCTGCCCATTGGTTAACAGGAGCGTGCTGAGTAGGGCGGACGGCGTTAACTGGCGAAACTCCATCACGTAGAGCAGCGCGCCGGGAACGGCAAGCTGTTGTAATGTCGCAAGGAGCCCGGGATCTTCCGGCAGCAGACGATGCAGGGCGTTATTAAGCCAGATAATGTCCGCCGAGTGAGCGTGCGCCGCCAGCGTGTCTGCATTCCAGAGGGACAGACGGGCGCCAGGCCAGGGGGCGAGCCTCTGCCGGGCGCTCAGCAGCATCTCCTGGCTCTGCTCAAGCCCGACATACTCAATCTGTCCGGCGTTGAGCTGTGCTAACAGCGATTCTGCGGCGCGGCCAGTGCGGGTTCCCACCTCAAGCAGGCGTACCGGGCGCTGTAAGCGCTGTGCAAGCTGTTGGCAAATTGTCGCCAGTTCCTGAATATACGGGGCGCTGGCCGGATGGTTAAAGGCCAGGCTTTCCGGCGACCACTGCGCGTCGTTCAGTAACGACAGTTCGTTACGGGCACCGCGAAGAATTTGCGATAACGTTAAATCATGTCCGCTGAAGTGCGGGTGCTCATCCTCGCGTTCTTCACCAGCGCAGACCTGATAACCTTCAGCAGCGGGCTTCAGTCGCCGTTGTGTCACCAGAAATGCTAACCAGCGTTCCACCACGGCCTGCCAGCGCGGCTGGATAGCGAGTGAGTTCATCAGGGGGAGAGGATCGGCGCCAGCGGTGTGACCCGGCTTCAGTTTTAGCAGGCGATGCTGAAGGAAATCGGCTACCTGTTCTGCGGAGATCTCTGGCGAGATGGCGCAACAGGGCAACGTTCCCGCAAGCGTGTGCCACGCCTGCGGCAGTGCCGGGTTCCGATGATCGGTAACGCAAAAAGCCTCGCCCTGAGGAACAACGTATGCCGCCAGCGTTTTTTCTTTTTCGCCGATCGCCAGAACGGTTGCTTGTTTCACCCCCACCAGCTGGCTGAGCGCGCTTTCGATTTCGCCCAGCTCGATGCGATATCCTCCGACTTTGACCTGCTTGTCGCGACGACCGAGGAACTCGATTGTGCCATCTGGCCAGTAGCAGCCGAGATCGCCGGTGCGATACCAGCGCTCGTCCGGGAGCGTCAAAAATTGCTGCTCGCTACGCAGGGGATCGTTGAAATAGCCTTCCGCGACCCCAATGCCGCCAATCCATAATTCACCCGGCACCCAGTCAGGGCAGTCCCGGCCCTGTTCATCCACCACCCGGTAGCGTTGGTTGGTTAGCGGAAAACCGTAAGGGATGGAGCGCCAGTGGGCGGGGACGTCGTGAATTTCGCAGGCGTTAGACCAGATAGACGCCTCGGTGGCGCCGCCCATCGCGATAAATTGTCCTTGTGGCCGGAAGGCCCGATAACGGGCGGGGAGGTCAAGCCCGATCCAGTCGCCGGAAAGCATCACTGCGCGCAGGTTTTCCGGCGTGGCGTCGGCGAAACCTTCACACCAGGTCAGCAGCATATCGAACAGCGCCGGGACGCTGTTCCAGAGCGTGACCTGATGGCGCTGGATCAGCTCACACCATGCGTGAGGATCGCGCCGTTGATTTTCCATCACCATCACCAGCGCGCCGCCCGCGCGCAGTACGCCAAAAATGTCGTAAACCGATAAATCAAAATGTAGGGCGGAGAGGGCCAGCACCCTGTCATGCGGGCCAACCTGATAGCGGGTATTGATATCGCAACAGGTGTTAAGCGCTCCCCGGTGAGAAATGACTACCCCTTTCGGCGTACCGGTAGAGCCGGAGGTGTAGATAATGTAGGCCGGTTGCGTGGGGGCGCGTACTACCGGGTTGGCGATCGGCTCCGCCTCAATGGCCTGCTGCCAGGCAAGGGCGGGAATATCGTCTGACCCGGCGCTGGCGTCGTGCTGACAAATGAGCACCAGCCGGACGCTGGCGTCAGCGTAGATTTTCTCGCGCCGTGCGGCAGGCTGATCCAGCGAAACCGGAACGTAAACCGCCCCGGCCAGCAGGACGGCCAGAACCGCAACAAGTTGTCCTGCGCCTTTCGACATCGTGATAGCCACATTATCGCCGGGCTGAACCCCGCACTCGATTAACCTGCCCGCGCAACGGCGGGCATAGTCTGTCAGCTCATGATAATTCCACTGATAACGCATGTCCGTTACCGCCAGCGCCTGCGGCTGTTGCAGAGCGATACGGAAAATGCCTTCATGCAGCAAGCCTTCGGGAATGGGGGCGCCGGTGGCGTTGACCCGTTCGCGTATCGCGCGCTGGCTGGCGGGCATCATATCTGCGAACGGCTTTTGCCAGGCGCTTTCGTCATCGCAGAGTTGGTTAATCAACTGGCAGTAGGCGTCGAACAATGTTTCGACTAACGCCGGAGGGAACAGCGCGTCGTTGCTGTCCCATTGTAGCCAGACCTCGCCGTGATGCTCGAACGCCAGATGATCTATCCAGACCTGCGGCGTTTGCGAGATGCCCCATTCCGGCTCGCCCAACGGCGATTCTGCGCGGCTGCTGTAGAGGGAACGCCCCAGATTGCTGGTAAATACCACCGGGGCGCCGTGGGGGTAGCGCTGCTGGCGTTTGAGTTCACGGAGTAATTCGACGCCGGACCAGTGGCGATGCTCCCAGTCCTCCGTAAACGTGAGCTGGTTTTTACGCGCCAGGTTGCTGACGGTATCGCCATCGCAGGCGGTATCCAGCAGAAGAATATTGGTGAAGTCGGCAAGCATCGCGCCAACCGCCGGTTGCAGCGGCTGGAATCGCCGTGGCGGTCGAATAAGGTGATGTTAAGCAGCAGACGCGTCAGGCCGCCCCAGCGAGCCAGCACGGCAGAAAAACAGGTCGCCAGTGCCATTGTCGGCGTCACGCCATACTCGCCGGCCCGGTTGCTAAAGGCGTGCCAGCGTGTTGCCGGGACAATCATGCGGCGTCGGGTATTACGGACTTCACGTAGCGTGGCGGGTTCGCAGGCCAGCGGCAAGACGGGCGCGGGGGGAAGCGTCGATGCTTTCGCCAGCCAGTAAGCGCGCGCGACGTCTCTCAGTGGTTGATTGATCTTCTGCTGGTGCAGCAAATACGAGCGGAAATCATAGCGGGTGTCGATAGCCGGCAGCGATTCTCCGGCCAGCAGGGCGTTAAGCTCATCGAAGAAAAGCGTAAAGCTGGAGGCATCCATAATCAGCAGGTCAATATTGACATGGAGGCGGTGGCGATTGTCCGGCAAGAGCGTCAGCTGAAAATCAAACGTTTCGCCGATTTCCACGCGTAAAAGACGGTGGCTCAGGCGCTGGCGCAGTGCGTCCAGATAGGCCTGGCGGCTTTCAGCGTCGTTATGGCGTAAATCATGAACGGTGACGCCGTTCCAGTAAGGTTGCGGTAGCCAGACCTGCTGCCCGTCGGGGCGAAAGGCGATATGCAGCATTGGGTGGCGTTGCAGCAAGGTCGTGATGGCCTGCTCCAGCTGCGACGCCGTCAGACAATGGCCTTCAAACTCCTGATACAGGTGGCAACCCACGCCGCCAAGCGTCTGCCCCGGCATGCGGCCCGTCAGGTAGGCGTGCTGTACTGGCGTCAATGGGAAGGGGGTACTTTCGGTCATGTTCGGCCAGGATGATTCGTCGGGCGGCGTTTCTTCTTCCGCGTTCTCCGGCGACCGGCTGAGCATTAACTGGTTCCATGCCGCCAGCGTGGGGGCGGCATACAGCTCGCGAAGGGTAAGGCGGTAGCCATTTTTACGAAACCAGTGTAACCATCTCATCAATCTTATGGAATCCAGGCCGGCCTGGATCAGGTTGCTCTCTTCATGTAACTGCTGCGGCGTTAAATTCAGTTCCTGTATGAGCCGCTCGCGTAATTGTTGGTAATCAGCCGCGTGGCGGTTGTCCGGTAACAGCGAATCCTGAGATGGTGCGCCAGAAATCATTCTTCCTCCTGATGGCACGTCTTACCGAAAAGCATTACTCATATGAGAATAATAATTATTAACAATTGGATGCTACCCGAAACGGGTTTATTTATGCCCGTTTCGGGTTGGTAACAGGCGGAAAGAACAGAGGCCCGGATGGGGTATCCGGGCCTCTGTCAGGGAGGAGTTTAGGGGGGCGCGACCCCGGTTACATCCCGCGTTTAAAGGTCGAAGGAGTTACGCCAAACTGTTTCTGGAAGGCGGCAGAGAAATGGCTGGCGTTGGCATAGCCCAGATCGGCCGCCACCGTCATGACGGAGGTATTGCCGTTGGCCAGGCGTCTTCTGGCTTCCTGCATTCGTTCAGCCTGAAACAGGCCATAGACGCTGTTGTTGAACAGAACGCGGAAGCCTCGCTTAATTTTGAGAACGCTCAGACCGGACTCTCTGGCCAGCTCCGCGACGCCCGGCGCTTGCGTCAGATCAGCCAGCAGCAGATCCTTCGCCCGCAGCAGTTTCTGGCGTTCCATCGGGTTGAAGTGGCAGGAGAGGCAACTGGCGTCTTCGCGATGTTCATCCAGCACCAGACTGAGCATGACCAGACTTTGCCCCTGCAACCATAGCGTCGACGGCTTTTGTTCATGACTGAAGCCGCCGTGCATGCGCATCAGCGCGTGACGCAAGGCCTGAGCCGTTAAGTGGGTTTCAGCATTACAACGCTGCTGCTGGCAACAGCAGTGGGAGTCGATCTTATTCTTAATGACCGCGCTAATATCCGGCACCCACAGCGCGAGGGTTTCAGGGCTGAAGGAGAGGGTAATGCTCTCGAATCGGCCACAATAGGAGGCGCTGCCGCGACAGTCTGGCGTATGGGTAATGTAATGGCGATTGCGCGCAAGCTCCCAGTCGGTGTGGCGCCGGAGTCCCTGAATCGCAAAGCGCGATGTGCCTTCCAGGATGCACGAGAAGTTAATCCTGCCCAGATCGTCGTGTAGCTGCAACGTCTCTGGCCGCGCAAAATGGCCCCTCCAGAGCAAAATATCCATACCTTCCTGCAACGAACAGCGCAGCAGTTCACACTGAGCAGGAATATTGCCATCGTTTGCAGGTTTCCCGACCACCAACTGGTGAATAGAGATTTCAGATTGCGTTTGCGGTGACTCCGTCATGACCTGGTTATCTCCCTGTGGCTTAGACCAATGCGGGTATAAATAGAACCGAATGGGGTAGATGAGTTATTGATAATGGTTATTATTCACATTAATTCTCAGAACGCCACCCTGAATTGTCGTTTTTGGCGTCCGTAAAAATTCATCAGGAAATTCAGTTACTCCCATGTCATCTCAATCATCCAATACTGAATCGCTGTCCCGATTTCCTCTCTGGCAGGTGATTACACCGGTTCGCAGGAAGGTTATTTTAGCTATGGCGCTGGCGGGGCTGGCGGCATTAACCAGCCTGGGGGCGCTCCTTTTTCTGGCGTGGAGCCTGCGTGACATTCGCGCGACGCCTGACGCTATTCCGGCCTGGCCGCTGGGCGGCGTGATCGGCTGCGTGGTCTTAACTTTTGTTCTGCGCTTACAGGCGTTCAACACCTCTCATTACGCGGCTTTTCATCTGGAGAACATTCTGCGCAGCAGGTTAGCCCGTAAAGCATTGCAGCTTCCGCCTGGCGTGTTACAGCAAATGGGCAGCGGGTCAGTGGCGAAAGTGATGCTGGATGACGTGAAGTCGTTACATATTTTTGTGGCCGACAGCACGCCGCTCTATGCCCGCGCGATCATCATGCCGCTGGCGACAATCGTTATCTTGTTCTGGCTGGACTGGCGGCTGGCAATCGCGACGCTGGGGGTACTGGCGTTTGGATCGGTTATTCTCGTGCTCGCCCGCCAGCGTTCGGAAAATATGGCTCAGCGTTATCATAAGGCGCGCGAGCAGGTTAGCGCGGCGGTTATTGAGTTCGTGCAGGCCATGCCCGTGGTGAGAACGTTTGATAGCGGCAGCACCAGTTTTTTGCGCTATCAACGCGCCCTTGAAGAGTGGGTCGATGTGCTCAAAACCTGGTATCGCAAAGCCGGTTTTTCAGCGCGTTTTTCCTTCTCGATTCTGAATCCTCTCCCGACCCTGTTTGTCCTGATCTGGTCGGGATACGGCCTGTTGCACTATGGCAGTTTCGATTTTATCGCGTGGGTGGCCGTTTTACTGCTGGGCAGCGGAATGGCCGAAGCCGTAATGCCAATGATGATGCTCAATAACCTGGTCGCGCAAACGCGTTTAAGCATTCAGCGTATTTATCAGGTTCTCGCGATGCCGGAGTTATCGCTGCCGCAGTCTGACCAGCAGCCGCAAGAGGCGAGCATTACCTTTGAGCAGGTGAGCTTTTATTATCCGCAAGCGCGTACTGGCGCCGCGTTGCAGGAGGTGAGCTTTCATGTGCCTGCCGGGCAAATTGTGGCGCTGGTCGGGCCAAGCGGTGCCGGAAAAAGCACCGTGGCGCGCTTGCTGCTGCGTTACGCCGACCCGGACAAAGGCCATATCCGTATTGGCGGCGTGGATCTGCGTGATATGCAGACGGACACCCTGATGAAGCAACTCTCGTTTGTGTTTCAGGACAACTTCCTTTTTGCCGACACGATAGCCAATAACATTCGTCTGGGCGCGCCGGATACTCCGCTGGAGGCGGTTATAGCGGCGGCCAGAGTGGCGCAGGCCCATGATTTTATTAGCGCTCTGCCAGAAGGTTACAACACTCGAGTCGGGGAACGTGGGGTATTTCTCTCCGGCGGCCAGCGGCAGCGCATTACTATCGCCCGGGCGCTTTTGCAGGATCGCCCCATCCTGGTGCTCGATGAGGCGACGGCGTTTGCTGACCCGGAAAACGAAGCGGCGCTTATCAAGGCGCTCGCGGCGGCCATGCGTGGCCGGACGGTCATCATGGTCGCGCATCGTCTCTCAATGGTGACTCAGGCCGATGTGATATTGCTGTTTTCCGACGGACAGCTCAGGGAAATGGGGAACCATACGCAACTGTTGGCGCAGGGCGGCCTGTATCAACGGCTCTGGCAACACTATCAGCAGGCGCAGCATTGGGTGCCGGGTGGAACACAGGAAGAGGTGGTGGAAAATGAAAGACAATAATCCTGCGGATAACCTGGCCTGGCGCGTCATCTGGCGCCAGCTTATCTCCAGCGTTGGCAGTCAGGCCAGGATGCTGCGACGCAGTATGCTGGCGCTGTTGCTGGCGGCATTCATGCAGGGGATCGCCTTTGCCTGTCTTTATCCGATCATTGATGCGCTGTTACGGGGAGACGCGCCGCAACTTCTTAACTGGGCTATGGCCTTCAGCGTCGCCGCAATTGTGACGCTGGTGCTACGCTGGTATGGCCTGGGCTTTGAATACCGTGGTCATCTGGCGCAGGCTACCCATGAGTTGCGCCTGCGACTTGGCGAGCAGTTACGCCGCGTGCCGCTGGAGAAGCTCCAGCGCGGCAGGGCGGGTGAAATGAACGCCTTGCTGCTGGGCAGCGTGGATGAAAACCTCAATTATGTTATTGCGATAGCCAATATTTTGCTGCTCACCATTGTCACGCCGCTGACGGCGTCGCTGGCGACATTGTGGATAGACTGGCGGCTGGGGCTGGTGATGTTGCTGATCTTCCCTCTGCTGGTGCCGTTTTATTACTGGCGCCGCCCGGCGATGCGGCGACAAATGCAGACGCTGGGGGAAGCGCACCAGCGTCTGAGCGGCGATATCGTTGAATTTGCTCAGGGGATGATGGTATTGCGCACCTGCGGCAGCGATGCCGATAAAAGCCGGGCGCTGCTGGCGCATTTCAATGCGCTGGAAAACTTACAGACCCGCACTCACCGTCAGGGCGCTGGCGCAACGATGCTGATCGCCAGCGTCGTGGAGTTGGGCCTACAGGTGGTGGTGTTATCCGGGATCGTCTGGGTAGTGACGGGCACTCTGAACCTCGCCTTTTTGATTGCCGCCGTCGCGATGATTATGCGCTTCGCAGAACCGATGGCGATGTTTATCAGCTACACCTCGGTTGTGGAACTGATCGCCAGCGCCCTGCAACGGATTGAGCAGTTTATGGCGATAGCACCGCTTCCCGTCGCAGAGCAAAGCGAGATGCCGGAACGTTACGATATCCGCTTTGACAACGTCAGCTATCGCTACGAAGAAGGCGACGGCTACGCGCTTAATCATGTTTCTTTGACGTTCCCGGCAGCCAGTATGAGCGCGCTGGTGGGTGCCTCCGGCGCAGGCAAAACTACGGTCACCAAACTGTTAATGCGCTATGCCGATCCGCAGCAAGGGCAGATTTCTATTGGCGGCGTCGATATTCGCCGCCTGACGCCGGAACAGCTCAATAGCCTGATTTCTGTTGTTTTCCAGGATGTCTGGCTGTTTGATGACACGCTGCTGGCGAATATCCGTATCGCGCGCCCACAGGCGACGCGGCAGGAGGTAGAAGAGGCCGCCCGCGCGGCGCAGTGCCTTGAGTTTATTTCCCGTCTTCCGCAAGGCTGGCTGACGCCAATGGGAGAGATGGGCGGCCAGCTATCGGGCGGCGAGCGCCAGCGGATTTCCATTGCCAGAGCGTTATTGAAAAACGCGCCGGTCGTCATTCTCGATGAACCGACTGCCGCGCTGGATATTGAAAGCGAGCTGGCGGTGCAAAAAGCGATCGATAACCTGGTTCACAACCGGACGGTGATTATCATCGCTCACCGTTTATCCACCATCGCCGGGGCCGGAAACATTCTGGTGATGGAAGAGGGACAGGTGGTTGAGCAGGGTACTCATGCGCAATTGCTCTCACATCATGGACGTTATCAGGCGCTGTGGCAGGCGCAAATGGCCGCGCGCGTGTGGCGCGACGACGGGGTTTCCGCGTCTGGAGAGTGGGTGCATGAGTGATGTTCAGTCGAATGTGAAACCGCTGACGTTGACGACCGGGCGGGTGATTTTTGCTATTGCCGGCGTCTATGTGACGCAGAGTCTGGTATCGGCGCTGTCTATGCAGTCCTTACCCGCGCTGGTGCGCGCTGCTGGCGGTTCGCTGGCGCTTGCCGGTGCGACAACCCTGTTTATGCTGCCCTGGGCGCTGAAGTTTATTTGGGCGCCGTGGATCGAGCGCTGGCGGCTTCCGCCCGGTAGCCAGGAACGCCGTTCCCGCATGTTAATCCTGCGTGGTCAGGTCGCGCTAGCGGCGATCCTGACTATTGTCGCAGCGATTGGCTGGTTTGGGCGAGAAGGGGGATTCCCCGATACGCAAATCGTCGCGTTATTTGTTCTGTTTATGGTGGCAGGCACGGTCGCCTCCACCATTGATATCGCCAGCGACGGCTTTTGTGTCGATCAACTGACCCGCACGGGTTACGGCTGGGGAAACAGCGTGCAGGTCGGCGGCAGCTATCTGGGAATGATGTGCGGCGGCGGGGTGTTCCTGATGCTGTCGGCGGCATCCGGCTGGCCTGTCGCCATGCTGATGATGGCGGTGCTGATTATGGCGCTGTCACTCCCGCTGTGGCGCATTACGGAGCCGACGCGAACAGCGACTATCCCGCATGTTCCGGCGTTAGGTTATGCGCTAAGGAGGAAGCAGGCTCGCCTGGGCTTACTGCTGGTATTGATGCTGAATTCAGGCATGCGGTTTGTGCTGCCTCTTCTGGCACCGCTGTTGTTGGATCATGGGTTGAGCATGTCCGCATTGGGCGCGCTGTTCAGCGGCGGCAATATTGCAGCGGGCATAGCAGGAACGCTGGCCGGCGGATTGCTGATGAAATACACCTCACCCGGCAGAGCGCTGTTGACGGCTTATGGCGTCCAGGGGATCGCGCTGCTGGCGGTGGTGATGACTCTCATGATGGCGCCGGGTCATCTGCTGCTGCAGATTCTCCAGTGTCTGGTCCTTGTCCAGTCCATTTCGCTGGCCTGCGCGCTGGTCTGTCTTTACGCCACGCTGATGTCGCTTTCATCGCCTTTGCAGGCCGGTGTCGACTTCACCCTCTTTCAATGTACTGATGCGGCAATCGCCATTCTGGCAGGCGTTATCGGTGGCGTTGTTGCTCAACATTTTGGCTATGCGGCCTGCTTCCTGTTTGCCGGGGCATTCACGTTGCTGGCGGCGTGGGTTGCTTATATCCGGCTGCATTCGGCAAGAGAACTGATGACAAGCGCAATTGATTGATCCGGGAATAACACAGAGAGGTAAGGGATGAAAATCAGTGAATTTCTACATCTGGCGTTACCAGAGGAACAATGGCTACCGACGATTTCTGGCGTTTTACGCCAGTTCGCAGAAGAAGAGTGTTATGTCTATGAGCGTCAACCCTGTTGGTATTTAGGCAAAGGGTGCCAGGCACGGCTGCACATTAATGCCGACGGAACGCAGGCGACATTTATTGATGATGCCGGGGAGCAAAAATGGGCGGTGGATTCCATTGCCGACTGCGCGCGTCGTTTTATGGCGCATCCTCAGGTGAAAGGACGTCGGGTATATGGACAGGTTGGGTTCAACTTTGCGGCGCATGCGCGGGGGATTGCCTTTAACGCCGGGGAGTGGCCGCTGCTGACGTTAACCGTTCCCCGTGAAGAACTTATTTTTGAAAAGGGAAATGTCACCGTTTATGCGGACTCCGCCGACGGGTGCCGACGTTTGTGCGAGTGGGTAAAAGAGGCCGGTACAACGACGCAGAACGCACCACTGGCGGTGGATACCGCCCTCAATGGTGAGGCATATAAACAACAGGTTGCGCGCGCCGTTGCGGAGATCCGCCGTGGCGAGTATGTCAAAGTGATTGTCTCGCGCGCCATTCCCCTGCCATCGCGGATTGATATGCCCGCCACGCTGTTATACGGGCGGCAGGCAAACACGCCTGTGCGCTCGTTTATGTTCCGTCAGGAAGGACGCGAAGCGCTGGGCTTTAGCCCGGAACTGGTGATGTCAGTGACGGGCAATAAAGTGGTCACTGAACCGCTTGCGGGCACCCGCGATCGCATGGGAAACCCGGAGCATAATAAGGCGAAAGAGGCAGAACTGCTGCACGACAGTAAAGAGGTGCTTGAGCATATCCTTTCTGTCAAAGAAGCTATTGCTGAACTGGAGGCTGTTTGCCAGCCGGGCAGCGTGGTGGTTGAAGATTTAATGTCGGTTCGCCAGCGCGGCAGCGTTCAGCATCTGGGGTCTGGCGTGAGCGGTCAGCTTTCGGAAAACAAGGATGCCTGGGATGCGTTTACCGTGCTGTTTCCGTCGATTACCGCCTCAGGTATCCCTAAAAATGCTGCTCTGAACGCGATTATGCAAATTGAGAAGACGCCGCGAGAGCTTTATTCCGGCGCAATCCTGCTGCTGGACGATACGCGCTTTGATGCGGCGCTAGTTCTGCGTTCCGTATTTCAGGATAGCCAGCGCAGCTGGATACAGGCGGGGGCGGGAATCATCGCGCAATCTACGCCGGAACGCGAACTGACAGAAACCCGGGAGAAATTAGCGAGCATTGCGCCCTATTTAATGGTGTAGGAGTAACTGTTTTCTAACCTCACAACCAGACTGTCCAAAGACAATTGAGTCGCTCTTTGATTCCTCTGTGACTCTATTGTCTTCTTTTGGGATAAAATAGGTGTTTTTCGTCATGAAGTTGATAAAAGTCTATATAGAACCACCTCCTGTGGAGGTGGTGGTAATTTGCCAGAGTGAGGGATTCGTTAGTATACTATGGGATAAACTTATTTTTACCAATTGTATAAGGCGGTGCATAAGATTCTCGGCATGCTTCCAGATAATCCGACCACCACTGCATCATCGCTTTGCGGGCTTCTAGGTGCTCTGCCTTATGAATATAAGCCATGCGCACGGTATTGCGCTCCTGATGACTCATCTGGCGTTCTACTGCGTCCTTTGCCCATAAACCCGATTCCATCAGCGCACTGCATGCCATTGCCCGGAAGCCGTGACCGCAGATATCCTTTTTCGTGTCGTAACCCATCACCCGCAGTGCCTTATTGACCGTGTTTTCACACATTGGCTTATACGGGTTATGGTCGCCGGGGAAGATCAGTTCATTATTACCGGTGATATCCTTAATCTGTTTCAGAATGGCGATGGACTGTTCTGAGAGGGGGACGATATGCGGCATTCGCATTTTTGCCCCGCGGCCGGAATAACGCACGCCAATAATGGGTTCTCGCGTCGCGGGTATCGTCCAGACTCGGTTTGTGAAATCAATCTCTGACCAGCGGGCGAAACGCAGTTCACTGGAGCGAATGAACACATGCAGCATCAGCAGAACGGCATGCCGGGTCAGTTCACGGCCCTGATGATATGCCCCAATACGTTCAAGCAGTTCAGGCAGCCGCTCCAGCGGCAGGGCAGGATAGTGCCGTCTGACAGGAGGTGTGGTCACGCCGCCAAGGTTTGCTGCAGGGTTCGTATCGATTAACTCCTGATGGACCGCATGGCGCATTATGTTACTCAGGTGCTGCCGTGTGCGGGACGCAACCTCCAGCAGACCTTTTTCCTCGATCCCTTTCAGCAGGTCAATGAAATGACGGGGTTTAAGTTCTGATACAGGTAGGTTCCCGATGACCGGAAAGATGTGATTGTTCAGGCTGGCAAGCAGACGGTCGGCGGTGTTCTGCGACCATTTCCTGTTACTTTTATGCCACGCCAGCGCCAAGTTTTTAAAAACTTTCTCCGGTGTTCGTGAGCCACGTTCAGCAGCCCGCTGCTGTACCGGGTTGATATTCAGCGCCAGCATTTTACGGATACCTTCACGTTGCTGTCGCGCATCAGACAGGGAGATGGCTTGATAGGCACCCAGCGCAATGCGGGATTCTTTACCGCTAATACGGTATTTGAGATACCAGTGGCGGGAGCCACCCGGCTTGACCAGCAGATACAGACCGTGAGAATCGGAGACTTTAAAGGGTTTATCAGAAGGCTTGAGGGTGCGGATTTTTGCGTCGGTAAGGGATATATGGGGGTCACTCCATTATCGAACTAACCTGACCCCAGATTTGACCACCAATTTTTCCCGATGCGTAGGGTAAAATCAAAATGCACCGAGAAGAGTTTTCACACTAACCTGTTGAATCAACATCAGATAAAGATTTGCAAGGATGCATGAAAACAGAAAATTGGCTCCTCTGACTGGACTCGAACCAGTGACATACGGATTAACAGTCCGCCGTTCTACCGACTGAACTACAGAGGAATCGTGTGAACGGGGCGCATATTACTTAGCGGTACCTTGTCTGTCAACACTAAATTTCATAAGCCATTTCAATTGGTTAATTAATCTGCAAAGTTGTTAATTAATGAACATTTGTCGCCGAAAACGAGTCTGTATCATTAGCGTGATGCAGTCTCTGCAAAGGATCTTGTTGATAAAATTGACAGAAACGTTGCCACAATGAAGGGAAACGAGGAGCAAAAAGTTCTGGGGCGCTAAAGAAATATTCAGAAAGTACGGCAAAACATTCAGCAGGATCACTGGCAGCATAAGCATCAATGCTCGCCGCATTCTCACCAACTAATTCGATTTCTTCCTGAATGTTGCTCATTGCAGCATGAAGATCGTGTTCCCAGCCAGCAACCTCACGCAACGAAATAAAGGGAACTCCGCTGGCGCGATCGCCGTTACGGGTGTCCAGCTTATGAGCGACTTCATGAATAATCAGGTTAAAACCAGATGCATCAAAAGAATCTTGTATATCCAACCAGTTCAAAACGATAGGCCCTTGCTGCCAGCTCTGACCTGACTGAACAATACGTTGGTTATGCACCAGACCGATATCGTCTTCCCATTCATCATCGACCACAAATGGCGCAGGATAAATTAAGACTTCATGAAAACCATCCAGCCATTCCAGTCCTAACTCCAGAACGGGTAGGCAAAATAGAAGTGCTATCCGGCAGCTTCTTAATGAATCCAGTTCAAAGCCCTGTAAAGGAACAAGCCGCTTTTGCTGTAAAAAACGTTCGGCAAGAGTGACTAATTTGCTTTGTTCCTGTTCCGTCAGACCCGTTAAAAGGGGGATCGATAGTGCTTCCTGCCAGGGAAGGGCAGTTTGATGTGCTGATTCTTGTACTTTCCAGGGCCACTTAATCATCGTTTTGCTCGCAAACTCGTCACTTGAACAAAATTGCACGGACAGGGACTGTTAAAATGCCAAATTTCCTGGCATCATGGCAACCATCTGAACGGAGAGATGCCGGAGCGGCTGAACGGACCGGTCTCGAAAACCGGAGTAGGGGCAACTCTACCGGGGGTTCAAATCCCCCTCTCTCCGCCA